>PDWJ01000040.1_pt1 | contig 163513 bp, 182 predicted proteins | sample 1430881 | NCBI WGS metagenome assembly PDWJ01 (sample SAMN01162460, study PRJNA174530) | Oral metagenome, whole genome shotgun sequencing project. | biome: Marine environment; feature: Marine mammal; material: Swab sample of the gingival sulcus; isolation source: swab sample of gingival sulcus...
GAGTGATCGCCTGAGGCGATTGCCTGGTGATCCCGAGACGCACCAGCAAGGGTGTGTCGAAGATCATCGAGTGATCTGACACTGGCCTGACGGCCGGACCAGGACAAACAGAAGGCCGCTCCCGAAAGGGGGCGGCCTTTTGTGTGGGCGGGGTGTTGTGGGCGCGGCTTGGGGGCCTTGAGCCCCCTGCGTCCCGCTGGGGGGCTCTGCCCCCGGCCTGCGGCCGCCCCCGAGGTATTTTGGCAAATAAGAAGGGGGGGGCGGAAAGGAAGGGAGAAGATCTAACCAGGATCAACGCTTGACTATTTTGATCCAGAAAACTATCGATATAGTGATAATAGTAAAAATAGGTAATTCATGATGGGCGAAGATACACGCACAATTGAAATCGACCTTGATGTCCATCGCGCCATCGAAAGTGCGCGTCGAAGTCTTGGTGAGAGTGAGTTGTCCATCCTGAAGCGGTTGCTGTTCAGTAAGGCAGTGGAGCGGGACAACGATTCAAGCAGGCCGGAGGAACTGGACCGTTCAGGTATTAACATCGGCGCCGACTGGTCGAATCTTGGAGTAACTTTGCCTCACGGCACGCTCTTGAAGATGACCTATAACGGTCAGGTTCAGCGCGGCCAGATCAACGATGGTCGTTGGGTGATCGGCGATGTCGTGGAGCACAGCCCGTCGGGTGCAGCCTGCGCGATTGCAAGGACGCGGACGGGCGCAAGCGTGCAACTGAACGGTTGGCGCACATGGAGTGTCAAGAGACCGGGGGATGTTGACTGGATTTCGTTGCAGGCCCTGCGTAAGGTCGCAGCGACAGGGGGGGAGCTGTGACGCCGAGTAGCTCCTGAGATGCTTGCAACGAAAAACCCCCGCCAGATTGCTCTGGCGGGGGTTCTATTTGTCACCTTCGGACTGGCTTACCAGTCTTCGCGGACCACAGTACGGGTCTTGATCGGCAGCTTCATCGCTGCGAGGCGCAGGGCCTCGATGGCGATCTCTTCGCTGACGCCGTCGATCTCGAACATGATCCGGCCAGGTTTCACCTTGGCGGCCCAGAAATCAACGGAACCTTTACCTTTACCCATCCGAACTTCGACCGGCTTCGAGGTCACCGGCAGGTCGGGGAAGATGCGGATCCAGACGCGGCCCTGACGCTTCATGTGACGCGTCATGGCCCGACGGGCGGCTTCGATCTGGCGAGCGGTGATCCGCTCCGGTTCAATCGCTTTGAGCCCATAGGTGCCAAAGTTCAGGTCAGAGCCACCTTTGGCCTGACCGTGAATCCGGCCCTTGTGCATCTTGCGGAACTTCGTGCGCTTCGGCTGAAGCATGACGTATCCTCCTTAGCGGCGGCCACCGGCGCCACGGGGCGCGGGACCGTCATTGAGTTCCTGAGCGCGGCGATCGCGGGCGGAAGGATCATGTTCCATGATCTCGCCTTTGAAGATCCACACCTTGATGCCGATGATCCCGTAGGGGGTCATGGCTTCGACCTGAGCGTGATCGATATCGGCGCGCAGGGTGTGCAGGGGCACACGGCCTTCACGATACCACTCAGTCCGGGCGATTTCAGCGCCACCCAGACGACCGGCGAGGTTCACGCGGATACCCAGGGCGCCCATGCGCATGGCGTTCTGCACGGAGCGCTTCATGGCGCGCCGGAAGGACACACGGCGCTCAAGCTGCTGGGCGATGCTTTCGCCAACCAGCTGGGCGTCCAGTTCGGGCTTGCGAACTTCGACGATGTTCAGGTGCAGTTCGCTGTCGGTCATCGCGGCCAGCTTCTTGCGCAGGGTTTCGATGTCCGCGCCTTTCTTGCCGATGATGACGCCGGGGCGGGCGGTGTGGATCGTGACGCGGCACTTCTTGTGCGGACGCTCGATGATCACACGGCTGACGCCGGCTTGCTTGCACTCTTTCTGGATGAACTCACGGATCTTGACGTCTTCCAGCAGAAGATCGCCGTAATCCTTGGTGTCGGCGTACCAGCGGCTGTCCCAGGTGCGGTTCACCTGCAGGCGCATGCCGATCGGATTAACTTTGTTACCCATTAGGCTTGCTCCTCAACCTGACGAACGACGATGGTCAGCTCCGAAAACGGCTTGCGCAGAGCGCCGAACCGGCCACGAGCCCGCGGACGGCCGCGCTTCATGACGAGGTTCTTACCCACGTAGGCTTCGGACACGACCAGTTCGTCGACGTCCAGCTGGTGGTTGTTTTCGGCGTTCGCGATGGCAGACTGAAGGCATTTCTTCACGTCACCAGCGATCCGCTTCTTGGAGAAGGTCAGGTCCGAGAGGGCCTTTTCCACCTTCTTGCCACGGATCATCGCGGCCACCAGGTTCAGTTTCTGCGGGCTGGTGCGCAGCATCCGCAGTTTGGCGCGGGCTTCGTTGTCGGCCACGCGGCGGGGGTTCTTATCCTTGCCCATGACTTACTTCCGCTTCGCTTTTTTGTCGGCGGCATGGCCATAATAGGTCCGGGTCGGTGCATATTCACCGAACTTCTGACCGATCATGTCTTCGCTGACATTGACGGGGATGTGCTTCTGACCGTTGTACACACCAAAGGTGAGACCAACGAACTGAGGCAGGATGGTGGAGCGGCGCGACCAGATCTTGATCACGTCGTTGCGCCCGCTTTCGCGTGCCGCTTCGGCCTTTTTCAGGACGTAAGCGTCAACGAAGGGGCCTTTCCAGACGGAACGAGCCATATCTTAGCGGCCTTTCTTCTTGGCGTGACGCGAGCGGATGATCAGCTTGCTGGACGCCTTGTTCTTGTTGCGGGTGCGCGCACCCTTGGTCGGCTTGCCCCACGGGGTCACCGGGTGACGACCACCCGAGGTCCGACCTTCACCACCGCCGTGCGGGTGATCGATCGGGTTCATGACCACGCCGCGGACGCTCGGGCGCGTGCCCTTGTGGCGCATACGGCCGGCTTTACCGAAGTTCTGGTTGGAGTTGTCGGGGTTCGACACGGCACCAACGGTGGCCATGCATTCCTGACGCACCATGCGCAGCTCGCCCGAAGAGAGGCGGATCTGAGCGTAGCCACCGTCACGGCCGACGAACTGGGCATAGGTGCCCGCGGCGCGTGCGATCTGGCCGCCCTTGCCGGGCTTCAGCTCGATGTTGTGAACGATCGTACCGATCGGCATGCCGCTGAAGGGCATGGCGTTGCCGGGCTTGATGTCAGCCTTCTGGCTGGCGACGATCTTGTCACCCACCGCAAGACGCTGGGGCGCAATGATATACGCCTGCTCGCCATCTTCGTACTGAACCAGTGCGATGAAGGCGGTGCGGTTGGGGTCATATTCGATGCGGACGACCACAGCGGAGACGTCGAATTTGTTCCGCTTGAAATCCACGATGCGATAGAGGCGCTTGGCGCCACCACCACGACGACGCGAGGTGATCCGTCCGGTGTTGTTCCGGCCGCCCGATTTGGTCAGACCCTCGGTGAGGGCTTTGACCGGACGTCCTTTCCAAAGCTCCGAACGGTCGATCAGAACCAGCCCACGCTGGCCAGGCGTCGTCGGTTTATACGACTTGAGTGCCATGTTTCCTGTCTTTCCGTTTGCTTTGCGAGGGCTTGCGCCCCCGGAAGTGTAGGGCCCCGAAGGTCCCCGGTTGGTCATGTTCTTACGAACAACAACGAAGCCCCGGACGAATCCGGGGCTGTCGAAGATAGGGGTGTGTAGGGGAGGAGGGGGTGGGGGTCAAGGGACCTATTGCTTTGGTACTGATGCAACCATCCCGCGCAGTATTCGCTGACCTTCGGACTCAATATAGCACAGAGCTTCGAGCCGAGTGCCCCTCATCTCTTGTCGCCAGTCTGCAGCCGACGGGTCGTTGAAAAAGGCAACTTCGTCATCGGTTGGCCGAACGCATCTCGACCACATCTTTTCGAACCAAGGTTCCACGTCGCTGGGAAAGCCCCAATATTTGCGATCCGCATGGCGAAGTGCCACCCTCCTGAATTCTTGTGGAAGATCCGCAAACCTTTCCTGTAGTTCATGGTCAACCGGGACCAATGCCCTAAACTCTCCGAATTTCATTGGCATTTCATCGGCAGCCAATTCAGGCAAATCTAGATAGCCTGCCGCTTTGGTTTTTTGGTACGAATGAACCATCCAGCCCCCGAAGAGCGCCAATGCAAATATGAGTATTAATTTTGAGCGTTTCACAAATACTCCAATCAAAAAGCGCGGTATGTTCCTAGGTCGCCAAATAGGGCCAGAGCCCGTCCGTGGGTGGGCGCAACCAACCTACCCTCGGTGCGCTTTATCTCTCAAGCCCGCACGACCTCTCTCGCTTCACCGACACTGCCAAGAGCGCCCGCCCTTCGGGACGGACGGGCGCTGGCCCGGGCAGCTACGCTGCTGTTCCGGGCCCAACCAAAAACCCCGGCCACCTCGCGGCAGCCGGGGTTCAAACCCGTCAACGGAAGCTAAGCCTTACAGGCCGGTGCTCACGTCGATCGTGTTGCCCTCTTCGAGGGTCACGTAGGCTTTCTTCACGTCTTTCCGCTTGCCGAGCTGGCCGCGGAAGCGCTTCACCTTGCCCTTGGTGATGGTGGTGTTGACCGCCTTCACCTTCACGCCAAAGATCGCCTCGACGGCTTCTTTAATCTGGGGCTTGTTGCTGTCGATCGCCACTTCGAACACCACGGCATTGGCCTCAGAGGCCATGGTGGCTTTCTCGGTGATGATCGGCTTACGGATCACGTCATAGTGCTTGGCGTCGGTCATTTCAGGCGCGCCTCCAGAGCTTCGACACCGGCTTTGGTCAGGACCAGGGTGTCGGATTTCAGGATGTCGTAGACGTTGGCCCCCATCGAGGGCAGGATGTCCAGACCTTCGAGGTTGCGCACCGCACGGGCGAAGTCTTCGTTGACCGCAGCACCGTCGATGACCAGAGCGCGTTTCCAGCCCAGGTCCTTGACCTGCTTGGCCAGAGCGGCGGTCTTGCCGTCGCATTCCGCAGCTTCGATCACGACCAGCTCACCAGCCGCCTGCTTGGCGGACAGCGCGTGGCGCAGGCCCAGCTTGCGGAACTTCTTGGTCAGCTCGTGGCCGTGGCTCCGCGGGGTCGGGCCCTTGTAGACACCACCCTTGCGGAAGATCGGAGCGTTGCGGTCGCCGTGACGAGCGCCGCCAGAGCCTTTCTGGCGCACGATCTTCTTGGTCGAGTAGCTGGTTTCCGAACGCGTCTTCACCTTGTGGGTGCCGGCCATCGCATTGTTGCGCTGCCAGCGGACCACGCGGTGCAGGATGTCGGCGCGCGGCTCCAGCCCGAACAGGGCCTCGTCCAGCTCGACCGAACCGGCTTTGCCGCCGTCCAGCTTGATCACATCAGCCTTCATTGTTTTCGCCTCCTTCCGGAGCCTCGGCTTCTGCCGTGGTCATCGCGGACCGCAGGGCGGCCGGATAAACGACATTTTCCGGGGTCGGTTTCTTGACGGCGTCCTTGACGGTGACCCAGCCACCCTTGGAACCCGGCACGGCGCCTTTGACCATGATGATGCCACGCTCGGCATCGGTCTTGACGACTTGCAGGTTCTGGGTGGTGACGCGCACGGCGCCCATGTGGCCAGCCATCTTCTTGCCTTTGAACACCTTGCCAGGGTCCTGACACTGACCGGTCGAGCCGTGCGAACGGTGGGAGATCGACACACCGTGGGTGGCGCGCAGGCCCCCGAAGTTGTGACGCTTCATACCACCGGCAAAGCCTTTACCGATCGTGGTGCCCGCGATGTCCACATACTGACCTTCGAAGTAGTGATCGGCGACGATTTCTTCGCCCACTTCGATCAGGTTCTCCGGGGAGACGCGGAATTCGGCCACCTTACGCTTGGGCTCCACGCCAGCCTTGGCGAAGTGACCGCGCATCGGGGCGGAGGTGCGCTTCGCTTTGGCCGAGCCGCAGCCCAGCTGAACGGCGGTGTAGCCGTCGGTTTCGACAGTGCGCTGCGCCACGACCTGAAGGCCGTCCAGTTGCAGCACGGTGACGGGGATTTGCTTCCCGTCTTCTTGGAAGATGCGGGTCATGCCGATCTTCTTTGCGATGATTCCAGAGCGCAACATCAGTAGCCCTCCTTACACCTTGATCTCGACATCCACGCCAGCGGCGAGGTCGAGCTTCATCAGAGCGTCAACGGTCTGCGGGGTCGGATCGACGATATCCAGCAGACGCTTGTGCGTGCGGATTTCCCACTGGTCGCGGGATTTCTTGTCGATGTGGGGACCACGAAGAACGGTGAATTTTTCGATCTTGTTCGGAAGCGGGATCGGACCCCGAACCGAAGCACCCGTGCGCTTGGCGGTCTGAACGATTTCCTGGGTGCTGGCATCCAGCACGCGGTAATCGAAAGCCTTGAGACGGATGCGGATAGTCTGGCTAACGGCCATATCTATACCTGCCTTTTCCTAGGCGGTTTCCAGTCCGAGAGGAGGACGCGCCCTCATGGCGGGCCCTCATCGGTGGATGCTGCGAGACGCAGAAGCCGTGCCCTTATGCGGGAATCGGCCATGTGTCAACGATTCAATCGCGCTGCGGAGGTGCGAGTGCCTCGAGCTTTTTCGGATCGTTGCCCAGCAGCACGGGCAGAGCATCAAGGATAGCGTCGATTGGCCAGTCCCACCAGGCAAGCGCGGTGAGCCGCTCTAGGTGCGGCTCGGCGAACCTGTGGCGCACCAGCCGGGCGGGGTTTCCCGCGACGACGGCATAGTCCTCTACCTCACCGCTGACCACTGCGCCTGCACCGATGATGACGCCATTCCCGATCCGCGCGCCGGGCAGTATCACCGCGCCGTAACCGATCCAGCAGTCGTGGCCGATCACGGTATCGCGCATTTGCGCGCTGAGCGTCTCGCCATAGGCTCCGATCAGGGCGTTGTCGAAAACCGGGAACGGATAGGTCGTCATCCCGTGCAGCGCGTGGTTGGCGCTTGATGTGATGATCTTCACCCCGTGGGCGATCTGGCAGAACTTTCCGATGGTCAGCCGCTCCGGCGCGCCGGGGTAGAGATAGGGCGCCAGATGCGCCGCGTGGTCTTTGACCGGCTCGGGGCCGAGGTCACTATAATAGGTATAGTCGCCCACCTCGATATTCGGGTGGTCGATCACGGTCTTCAGAAAGACCGTGCCGCGATAGGGCTCGCCATCTGGCGTGAGGATCGGGTGCACGGTGTCGGGCGTGGGGAATTTCTGGGGCATGGGGGCTCCATTCGCTGCTGTTGCGGTCAGATCGGTTCAGCAGAAATGGTCCATGGCACCCTCCATCATTGTCTCTATGGTAGCCGATCTTCCCTTGCCCGCCAACTCTGATACATCTGCCCCATGTCCGATCTCTTTTCCTCTGCCGCAGAAAAGACCCGCCCGCGCCCGCTGGCGGACCGTCTGCGCCCTGCGCAACTGAGCGACGTGATCGGGCAGGACCATTTGCTGGACGATGACGGCCCACTGGGCGCGATGCTGGCGGCGGGCAACCTGTCGTCGCTGATCCTGTGGGGGCCGCCGGGGGTGGGCAAGACGACCATCGCCCGCCTTCTGGCCGATGCGACCGATATGGCCTTTGTCCAGATCAGCGCGATCTTCTCCGGGGTGGCGGAGCTCAAGAAGGTCTTTCAGGAGGCCAAGACCCGCCCCGACGGCACGCTTTTGTTCGTCGATGAGATCCACCGGTTCAACAAAGCGCAGCAGGACAGTTTTCTGCCCCATATGGAGGACGGAACGATCCTCCTTGTGGGGGCGACCACGGAAAATCCCTCCTTCGAGCTGAACCGCGCTCTCCTGTCACGTGCACAGGTGCTCACGCTTGAGCCGCTGGGCGAAGAGGCGCTTGCCCGTCTGCTGGCGCGGGCGGAGGCCGAAACCGGCCCGCTGCCGCTCGATAAGTCTGCGCGCGCCGCGCTGCTAGAGATGGCCGATGGCGATGGCCGTGCCCTGCTCAACCTGACGGAGCAGATCGCGGGGTGGGGTGCCAGCGATCCGATCGATCGCAAGACCCTGACCACCCGCCTGACCCGCCGTGCCAGCCAGTACGACAAGACGGGGGATGCCCATTACAACCTGATCTCGGCCCTGCACAAATCGGTGCGCGGCTCCGATCCCGAAGCGGCGCTCTACTGGTTTGCGCGGATGCTGGAGGGCGGCGAAGACCCGCGCTATCTGGCCCGGCGGCTGACGCGCATGGCGGTCGAAGACATCGCCCTGGCCGATCCGCAGGCGCAGGCGATCTGCCTTCAGGCCTGGGACAGCTATGAGCGGCTTGGCTCTCCCGAAGGGGAGCTGGCCCTGGCGCAGGCGGTGATCTACCTCGCGCTCGCGCCCAAATCTAACGCGGGCTACGCGGCCTATAAGGCGGCGCGCAAGCTGGCGCGCGACACGGGGTCGAAGGCGCCGCCCAAGCATATCCTCAACGCTCCCACCGCGCTGATGAAGGATCAGGGCTATGGCGATGGCTACGCCTATGATCACGACGCCGAGGACGGGTTTTCCGGTCAGAACTACTTCCCCGACGGGATGGAGCGCCCCGCGCTCTATGCTCCGGTCGAGCGTGGGTTCGAGCGCGAGCTGAAGAAACGGATCGACTATTTCGACCGGCTCAGACGGGATCGCCGGAGCGACTGACAATCCTTGGGGGCATCCGTCCGGCGGGCCAAAGGGGGGGGCAGAGCCCCTATCTTGCTTGACTTCCGCCCCCGGTCGCCGTCAAACCCGCGCCCATGACACCCCTGATCCAAGTCGCACTCGGCGGCGCCGTTGGCGCATCGCTGCGCTATCTCACCGGTAAGGCCGCCGTGAGGCTCCTTGGCCATGGTTTTCCGTGGGGCACGCTCACGGTGAACATCCTAGGGAGCTTTCTGATGGGCATGCTGGTCGTTCTGCTGGCGGAGAAAACGGGCAACCGCTTTGCGCCCCTGCTGATGACCGGTGTGCTTGGCGGCTTCACTACGTTCTCGGCCTTCTCGCTGGATGCCGTGACCTTGCTGGAGCGCGGTCAGAGCGCGCTCGCCATCAGCTATGTTGCGACCTCGGTCTTTGTCTCTGTTGCTGCGCTGATGCTTGGGCTTCTCTTGGCGCGGGGGGTATTCGCATGAGCGGTGTGCAGACTTTGACCGTGGAGCCCGGAGAGGGCGGGCAGCGGCTTGATCGGTGGCTGAAGCGCCGCCTTCCGCAGATCACGCAAGGCCGGATCGAGAAGGGCTGCCGCAAGGGCGAGATTCGCGTGGATGGTGCCCGCTGCAAATCCTCGACCCGCGTCGAAGATGGCCAGTCCGTGCGCGTCCCGCCGTTGGCTGACACCCCCGCGCCCGTGCCGTTCAAGCCAAAGATCAGCGATGCGGATGCGCAGATGATGCGCGAGGCCGTGCTCTATCGCGACGACCATCTGATCGCGATCAACAAGCCTGCGGGCCTGCCCAGTCAGGGCGGCAGCAAACAGACCCGCCATGTGGACGGGCTGGCCGAAGCCCTGTGCTTTGATCTGGACGAAAAGCCCCGGCTGGTGCACCGGCTGGACAAGGACACTTCGGGCGTTCTGCTGCTGGCGCGGACCCGTGCGGCTGCGTCGGCCCTGACGGGAGCGTTCCGCGCGAAAGAGACGCGCAAGATCTACTGGGCCGCCGTTGCCGGTGTGCCCCATCCCCGCGAAGGCACGATCCAGACCGGGCTCGTGAAGGCGGGCGGACATGCCGAGAAGATGCACGTGATCCACACCCAGGACGTGCCCGCGACCGAAGGCGCCAAGCGGGCCGTGTCGGATTACATGGTGATCGACGCGCTCGCCCGCCGGGCCGCGTGGGTGGCACTGACCCCGATCACCGGGCGCACGCATCAGCTGCGCGCCCATATGGCAGAGCTGGGAAACCCCATCGTGGGCGATGGCAAATACGGCGGATCGGGTCAGGAGAATCTGGGCGATGGCTGGGGGGCTGGCATGGGCGGTGCGATCAGCCGCAAGCTGCACCTGCATGCCCGCTTCCTGAGCCTGCGCCACCCGGTCACCGGCGCTCAGCTTCAGATCACCGCGCCCCTTCCCGAGCACATGGCCCGGACATGGGAAACTCTGGGCTGGAACGAGGCCGACGTGGCCTCTGATCCGTTCGAGGATCAGGAATGACCGATCTGGTCATCTTCGACGTGGATGGCACTCTGGTCGACAGCCAGGGTCATATCATGGCGTCGATGGTGCGCGCCTTTGAGACCTGTGGTCTGCCCGCGCCGGATCGCGCCACCGCCATGGGGCAGGTGGGGCGTAGTCTGGATCTTGTGATGGCTGAACTGGCCGGGCCTGCGCAGGCGGACGCGCTGGCAGACGCCTACCGCGCCGCCTATTTCGAGCTGCGCCAGAGCGGGGAGCCAAGCCCTCTCTATCCGGGCACCGAAGAAATGCTGGCCGCATTGGCCGCACGGCCGGGCACGCTGGTCGCGCTTGCGACAGGCAAGAGCCGCCGGGGGCTTAACGCCCTGATCGAAAGCTACGGTTGGGGCGATATGCTCGCCTCGCACCAAAGCGCGGATGAACACCCTTCGAAGCCGCACCCGTCCATGATCCTGACGGTTCTGGCGGACACCGGCGCTGATCCGGCGTGCACGGTGATGGTGGGGGATACGAGTTACGACATCGACATGGCGCGCAACGCAGGCGTCGGCAGCATCGCGGTGCCTTGGGGCTATCACGACGCGCAAAGCCTGGGCGCGGATCGCGCGATCGCAGAGTGGGCGGACCTGCCTGCCGCCCTGTCCAGCCTCTGGGAGATCGCGCCATGAGCGAGTGGAAGGCCAAACGGTTCTGGAAGACCACATCGGCGGAGGCAGCGGATACCGGTTGGCGCGTGCTGCTGGACGCGCGCGAGGTCAAGACGCCCGCGAAGGCGCCCTTGCGCCTGCCGACCCAGGCCCTGGCCAAAGCCATCGCCGCAGAGTGGGACGCGCAGGAGGAGGAGATCGCACCGCTTTCGATGCCCCTGACCCGCGCGGCGAACGCGGCCTTGGACAAGGTGATCCCGCAGCGTGACGGGGTGATTGATGCCCTGGCGGCCTATGGCGGCACCGATCTGCTGTGCTACCGCGCCGAGGCGCCCCCTGCGCTGTTTCAGCGCGAAGCCGCCGCCTGGGATCCCATGCTCGACTGGGCGGCCAGCACGCTTGGCGCGCGGCTCCTGCCGGTGCAGGGGGTGATCCCTGTGTCGCAGGACCGCAAGGCGCTTGCCGCCCTGCGCGGCCATCTTGAAGCGGCCAGCGATTTCGAGCTCACGGCGCTTCACGATTTGGTCATGCTCAGCGGCTCGCTCGTGCTCGGGCTGGCCGTCTGGCGCGGAGAGCTGAGCGGGGCCGAGGCCTGGGCGCTCTCCCGGATCGACGAAGAATGGCAGGCAGAACAATGGGGGCGCGACGAAGACGCTGACGCCCTCGCCGATGCGAAGCGTGCTCAACTTCTGAATGCAGAACGGCTGCTGGAGCTGCTCTGAGATCATTCCGGGATGGAATGATTGACGTTGCATTTCGTGATAGGTGGCTTGACGACAGCGGCGGAATTCCGCCAATCTGGCAGTGCGAATGGCTCCTGCTTGCAGGGGTCGTGAAGTTGCGAGTCCCGCCAGATGGGGCCGCTCACAACCCGCAACAATGCGGGACTACACAGGAAGAGGTAATCCATGAACAAGACCCTGCTTCTCGGCGCCGTGGCCGCCACCGGCATCGCCGGTGCTGCATCCGCCGGTACGCTGGACGACGTGAAAGCGCGCGGCCACCTGAACTGCGGTGTGTCGACCGGCCTGACCGGTTTCTCCCTGCCCAACGCTTCGGGCACCTGGGAAGGCTTTGACGTCGCGGTCTGTCGCGCTGTCGCTGCCGCGGTCTTCAACGACCCGAACGCTGTTGAGTTCGTCCCGACCACCGGTCAGACTCGCTTCACCGCGCTTGCCTCCGGCGAGATCGACATGCTGGCCCGGAACACCACCTGGACCTTCTCGCGCGATGTCGACCTGAAGTTCGAATTCGTCGGCGTGAACTACTACGACGGTCAGGGCTTTATGATCCCGAAAGAGCTGGGCGTGTCCTCGGCCAAGGATCTGGACGGCGCCACCGTCTGCATCCAGACCGGCACCACCACTGAGCTGAACCTGGCGGATTTCTTCCGCTCCAACAACATCAGCTATGAGCCGGTTCCGATCGAAACCAACGCCGAAGCTCAGCAGCAGTATCTGGCTGGCGCCTGCGACGTCTACACCACTGACGCCTCCGGCTTGGCCGCGACCCGCGCGACCTTCGAAGATCCCACCGCGCATGTGATCCTGCCGGAGATCATCTCCAAGGAGCCGCTCGGCCCGCTCGTGCGCCACGGCGACAATGATTGGGGCGACATCGTGCGTTGGACGCTCAATGCGCTGATCGCCGCTGAGGAATATGGTGTGTCCTCCGCCAATATCGACGAACTGGCCAAAGGCACCGACAACCCGGAGATCAACCGTCTTCTGGGCACCGAAGGTGAGCTGGGCGGCATGCTCGGTCTGGAGCCGACCTGGGCGCAGCAGGCCATCAAGGCCGGCGGCAACTACGGCGAGATCTTTGAGAAGAACATCGGTGAATCCACCCCGATCGGTCTGGCCCGCGGCCTGAACGGTCAGTGGACCAACGGTGGCCTGCTCTACGCTCAGCCGTTCCGTTAAGTTACGACCCGGCCCCGCAGCGTAGCGTTGCGGGGCCGACCCTCTCCGAAAAAGAACGATTTTTGGCCGTCAGGTGTGATGGCGGACCAGAAACGACAGGGAGCACAATATGGCGACCACCGACATGCCGGAGCAAGGCTTCCGGCTCAGTCAGCTATTATATGATTCGCGCTATCGTTCGATGACCATCCAAGTGGTGGCCTTCATCTTGCTGATGGCCGCGATCACTTGGCTGGTAAGCAACACTGTCCAGAACCTCGAAGCTCTGGGCAAGGATTTCGATTTCGGGTTTTTGGGTCAGCCGGCGGGCTATGACATCAACCAGCGGCTGATCGACTACAACAACCAGATGAGCCATGGGCGGGCCGCGACGGTCGGCATCCTGAACACGCTTCTTGTTGCCTTTCTGGGCTGTATCACCGCCACGATCATCGGCGTTATCGCAGGCGTGTTGCGCCTGTCGAAGAACTGGATCGTAAGCCGGTTGATGGCCGTTTATGTGGAAGGTTTCCGCAACGTGCCGCTGCTGCTCTGGATCGTTTTGATCTTTGCGCTTGTGACGGAATCGACGCCGCAACCGCGGGCGTTCAAATCCGGCGAAGCGTCCATGCTGTTGGGAGACAGCGTCGCGATCACCAACCGGGGCACCTATATTCCCGGCATCCAGTTTGAAAGCCCGATCGGGACGGTGGGGATGTCCTGGCTGATCATCCTTGCGGTGATTGCGGGGGCCCTGGTTTTCGGTCGCTGGCTGACTCGCCGCGCGGACCGCATCCAGGAAGCGACGGGCGACCGACCTTCGACCCTCTTGTTCAAGGCTGCTGCTCTTGTACTGCCTTTGGTGGCGCTGTGGTTCGTCATGGGCGCTCATCTGAACCTGCCTTACGTGAAGGGGTTCAACTTCACCGGCGGGATCCATCTGCGCAATTCGCTGATCGCGTTGTGGATTGCCTTGTCTCTCTACACCGGGGCCTTCATTGCCGAGATCGTGCGAGGCGGTATCCTGTCGGTCAGCAAGGGGCAGACCGAAGCCGCCTATGCGCTTGGCCTGCGTCCGAACCGGACGATGAACCTTGTTATCCTGCCGCAAGCGCTGCGGGTCATCATCCCGCCGCTGATTTCGCAGTATCTGAACCTGACGAAGAACTCTTCGCTCGCTATTGCGGTCGGCTACATGGATGCCCGTGCCACGCTGGGCGGGATCACCATCAACCAGACCGGCCGCGAGCTGGAGGGGATGCTCCTTCTAGGGCTGTTCTACTTGGTGGTTAGCCTGCTCATCGCGACGGTGATGAACATCTACAACAGCAGCGTCAAACTGAAGGAGCGGTGAGATGAGTGGAACACATGCCCATACCGTCGCTTTCGTGCGCGACGAAATGCTGCCCGAGCAGGCGCCGCCCGTCGCGCAGTCTGGCGCAATCAAGTGGGTTCGGGAGAACCTCCTGTCGAGCTGGCTCAACATTGTTCTGACGGCTGTGTCGCTGGCCGTGATCTGGTGGGTGCTGGCGCATATCGTGCCTTGGTTCGCTCATTCGATCTGGGACGCAGACAGCCTGTCCGAATGCCGCGAGATCCGCGATGCGACATGGGGGGACGATGCCACCATGTCATGCTTTGCAGTCATTACGGATCGCTGGAATCAGCTGCTGTTCGGGTTCTACCCGCCCGAGCTCTACTGGCGCCCGGTGCTGTCCATGGTGCTGATTCTGGTCGCTCTTGCGCCGATCCTCTTCCAGAGCGTGCCGCGCGCGCTGCTGAAGTTCTCGGCGGTCGCGCCCTTCGTGATCTACTGGCTCCTGTGGGGCGGGTCGGCCTGGGGGCCGGTTGTCGTGGGTCTGGGGCTTGTCCTCGGCTACGTGATCTATCGGGTGGTGGAGCGGTTCTCGGGACTCGTCGCGATTATCTTGGCGATCCTTGGCCCGATTGCCTTCTGGCTCAGCCAGGCCGGACCGCTGACGGACTGGCTCCATGGCACCATGCCACTTGGTATCGAGAAGGTGGTCTCCAAGGATTTCGGCGGCTTCATGCTGGCGGTCGTGATCGGCCTGTCGGGGATCGTCCTGTCCTTGCCGCTCGGCGTTCTGCTGGCCCTTGGCCGGAAATCCGACCTGGTCTTTATCCGCTACGTGTCGACCGCCTTCATCGAGGTGATCCGGGGTGTGCCACTGATCGTGTGGCTGTTCACCGCGTCGCTGTTGTTGAACTACTTCCTGCCACCGGGGACGAGTTTCGATCTCATGCTGCGGGTCATCATCATGGTGACGCTGTTCTCCTCGGCCTATATCGCCGAGGTGGTGCGCGGCGGGCTCGCCGCTTTACCGAAAGGGCAGTATGAGGCAGCGGACGCGCTTGGGCTGGATTATGCCAAGTCCATGCGGATGATCGTGTTGCCTCAGGCGTTGAAGATTTCGATCCCCGGCATCGTGAATACCTTTATCGGCCTGTTCAAGGACACCACGCTGGTGGTGTTTATCGGCCTGCTTGATCCCATCGGGTTTACCAACTCGATCCGGGCGAGCACCGACTGGAACGGCGTCTATTGGGAGCTGTTCGTCTTTATCGGGCTGATGTTCTTCATCTTCTGTTTCTCGATGGGCCGCTATTCGCTCTTCCTCGAAAAGAAGCTCCAGCGTGAGCACCGCTAAGGAGACCTGACAATGGTTGACCTGAATCTGAACCGTGAAATCGACCGTAGCCACATGCACATCTCTGACCAGGTGGCGATCGAGATTTCGAACATGAACAAGTGGTATGGTGACTTCCACGTGCTGCGCGATATCGATCTGACCGTCTATGAGGGCGAGCGGATCGTGATCGCGGGGCCGTCCGGGTCGGGGAAATCCACCCTGATCCGCTGCATCAACCGGCTGGAGGAACACCAGGCCGGCAAGATCGTCGTCGATGGGATTGAGCTGTCTTCGGACCTCAAGAACATCGACAAGATCCGCTCCGAGGTGGGCATGTGCTTCCAGCACTTCAACCTCTTCCCGCATCTGACGATCCTTGAGAATTGCACCCTGGCTCCGATCTGGGTGCGCAAGGTGCCCAAGCGCGAAGCCGAAGAGACGGCGATGCATTTCCTGGAAAAGGTGAAGATCCCCGATCAGGCGCACAAATACCCGGGCCAGCTTTCCGGCGGTCAGCAGCAGCGGGTGGCCATCGCGCGCTCGCTGTGCATGAAACCCCGGATCATGCTGTTCGATGAGCCGACCTCGGCCCTCGATCCTGAGATGATCAAGGAAGTGCTCGACACGATGATCCAGCTCGCGGAAGAGGGCATGACCATGCTCTGTGTGACCCACGAGATGGGCTTTGCCCGTCAGGTCGCGAACCGGGTGATCTTTATGGATCAGGGCCAGATCGTCGAACAGAACGAGCCGGAAGAGTTCTTTAACAACCCGAAATCCGACCGGACCAAGCTGTTCCTGTCGCAGATCCTCGGGCACTGAGGAATTTGGGTTTCGCCCCGCGCTTGTGCGCGAGGCGACCGGGGGCCGCGCTGATGCGCGGCCCCTTTGCGTTGGATCAGACGGTTTCGCGCGTGTTTCGGGCCGGTAACGCGCGTCTTAGGAAGAGGCGATCAGGCGAGATCGCGCGGCGTGACAAAGCCGATGACGCGGGCCGTGTGCGGGGCGATGTCTGCCCAGCTGTCGATCTCGAACACGGTTGTGGCCGCGGTGGGGTAGTCGAGAAACCGGGGGTGCTCAGGCAGCTCGGCCGCGAGCCGCTGGGCCAGATCACCAATGCCGGGGTTATGGGCGATGAGCGCGATGCTGTCGGCGGTCTGCCCGTGCAAAAGGTCCAGCATATGCGCCGGAGCCGCATGGTAGAGATCGGGGCGGAGCTCCAGTCGCGGCCCACCGAGCGCGTCTTTCATCCGGGCGAAGGTCTCCTGCGTGCGGGCGGCGGAGGAGCACAGCACCAGCTCCGGGCGGTGATCGTGATCCGCGAGCCATTGGCCAATGCGCGGCGCGGCGCGGCGGCCCCGGTCATTCAGGGGGCGGTCGTGATCGTCCTGATTGAGATCGTCCCAGCTCGATTTCGCGTGGCGGATCAGGATCAGTTTCATGTCGTGTCTCCCCAGCCTGTCGCGGCACGGATGCGGGTCGAGCTTTGATCGCTCATCGGGATATTCAGAAAGCACCACGCGGGCGGTGTGCTGCGCGGCAGGAGCGGGGCCGCCGATTCCGGCAGGCGCGCGTGGCGGAGCATGCGGGCGGTGGGCGAATGCAGCGCCCGCGCACGGTCTCGAGGTCGGGCAAGGATGCCAAGCGGCACGCGCGCGGCGATATCGCGCCAGTCCTGCCAAAGGTGAAACTGCGAGAGGTTGTCGCCCCCCATCAGCCAGGTGAAGTGCGCAAGCGGGTAAGTGTCCTGCAGGGCAGCGATGGTCTGAGCAGTGTAGCGCGTGCCCAGTTCGGCTTCGATGCCGGTGATGGTCACGCGCGGGTGGCGCATCACCGCCCGGGCGCGCGCGATCCGATCCTCAAGCGGGGCCGGGCCGCGCGTCTTGAGAGGATTACCAGGAGACACCAGCCACCACACCGCATCCAGCCCGAACCGCCGCAGCGCCGCGCGGGTGATGCGGACATGCCCTTCATGGGCCGGATCGAAAGAACCGCCAAGAAGGCCGATCAAGGCGCCGGGGCGGGCGTGGGGTTGGGAGTGGCGCATGAAGGCTCTGTCGGTTGCAACGGCGTGTTTATCGCAAAGCTGCCGCTCTTTGAGAAGAGCGCCCGATTGCCCCGGCCCGGGCGCCCCGCTATCAGGGGCAAAACCCTTTCCCCGGAGTATCCCATGGCCAGCTACCAATACGTTTACCACATGGATGGTGTCTCCAAGACCTATCCCGGCGGCAAGAAGACCTTCGAGGACATCCGCCTGTCCTTCCTGCCGGGCGTGAAGATCGGCGTTGTCGGCGTCAACGGCGCCGGTAAATCGACCCTGCTGCGGATCATGGCCGGGATCGACAAGGACTTCACCGGCGAAGCTTGGGCGGCCGAGGGCGCCAAGGTCGGCTACCTGCCGCAGGAGCCGCAGCTGGATGCCTCCAAGAGCGTGCGCGAGAACGTCATGGACGGCGTGGCCGAGAAGAAGGCCAAGCTGGACCGGTTCAACGAGCTGGCGATGAACTACTCGGACGAGACCGCCGATGAGATGGCCCAGCTTCAGGACGAGATCGACGCCAACAACCTATGGGATCTGGACAGCCAGATCGACGTCGCCATGGAGGCCCTGCGCTGCCCGCCGGACGATGCCGATGTGACCAGCCTGTCGGGCGGCGAAAAGCGCCGCGTCGCGCTGTGCAAGCTGCTGCTGGAAGCGCCCGACATGCTGCTTTTGGACGAACCGACCAACCACCTTGATGCCGAGACGATCGCCTGGCTGCAAAACCACCTGATCGACTACAAAGGCACGATCCTGGTCGTCACCCACGACCGCTATTTCCTGGACGACATCACCGGCTGGATCCTTGAACTGGATCGCGGACGGGGCATTCCCTATGAGGGCAATTATTCGAGCTGGCTGGAGCAGAAAGCCAAGCGGCTGGAGCAGGAAGCCCGCGAGGACAAGTCCAAGCAGAAAACGCTTGAGCGCGAGCTAGAGTGGATGCAGCAGGGCCAGAAGGCCCGTCAGGCCAAATCCAAGGCGCGGATCGCGGCCTATGAGGAACTGGCGAACCAGTCCGAGCGCGAGAAGCTGGGCCGTGCCCAGATCATCATTCCCAATGGCCCGCGCTTGGGCGGCAAGGTGATCGAGGTCGAGAACCTCAAGAAAGCCATGGGCGACAAGCTCTTGATCGAAGATCTGGACTTCGCGCTGCCGCCGGGCGGGATCGTCGGTGTGATCGGCCCCAACGGCGCTGGTAAATCGACCCTGTTCAAGATGCTCACGGGCCAGGAACAGCCCGATGAGGGCAAGATCGAATTTGGCGACACCGTGCAGCTATCTTACGTGGACCAGAGCCGCGACGATCTGGATGCCGATGCGACCGTCTGGGAAGCCATCAGCGATGGCGGTGAGATCATCCAACTGGGCGATGCGCAGATGAACAGCCGCGCCTATTGCTCGGCCTTCAATTTCAAGGGCGGCGATCAGCAGAAGAAAGTCGGGCTGCTGTCCGGCGGTGAGCGCAACCGGGTCCATATGGCCCGCCTGCTGAAATCGGGCGGCAACGTGCTGCTGCTCGACGAACCGACCAACGATCTGGACGTGGAAACGCTCCGGGCTCTGGAAGACGCCCTTGTCGATTTCGCGGGTTGCGCGGTGGTGATCTCTCACGACCGCTTCTTCCTTGACCGGATCTGCACCCACATCCTCGCCTTCGAGGGCGAGGCCCATGTCGAATGGTTCCAGGGCAATTTCGAGGACTACGAAGAGGACAAGAAGCGCCGCCTCGGCGCGGATGCTCTTGAGCCCAAGCGGGTCAAGTTCAAGAAGTTCACCCGCTGACATAAAAAGGGCGCCCTCACCGGGGCGCCCTTTTTGCTTATTGATCGGCCCAGCCGCCTACAGCATGTCGCCGTGAACGTCGTAGCCCTTGGCGTCGATATCACGCAGCGCCTTGTAGCGTTTGCTCATCACGGCATGGCCGGACAAAAGGTTTGCCGCCCGCACCGACCACTCCCGGCGATCTTCGACGCATTGATCCAGCCAGGCATCGGCGTCCACATCCTGAGTCATCCACGGACCAATCGCGAGAAGCTTCATCGCGGGGCCGTGGTGATCGCAGACCTTATGCGCTACGCGGTCGGCAGAGTATTCCTGCGCCCGCGACGTGGTCAGCCCCAGAGGCACCAGCAGGTTGGGCAAAAACCCGATCACCAGCCGCCACAGGGCGACATGGCCCAGCTTGTGGTGCGCCAGCTCATGGGCCAGCACGAATTCCACGATCTCGGGGGTGTCTTTCATCGCCAGCACCGTTTCGGCATGGAGCACGACGTATTTGTGCCGCCGGTTGCACGACAGCGCATAGGCATTCACCACCCCGTTGCCGTTGGTCACGTAAAGCTTGGGGAGGCGCTTCATCTCGAGCCGCTGGCCGATATCCTCATAGAGCGCCCACAGCTCGGGAAGCTGCCGGGGTCCGACCCGGATCGCGTTCGCCTTGGCCTTGGCCGCATAGTAGAAGCGGTAGATATACAGCGCCAAGGGCAGGGCCAGGATCAGCATAATGTTGAAGGCGGTGTCGCCGATGGCTTCGGCGTCTTCGCCGAACATCTCCTGCATCTCGCTTTCGCTGATGGTCAGGACACTGGCGGCTAGAAGGAGGGCAGCCAGCGTGACAATCCCGGAAAGCCAGATCATCGGCATTTCCCAGCGATGTCGCAGGCGGCGGAAATCAAATCCTGTCATGGCGGCTTACTTTTTCTTCACATACTGGGTCAGAATCACGATCCGCTGGCCTTCGACGCGGCCTTCGATGTGCTCCGCATTGTCGGGCACCAGCGAAATTCCCCGCACCGCCGTGCCGCGCTTGGCGGTGAAGCCCGCGCCCTTCACGGGCAGGTCCTTGATCAGCACGACGGTGTCGCCCGCCGCCAGTTCCGCGCCATTGGAATCGCGATGCACAACGGCATTCTCGAGCGCCCCGGCACGTCCGGCCACGTCCGGCTCCATCATCATGGCTTCGCGGGCCTCGGTCGCCCAGGCCTCACCAATTTCGCCCAGCTTGCGCCAGACGGCGATCTGCACGGCGGGTTCGGGGTTCCAGGCCGCGCCTTCGAGGCAGCGCCAGTGGGCCTCGGGCGCGTCGCCCCGGCAGGTTGCACAGAGCAACACCTGATCGTCGCCGGGAGGCAGGGCCACGGCTTCGAGGCTGTCGGAGCTGCCACAGAATTCGCATACGCCACCGGCGCGGGTCATCAGATCGGTCATTTCGGGGTCTCCTTTGAGCGAGCCATAGCCGGGGCGGAGCGCAAGGGCCAGAGCCCACTTGCCCAAGATCGCGCGCCCGCGCTAGGGCTTGCCACATGAGCCAGTATTCCCGCCGCGCCTTTCTGAGCCTCTCTGCCGCCTTCGCCGCGACCGCCGCGCAGGCCGACGCGCCCCTGTCCGCGTTGCGCCCGCTCGCCCGCCCGAACGTGCCGGTGATGCGCCCGGAAAGCCCGCCGGTGCGGGCCGGATGGGAAGATCTGGTCCAGAACGCCGGGCTGGGTGACGGCGTGGCCGTGAAGCTGGTCGATATGGCCGATGGGGCTGTGCTCTGGGAGCGTCAATCAGACGCGCCCATGATGCCGGCCAGCACGACGAAATCCGTCACCACGCTCTATGCGCTCGACAAGCTGGGGGCGGATCACCGCTTCACCACGCGGCTGATCGCGACCGGACCCGTTGTTGACGGCAAGGTGCAGGGCGATCTGGTCCTCGCGGGTGGGGGCGATCCGGTGCTGGATACTGATGCCCTGGCGGGTATCGCCTCCGATTTGGCGGCTGCCGGGGTCACGGGGATCACGGGGGGCTTCCTCGTCTGGGGCGGTGCGCTGCCCTACGAGGAAGAGATCGAGCCGACTCAGCTGGACCATCTGGGCTACAATCCCGCCGTGTCCGGGCTGAACCTCAACTTCAACCGGGTGCATTTCGAGTGGCGCCGCAGCGGCGGAGCCTATGCCACAACCTTCGATGCGCGCAGCGCTACGCGGGTGCCGCCGGTGCGGCTTTCGACCATGCGGATCGTGGATCGGAGCTTGCCGGTCTACACTTCAGAAGGGCCGGACCGCTGGACCGTGGCGCGCGGCGCCTTGGGCGGTGGCGGCGCCCGGTGGCTGCCGGTGCGCCAGCCCGCGCTCTACGCCGGAGAGGTGTTTCAGACGCTCGCCGGGGCGGAGGGCGTGACCCTTCCCGCCCCGCGTAAGATCACCGATCTGCCCGAAGGCACCGCAATCGTCAGCCATGACAGCCCCCCGCTTGAGCAAATCGCCAAGGGCATGCTGCTCTATTCGACAAACCTCACCGCAGAGGTGCTGGGGCTGGCCGCCAGTGCTGTGGATGGGCTGCCCGCCGATATCGACGCCTCTGCGGCGCGGATGAATGCCTGGATCAAGACGCGGTTCGGGGTGGAGACGGGCTTTAAGGACCATTCCGGCCTGAGCGACGAGAACCGCGTCTCGGCTGCGCAGATGGTCGCGATGCTGACCAATGCGCCGGAGCGGCTGAGGCCCCTGCTCAAGAAGATCGCGATTCGCGAGGCGGGTGGGCTGTATCCCGGTCACGTCGCGGCCAAGACGGGCACGCTGAACTTCGTGAGTACGCTTGCGGGCTATGTGACCACCAGCTCCGGGCGCGAGCTGGGTTTTGCGATCATGACCGCAGATGAACCCGCGCGGGAACGCGGCAAAGCCAGCGGGGATGAACAGCCCGCTGGCAGCATCTCTTGGAACAGCCGCGCAAAGGTCTTTCAGGATGAATTGCTGCGCCGCTGGTCCCTGATGGCTTGATTACTTACCCGCTTCCAGAGCGTCGAGCCGCGCCTTGAGCGCCTCATTTTCCTCGCGAGCCTTCTGAGCCATGGCACGCACGGCGTCGAATTCCTCGCGGGTGACAAAATCGCGGTCGGCCAACCAGCGGTCCATGAGGCTCTTCATGGCGGTTTCGGCTTCGTCGCGAGCGCCCTTGGCCACGCCCATGGCGTTGGTCATCAGGTGGCTCATATCGTCAAAGAAACGGTTGCGGGTTTGCATGTCATTCTCCGGTGATCTGGGTGGGCCATCTCTGCGCCCGGCTTGCCCCCTATATGGGCGCGTGGCCGCTCAGGGACAAGGCACGCCCGTTGACAGGGGCGCGGCCCGATAGCAAGAGGCCCCATGCAGTTTCCAAATATCTCGCCTGAAATCTTCTCCATCACGCTTTTCGGCTTCAGCTTCGCGCTCCGCTGGTATGCGATGGCTTATATCGTCGGCATATTGATCGGCTGGCGGATCGTGGTGGCGGCCGTGCGGCGGCCCCGGCTCCATGGCGGCACCGCGCCGATGACCGAAGCGCAGGTCGAAGACCTCCTCACATGGATCATCGTCGGTGTCATCGTCGGAGGGCGTCTGGGCTATGTGCTGTTCTACCAGCCGGGCTATTACAGTCAGCACCCGCTTGAGGCGCTCAGGATCTGGCAGGGCGGCATGGCGTTCCATGGTGGGCTCTTGGGGGTGATGCTGGCCGTGTGGCTCTGCGCGCGCAAATACGGCGCAAAACTGGGGCAGGTGGCGGATCTTCTGGCTATTTCGGTGCCGCCAGCGCTGCTGCTGGGCCGGGTCGCCAATTTCATCAACGCAGAGCTGTGGGGCCGACAGACCGACGCCCCCTGGGGGATCGTCTTTCCCGGCGACGCGGCGCTTTGCGCGGGGATGCCCTGTGCGCGTCACCCCAGCCAGCTCTACGAGGCCGGTCTGGAGGGCCTTCTGTTGGGCGCGCTTCTGCTGTGGCTGGCCTTTGGGCGCGGTTGGCTGCAACGGCCGTGGCGGCTGACCGGTGTGTTTTTCGCAGGCTACGGCATCGCGCGTTTCATCGTTGAGTTCTTTCGCCAGCCTGATGCCCAGTTCCAATCGCCGGGGAACCCGCTGGGACTGGCTTTCCATGTGAATGGCTACGGGCTGACCATGGGGCAGACCCTGTCTCTGCCGATGATCGCCCTGGGGCTGTGGCTGATCCTGCGCCGCCGATGACCCAGCTGCACGACATCCTGGTCCGCCGGATCGCCCGAACGGGGCCGATGACGATTGCGGAGTATATGGCGGAGGCGCTCCTGCATCCGCAGCACGGCTATTACACCACACGCGATCCTTTGGGCGCGGATGGAGATTTCACCACCGCGCCTGAGATCAGCCAGATGTTCGGGGAGCTTCTGGGGCTCGCGATCGCGCAGAGCTGGATGGATCAGGGACGCCCGCCGTGCATCCTGGCCGAGCTGGGTCCGGGCCGGGGGAGCCTCATGGCCGACGCCCTGCGCGCCACGGCATCGGTGCCGAGCTTTCACGCGGCGATCTCGCTGCATCTGATCGAGGCGTCTCCCGCGCTGCGCAAGGTGCAGGCCGAGCGGCTGCCGGGCGCCACGTTCCACGATCACCTGTCGGAGCTGCCCGAGGGCCCGCTGTTCCTGATCGCCAACGAATTCTTTGATGCGCTCCCCGTGCGCCAGGCCATCCGCGATGGCGGCGGCTGGCGTGAACGTGTGGTCGGCGCGCAGGACGGTGCCTTGCATTTCGGCCTGACCGAAGCCGCCCCCCTGACCGTGCTGGATCCCCGCACCGACACGCCCGAGGGCGAGATGGTCGAATGGCATCCCGCGCTGCCCGCCTTCTCCGAAGAGATCGGGCGCCGGATCGCGGCCCATGGCGGCGCGGCCTTGATCGTGGACTACGGTCATTGGGGCGGCACGGGCGATACGTTTCAGGCGGTGCAAGGGCATCATAAGGTCGATCCTCTGGCGGATCCCGGTGCTGCGGACCTCACCGCCCATGTCGATTTCCGCGCGATTGCGCAGGCTGCCACGCCTGCAAAGGCCTCCGCCATGACCGATCAGGGCGTTTTTCTGGAGCGGCTGGGCATCACGCCTCGTGCGCAAAATCTTGCTCAGCGGCTGCAGGGCGCGGCCCTGGCCCAGCATGTTGCCGCGCACCGCCGCTTGACCCATCCCGAAGAGATGGGCACGCTCTTCAAGGTGCTGGGCCTTGTGCCGCCCGGTGCGCCGCTGCCCCCAGGGCTGGATAGCTGATCGCTTACCATGACACTTGATATTATCACTGCGCCCTCGCTGGCTCCTTTGCGTCACGGGTTCTTTTCCCGGAAGGGTGGCGCGTCTTCGGGCGTATTTGCCGGTCTGAATTGCGGGCGTGGCTCGTCCGATCAGACCGAGGCCGTGCGGCTCAACCGCACGCGGGCGGCGCAGGCTCTGGACGTGGCGCCCGAGCGGTTGATCGGGATGCATCAGATCCATTCCGCCCGCGTCGTAGAGATCAAGAGCCCCGAGGATGCCGACCAGGATGCCGATGGCATGGTGACGAACCGCCCCGGTCTCGCGCTTGCGGTGCTGACGGCGGATTGCCAGCCGGTGCTGTTGGCGGATCATGACGCGCGGGTGATCGGTGCGGTTCATGCGGGGTGGCGCGGCGCGGCTGCGGGCATCTTGCAGGAAACCGTCTCTCAGATGGAGCGCCTCGGCGCACGGGCGGAGCGGATCAAAGCTGTGATTGGCCCGACCATCGGGCAGCCCGCCTATGAGGTGGGCGCGGATTTTCGCGACGCGGTTCTGGGCGCCGATCCCGAGGCGGAGCCCTTCTTTTCCGATGCGTTCGGGGCGAAGCCGCATTTCGATCTGCCGGGCTACGGCGTCGCCTGCCTCGCGCGCGCCGGAGTGCACGCAGTCTGGACTGGGGATTGCACCTATTCGGACCCGGATCGGTTCTATTCCTTCCGGCGGACCACTCATCGGGGCGAAGCCGATTATGGCCGCCTGCTTTCGGCCATCGTTCTTTAACCTTGCTCTTACCTTGATCTGCCAAGCGCGCGCCCAAGTCCTGCCCCAAATCGGGGCGAGGATTGGAAACAACCGGGGCCAACCCGGCACATTGAGCAGAACGGAGCAACGAGTGCCATGAAGATCAAGACCCGCTGGATTGAGCAGACTCAGGCCGAAGCCAAAGCATGCCGTCACCAGATGCCTTGGGAGCGCGGCACGCGCCGCCAGATGTTCATCGCCCGCCGCGCCGCCCGCGCTCGCGCCCGGACCCAAGCGGTCATGCTGCGCTCTCTGGCCGAGACGATCTGAGCCGGATCAGGCGGCTGGACGCCCCCCGATGTCGGCGCCGCCGAAGGCCCCACCTTCGCCGATCTGGTCGTCGTGACGGCCGCTAGAACGGAGGAGGTCGCATCCTCACAGGGCTGGATTTGACCACCGATGTGCTGGTGGTGGCCATCCGCCCGAAGGTCTCAAGCAGCGGATCCAATTCGCCGATGCTTTTCAGGACAATGCGCGCCACGAAACCGTCGTCGCCCGTGACTTTGTCGCATTGAACGATTCTGTCGGTCTCCTGGATCTGCCGCTCCAGAGCGTGCCGTTTTCCTGGCAGCGGGCGAAATCTCACGATGGCCTCAAGGCTGTATCCAAGCGCCGCCGTTGAGAGCTCTACAGCGAAGCCCTGAATGATCCCGATATCCTGAAGACGTTGCACGCGGTCTCTGATCGTCGGAGAAGAAACACCCGCTTCGCTTGCGAGGTCCGTCCAGCTCATGCGGGCGTCACGGCTCAGGCAGGCCAAGATCGTGCGATCAAGTTGATCCAGCTCTTTTCTCATTTAAGCTCATATCCTCTAAATCCATCATAATCGGAAATGAAAGCGGCCACTTGCCTCCTATGATGAATGTATTTCTTGGAATTCCATACATATTTTTCCATTGATGGCATGCATCTGTAGGAGAAAGCATGGAGTGGGCAGTCTGGCTATCCTTCGCCACCGTTTCGGCCGTTAACATCGTCACGCCCGGTCCTGCGAACCTGAATACCGTACGGCGTGCCATGCAGTTGGGAGGATGGCGGGTCGCGCCAACGATCCTTGGCAACGCGCTTGGCCTCGCCGTCGGCGGTGTTTTTTGTGCAGCCGGTATCAGCTCGTTTGTGGTGGCGTCCGGTTTTCTGTGGCTGTTCTTTCAGGGGGCTGGCGTCGCGTATCTGGCGTGGCTTGGCGTCAAGCTGTTGACCAGAAGGGAAAAGCTGTCATTTGGCGAAGCGGTCGATGACACCATCGGCGCGGGCCCGCTGTTTTCCGAGGCGTTCCTGCTTGCCGTAACCAACCCCAAGGCGCTGCTTTTCTTCATGGCCCTGTTCCCCCAGGTTCTGGATGCAGAGCGGGATCTTGCATTTCAGGCGGGCATTCTGATCACGACCTTTTGCGGGCTGTCGATTGTGTCGCTGAGCACCTATTCGACGCTGGCAAATCTGTTCAGAGCCCAGTTTATGACGCAGGCCATCTATGACAGATTTCGGCAGATCTCAGGCGTCATCCTTATCGGGTTTGCAATCAAGTTGCTTGTCCAACTCGGATAGCGCGTTGGTTTGGGAAAACCCGCTGCGGACCGTCCGATTCGGGCGCACGTCCTGGCAACCGAAGCCTTCCTGCCGTATTTCCGCCTCATTTCAGGGGGATTGAGCGCGCCATATGTGACAATCCGGTCGCAAGCTGGGGCATTGTCCGAGTATCTCCCGGCAAATGCGATCAGACTTTGACAAGGGGCGTCCATTTCCGCCACATTTGGCTCATGGATGACGCGGCGAATGCTGCTCTCCTCCGCCCTCATGGGGATGGATCGCTTGAAAACCGGGTGACCCGCGCGCCACTTGCCTCACGGCGCAGATGCGGGTCGCCCGTTTCTCTTTTCAGGGGGGCTCAGGCGTCCTGGGCCAGACGGTCTTCCAGCACGTCGAACGGCACGCCGGGCTCGTCCTTGGCGCCGCGGATGACCAGAGATGTCTTCACGCTGGCCACGTTCTCTGCCGCGGTGAGCTTTTCGGTCAGGAAGGTTTGGAAGCTGCGCAGATCGGGCGCGACGCATTTCAGGATGAAATCCACTTCACCGTTCAACATGTGGCATTCGCGGACCAAGGGCCAATCCTGGCAGAGATGTTCGAAAGCGGAGAGATCGGTTTCCGCCTGGCTGACAAGCCCGACCATGGCGAAAACCTGCACCTCAAAGCCAAGCTCGCGGGCGTCGACATCGGCGTGATAGCCCCGAATGTAGCCCTGTTCTTCGAGCGTGCGGACCCGGCGCAGGCAAGGCGGGGCAGAGATCCCAACGCGGCGTGCCAGCTCGACATTGGTCATGCGACCATCTGCCTGCAGCTCGGACAGTATCATCCGGTCAATCTGATCCAGCTTGGGCGTTGCCATCTCGTTTCCTTTGCGAGGCATTTTTGCGGAACCTACGCCCGGCGGTCTCCAGACGCAATAAAGTTTCGCAAATGAGCAATTTTGTGAACGTAGATCGTCGCGTCATTCCAGGGGTTTCACGCTGCGAAGCGGCGACCTATATCAACCCCGACATCTTTTTCAAGGAGCCCGGCCATGTCCGACCCCCGCCATACCCGCCTTTTGATCATCGGCTCCGGCCCTGCGGGCTATACTGCTGGCGTTTACGCCAGCCGTGCGATGCTGTCTCCGATCCTGGTGCAGGGCATTGAGCCGGGCGGGCAGTTGACCACCACGACCGAGGTGGAGAACTGGCCCGGAGAGACCCATATCCAGGGCCCCGAGCTGATGGTCAACATGGAAGAGCATGCCCGCGCCATGGGCACCGAGATCATCAGCGACATCATCACATCCGTCGATCTGAGCAAACGGCCCTTCACCGCTGTGGGCGATAGCGGTCAGGTTTACACCTGTGACGCGCTCGTTCTGGCGACGGGCGCGCGGGCGAAATGGCTCGGCCTGCCGTCCGAGGAGAAGTTCAAGGGCTTTGGCGTGTCGGCCTGTGCAACCTGCGACGGGTTCTTCTATCGCGGGCAAGAGATCGTCGTCGTGGGCGGTGGGAACACGGCCGTGGAAGAGGCGCTGTTCCTGACGAATTTCGCCTCCAAGGTGACGCTGATCCACCGCCGCGACGAGCTGCGCGCGGAGAAGATCCTTCAAGACCGGCTGCACAAGAACGAGAAGATCGTCCCGCTCTGGGATCATCAGATCGAAGAGATTTTCGGCACCGAAGACCCTCTGGGGGTCGAGGGCGTGCGCGCCAAGAACGTGAAGACCGGTGAGATCACCGAAATCCCGGCCAAGGGCGTGTTTATCGCCATCGGCCACGCACCGGCGAACGAGCTGGTGAAGGACGTGCTTGAAACCCATATGGGCGGCTATGTGGTCACGCAGCCGGACAGCACGGCGACGTCCATTCCCGGTGTTTTTGCCGCGGGCGATCTGACTGACCACAAATATCGCCAGGCCGTGACAAGCGCCGGTATGGGCTGCATGGCGGCCTTGGAAGCAGAGCGTTTCCTGGCCGAGCGGGACGGTTGATATCGTCAAATTAAAAGCAAATACATGAGCTTGACAGTCGCGCCTTAGATTTGGGTGCGGCTGTTGAAGGATTGTTCAGGTTTTCCCCCAAGGCTTGCAGAGAATTGTAAGACCTACGGATGGGAGCCTTATGGAACGCCGCATTCAGATCGCATCGGTCGTGATGACCGCCTTGCTCCTCTTCTCGACGGTGTTCGCCGCCGTCACGGCGCAGCGCTTTGTCAAAGCTGCGCATACCGTGGACGAGCTGGATCAGCTCAAGCACGAGAGCTACCTGCTCGCGGATGAGTTTCGTCAATCCGGGGATGATCTGACCCGATTGGCGCGCACATTTGCGTTGACCGGCCAAGGCCGCTTCGAAGAGCAGTACCATCAGGTATTGGCGATCCGAAACGGGGACCAGCCGCGCCCGGCAGACTATCATCACATCTATTGGGATTTCGTCGCCGCCGGGATGGAAGTGTCACCGGGCACCAAGGCGGCGCGATCTCTGACCCTGCTGATGAAGGACAAAGGGTTCACAGAGGTGGAGCTGGCGAAGCTGGAAGAGGCCGCTCTGGTGGCGGAGCGCGTGGTGGCGATGGATATTGAGGCGATGAATGCCGTCCGGGGATACTACCGGGATCCTCAGGGGAATTACACGCTCCGCGACGCGCCAAACCGCCAGTTGGCGAGACGCCTCCTGCATTCGGACGCTTACCATGAGGAGAAGGCCCGCAGCCTGCTTCCGCTGGATGAGTTCTATAAGCTGATGGAAGATCGGCTGGACGGTGCCGTTGCTCAGGCCCGGGCGACAGAGGGTCAGGCGGCTGGCCAGCAGGCTATGGCTCTGTCGGTCATGGGGCTGACCAGTCTTGCGGTCGGCGTGTTCCTTCTCGTGTTCTGTATCCGGCCGCTGAGTAAGCTGACCATCGCCATGCGGGAGCTCGCGGACGGCGCGGCCGAGACACAGATCCCCTATCAGGAAAGCCGGACGGAGTTTGGCGTGCTCGCCCGTCAGATCAATGACTACAAGGCAGCCAGCGACAAGATCGCTGAGATGGGAGAGGCGGAGAAACTGCGTAAGAGAGAAGTCATCGCGCAGCGCGAGTCGGCACTTGCCCTACAGGCTCAGGTGGACGAGGCCGTTGGCCTTGCCTTGGATGGCGATTTTTCCAGCCGTATCAATATCGACGCCCAGGATCCTTCAGCCGGCAAAATCGCGGACCGGGTCAATACGTTGATGGACAGGCTCGATGCGGCCACAGCGGAGCTGGTCGAGGCGCTCAATGCGCTCGGCTCCGGTGATGTCGAACGGCGCCTTTCTTTGGCGGGGGGTGGCCGTTTCCGCGAGCTGGAACACACCGGCGAGACAGCTCGCCAGCGGCTCGGGGAGCTGATCGGCCTCATGTCGGAGAATGCTGAAAATGAGCGTGCGAACAGTGCGCGGATGCAAGCCCAGAAGGAACAATCGGATCGGCTTCAGGTTGAAATCGACGAGATGATCGCCCAAGCGCAGGACGGTGCTTTCGACAAGCGGATCGCGATTCCGGGCTGCGACGACAGCACCGCGCGCATCGCGGATGGCATGAATCGGTTGATCGAAGGCTATGATCACACGATTGAGGAACTGATCGCTCAGTTCACGGCCCTGGGTCAGGGGGATTTGACCCGCGAGCTCGGGCTCGAGGCCCGCGGGCGCTTCGGAGAGCTGCAGCATACCGCTGATCGTACAAGGCAGCTTCTGATCGCCTTGATCGCGAGCGTGCATGATAGCGCGGAACAGGTCCACGATTCGGTGAACCGGTTGCGGGTGGATGCGACCACGGTATCGGGAAGCATGCAAAACCAGGCTGCGTCCATCGAGCAAACCTCTGCGGCGGCGACGGAAATGACGAAGGCCATCAAGGACAACGCTGTGTCGCTTACGGATGCATCAGAGCTTGCCAATGCGGTCGATCACAGCGCCATTGGTGGGGCGGAGACCGTCGCATCCGTCGTCGCTGCCGTGGAAGAGATCAAGTCGCGCTCCGACAAGATCGCCGACATCGTCTCGATCATTGAAAACATCTCGTTCCAAACGAATCTTCTGGCCCTGAACGCGACGGTTGAAGCGGCCCGCGCAGGGGAGGCCGGGCGTGGCTTCGCGGTGGTCGCCTCGGAAGTGCGAAATCTGTCCCTTCGCGCCTCCGATGCCGCGACTGACATTGCGGGGTTGATAAACGCGACAACCCAAAGCGTAGACCACGGCGTTGTGCTGGCGCACGAGGCGGGGACGGCGCTTACCACCATTTCTGACGATATGGCGAAGCTTCGCGAGAAGATCGAAAGCGTGAGCACCAGTGGCCGGGATCAGGCGATGACGTTTCACGAGGTGGAGCTTGCCATCAGCGAAATCAGCAAAGCCACCCAAACGAGCGCCGCGAGCGCAGAGCGCAGCGCCGAGCTATCAGACGCGTTGGTTGATACTGCCACCACCTTGCGTGAAACTCTGGCGCAATTCCAAAGGCCGCCATCGGTCCAAGCCGCCGCCTGACACAAAGCACGATGAACGTGAGGTATGCGCAGTCGCGGAGTAGGGCTGGGTCCGGGGCGCACTCCGCAGCGCGATAACGCAAGGTGTGACACGGAAAGGCAGCTGGTTGCGCCAGTCCTGCGTTCGCCGGTGCTGCACTCTCTCGCACGTCTTGAAACTCCCGACGGGCGTGAATGGCCTAATTCTGCCATGTAGAGGGGGGAAGTAGGCGCTTTTCGCTTCATTTCCCTCGATTGGTCTTGATTGTGCCCCAGTGTGAGGTGTAGCTGCCGACGATCCCCCCCCCCCTCGCGACGTGAAAGTATAGTTATGGTCCAGCAGTCCAATCTGACCCCTATCCCCGAACTTTATGTCTCCTACGAGAGCGCGCAGAAGCTGAAGGTGGAAGCCGCTGATCTGATCAGCTGCGATCTGACGCCCCGCCAGATCTGTGATCTGGAACTTCTGATGAACGGGGGCTTCTATCCGCTCAAAGGGTTTCTGGGCGAAGAGGACTACGACGGCGTCGTGGACAACATGCGCCTGGCGGACGGCACGCTGTGGCCCATGCCCATCACGCTCGACGTCTCCGAGAGCTTTGCCGAGTCGATCCAGATCGGTCAGGATATTGCGCTGCGGGACCAAGAGGGCGTGATCCTGGCAACCATGACGGTCACCGATCGCTGGACCCCGAACAAGGCGCGCGAGGCGGAGAAAGTCTTTGGAGCTGATGATCTGGCCCACCCGGCAGTCAATTACCTGCATAACACCGCAGGCAAAGTATATCTGGGCGGCCCGATCACCGGGATCCAGCAGCCGATCCACTATGACTTCCGGGCCCGCCGGGACACGCCCAACGAATTGCGGGCCTATTTCCGCAAACTGGGTTGGCGCCGCGTTGTGGCGTTCCAGACTCGCAACCCTCTGCACCGCGCGCACCAGGAACTGACCTTCCGCGCCGCGAAAGAGGCCCAGGCGAACCTTCTGATTCACCCCGTTGTCGGCATGACCAAGCCAGGCGATGTGGACCATTTCACCCGCGTGCGCTGCTATGAGGCGGTGTTGGACAAGTACCCGAATTCGACCACCGCGTTGAGTCTGCTGCCGCTAGCGATGCGCATGGCTGGTCCGCGTGAGGCCGTGTGGCACGGGCTGATCCGCCGCAACCATGGCTGCACCCATTTCATCGTCGGTCGCGACCACGCAGGCCCCGGCAAAAACAGCCAGGGCGAAGACTTCTATGGCCCTTATGATGCGCAGGAGCTGTTCCGCGCTCACCAGGACGAAATCGGCATCGAGATGGTCGATTTCAAACATATGGTTTACGTGCAGGAACGCGCCCAGTACGAGCCCGCCGACGAGATCGAAGAGGGCGTCACCGTCCTGAACATCTCGGGGACCGAGCTGCGCCGCCGTCTGGCCGAAGGGCTTGAGATCCCTGAGTGGTTCTCCTTCCCGCAGGTCGTGGAAGAGCTGCGCAAAACCAAACCGCCGCGCGCCAAGCAGGGCTTCACTGTGTTCTTCACCGGCTTCTCCGGCTCCGGAAAATCGACCATTGCGAACGCGCTGATGGTCAAGCTCATGGAGATGGGCGGCCGCCCGGTCACGCTGCTGGATGGTGACATCGTGCGCAAGAACCTGTCGTCCGAGCTGGGCTTCTCCAAGGAACACCGCGATCTGAACATTCGCCGCATCGGCTATGTCGCGAGCGAGATCACCAAGAACGGCGGCATCGCCATCTGCGCGCCGATCGCGCCTTACGCCACCACCCGCCGCGCGGTGCGCGAGGATGTGGAGCAGTTTGGCGCGTTCGTCGAGGTGCACGTCGCAACCTCCATCGAGGAATGCGAACGCCGCGACCGCAAGGGGCTCTACAAGCTCGCCCGCGAAGGCAAGATCAAGGAATTCACCGGCATCAGTGACCCGTACGATGTCCCTGTCGATCCCGAACTGCGGGTTGAAACGGAGAATGTCGAGGTCGACAACTGCGCCCATCAGGTCGTCCTGAAGTTGGAGCAGATGGGGCTGATTTCGGGCGACTGGTAAGCAGCCCGCATCGCGATCACGGGGCCCGGTCAGCATGCTGATCGGGCCTTTTTCATATCAAAGGCTTGGGATATGATACGCCAACGCCGGACGAAGGAGCTTCATCAGTGACGATCGACAAGACCGCCATCAAGACCCGCATGCTTGAGCTTGAGCATGACGAGCTGGACCACGCCATTGAGCATTACGAGGCGTTTTTGAAGGGCAGCCGCCTGGACGGGCGCGAGGCGCATGATCGCGATGAATACGCAGTCGCGCGGCTCAACGCCGATCTGGCCCACAGCTTCGACGAGCCGGTGCATGAACACCAGGCCAAGATTGAGCTGATCGAACACACCGACTTTGGCCCCAAGACAGAGGTCGAACGCGGCGCAGCCGTGAAGTTCAACGGGCGCCGGTTCCTGGTCGTGACCTCCACCCGCCGCTTCACCGTCGACGGCAAGGAAGTCATGGGGATTTCCATGGATAGCCCCGTCTTCAAGGCCATGAAGGGCCTGAGCGCGGGCGACAGCTTTACGCTGAACGGGCGTGAAATCACGCTCGAAGAAGTCTACTGAATGGCGAGGGGCCCGCGTTGCGCGGGCCCAGCCGACCGGATCATTGGGGCCGGATCATTGGGGCCGGATCATCCGGCTCAGGCTGCCGTCTTTCTTCACGAACTGGTGGAACAGGGCGAGTGCCACGTGGCCGATGACCAGAACCATCAAGATAGTGGTCAAAATCTCATGCGGCTTGGCGGCGGCTTCGATCCCCGCACCCCAAGTCAATCCGCCGCTGATCACCATCAGCAGCGCGATCCCGTAGAGCGCCAGATGCCCGACATTCGCCGCCATGTGCATCGCGGGACTGGTGCCCGGTAGCGGAGCCGGGGCGCCGCCGCGTCGCTTCTTGATGACCATGCGGACGATGATCAGCAGTCCGGTGAGCATCCCGATAATGGTGTGCGGCGTGGGGGACCCGGTGGTCCCGGCCTCAAGCGCGCGCTCATAGCCTTCGGCCATCTTGTCGCCGATCAGGAAATTGAAGCCGATCAGCGCTGCGACGATCCAGTGAAGGGCAATTTGCAGTCGGGTGTAGGCAGGCGACATATCTTGCTCCTGTGATGTTTGGCACCTCTGTAGCGCATGGAGGCCGGGATGTGCCTGCGACATCCCGGCGCAATTTCGCGGCGCAGATCAGTGCAGCATTACCGGGGTCATGTCATGTTCGCGAGCCAAGTGCGCCGCCAATCGAGGGGTGGCGACCAGGGCGATCTGTTCGCCCTCGTGGTTGTGCACGGCGCACAGCGTGGTCAGGTCGCCGGCTTTGTCCTGCACATCCTGGGGCAGGTCTTCGACGCGGATCGATTTGAAATACACCATGTTCTCGCCCATGGCGCTCAGGTTGCGTTCGCTGTTCATGGCTTATTTCCTCCTGATCTTCACGGTTTGCACGACGCTTTCGGGGACTTTGCGGCTCAGGTCGATATGAAGAAGCCCGTTCTCCAGATCGGCGGTGCCGACCTCGACTCCATCGGCCAGAACGAAGCTGCGCTGAAACTGGCGCGCGGCGATCCCGCGGTGCAGGAACGTGCGCCCTTCGGTGTCGTCCTGCTGGCGGCCACGGATGACAAGCTGGTTGTCTTCGACGGTGATCGACAGATCATCTTCGCGAAACCCGGCCACGGCGAGCGTGATCCGGTAGGCGGTTTCCGAGGTTTGTTCGATATTATAGGGCGGGTAGCCCTCCGATCCGCTCTTGGCGTTGCGCTCCATGAGGCGTTCGAGCTGCTCGAACCCGAGGAGGTTGGGATAGGATCCCAGCGTGAGTTTGGTCATAGGGCACGTCCTTTTGGTCAAGCGACAGTCCAGGTTGCGGCCCCGATTGCGGCGACCGCGTTGATTAAAATATGGGATAAGTTTCCCTACCCGCAAGGGCTGGGCAGGGCGGCGCGGGCGGGCTATCGTGTAGCACCGAGGCGAAGCAAGGGCGTGGAATGGACGGCGAAAACACGGCAAGCGGCCCGATGGACGAGGAAGAGATCCTCAAGGTTGAGCTGGATGTCCTGCGGCGTGAGCACCGCGAATTGGACGCGCAAGTCCGACAGATCGAAGAGGGTCCGGCGCCTGACGCCATCGCCGTGCGGCGGCTGAAGCGGCGCAAGCTGGCCCTGAAGGATGAGATCGCCCGGCTCGAAGACCGGCTTTACCCCGACATCCTCGCCTGAGCGACCATTGCACCGCAGCATTGGCCCGCTATAGTGCGCGCTCCCTGAGCGAGGAGGCGCAGCCATGACCACCCCTGTTGTCGGCATCATCATGGGATCGCAAAGCGATTGGCCCACCATGCGGGAAGCGGCTGCGATCCTGGACGAGCTGGGCGTGCCCTATGAAACAAAGATCGTCTCGGCCCATCGCACGCCTGACCGGCTGTGGGACTACGGCAAGACTGCCGTGGAGCGCGGCCTGAAGGTCATCATCGCGGGCGCGGGTGGTGCGGCGCATCTGCCCGGCATGATGGCGTCCAAGACGCGGGTGCCGGTGGTGGGCGTGCCGGTTCAGACGCGGGCGCTGTCGGGTGTCGATAGCCTCCATTCCATCGTTCAGATGCCGCGCGGCTATCCGGTGGCGACCATGGCGATTGGCGGTGCGGCCAATGCGGGGCTGATGGCGGCAGGCATTCTGGCGGTGTCGGATGTGGCACTGGCCCAGAGACTGGACGACTGGCGCGAGGCGCTGTCGGCCTCGATCCCGCAGGAGCCCTCCGATGACTGATGCGCTCGCGCCGGGGTCGGTGGTTGGTATTCTGGGCGGCGGTCAGCTTGGCCGGATGTTGTCTTTGGCTGCGGCCCGGTTGGGGTTGAAATGCCACATCTATGATCCGGGTGCGGAGCCTCCCGCAGGTCAGGTTGCCGATGCTGTCACGACCGCCGCGTGGGATGATGCGGAGGCCTTGCGGGCGTTTGCCGGGGCCGTCGATGTCGTTACCTATGAGTTCGAAAATGTCCCCGCCGCGTCGCTCGATCTGATCGAAAGCATCGTGCCGATCCGTCCGGGCCGCAAAGCATTGGCCACCTCGCAGGACCGCCTGAGCGAAAAGGAATTCCTGTCTGGCCTCGGCCTGGCGGTGGCGCCTTTTGCGGATGTTCCCGACGCGGCGGCGTTGGATGCGGCGCTTGCCAGTATTGGCACGCCCGCGATCCTCAAGACCCGCCGTCTGGGCTATGACGGCAAGGGGCAGGCGCGGATCATGGCGCCGGATCAGGCGGTTCAGGCTCTGGCCGATATGGCCGGGCAGGACGCGATCCTTGAGGGGTTCGTCAACTTCGGTGCGGAAGTGTCGGTGATCGCGGCGCGCGGGCTGGATGGCTCCGTTGCCTGTTTCGATCCGGGTGAGAACCTCCACGAAGACGGCATCTTGCGCCGCACCACGGTGCCTGCGCAGCTGAACGTGGCACAAAAGACGGATGCTGTGCTTTTGGCCGGGCGGATCCTCAATGCGCTCGACTATGTCGGCGTGATGGGGGTGGAGCTGTTCGTGACGGGGCAGGGGCTGGTCGTGAATGAAATCGCGCCGCGCGTGCACAATTCCGGTCACTGGACCCAGAATGGCTGCGCGATCTGTCAGTTTGAACAGCATATCCGCGCCGTGGCGGGTTGGCCTCTGGGCGATGCCCGACGCCATTCCGACGTGGTGATGGAGAACCTTCTGGGCGATGAGGCCAATGACTGGCCCAAGCTGGCTGCCGACGGCGCGGCCATCCATCTCTATGGCAAGGCCGAGGCGCGTCCGGGCCGCAAGATGGGCCATGTGAACCGTGTGACGGGGCCGGCGCAGGGCGGCTAAGGCTGAGAGCCCCGCCCGGTGCGCCCCCGCATGGGGCACGCGCCTGCCTGTCCGGGCAGGCGCGCTCCCCGCTTCGCTTAGATCCGTTTCAGATAGGAGGCCAGCAGATCTCGCGCGGCCTCAAGATCGCCCTTATCGGCCATCTCGGTCACGGTGTGGATGTAGCGGGTGCCCACCACGACGCCGATGGCGCGGGCCCCGGCAGCCGATTGCTGAAGCGCCGCGCCGTCCTGACCGCCCAGCCGCAGCATGGTGCGCTGCACCGCGATGCCGTCGGCCTTTGCGGCCGCTTCCAGGTCGGCCACCAGCCCCAGATCAGAGATGAAGCTGCCATCGCGCATGTGGATGCCCGCGCCTTTGCCCTGTTCGGTGGTGCGGTCCTGCTCCGGGACGCCGGGGGTGTCACAGGCCAGCGTCACGTCGATGCCGATCCCGATATCGGGCTGCACCCGGTGCGCGGCGGTCTTGGCGCCCCGCAGGCCCACTTCTTCCTGAACGGTGAAGACAACGTGGATCTCCGCGCCCCGGCCCTCATCGCCAAGCGCGCGGATCGCCTCGATGCCGAGCCAGCAGGCAATGCGGTTGTCGAGCGCCTTGGAGACAACCTTGTCGCCCATCTCAAGGAAGGGCTCGTCCAGAACGACCATGTCGCCGATTTGCACCTTGTCTTTGGCGGCCTCGCCCAGGCCGGTGTCGATGAAGAACTCGTGCACCTCGGGGATCTTCTTGCGGTCCTCGGGCGATGCGATGTGCACCGGGCGCCCGCCGGGGTTCATCACCGCCTTCAGATCGCCGCTGTCGGTGCACACCATCACCCGGCGCGAGAACAGGTTGCGCGGGTCGAACCCGCCGACGGGCTGCACATGCAGGAAGCCCTTGTCGGTGATGTGGTTCACCAGAAAGCCGATCTCATCCATGTGGCAGGCCAGCATGACCTTGGGCGCGCCTTCTTTGGTCGCGTCCCGGCGGCAATGGAGAGAGCCCATGGCGTCTTCTTCGACATGGTCGAAAAGCCCGTCAATCTCGGAGCGGATCAGATCGCGCACGCGATGTTCGTGGCCGGGCACGCCGGGGGTTTCACACAGGCGTTTGAGCAGGTCGATGTTCATGGAACTATCCTTTGGAATGATCTGTCCAACAGATAGGGGTCCTGTTCGGGTGCCTGCAAGCCTGTCGTTGAGGCGGTATGGCGGGCGCCACGTCCCTGCACAAAGAGCCGTGGCGCCGCGCTGCGGATCAGTCCCGCAGCAGCTCGTTGATCCCGGTCTTCGAGCGGGTCTGTGCGTCCACGCGTTTCACGATGACGGCGCAGTAGAGGTTGATGCCGTTCTTGGACGGCATGGAGCCCGCCACGACGACGGAATAGGGCGGCACTTCGCCATACATGACTTCGCCGGTTTCGCGGTCCACGATCTTGGTGGATTTGCCGATGAAGACGCCCATGCCCAGCACGGAGCCTTCGCGCACGATGCAGCCTTCGACCACCTCGGAGCGGGCGCCGATGAAGCAGTTGTCTTCGATGATGGTCGGGCCCGCCTGCATGGGCTCCAGCACGCCGCCGATGCCGACGCCGCCGGACAGGTGCACGCCCTTGCCGATCTGCGCGCAGGAGCCGACGGTGGCCCAGGTGTCGACCATGGTGCCCTCGTCCACATAGGCGCCCAGGTTCACAAAGGACGGCATCAGCACCACGCCCGGCGCGATATAGGCCGATTTGCGCACCACACAGTTGGGAACGGCGCGAAAGCCTGCGGCCTTCCATTCGTTGTCGCCCCAGCCTTTGAACTTGCTGTCGACCTTGTCGAACCAATGCCCGCCCTGGATGCCGCCGTCCTGCTGCTCCATGTCCTTGAGCCGGAAGCCGAGCAGCACGGCCTTCTTGGCCCACTGGTTCACATGCCAGTCGTTGCCGCGCTTTTCGGCCACGCGCAGGGTACCGCTGTCGAGCGCGTTCAGGGTGTCTTCGATGGCCTCGCGGGTCTCACCGCCGGTCGAGGGCGTGATCTGGTCGCGGGCCTCCCAGGCGGCTTCGATGGCGGTTTCAAGCTGGGCGTTGGCGGTGGTCATGGCGGGCTCCTTCATGGGGTGTCGGGGCCGGTTCTACCGGGGCGGGCGAGGGCGCGCAATTGCGGGCGTGGTGGGGGCTTTCATCCCCAGTATGCGCGGGTGCCTTGGGATATTTCGATCACAACGGCGTTGGAGGGTTGCCCCCCGCAGCGGCGCCGGGTCACAACGGGGCAACGCATTCAGGAGGCCCCATGTCGGCAGACCATCATCACCCTTTGCGCCGGTCCGAGCAGGATCGGGTTGCCGCGGAGGACACGCCCCAGACCCCGCAAACGCTCTCGCCCGCCTATCGGCTGGCCTACTCCGACGAAGAGTTCCTGCTGCGCGAGGACATGCGCCCGGTGCGGTTGCAGCTGGAGCTGCGCAAGCCCGAAGTGCTGATGAACGAGGCCGGGGTGGAGAGCACCATCGTCATGTTCGGCGGTGCTCGCATTCCCGAGCCGGCCCGCAAAGCCGAGGCCCGGACCGAGACGCTGGCGGAGCTGTCGGCCCATTATGCCGAGGCGCGAGAGTTTGCCCGGCTGATGACGCTGAGCTCTATGGAGCGCAGCGGCGGCCGCGAGGGCGTGATCGTCACCGGCGGCGGCCCCGGCGTGATGGAGGCGGGCAATCGCGGCGCGGCGGATGCTGGCGGGCGCTCCGTTGGGCTTGGCATCGTTCTGCCCCATGAGCAGGCGCCGAACGCCTATGTGACGCCGGAGTTGAGCTTCAACTTCCACTATTTCGCAATCCGCAAGATGCATTTCCTGATGCGGGCCAAGGCGCTCTGTGTCTTCCCCGGCGGCTTTGGCACGCTGGACGAGCTGTTCGAGACGCTGACCCTGATCCAGACCGGGCGCATGGAGGAGATCCCCGTCCTGCTGTTCGGGCGGGCGTTCTGGGAAGAGATCATCGACTGGCAGGCTCTGGCCCGCGCCGGGACCATCAGCGATGCCGATCTGGACCTGTTTCGCTATGTGGAGACCGCTCAAGAGGCGGTGGAGGCGATTGAGGCCTGGGACCGCTATGGAGAGCGCCGTGGAGAGATCCCGGGGCGGGCGTGACGGGTTCAGTCAGGCGCGCGCCATGGCGCAATCGGCGCGGCGCAGGGTGTTTCCCTGGCACATGAGCGCTTCTAGGCCGGTGTTGTCTTCGACCAGATCGCGCAGAACGACCTCGTCCAGTGTGGCGTAGAAAGCGGCTGCCGCGCGCTCCAGGGCCTTGCGCAGAAGGCATACGGCGTGGAGCGGGCAGGTGTTGCTTTCCGCGTCGAAGCACTCTGCCAAAGGCACGTCGCCTTCGATGTCGCGAAACAGATGGCCGATGTTGATCTCATCCATCGGGCGGGCCAGCTCAAGCCCCCCGGCGCGGCCGCGCACCGTGTTGAGCAGCCCCATATGAGACAGCCGCCCGACCACATGGCCGATATGATGGGCGGAGGCGTTGACCGTGTCCGCGATCTCTTCGCGGGTGACCAGCCGCCCCTGATTGGCGCCGCAGTACATCAGGATTCGGACGGCCAGATTGGTGCGGGTCGTGACGCGCATGAGAGGGTTCCTTATCCTAGGGCGCGCGTCCAAAACGCGCGACAACCGGCTATCCGGCCTACCGATGGGCGGCAAACTACACCCGTATCTCAAATACGTGTTTGATCTAAATCATGTGCGCCCTCTTGAGGTTGATCCGAAGCGGCGGTGTTGCAACGCGGCGAAGAAAGTGGTTGCGCCGACCCGCGCCAAAGGTAACGCTGCCCCCACTACGAGGGCGCGGCGCCGCGTTGGCGCCAGCAGCCCCGCACTCAACAGAGAGGATGGATATGAAACATCTTGCCAAACTGACCGCTGCTGCCGCCCTGATGGGCTCCGCGGTCTCTGCGCAGACGCTGGTCTATTGCTCCGAAGGCTCGCCCGAAGGCTTCGACCCGGCGCTCTACACTGCCGGCACCACGTTTGATGCCTCTGCGCGTCAGGTCTACGATCAACTCGTGCTGTTTGAACACGGCACCACCAACACCATTCCCGGCCTTGCGGAAAGCTGGGACGTGTCTGAGGACGGCACCGAGTATACGTTCCACCTGCGTGAGGGTGTGAAGTTCCACTCCACCGATTTCTTCACCCCGACCCGCGACTTCAACGCTGATGACGTGATCTTCTCCTTCGACCGTCAGGGCAACGAAGAGAACGCCTATAACGGCGTGTCGGGCGGCACCTGGGAATACTACAACGCCATGTCGATGCCCGACCTGATCGAGAGCATCGAGAAGGTTGACGACTACACCGTCAAGTTCAAGCTGACCCGCCCCGAAGCCCCGATGATCGCGAACCTCGCGATGCAGTTCGGCTCCATCATGTCCAAGGAATACGCGGATGCGATGATGGAAGCGGGCACGCCCGAGATGCTGAACCAGCAGCCGATCGGCACCGGCCCGTTCAAGTTCGTGGGCTACCAGAAAGATGCCGTGATCCGCTATATGGCGCATCCCGACTACTGGCAGGGCGCTGCGGATATCGACAACCTGATCTTCGCGATCACCCCCGATGCGTCCGTGCGCTATCAAAAGCTCAAGGCGGGCGAATGCCACGTCATGCCTTACCCGAACCCGGCCGATCTTGAGGCCATGGGGTCGGACGAAGAAGTGAACCTGCTGAGCCAGGAAGGCCTGAACGTGGGCTATCTGGGCTACAACACCATGCAGGCGCCCTTCGACAACCCGATGGTCCGCAAGGCGCTGAACCACGCCATCAACAAGCAGGCCATCCTGGATGTTGTGTTCCAGGGCGCGGGCCGCGCGGCGACCAACCCGATCCCGCCGACCATGTGGTCCTACAACACCGCCGTCGAGGATGACGCTTACGACCCGGAAGCCGCGAAAGCGATGCTGGCCGAAGCTGGTGTGGAAGATCTGTCCATGAAGGTCTGGGCGATGCCTGTGCAGCGTCCCTACAACCCGAACGCCCGCCGCATGGCGGAGCTGATCCAGGAAGACTTCGGCAAGATCGGCGTCGATGTGGAGATCGTCTCCTACGAATGGGGTGAGTATCTCTCCCGCTCCAAGGACGAGAACCGCGACGGTGCTGTGCTGCTGGGCTGGACCGGCGACAACGGTGACCCGGACAACTTCCTGGCGGTTCTGCTGGGCTGTGACGCCGTGGGCGGCTCCAACCGCGCCAACTGGTGCAACGAGGAGTTCAACGACCTGATCACCCAGGCCAAAGTGACCTCCGATCCGGCCGAGCGCACCCGTCTCTACGAAGAGGCCCAGGTCGTGTTCAAGCGCGAAGCCCCGTGGGCGACCATCGCGCACTCGGTCGTCTATGAGCCGATCCGCAACGAAGTGCAGGGCTACAAGATCGACCCGTTCGGTGGCCACCATTTCTATGGTGTGAGCCTGGCCGAGTAAGGCCGATCCTCGCCTGATTTGAAGGCGGCCGGGCCCCGCGCCCGGCCGTTTTCCTTCCACCCTCCCAGGGGCTGATCCATGTTTTCCTTTCTTCTGCGGCGATTGCTGACCTTCGTGCCGACCTTCATCGGCGTGACGATCATCGCCTTCCTCTTCATCCGCCTGCTTCCGGGCGATCCGCTGACCTTGCTGGCGGGCGAGCGTGGGATTGATCCCGAGCGCTACGCCGAGCTGCAAGCGCAATACGGCTTCGATCAACCGCTGTGGAAGCAGTATCTCGATTACGTCATGGGCGTGTTCCAGGGCGATCTGGGCATCTCGTTCAAGACCAAGCAGCCGGTGCTTGAGGAGTTCCTGACGCTCTTCCCCGCGACGCTTGAGCTTTCGCTGTGCGCGATCATCCTCGCGACGCTGCTGGGCATCCCCGCCGGGGTGATTGCCGCCGTGAACCGGGGCAAGTTCTTTGACCAGGCGCTGATGACCACGGCCTTGATCGGCTATTCGATGCCGATCTTCTGGTGGGCGCTGCTGCTCATCATCGTGTTCAGCTCGGGGCTGGGCTGGACGCCCGTGTCCGGGCGGATCAGCTTGCTGTACTTCTTTGACCAGCCGACCGGCTTCATGCTGATCGACAGCCTGATGTCGGGCCAGAAAGGCGCGTTCATCTCGGCCGTGCGGCACCTGATCTTGCCGACCATCGTGCTGGCCACGATCCCGCTGGCGGTGATCGCGCGGCAGACGCGCTCGGCCATGCTCGAAGTGCTGGGCGAAGACTACGTGCGCACCGCCCGCGCCAAGGGGCTGTCGCCCTTCCGCGTCAACGGCATCCACGCGCTGCGCAACGCCATGATCCCCGTCATTACCGTGATCGGCCTGTCGGTCGGCACGCTGCTGGCCGGTGCGATCCTGACCGAGACAATCTTCTCCTGGCCGGGCATCGGCAAGTGGATGGTCGATAGCATCTTCCGCCGCGACTATCAGGTCGTGCAGGGCGGGCTGCTGTTGATCGCGACCATCGTGATGATCGTGAACCTGATTGTTGATGTGCTCTACGGGCTCATCAATCCGAAGATCCGTAAGAGGTAGGCCATGAGCGAAGTGACTGAAACCGGGCCGGTGGCGCCTCCGGGGCCGCTCAAGGAATTCTGGCAAAGCTTCTCCGTGAACCGCGGGGCGGTGATCGGGCTTTTCGTCTTCCTGGCGTTCCTGTTCGTGGCGATCTTTGCGCCGCTGCTGGCGCCCTATGCGCCGCAAGAGCAGTTCCGCGACCATCTGTTGCAGCCGCCGTTCTGGCAGGAGGGCGGCTCTGCCGAATTCCTTCTGGGCACCGATCCGCTGGGCCGGGATATGCTGACCCGCCTGATCTATGGTGCGCGGTTCTCGTTCTTCATCGGGGTCGTGGTTGTGGCCGTGGCCAGCTTCTTCGGCATCCTGATCGGGGTGATCGCGGGATTTGCACCGACCTGGCTCGATACGCTGATCATGCGGCTCATGGACATCATCTTGTCCTTCCCGTCGCTTCTGCTGGCGCTTGTGCTGGTTGCGATCCTGGGGCCGAGCCTGATCAACGCGATGATCGCGATTGCCGTGGTGCTTCAGCCGCATTTCGTGCGCCTGACCCGCGCCGCCGTGTTGGGAGAGCGGGCCAAGGACTACGTGACCGCCGCCAAAGTGGCGGGCGGAGGCAAGCTGCGGATCATGTTCCGCACCGTGCTGCCCAACTGCCTTGCGCCGATCATCGTGCAGGCCGCTTTGTCGTTTTCGACGGCGGTTCTGGACGCTGCCGCCCTGGGCTTTCTCGGGATGGGGGCACAGCCGCCCACGCCGGAATGGGGCACCATGCTGGCCGAAGCGCGCGAATTCATTCAGCGCGCCTGGTGGGTCGTGACCTTCCCCGGTCTGTGCATCCTGGTCACGGTGCTCGCGATCAACCTGATGGGCGACGGTCTGCGCGATGCGCTCGATCCCAAGCTGAAGACGACATGAGGGGAACGCCATGAGCCTTTTGGAAATCCGAAACCTCTCCGTCGATTTCGCCACCGCCAATGGTGCCTTCCGGGCCGTGGACGAGGTGGATGTCAGCGTCGCTCAGGGCGATCTGATGGCCATCGTGGGCGAAAGCGGATCGGGCAAATCCGTGTCCATGCTGGCCGCGATGGGCCTGCTGCCCTGGACTGCGACGGTCACCGCCGACAAGATGGAGTTCATGGGGCGCGATCTGATGACCATGTCCGCCCGCGAGCGGCGCAAGATCATCGGGCGCGACATCTCCATGATCTTTCAGGAACCGATGAGCAGCCTCAATCCCTGCTACACCGTCGGGTTCCAGATCAAGGAAAGCCTGCGCCTGCACACGGATCTGAGCGCTCGCCAGCGGCACGAGCGCGCCGTGGAGCTGATGAGCAAGGTCGGTATCCCCGCGCCCGAAAAGCGGCTGAACGCCTTTCCGCACCAGCTGTCCGGCGGGATGAGCCAGCGGGCCATGATCGCCATGGCCCTGGCCTGCAATCCCAAACTGCTGATCGCGGATGAACCCACCACGGCGCTCGACGTGACCATTCAGGCGCAGATCCTGGAGCTGCTGATCGAGCTTCAGGAAACCACCGGCATGGCGCTGATCCTGATCACCCATGACATGGGCGTGGTCGCCGAAACGGTGGAGCGCGTGTCGGTGCAATATGCCGGGCAGAAGGTCGAAGAGCAGCCGGTGGACGATCTGTTTGCCACGCCGCACCACCCCTACACGGCGGCGCTGCTGGCGGCCTTGCCCGAACGGGCGACGGATCGGCACCTGCCGACCATTCCGGGCGTCGTCCCCGGTCAGTTCGACCGGCCCAAGGGCTGCCTGTTCTCGCCGCGCTGCAAATTCGCGGATGCGCGCTGCCACGCGGAGCCGCCGATGCATGCGAGCGCCGATCTGGGCTATGCGCTATGCCACTACCCGCTGGTCGATGGCCAGCCGACCGGCAAGGAGGGTGCCGCATGAGCATTCTGACCGCCAAGAACCTGACCCGCCATTACGAGATCAAGGGCGGGCTGTTCGGCAAGGACGCGACCGTGCGGGCGCTCGACGGGGCGAGCTTTGAGCTCACGCCGGGTAAGACGCTTGCCATCGTGGGGGAATCCGGCTGCGGAAAGTCCACGCTCGCCCGCGTCGTCACGATGATTGAGCCGCCCACGAGCGGCACGCTCTCCATCGGCGGGCGCGAGATCAAGCCGGGCGATGAAGCCCGCGACCGCGACCTGCGCGCCATGGTACAGATCGTGTTCCAGGATCCTTACGGCTCGCTCAACCCGCGCCAGACCATTGGCCAGACCCTGATGGAGCCGCTTCTTCTGAACCGGCCCGAGGTGCGCGCGGACGAGCGCGAGGCCAAGGCCCGCGAGATGATCGAGCTGGTCGGCCTGCGCAAGGAGCATTTCGAGCGCTATCCGCACATGTTCTCGGGTGGGCAGCGGCAGCGGATCGCGGTCGCCCGCGCGCTGATGCTGGACCCGAAGATCCTCGTTCTGGACGAGCCGGTCTCGGCGCTCGATCTGTCGATCCAGTCTCAGGTTCTGAACCTGCTGGTGGACCTGCAGGAGCGGCTGGATCTGGCCTATCTGTTCATCAGCCACGATCTGTCCGTGGTGAAGCATTTCGCGGATGAGGTCATGGTCATGTACCTGGGCCGCCCGGTGGAGCGGGGCCCGCGCGATGCGATCTTCGCGGAGCCGCGGCACCCCTACACCAAGGCCCTGCTGTCCGCGACACCGGTGGCCGATCCGAGCAAACGCAAGGAGCGGATCAAGCTGGAGGGCGAATTGCCCAGCCCGATGAACGTGCCGCCCGGCTGCCCGTTCAACCCGCGCTGCTGGAAAGCGACGGATGCCTGCCACGAGCGCTTCCCCGAATACGAGGGCGGCGAGCACCGCTTTGCATGCCACAATCCTGTGAGGGTGGAAGCGTAAGGCCGCCTCTGGCGGAGGTATTTGGACAAATAAGAAGGTGAGTGGCGTGACAGCGATTGTCGAGATCAAGGGCCTTCGGAAGGTCTATGAGGGCGGGTTCGAGGCGCTCAAGGGCGTGGATCTGGAGATCCGTGAGGGCGAGGTGCTCGCGCTGCTCGGCCCCAACGGGGCGGGAAAGACGACGCTGATTTCGACCGTCTGCGGCATCACCGAGCCCACGGAGGGGACAATCCATGTGGGCGGCCACGACATTAAACGTGCGTTCCGCGCCGCGCGGCAGCTGATCGGGCTGGTCCCGCAGGAGATCGCTCTCGAGATGTTCGCCAAGGTGCGCAACACGGTGGCGTTTTCCCGCGGGCTCTTCGGCAAGAAGCGCAACGATGCCTATATCGACGATCTGCTGGCGCAGCTTTCCCTTTCGGACAAGGCGGGTGCCATGACGATGATGCTCTCGGGCGGGATGAAGAGGCGGGTGCTGATCGCGAAGGCGCTTAGCCACGAGCCCCGCGTTCTGTTCCTGGACGAGCCGACGGCGGGCGTTGATGTCGAGCTGCGCAAGGGGATGTGGGAGGTGATCTCTCGGCTCAAGGAGCGGGGCGTGACCATCGTTCTGACGACCCACTATATCGAAGAAGCCGAAGAGATGGCCGACCGGATCGCCGTCATCAACAAGGGGCAGATTGCCCTGGTCGAGGAAAAGGCCGCGCTGATGTCCCGGCTGGGGGCGAAGCATCTGCGCGTCCAGCTGTGCGATCCGGTTGAGACGGTGCCCGAGGCCTTGGCGCCCTGGGGGTTGGAGCGTGATGAGGACGGACGCGTTCTGGTCTACACCTATGACAGCACCCAGGACCGCAGCGGCGTGACGCGCCTGCTTAACGACATTCGCGACGCGGGCCTGGTTGTCCACGATGTCGAAACGCGCCAGTCGAGCCTTGAGGAGATCTTTGTCGGACTGGTGCGGGACGCGGAGGCAGCGGCATGAATTTTCGCGCGATCTGGGTGATCTACGCCAATGAAATGGCGCGGTTCTTTCGCACCTTGCTGCAAAGCTTTGTCTCTCCGGTGATCTCGACCTCCTTGTATTTCGTGGTGTTCGGTGCCGCCATCGGCAGCCGCATTCAGGAAGTCGAAGGCGTGCCCTATGGCGCCTTTATCGTGCCGGGGCTCATCATGCTGTCGGTGATGACGCAGGCGACCAGCAATGCCAGTTTCGGGATCTACTTCCCCAAATTCGTCGGCACGATCTATGAGCTTCTCACCGCGCCGGTGAACTTCCTTGAGATCACCATCGGCTTTGTCGGGGCCGCCGCCACCAAGGCGCTGTTCATCGGGGCCGTGATCTTGGGCACGGCCGCGTTCTTTGTCGATCTGACCATTGCGCATCCGCTGGCCATGGTCGCGTTCCTGCTGCTGACCTGTTTCAGCTTTGCCCTGCTGGGCTTCATCATCGGGATCTGGGCGAAGAATTTCGAACAACTCCAGTTGATCCCGCTGCTGGTGATCACGCCGCTCGTGTTCCTTGGGGGATCGTTCTACTCGATCTCCATGCTGCCGGGCATCTGGCAGAAGATCGCGATGTTCAACCCGGTGGTCTATCTGGTGTCGGGCTTTCGGTGGTCGTTCTTCGGCGCGGCAGATGTGCCGGTGGGCCTGAGCCTTGCGGCGATTGGGCTCTTTACCAGCCTGTGCATGGCGGTGATCTGGTGGATTTTCCGAACCGGTTGGCGTTTGCGGGACTGATCCGGTTGTCGCCCCGGTCCCGGCGCCCTATCTGAGGCTGCATGCGTAATCCGTTTAGAACCTCTCCGACCGTCAATGTGCTGCGCCTGAACGGCGCGATCGGCATGGCGGGGCGTGGGCTGTCCGATGCCGGGCTGGCCGACCTGATCCAGAGCGCCTTTTCCAAAGGCAAACCGAAAGCGGTGGCTCTGCTGATCAACTCGCCCGGTGGCAGCCCCGTGCAATCCAGCCTGATCGCGGCCCGCATCCGGCGCCTGTCCGAAGAAAAGGACGTCCCAGTTAGCGCCTTTGTCGAAGACGTGGCCGCGTCGGGCGGCTACTGGCTGGCGACGGCCGCGGATGAAATCATCGCGGATCGCTCTTCGATCCTGGGTTCGATCGGCGTGATCTCGGCGGGGTTTGGCCTGCACGATCTGGCGGAACGCCACGGGGTCGAGCGGCGCATCCACACGGCGGGCGGCTCCAAGAGCTTCATGGATCCGTTTCGCCCTGAGAACCCGGCCGATGTCGCGCGGCTGGAGGTGCTGCTGGAGCAGATGCACGAGACGTTCATCACCCAGGTGAAGACTCGCCGCCCGAATCTGGCCGATGATCCTGATCTCTTTACCGGAGCCTTCTGGCTGGGCGCCCGCGCGGTTGAGCTGGGGCTGGCCGACGGGCTGGGACACATGGTCCCGCATATGAAAGCCCGTTACGGCAAAAAGGTCCGGTTCCGCGAATTCAAACCCAGCCGAGGCTGGATGGCGCGCTTGACCCGCGCGGGGCTCGAAGAAGCGGCCTTCGGGATCGAGGAGCGCGCGGCCTTTGCGCGGTTCGGTCTATGATCCTGAAGATCGTTCTGCTCTTTTTGGTGTTTATCGGGGTGCTGGGCATGTTCGGGCGCCTGCGCTATCCGGGGCAGCGCACCATTGAAAATGCACGCTGTCCACGCTGCGGACGGTTTCGGATCGGCAAGGGCCCCTGTCCTTGCGGGAAGGACAAACGATGATGGATTTCGTGCTTGTGGCGCTTGGCCTCGTGCTGCTGCTGCTGGGTGGTGACAGCCTGGTCAAAGGGGCGGTGAACCTGTCGCTGCGGATCGGGATCCCGGCGCTGATCGTGTCCTTGACGGTCGTTGCCTTCGGCACCTCTGCGCCGGAACTTCTGATCTCTGTGCAGGCGGTGCTGGACGGGGTGCCGGGGCTCGCTCTTGGCAATGTGGTCGGGTCGAACACGGCGAATATCCTTCTGGTGCTGGGTGTGCCGGCCTTGCTGGCTGTCATGCACACCAGCGGCTGCGACAGCCGCAACAGTTACCTGCAGATGATCGGCGCAAGCCTTTTGTTTATCACCTTGTGCTTCCTTGGACCGCTGACGTGGTGGTCGGGCCTGATCCTTTTGACCGCCCTGGCCGCCATGCTGTTGCACGCGATCCATTCGGCCCGGTGCCACCGCCGCGACGCGAAGGCCGAGGACGAAGAGATCGAAGGCGCGGACCCGTCACTTGGATGGGGCAAGATCGCGCTGTTCCTGGTGCTGGGTCTGATCGGCCTGCCGTTGGGGGCACAGTTGCTGATTGACGGCGCCGTGGGGATCGCCACCCGCTTTGGCCTGCCCGAAGAGGTGATCGGCCTTACGCTCGTCGCCCTCGGGACATCGCTGCCCGAGCTGGCGACCACGGTCATGGCCGTTCTGCGCAAACAGGCCGATGTGGCCCTGGGCAATGTCATCGGATCGAACATGTTCAACCTTCTCGCCATCATCGGCGTGGCGTCTTTGGTCGGGCCGATCCCTGTCTCGCCCGAGATCCTGAGCTTTGACCTGTGGGTGATGCTGGGCGCTTCGCTCCTGCTGATCCCATTCGTTTTCTTCCGCCGCGACATCACGCGGGTCTGGGGAATCGGCCTGACGGCGCTCTACGTCGCCTATGTCATGGTGCTGCTATGAGCCGGGTTGCGCTTGTCACCGGCGGAGCAACCCGGCTGGGTCGCGCCATGGCGCTGTGTCTGGCCCGCGAAGGGTTCGACGTCGCGGTGCATTTCAACCAATCGGACAGCGCAGCCAAAGAGGTGGGTGCCGAGATCGAAGCACTTGGGCAGCGTGCGGCGCTGGTTCAGGCGGATCTTCTGGATGAGTCTCAGACCGAAACCATCGTGCCGCGCGTGATGGAGACGCTCGGCGCGCCGGTCGTTTGCCTGGTCAACAATGCCTCGATCTTTGAATATGATCGCATGGGCAGCCTGACCCGCGAAAGCTGGGATCGGCATATGGAAAGCAATCTGCGCGCGCCGGTGGTTCTGACCCAGGCCGTTGCAGAGCACATGCCCCAGGCCGCGCCGGATGAGACCGGAGAGCCGCGTGCGCCGGGGCTGGTCGTGAACATGGTGGATCAGCGGGTGCGCAAGCTCACACCGGAATTCATGTCCTACACCATCGCAAAGATGGGGCTGTGGGCGTTCACCCAAACCGCCGCGCGGGCGCTTGCTCCTCATGTGCGGGTCAACGCGATCGGGCCGGGCCCGACCATGATCGGGCACCGCCAGACGCCCGAACATTTCGCGGCGCAGCGTGCTGCGACGATACTGGAGCGCGGGGCCAATCCCGAGGATGTGACAGGTGCCTTGCGCTATTTTCTGTCGTCTCCAGCGGTGACCGGGCAGCTATTATGCGTGGATGGCGGGCAGCACCTTGGATGGCAGACTCCGGACGTTCAGACCAAGGAATAAGTGACGCTGCGACAAGTTGTGCACTGGCTTACAAATCCGTCATTCAGTCTTTACGAAATTGTAACGTATTCAGAGGCTTGCTCTGGGCGTCAAAAAAATCCCTATAATTTCAATACGCTAAAATCGTGCCTATTTATTAGGCAATCACGACAATAGGGCCGAAAACAAGGGAAAATGACGGCTGGCGGGATTTCACCCACGGGGTTATCCACAGCTTCCGGGGATGCCTTTATCCTTGTGTCCGACCGTTTCTCATTGCAGCGTTTTACAGAATCATGACACCCGACACGCCCTCCGAACCGCTGCGCGGTCATGCCTGCATTCAAGCGTATCTGAAGCTGCTGGATTCCTCTCCCGGCGTCTATCGGATGCTCGATGACAAGGCGCAGGTTCTCTATGTCGGCAAGGCCCGTAACCTGCGCGCGCGGGTGAGCAACTACGCCCGCCCCAGCGGTCACAGCGCGCGGATCGCGCGGATGATCTCGGAAACCTCGTCGATGATGTTTCTCACGACCGAGACCGAGACCGAAGCCCTCCTGCTGGAGCACAACCTCATCAAGCAGCTCAAGCCGCGCTACAATGTGCTGCTGCGCGATGACCGGAGCTTCCCGTCGATCCACGTGACCGACCATCCCTTCCCGATGATCCGCAAGCACCGCGGCGCGCGGCGTGACAAAGGCGCCTACTTTGGCCCCTTCGCCAGTGCGGGTGCCGTCAACCGGACCCTGCGCCAGCTTCAGCGGGGTTTCCTGCTGCGCAACTGTTCCGAGACGATGTTCGCGTCGCGCACGCGGCCATGCCTTCAGTATCAGATCAAACGGTGCAGCGGGCCTTGTGTGGGCAAGATCAGCGAAGAGGACTACGCGGCCAGCGTCGAGGATGCCAAACGGTTCCTGTCCGGCAAATCAACTGAAGTTCAGGCGCGCCTGGCCGAGCAGATGCAGGAGGCGTCCGACGCTTTGGAGTTTGAGCGCGCCGCCGCCCTGCGCGACAGGATCAAAGCGATGACCAGCGTTCAGACCGCACAGGGGATCAACCCGAAAGGGGTGCCCGAGGCGGATGTCGTCGCGCTCCATGTGGAGGGCGGGCAGGCCTGTGTTCAGGTCTTTTTCATTCGCAACAACCAGAACTGGGGCAACCGCGATCACTACCCCCGGATCGGCGGGGTCGAAGACCCGGCGGAGATCATGCAGGCGTTCCTGACCCAGTTCTACGAGAACAAGGAGCCGCCGTCGCTGCTGCTCCTGTCCCACGCGCCGGACGACGTGGATCTGGTTGAAGACGCGCTGATCGGGAAGGCGGGGCGCAAGGTCTCGCTCCATGTGCCGCAGCGGGGTGAGAAGGCTGATCTGGTTAGTCACGCCTTGCGCAATGCACGCGAGAGCCTCGCCCGGAAGATGGCGGAAAGCGCCACGCAGGCGAAGTTGCTGCGCGGTCTGGCCGAGGCGTTCGAGCTGGAGGAGGCGCCCGCGCGGGTCGAGGTCTATGACAACAGCCACATCCAGGGCGCCCATGCCGTGGGGGCGATGATCGTGGCGGGGCCGGAGGGGCTGGAGAAGGGGCAGTATCGCAAGTTCAACCTCAAGGGCACGGACATCACGCCGGGCGACGACTTCGGCATGATGAAAGAGGTGCTCCGGCGGCGGTTCACCCGGCTCTTGAAGGAAGACCCGGATCGCAAGGAGGGCCACTGGCCCGGCTTGCTGCTGATCGACGGCGGGGCCGGACAGGTTTCGGCCGTGGACGAGATCATGCAGGAGATGGGGGTCGAGGATATCCCAATGGTCGGCGTTGCCAAGGGCATCGATCGGGATCAGGGCAAAGAGGAGTTCCACCGCGTCGGCAAGCCGGTGATGGCGCTGCGGCGCAATGACCCGGTACTGTATTTCATCCAGCGGCTGCGGGATGAAGCGCACCGCTTTGCCATCGGCACGCACCGGGCGAAGCGGGGCAAGGCGATGCTGTCCACGCCTCTGGACGAGGTGCCCGGCGTTGGGGCGGCGCGTAAGCGGGCGTTGCTGGCGCATTTCGGCTCGGCCAAGGCGGTGAGCCGGGCGGCTCTGGCGGACCTGAAGGCGGTGGATGGGATATCGGAGGTGCTCGCGCGCAAGATCTTTGATTTCTTCCACGGGGAAAACGGGTAGGGAGGGGCGCTGCCCCTCTGGGCCTTGCGGCCCATTCACCCCGAGGTATTTTGACAAATAAGAAAGAGAGTGCCTGCGTGACCTGGACCCTTCCAAATATCCTGACCGTGATCCGGCTTTTGGCTGCTCCGATGGTGGCGGGCGTGTTCGTCATCCTGCCCCGCGGGCCGGCGGACTGGGCGGCGTTGGTGCTGTTCGTTCTGGCGGCGGCGACGGATTGGCTGGACGGGCGGATTGCGCGGCGTTGGGGGCTGGAGAGCCGGTTCGGCGCCATGTTGGATCCCATTGCCGACAAAGCGATGGTGGTGATTGCTTTGGCGTTGGTGATGGCGCTTGGCGGTATCAACGGCGCGATCCTGATCCCGGCGGCGCTGATCCTTTTTCGTGAGGTTTTTGTATCGGGGCTGCGCGAGTTTTTGGGGGATACGGCGGGGCTGTTGAAGGTCACCCAGTTGGCCAAGTGGAAGACGACGGTCCAGATGGTGGCGATTACGCTTCTTCTGGCCAAGGGGGGCTTTGAGGCCGAGATGATCGCGCGGCAGGTGGGCATGGACCCGTCGCTGGCGGCGGGGATCGTCTCTGGCCAGATCGCGGATGGTGCGGGGCTTGTCTGGGCCGAGCAGGGATGGAGCATTGCGCGGGGTGTCGGGCTGCTTTGCTTGTGGCTCGCGGCGGCTTTGACGCTGATCACCGGTTGGGATTATTTCCGCAAGGCGCTGCCCTATCTGAAGGAGGACTGAGATGAAGGTTCTGTATTTCGCATGGTTGCGTGAGCGGATTGGAGAGCGCTCGGAAGAGATCGAGACCGGAGCCGCGACCGTGGCTGATCTGGTGGCGGAGCTGTGTGGGCGCAGCGAAGGCCACGCCCTAGCCTTTGCGGATCTGTCGGCATTGCGGGTGGCGGTGGATCAGGACCTGACCGGGTTCGATGCGCCACTGGCCGGAGCGCGCGAGGTCGCTTTCTTTCCGCCGATGACGGGGGGCTGAGCGGTGCTTCGTGTGCAGGAGGCCTCGTTCGATCCGGGGGCAGAGCTGAACGGGTTTGCCGCCGGGCGCGCGGATCTGGGCGCGGTGGTTTCCTTTACCGGGATCGTGCGCGATCCGGGGGGGCTGCGCCACATGGAGATCGAGCACTACCCCGGCATGACCGAGCGCGCGATTGGCCAGATCATGGATCAGGCGCAGGCGCGGTTTTCGCTTGGAGACGTTTTGGTCATCCATCGCTATGGCGCGCTTGCGCCGGGCGAGGTGATCATGATGGTGGCCACCGCCGCGCCGCACCGGGCGGATGCGTTCGCGGGGGCGGAGTTCCTGATGGACTACCTCAAATCCCGCGCGCCCTTCTGGAAGAAGGAGATTGGCGTGGACGGCGCGACCTGGGTCGAGGCCAAAGACCACGACGAAGACGCGCTATCGCGTTGGGAGTAGCGCCGCATGGCGGGGGCAGGTGGTGACGTGATCGTTCACCATCCCGACCGCCTGCATGAACGCATAGGTGATCGTCGGGCCGCAGAAGGTGAAGCCTTCTTTCTTGAGGTCCTTTGCGATCTGCTCGGACAGTTTGGTTTTGCCGGGGACGTCTGCCAGCGTCGCCGGGCGCGGCTGGAGCGGCTCTCCATCCACGTATTTCCATAGATATTGATTAAAACCTTCGCGGCTTTCGATCTCCTGCCAGATGCGGGCGCCGCGGATCGTGGCTTCGATCTTGCCGCGGTGACGGATGATGCCGGGGTTCTGCAGCAGGTTCTCGACCTCCTGTTCGCCCCATTCCGCGACGATCAGGGGATCGAACCCGGCGAAGGCGTCTCGGAAATTGTCGCGCTTTTTCAGAATGGTGATCCAGGACAGCCCGGCCTGGAACCCGTCCAGTACCAGCTTTTCCCAAAGCGCGCGGCTGTCATGTTCGGGCACGCCCCATTCGGTGTCGTGATAGTCCACGTAGAGCGGGTCGCTTCCGCACCATCCGCAGCGTTCCATGGATCGGCCTCCTGATCTCTGTTTACGGCTCGTTAGCCCGCAGCATGATTGGCTGACCGCGATGAGTCTACCTCTGTCGCCTCCTCCGCCGCCGGACCAGATTTCGGCCCAAAGCCCGCTGGACTACGCGTTCGCGGTGCGGGATGTCGATGTGCTGACCATGGTGCGCACCGCGCTTGAAAACGGCTGGTGCCGTCTTGCGGTTCAGCCCGTTGTGCTGGCGGGAGACGTGCAGAAGATCGCTTTCTATGAAGGGCTGATCCGCGTTCAGGACGACCGGGGGCGGATCATTCCCGCGGGCCAGTTCCTGCCCGTCATCGGAGAGACGGACCTGGGTCGGGAGGTGGACTGCGCCTCGCTTAGGCTGGGATTTGATCTGTTGCGAACGAACCCGACGCTGAGGCTGTCCATCAACACCTCCGCGCGGTCCATCGCGGATGGGAAGTGGCGCCGGGTCATGGATCAGGGTCTGGCTGCCGACCCGCTCGCCGGGGAGCGTCTGATTCTGGAGATTGGCGAATCGCAAGCCATGCTCCTGCCCGAAGTCGTGATCCGTTTCATGGAAGAAATGCAGCCCTGCGGGGTGTCCTTTGCTCTTGATGATTTCGGGGCGGGGATGACGGCGTTTCGGCATCTGAAGGACTTCTTCTTCGATCTGGTAAAGATCGACCGTTTGTTCATCGCCGGCATTCACGAAAGCCCTGACAATCAAGTGATTACGGAGGCGCTGACCATGATCTCCCACCAGTTCGAGATGTTCGCCGTCGCCCAGGGGGTCGAGCGGGTGGAAGAAGCGAGGTTCCTGCAAGGGATCGGGATCGACTGTCTGCAGGGCTACTATCTGGGGCGACCGGGATTTCAGCTGGCTTAGCGGCAGGATGACGCTGCGTCGCAGCGGGGATTGCCCTCTTACGGGTGGGCCGCTACGGTTTGCGCGACTGCCCGGGCGCAGCGCCGGGCCGATCATTGCAGAGAGGACGCTCCCATGACCAATGTCGTTATCGCTTCTGCCGCGCGTACCGCGGTTGGTTCCTTCCTTGGCTCGTTTGCGAACACACCCGCCCACGATCTGGGCGCCGCAGTGTTGCGCGCTCTGGTCGAACGCGCCGGGATCGACCCGTCGGAGGTGGATGAAACGATCCTTGGTCAGGTGCTGACCGCGGCTCAGGGCCAGAACCCGGCGCGTCAGGCGCATATCAACGCGGGTCTGCCGAAGGAAAGCGCCGCTTGGGGCATCAACCAGGTTTGCGGCTCGGGCCTGCGCGCCGTGGCGCTTGCGGCGCAGCACATCCAGCTGGGCGATGCGTCGATTGTCTGCGCTGGCGGTCAAGAGAATATGTCCATGTCCGCCCACGCCCAGAGCCTGCGCCAGGGTCAGAAGATGGGCGACATGAAGCTGATCGACACGATGATCCGCGACGGTCTGTGGGACGCTTTCAACGGCTACCACATGGGCCAGACGGCCGAGAATGTGGCGGACCAGTGGGGCATCACCCGCGAGCAGCAGGACGAATTCGCTCTGGCGTCGCAGAACAAGGCCGAAGCCGCCCAGAAAGCTGGCAAGTTTGACGATGAGGTGATCCCCTTCACCATCAAAGGCCGCAAGGGCGACACGATCGTGGATAAGGATGAATACATCCGCTACGGCGCCGAGATGGCCGCGATGCAGAAGATGCGCCCGGCCTTCACCAAGGACGGCACCGTAACCGCCGCCAATGCGTCGGGCATCAATGACGGCGCGGCTGGCGTGCTCTGCATGTCCGCCGAGGAAGCCGAAAAGCGCGGGATTGAGCCGCTGGCCCGCATCGCCTCCTACGCCACGGCGGGTCTGGACCCGTCGATCATGGGCACCGGCCCGATCCCGGCGTCGCGCAAGGCGCTGGACAAGGCTGGTTGGGCCGTGGGCGATCTGGACCTCGTTGAGGCCAACGAAGCCTTTGCCGCCCAGGCTTGCGCGGTGAACAACGATATGGGCTGGGACCCGGCGATCGTGAACGTGAATGGCGGCGCCATCGCCATCGGTCACCCCATCGGCGCGTCTGGCGCCCGTATCCTCAACACCCTGCTCTTTGAGATGAAGCGCCGCGACGCCAAGAAAGGTCTGGCGACGCTTTGCATCGGGGGCGGTATGGGCGTGGCCATGTGCCTCGAACGGCCCTGACGGGGCCTCGGGTGATCCGCCCCCCGACGGGGGCGGAGGCGCCTTTCACGCAACTGGTGTTCTCGGGCGGGGGGCTACGCTGCTACTGGCAGGGCGGCTTTCTGCGTGCGGCCTCGTGTCTCGCGCTGAACCCCTCGCAGATCGTTGGGGTCAGCGGCGGGGCTATGTCAGCCGTGGTCCATGTGGCCGGGGTGCAGGAGCAGCTGATGGACGCGGTGTGCGCCATGGCCGCAGGGCAGGCCGGCAATATCGACTGGCGCCGCGAACATGGGTCATTCCTGCCGCATCAGGCGCTCTATCGTCAGCTGCTGGAGCAGGTCCTGACCGAAGAGGTCTGCGCCCGTGTGGCAAACGGCCCCGATCTTAAGATCCTGATCGGCCACCCGCCCAGTGACCGCTTTCCGACCCTCACGGGCGCTGCGATGACCTTGGTCTATGAGGCCGAGCGGCGCAGCAAAGGGCTTCCCCATTTCGACTGGCCGGAGCGTCTGGGGGTGACGTGGACCTTGGTCGACGCCCGCGAGGAAGCCCGCGCGGGGCGTCTGGTTGATTTGGTGGCGATGGCGGCGATCATTCCGCCGATCTTCACACCCGGTCATTGGCGCGGGCGCCGCGTGATTGATGGCGGCATGGCGGATCAGGCCCCGGTGCCCGACACGGAAGGGCAGACGCTGATTTTGCTTACGCGTGTGTATCCCGGTCTCCGCCCGACGCCCGGTCGCACCTATATTGGCCCGGGCGAATCGGTGCCGGTCCGCAAGGTTGATTTCAGTAGCCCTGACAAAATCCGTGCGACATGGTCTCACGGAGAACGCGACGGCATGCAGTATTGTGCCTCGTCGGAGTATTAATCGGACGCGTAGTAATGTTGCGCTTTCGTATCAAGTTTTGTAATCAAGTTTCCAAGCCACATATTCGAGGGAGACCAAAATGGCCAGAGTTGCACTTGTCACCGGGGGGAGCCGTGGGATCGGCGCCGCGATTTCCAAAGCGTTGAAAGACGCGGGATATCAGGTCGCTGCCACCTATGCTGGCAATGACGAGAAGGCCAAAGCCTTCACCGATGAAACCGGGATCAAGACCTACAAGTGGAACGCCGCCGATTATGAGGCCTCTAAGGCCGGGATCGCGCAGGTCGAAGCCGATCTGGGCCCGATTGATGTGGTTGTCGCCAATGCGGGCATCACCCGCGACGCGCCGTTCCACCGCATGACTCCCGAGCAGTGGCACGAGGTGGTCGACACCAACCTGACCGGCGTATTCAACACCGTGCACCCGGTCTGGCCGGGCATGCGTGAGCGCGGCTTTGGCCGTGTGGTCGTGATCTCGTCGATCAACGGTCAGAAGGGCCAGTTCGCTCAGGTGAACTATGCCGCGACCAAAGCGGGCGATCTGGGCATCGTGAAATCTCTGGCGCAGGAAGGTGCGGCCAAGGGCATCACCGCCAACGCGATTTGCCCCGGCTACATCGCCACGGACATGGTCATGGCGGTGCCGGAAAAAGTGCGCGAATCCATCATCAGCCAGATCCCCACGGGCCGCCTGGGCGAGCCCGAAGAGATCGCGCGCTGCGTGGTGTTCCTGGCCTCCGACGATGCCAGCTTCATCAATGGTTCGACCATCTCGGCCAACGGGGCGCAGTTCTTCGTCTGATCTGTCACAGATACAAGAACCACGGCCGGTGCCTTTGCGGGCGCCGGTCTTTCTTTTTGGGGGGGTGGGTCATGGCGTGTCTCCTTTCACGAAGAAGATGCGTTTTCCCACGGGGTCTGACAAACGAGACTTTCTAGCTGTTCACTTAAGTGATACTTAACTGAACATGAGCGATCGCCTGCCCCCTCTGACCGCATTGCGCGCCTTTGATGCGGCGGCGCGGCATATGTCGTTCCAGATGGCTGCGGCAGAGCTGAACGTGACCCCGGCAGCGCTGTCCTTTCAGATCAAGTCGCTCGAACAGCACCTTGGCGCGCCGCTCTTTATCCGCCGCAACCGCGCGGTGGAGCTGACCGAGGCCGGGAAGGCGCTCGCCCCCGGTGCGGCCGAAGGCTTTGCCACGCTCATCACCGCGTGGGGCGCGGCCCGGCGCGCATTGGATACGCGGGGGCTCACGGTGACGGCGGGCCCGGCCTTCACCGCGTCTTTCCTGGTGCCACGGCTCTATGATTTTGCGGAGGCCCATCCCGATATCGACCTGCGCATATCGGCCTCGCTGCACCTGTCCGATCTGGAGCGCGACGGTTTTGATGTGGCGATCCGGTTCGGGCCGGGCTGGCGCGAGTCGGGCATTCCGCTGTTCGAAGAAATCTGGACCCCGATGGCGTCGCCCGAGCTGGCCGCGCAGATCACGGCGCCCAGCGATCTGATGACGCTGCCTTTGGTGCATTGCTCCGAGGATTTCGTTGATGTCCGCGCCGATTGGCCGTCTTGGTTCAGTGCTGTCGGGCTATCTGCGCCAAGCCGATCCGGCCCAACCTTCAACCGTCCCGAGCACGCGCTTGGGGCGGCGACTCAGGGGCAGGGGGTGGTGCTGGGGCGGGTCTCTCTGGCGGAGCAGGATCTGAAAGCGGGGCGCCTGATCATGCCGCTGGCGGAAAGCCTGAAGCGGGATACCGGCTGCCGGGCGATCCTCCGGCGTGAGGACTGCGCGCGTAGCGCGGCTTTTGTCGCCTGGCTTCGCGCGCAAATGAAGACCCTTAGCGATCTGGCTCAGGGTCTTGTTATTGTGGGGTGATCACCCTGCCGTAAGGCGACTGATCTCTTCCTTGAGGTGAAGCTTTTCCTTCTTCAGGCGGGCAATCTCCAGATCGTCAGTGCCGGGGCTGCGCTGTGCTGCCTCGACCTGTTCAGACAGATGGGCATGCTTGCGCTTGAGCTCTTCGATGTGGGTCGCGACGCTCATGGGGATCCTCCTGTTTGCTGATGAATGCCCCCACTGCATCACCTTTTTACCAAACTGTCACGTTGCACCGCAGCGGGATGGGGCGTCTGCGACGCTGCACCACAGCTCTTGCCAAAAGGTTAATCGGCGACGGGCAGCGCCGCTGCATCGCGCAGCACGGCAGAAATGGCGGATGTGTAGTGGTCCTGATCGCCGGGATGGCTCACGCCATTGTGAAGAATGATCGGCGCGGCCAGCCGCAGCGGAGCCCTGCCCCCCTTGCGCGCCCGCACGATCACCAAATGCGCCTCCTGTCCCGTCCGGGGGGCCAGCGGTTGCACCATGATCGACCCCAGCCGCGCATCCATCGCAGTGAGAACATCGCCCAGCCGGTCGGCTTTCTGGATCATCGTCAGCCAGCCCTTCGGCTTCAACCGCCGCGTCGCGGCATCGCACCATGCGGTCAGCGGTGTATCTCCGGCAAGGGCGGTGTCGCGCCCCGGATCCGGCGCGGCAGAGCCTTTGCCGCGCTCATAATAGGGCGGGTTGGCGATCACATGGTCAAAGCTGCGCGCGCGCAGGGCGTCCGGCAGGCGGGTCAGATCGGCGCAGTGGACGTCCATTTCCTGCCCGGCCTCATGCGCATTGCGGCGGGCAAGTGCGGCGTAGTCCTCCTGCAGCTCCACCCCGGCCAGGCGCAGCCCCGGCACCCGCACGCCCAGGCACAGCGCCGCCGTACCCACACCGCAGCCCAGATCCAGCACGTGATCGCCAGGGCGTGCGGGGCAGGCGGCGGCGAGCAGCACGGCGTCGATCCCCCCGCGAAAGCCGCGAGCCGGTTGATGCAGGTGCAGCCGCCCGCCCAGGAAGGCGTCATGGGTCAGGGTCACGAGGGCTCCAGCCCGTTGTCGCGCAGGATCGCGGCGGCCATGAAATGCTGCTGGTCCGCGACCATCAGTCGCCGCGGCAAGACGCCGACCGATCCTTCCAGGACGCTCATATTTACGTCCATTTCAAAGACAGGTATGTCCTCGCCGGATAACAGGGCTTTCGCAAAGGCCAAGGTCGTCGGATCGGTGCTGCGCAGAAGCTCTTTCATGGCATGACATAACCGCAAAGGGGCCCGCTTTGTCCACCACAGTGCTGTTGAGACCCCATGACGCCCTCGCTGCCCTGCTGGCCCCTGAAATGGAGGCCGTGGCCGAGGTGATCCGCACCCGCATGGCATCCGAGCACGCTCCCCGTATTCCCGAGGTTACGGCGCATCTGATCGGGGCCGGGGGCAAGCGGTTGCGCCCGCTTCTGACGCTCGCAGCGGCGAAACTGTGCGGCTATGAGGGCGACAACCACGTCAAGCTCGCCGCGACGGTGGAGTTCATCCATACGGCGACGCTGCTCCATGACGATGTGGTCGATGACAGCGATCAACGCCGAGGCCGTCCGACGGCGAACCTGTTGTGGGACAACACGTCTTCCGTGCTGGTCGGGGACTATCTCTTTGCGCGCAGCTTTCAGTTGATGGTGGAAACCGGCTCCCTGCGGGTGCTGGATATTCTGGCGAACGCTTCGGCGACCATTGCCGAAGGCGAGGTGCTTCAGCTCACGGTGTCCCGCAATCTGGCCACGGATGAGGCGACCTATGTGAAGGTCATCCGAGGTAAGACGGCGGCGCTGTTTTCGGCGGCTTGCCAGGTGGGCGGCGTGATCGCCAATGCGCCCGAACCTCAGGTGCAGGCGCTGTTCGACTATGGCGATGCGCTTGGGATTGCGTTCCAGATCGTGGACGATTTGCTGGACTATGGTGGCACCGAAGCCATCGGCAAAGACATCGGGGACGATTTCCGCGAAGGCAAGATGAGTTTGCCGGTGATCAAGGCGGTGGCCGCCGCCGATGCCGATCAGCGGGCGTTCTGGGAGCGGACCATTGGCAAGGGCCGGATCGAAGACGGCGACCTGGAGCATGCGCTTGCGCTGATGGCGCAGCATGGATCGCTTGAGGCCACGCGCGCGGATGCGCTTGCCTGGGCGGCCCGGGCCCGCGCGGCTCTGGCGCCTCTGCCTGAGGGAGAGCTGCGCGATCTGCTTGATGGGCTGGCCGACTACGTGGTGGCGCGGATCAACTGACACGCGGGGCGCGCCCTGACTCAGGTCGTGGCGCAGGGTGCGACCCACCAGTTGGGCCGGGCTTTGCGGATCTCGCCGGCCGCTGCGTCCGCCTCTTCAGCCGTATCGAACAGACCGAAACAGGTCGCACCGGACCCGGACATCCGGGCAAAGCGCGCGCCGGACAAAGCGGCCAGAACTTCAGTGATGACCGGAGCCACTTTGAGCGCGGGGGGCTCAAGATCGTTGCGAGTGCCGCCCAGCCACTCGATCAGCGCCGTCGCATCGGGCCAATCGGTCAGAGGGGGCAGGGGCGGGTTCTCGCGGCGGTCGAGCGCGCGGAACACATGTGGCGTGGCCACCGGAACGCGCGGGTTCACCAGCACCAGATGCAGGGGGGGCAGGCGCACCGGCTCCACCCGTTCTCCGATCCCGCGCACCCGCGCCGGGGTCGAGCTCAGGCACATTGGCACATCCGCGCCCAGCTGTTCCGTTTCTGTCGGCAGGGAGGTGCCGGTCAGCGCGTGCAGCCCGCGCAGCGCTGCCGCGGCATCCGCCGATCCGCCGCCGATGCCCGATGACACGGGCAAACGCTTGTCGAGGGTGATCGCGGCCTGAGCCCCCATCAGCCGGGCGGCGCGCAGGATCAGGTTGTCCGGCTCCGCCTGCAGGCCCTCGGCCTCGGGGCCGGTCAGGTTCAGCGACAACGGGCCTTCGCGCAGCGTCAGCACATCCCCCACGGTGCAGAACGCCACCAAAGTGTCGAGCAGGTGATAGCCGTCAGCCCGTTGGCCGGTGACGTGAAGGCACAGGTTGATCTTGGCGGGCGCAAAGACCTCGATCACGGGGCGGTGCTCTGCGGCAGTCCGCTCTCCAGCTTGCGCCGGATGATCTCGGCCTGCTCTGGTTCGGGGTCGAAGGACAGCGCGCGCTGCCATTGGAACCGCGCCTCGTCGCGGCGCCCGACGGACCAGAGCACATCGCCCAGATGGTCGGACACGACCGGATCGGTGGGCTCCAGCTCGGCGGCGCGCTCCATATGGGGGACGGCCTCTTCGACCCGGCCCAACCGGTAGAGCGCCCAAGCGAGGCTGTCGACGATGGCGCCGTTGTCGGGCGCGCGTTCCACGGCGCGTTCGATCATGCCCAGAGCTTCGTCCAGCTTCTCGTTTCGCTCCACCAGCGAATAGCCCAGGTAGTTGAGCACGTTCGGGCTGTCGGGGTTGAGCACAAGCGCCGCGCGAAAATCGGCTTCGGCCTCGGGCCATTTGTCCAGATCGTGGCGCACGATGGCGCGGGCATAGAGCAGCACCCAGCGGCTTTGGGTTTCTTCGGGCACGAGATCAAGCGCGCGGGAATAGGCATCTTCGGCCTGGGCGAGCGCATCGCTGCGGCGCAGGACATCGGCCAGCAGGGACCAGACCTCTGGCGCGTCAGGGCGGGTCTCCGTCAGGGCGCGCAGGGCGGCAATGGCGCGATCCTGATCGCCCGCCGCGTCATAGGCCCTTGCACTGCCCATTTGGGCCTGGGGCAGGGCCGGATCGCCCGGCTGGATCGCGCCAAAAGCGGCGGCGGCCAGTTCGGGGCGGTCCAGTTGCAGATAGCTTTCGGCCGAGACCAGGATGGCATCGGTGAGCCCGGGGGAGAGGGCCTCTGCCAGCCGCGCATGCAGCAGCGCCTGCGAGCCGTTCGATTGCTCCAGATGCGCGGCGGCGACCAGCGACAAAGCCTGCGCGATCCCGTCAGCGGGGCCGGAGATCGCCGTGAAGGGCACGGCTTCATTCGCCAACAGGGCGCCGCGCAGTTCAGAGACTGCGGTGTCGCCTTCCGCGGGGCCGAAGCGTTGCTCCAGCAATGTCAGGGCATCGTCGCGCCGGTCGAGCTGCGCCAGAATTTGCGCCCGCGCAAGCGCAAGATCACGCATCTCCATCGCGCTGTTGGCCGGATCGGCCAGCAATGCATTGGCTCCTTCCATGTCCCCGGCAAGTGCCAGGGCAAGCGCTTCGTGACGCGCGGCGATCACGGATAGCCCCTGTTCCGCAGCGGCGGCTCTGAACGCGGCGAGCGCGTCCTCCATCCGGCCTAGCCCGACCAGAGCCCAAGGCCGCACGAGCGAGTCGACGGCGGGGCTGGAATGCTGCCCTGTGTCGAGCTCATCCAGGATGTCCTGCCATGCGCCATTTTGTGCCTGTTGCACCAAAAGAACCACTGCGGCATGCGGCACCTCGTCGCCGCTGGCCAATACGGTGCGCGCGTCAACGGCGGCGTTGTCCAGATCGCCCAGTACGGCCCCCAAATAGACGGAGGCGCGGAGCAACTCGAGATTGTCCGGATCGGCATCAAGCGCGCGTTTGAAATGCCCGGCGGCAGTTTCGAACTGGTTTTCGGAGGCGGCCTGGCGCGCGGCCAGATAGGCGCCCGCGTTCTCGGCGGGCAGGGCGGTTGGCGCGGCAATCGCCAGGCTCAGCAGGGCAGAGCGGATCAGGGTCTTCACGGGGGCACATCTCCGGGTTGGCTGCGCCCAAGCTAGGGGCCAGGGGCGGGCTGGGCAACCCAGCCGCCCCCGCCTTCGATCACATATTCGGGTAGTTGGGGCCGTCGCCCCCCTGCGGCACGGTCCATGTGATGTTCTGGGCCGGGTCCTTGATGTCGCAGGTTTTGCAGTGGACGCAGTTCTGGAAATTGATGACGAAGCGCGGCTCTTTGCCTTCTTCGGTCACGAACTCATAGACCCCGGCGGGGCAGTAGCGCTGCGACGGCCCGGCATATTGCGCCAGATCCACCTGAACCGGCACATCCGCGTCGGTCAGCTTCAGGTGGCACGGCTGGCTTTCCTCGTGATTGGTGGCCGAGAAGCTGACATTGGTCAGCCGGTCAAAGGACAGCTTGCCGTCGGGCTTGGGGTAGTCGATCGGCTTGTGCTTGTCGGCCGGTTCGGTCGCTTCGGCATCGGTCTTGCCGTGCTTGAGCGTGCCCAGCAGAGAGCCGCCGAACAGCGTGTTGGTCCACATGTCGAAACCGCCCAGGGCCAGCCCGCCGAACAGGCCGAATTTGGACCAGGCGGGTTTGACGTTGCGCACCTTCTTGAGATCCTTGGCGATGGCGCCGGTCTTCACTTCGGTGTCGTACTCCTCCAGCACATCGCCTTCGCGGCCCTCTGCGATCGCCTTGGCGGCGGCTTCGGCGGCCGCGATGCCTGACAGCATGGCGTTGTGATTGCCCTTGATGCGGGGCACGTTCACCAGACCGGCAGAGCAGCCCAGCAGGGCGCCGCCGGGGAAGGCCATCTGCGGGATCGACTGGAAGCCGCCTTCCGAAATGGCGCGGGCGCCATAGGCAACGCGCTTGCCGCCTTCCAGAAGGTCCGCCACCATCGGGTGATGCTTGAGCCGCTGGAACTCCATGTAAGGGAACAGATGCGGGTTCTTGTAGTTCAGGTGCACCACGAAGCCGATGAAGATCTGGTTGTTCTCCATGTGGTAGATAAAGGAGCCGCCACCGGCGTTCTTGCCCAGGGGCCAGCCCATCGTGTGCACGACACGGCCCTCATGGTGCTTGGCGGGGTCGATCTCCCAGATCTCCTTCATGCCGAGGCCGTATTTCTGAACATCGCTTTCGGCATCGAGCCCGAATTTGGCGATCACCTGCTTCGACAGGCTGCCGCGCACACCTTCCGAAAGGAAGACATATTTGCCGCGCAGTTCCATGCCGGGCTCATAGCCATCACCGATGGAGCCATCGGGCTCGCGGCCGAACTCCCCGGCGATGACGCCCGCCACGCGGTCGCCGTCAAAGACCAGCTCGGAGCAAGCCATGCCAGGGAAGATCTCCACGCCCAGGGCTTCGGCCTGCTCGGCCAGCCAGCGGCAAACATTGGCCATCGACACGATGTAGTTGCCGTGGTTGTTCATCAGTGGCGGCATGGGCCAGTTGGGGATCTTGACCTGACCACCTTCGCCCAGCAGGTAGAAGCGGTCATCATTGACCTCGACATTTACCGGCGCGCCGCGCTCTTTCCAGTCGGGGAAGAGGGTTTCCAGGCCAGTGATGTCCAGCACGGCGCCCGAAAGGATATGCGCGCCGACTTCGGAGCCTTTTTCCAGAACCACGACTTCAAGATCGGGGTTCACCTCTTTGAGACGGATCGCCGCGGACAGGCCGGATGGACCGGCGCCGACGATGACCACGTCATAGTCCATGGATTCGCGGGTGATCTCGGGGGCGGTGTCGGACATGGGCAAGGCTCCTCGGGTAAGATCGTTGCGCGCAGCGGCGCAGTTTCGCACAGAGTGGTAACCCCCCAGGACGCGAGGCACAATGCAGTGCAGCATGATTCCGCTAGGTCACAAGCCCTTTGCTTGACAAAGATACCACATTCGCAAGCATGTGCGCGCCCTTCTGGCGTCATCGTGCCCGTTTCCAAAGGACCAGTTCATGTCATCACCGCTCAAAATCACTCTCGTCGTGGCCGCACTAGCGGGGCTGAGCGCCTGTGAGCCCTATCCGGAGCCATCGGGTTGTCAGCCGATGACCGATGACCAAGGGCGAACCATTGTCGGCTGCACACCGGACGGTCGTCCGATTCTGGTGTCTCCGCAGGCGCCGCAGCGCACCCAATCTTTCCCGCCCCCGGCGACAAACGCCTCTCCGCCGCCGGTGCAGACCGGCCCGATCGGCGGCACCGTTGCCAGTGGGACCTATGGACCGGTTCCGACCGTGATCGAAGACACCGGCGAAGCTCTGCCGCCGCCGCCCGCGACGCTGGAGCCCGTGACGCCGTCTGCATCCACGCCGAGCACGACGACGCAGACCCCGCCCGCGCCTGTCGTGACGGCCCCGGTGTCATCGGATCCCAACGCACTGCCCACGGTGGTGGCACCGCCGCCCGCCGACGTGGTGGCGACTTTCGGCAGCGAGACATCGCAATAGCGCGTATCCCGCGCGCCCTTGGGGGCGGCTCCAACATCTGGGCCGCCCGCTGCCAAATGATCGCGTGACCGGACAGCGCCCTTGACTTCCCCACTTGCGCGCGCGTTATGAACGCCCGATCACTACAGCCTATCCGAAAGACGAAAAGGGCCCACAGGCGATGGACAAGATACCGCTGACCCGCGCGGGCTATGACAAGCTGAATGCCGAGCTCAAGCAGCTCAAGACCGACGACCGCCCCGCTATCATCCGCGCCATCGCGGAAGCGCGCGAGCATGGCGATCTGTCGGAAAACGCCGAATACCACTCCGCCAAGGAGAAGCAGTCCTTCATCGAGGGCCGCATCAAGGAGCTTGAGGGCGTGATCTCTCTGGCCGATGTCATCGACGTGGCCAAGCTCTCTGGCCCAATCAAATTTGGCGCCACGGTTGAGCTGGTGGACGAAGACACCGACGAAGAGAAGACCTATCAGATTGTTGGCGAATACGAGGCCGATATCGAAGCCGGTCGGCTCAACATCAAATCGCCCCTCGCCCGCGCCCTGATCGGCAAGGAGGAAGGCGACAGCGTCGAAGTCCGCACCCCCGGCGGGGAACGGTCCTATGAGATCCTTTCGGTTTCCTATAGCTAGGTCTCATGACAAGCTCCGGATCAGAGCGGCGAACGGATAAGGTCACATCGGTTGATGTGATCGCGGTCGCGCTCAGCGTCGTCTGGCTGCTTATGGCGGCCATCTTTTTTCTGACCTTGCCGCGCGATCCCGATGCCGAAACGGACCCGCTGCGGGTGGTGATCGTCATGCTGGCGGTGTTCATGCCGGTGGCGATGATCTGGGTCGCGGCGGCGGCGGCCAAAGCGGCGCGGATCATGCGCGCGGAATCGGTTCGGCTCCATGCCGCGATCGACGGCATGCGCGAAGTGGTTCTCGCCGACCGCAAGGAACGCGTGAGCGCCACGCAGTCTGGCCCGGTGGTGGAAAAGACGCTCAAGGAAATCGCCCATACCGCGCGGCAGACGGAAAACGTGCTGGCGACCTTCTCGACGACCCGCAAGGCGCCGTCCAAGCCTGCCTTGCCCGCGCCCTCGGGCGGGGAGGCGACGGATCAGCCCGCGCTTGCTCTGGGCACGCGGGCCGAAGACATGCAGCCGCCGCTTGCAAATGGCGATCTGGTCCGCGCGCTCAACTTCCCCGACAGCGCCGAGGACGAGGCGGGCTTTGCCGCCCTGCGCCGCGCGCTCGCCCATCGCGAACCGGCGAAGCTGATCCAGGCCAGCCAGGACGTCCTGACTCTGCTTAGTCAGGACGGCATCTACATGGACGATCTGAACCCCGATCGCGCGCGGCCCGAATACTGGCGCCGCTTTGCGCAGGGGGAGCGCGGCGGAGCCGTGGCGGCTCTGGGCGGGGTGCGGGATCGCTCGTGCCTCGCGATGACGGCGGGCCGGATGCGCGAAGACACGATCTTCCGTGACGCGGCACACCACTTCCTGCGGATGTTCGACCAGCTTCTTGAGAAATTCGAGCCCGAGGCATCTGACGAAGAACTTGCCGCCCTGGCCGAAACCCGCACCGCCCGCGCTTTCATGCTGCTGGGCCGGGTGACGGGCGCTTTCGACTAGGCCTAAAGGTCGCGCACCATCGTCGTGGCGCTTTCAAAGCCGAACAGCAGTTTGGTGATGGAGCTTTTCTCTGTGCCAACGGGGCGAAACCCGCGCCGTTCATATAGAGCCCGTGCGCGCGGGTTGGTGTCGATCACGTCGAGCCGGACAGCGCTGTAGCCGCGGCTGCGCGCTTCATCCGAAATGGCCTCAAGCAGCTTTGTGCCCACGCCGCGCCCCCGCGCCGCTTCGGTCGTGACGATCCCATCCATCAGGAAACGCGCATTCTCCGTGTCGCGCTCCAGAAGCCACAACGCTCCCGCGCGCCATAGGGCGCCCCAGCGGCCATAGATGGCCCGCAGATCGTCGAAATCGCCGCCCACCAATGCGCCGTCCATGGTCTTGAACCCGGCGAGCCCGAGAAGCGTGCTGCCCTCATAGGCGCTGAACGCATGGGAGGGGTCAATGACCCTTTCAATGAAGGCGAGCGCCCGGGGCTTTGGCCCCATGACCTTGCCCAGCTTGCCGCCAAAGGCTTCCCAGTAGAGTGCGGCCGCAGCGGCGCGGTCGGCATCCAGGAATTCTTTTCGGATCTCGATCATGCGCCTCTCACCCCCGGGCCGGGCGAGCCCATTGCCTCTGGTTCCTGTGATAGCTAGGGGAGGTCTGGCAGTCGGACAAGGAGGAGGTATCCGATGACGCGCAGGCGTATCTTTCTGATGGGATTGGCCGATGGTGCCCCGTTCATCCTGATCATTGTGCCTTTCGCGATGCTGTTTGGCGTGGTGGCGACGAATGCGGGCCTCGATCTCATCGAAGCCATGTCCTTCTCCATTGCCGTGATCGCGGGCGCGGCGCAGTTCACTGCGGTGTCCCTGCTGGTCGATCACGCGCCGGTGTTCATGGTGCTGGCGGCGTCGCTGGCGGTTAACCTGCGTATGGCGATGTATTCCGCATCCTTGGTGCCCTATCTCGGGGCGGCGCCGCTTTGGCAGCGGTCTTTGGTGTCCTATTTCTTGGTGGATCAAAGCTACGCGTGTTCGGTCGCGCGGTTCGAACAGAACCCCGGCTGGAGTGTGCCTGAACGGCTGACCTACTTTGCGGGCTGCGTCGCGGCGGTCTGCCCGCTTTGGTACGCGTTCACCTGGGTGGGCGCGGTCGCCGGGCAGGCGATCCCCGAATCCTGGGCGCTCGATTTCGCGGTGCCGATCTGCTTTATCGCGATGTTTGCGCCAATGTTGCGCACGCTGCCGCATGTGGCCGCAGCTGTGACCTCGGTCGTGGCGGCGCTGCTGTTTGCGGGGCTGCCGTCCGGGTTCGGCCTGATCGTCGCTGGTCTTGTTGCCATGGCCGTCGGGGCCGAAGTCGAACGGAGGATGACGGCATGATTGATCACGGAGCCGTTTGGCTGACAATCGCGGGGCTCGCGGTTGGATCGTACCTGATCCGTTTCAGTTTCCTGGGCATCATCGGGCACCGGCCCTTGCCGGAATGGGTGCTGCGCCATCTGCGCTACACCGCCGTGGCGATTCTGCCGGGCTTGGTGGCGCCGCTGGTCGCCTGGCCCGCCGCCACCGGAGACACGTTCGATCCGGTGAGGGGCCTGGCCGCCGCTGCCGCGGTTGCTGCGGGGGTCATCACCCGCAACGTGCTGGCGGCGATCCTGTCGGGCGCCGCCGTGCTCTATGCCGGGCTGTGGCTTACCGGGGCGTTTGCGGGGTGAACTGACGCTCCCACGCGGCACGCGCGATGGACTTATCGTCCGCGTCGTCTTCGTAATAGTCGCGGCTGACGACCCCCGGATAGCGCGCGAACTGAGTTTCGAGCCGGTCGGGGAACAGCACCGATTTGATATAGCCAAACCCGGGAAGTTGCTGAAGGATCGCCGATGTCGCCCGTGAACACTGTGTTTTGGCCACGGCGCCATTGGACAGAACCAGGGCTTTCGCCTGAGCGGCGACTTCGGGCGGCACCACGGCATCCTGACGGGTGATGTAGTAGGTCTCCCGTGCGTGGTAGCTCATATAGTATTGCTCGATCCGGGGTGTGATGCCGAAGATCACATCGTTGCGCTCAATGATGCCGGTGCCGGCGAAAGTGCCGGCCGGATCGAACAGAACGCGCTCATCGGCATTGACCATCAGCCCGGTATGAGCCCCGTTCCCGTTCGAGCGGTTCTTCATCGTGAACAGGGTCAGCATCGGCGGGCCGGGGTGCTGATACCGTGCGCGGTCAACTTGGTTCTGAGGGGCCCAGACGGGTTCAGGCCCCCCGCAGCTTGCGGTGGCCAGAACGGCTGGAGCACCCAGCAGCAAAAACCGCCGGGAAACCTGAGCCTGGGTCATGCGCCGGTCAGAGCCAGGAAGATCAGGAACAGGATGACAAAGATCGAGAAACGGGTCGCGAAGGTGATGAAGCTGTCAAAGGTCTTCTGCTGCGCTTGGATGTCCATTTCGCCGTGCTTGTGCGCCATGTCGTGTCTCCTGAAGTGTCTCGTTGTTGGGGGTCTGTTAGCCGATCTGCGGCATCCTGTCACGCGGTCTCGGGCGTGTCGCCCTCGGGCTTCGCAGCTCCGTCGCTCTGCTCCAGATCGGCAGCCAGTCGGAAGCCGATGCGGATGGGCTTTTCCTCTTCGACGCGGCGCGGCATTGCGCGCAGCATGACCGACAGCTGGGTCACGTGCTGGACCAGTTGGACTTTCTGCCCGGTCGGGTCGGTGCCATAGAAGGTCACCATGTCGGGATCGAAAAAGCCCATGCCTTCGATCCGCATCAGCCCGGCATCAGAGCCGGTGAAGCCCATGGCGATCTCTTGGGCTTCGTCCAGCGTCTCTTCGAACTTCTTGATGTAGAGGATCATCCGCTCATAGGCCCATTGCGCGGGGCTCTTGGCCTTGGCGGGTTTTTGCATCGCAGCGGGCAGGGGCTGGTCGCCCGACTTGCCGTTATCGGTGTGCACCTCGTGCAGACGCGGGATCGCGTTGGCTTCGAGCGCATCGGCGGTGTTGTTGATCTCTCTGGTCATGGGGCAACTATACCGGATGCTGTCGGCGCCGTCTTGAATTTATCGTGACGTCCACAGCCACGCGCCATCCGTGCGGCGCTCCCGTTGGGCGTCGCCCCGGTGCCACAAATGGATCAGGTGCGCCATCGATTCGCCCAGGGCTAGCCCGTAGTTTCCGGTGCTGATCTCGCGCTTGAAGAGCGGAGCAAAGCATTCCGCCGCGGTGCGGGGTGTCTCCAGATGGGAGGTCAGGCGGCGCAAAGCGCTGTGGTGGTTGTCTTCCAGCTGGCGCAGGCGCCGGGGCAGGCCGGTATAGGGCAGCTTGTGCCCACCAAGGACGAGCTGCTCTTCGGTCGCGAACGGGGACAGGCGGGCGCAGCTTTCCAGCCAGCCGCGCAGCGGATCGGCTTCGGGCTCGGTTGGATAGAGGCTGATATTCGGGCTGATGCCGGGCAGGAGCTGGTCTCCGCCCAGGACGATCGGATCATCTTCGCACCACAGGGTCGCATGATCGGGCGCATGGCCCTGGCCGAGCCGCACGGTCCAGTCGCGCCCACCGGCACGAAGGCGCGTGCCCTCGGCAAGATCGGTAAAGCCCAGCGGGAACGGGGCCACCGAATCCGCGAAGTTGAAGGGCCGCTCGTTCATCCGGCCTGCGAGGATCTCTGGGTCCATGCCCGCGCTGCGCCAGAAGGCGATGGCCTCTTCGGTCGGGCGCTCCTGTTCGTCCAGAACGAGCATCCGTGCAGTGAGCCACGCCACGCGCGGCATCAACAGCTCTGCGCCCTGTGCCCGGAAGGTTCCGGCCAGGCCGCTGTGATCGGGGTGGTGATGGGTGACGAGCACGCGGGTCACACGGGCGCCAAGCGCCTCAAGCCCCGCGTCAAGCGCGGCCCGGCCCTTGCGCCAGTTCAATCCGGTATCGACCAAAGTCCAGCCGCCGCCTTCGTCGCGAAGCAGGTAGACGTTCACATGGTCCAGCGTCATCGGCAGCGGCAGGCGCAGCCAGAAGATGCCCTCGGCCACCTCAATGGGGGCGGAGGGCTCTGGCGCGGTCTCCCACGGGTGGCGTATGGGCGCCGGGCTCACGCCGACAGATCGTCGGGGGACAGGTCCATCAGGTTGCCCGCGCCGGTCATCACGCTCAGACAATAGGCCTGGGCTTCGGGCAGATGACGTTCGACATACCAGCGGGCCAGTTTGACCCGGGCCGGGTTGCCGCTACGCGCGGCGAGCAGGTGGAAATGCCCGCCAAGCAGACGCGCAAAGGCCCGCAGGTAGCCGCGTGCGGCGGCGAAGCGTTCATCCATGTCGCTCATGCCGAGCAGCCAGTCGGTGGCCTCGCGCACGGTCTCTGCCGCTTGCCAGACGGCTTCGGACAGCTCGGGCAGCTCGTCCTTATTGGCTTCAACATGCGCTTCGATGTCATCGAGCAACGCATGGGCTGCGGTGCCGCCATCGGCCAGCTTGCGGCCCACAAGATCCATCGCCTGGATGCCGTTGGTGCCCTCGTAGATCGGGGTGATCCGAACGTCGCGCAGGTACTGTGCCGCGCCGGTTTCTTCGACGTAGCCCATGCCGCCATGGATCTGCACGCCGGTGTCCGAGACATCCACCCCGACATCCGTGCCGAACGCCTTGGCGATCGGGGTCAGGAACGCGGCGCGGGCGGCCCATTCCTTGCTGCCGGTGGCGGCGCTCATGTCGATGGCCTTGGCGCAGGCGAGCGCGATGCAGCGGGCGGCGAAGATGTCGGATTTGCTGCGGGCGAGCATCCGGCGCACATCGGCATGATCGAAGATCGCGCCGGTCGGGCCATTGGTGCGGCCCTGCTTGCGCTCGAGCGCGTAGTCATAGGCCTTTTGGTAGGCCGCTTCCGCGATGCCGATGCCCTGGATGCCCACACCCAGACGGGCGTTGTTCATCATGGTGAACATGGCCGCCATGCCGCCGCCTTCGGGGCCGACCAGCCAGCCCTTGGCGCCGGAATACTCCATCACACAGGTCGGAGAGCCGTGGATGCCCAGCTTCTCTTCGACGGAGACGACACGCAGGTCATTGCGCTCTCCGGCGGAGCCGTCCTCATTGGGAAGGTTGCGCGGCACCAGGAACAGGCTGATGCCTTTGGTCCCCGCCGGGGCGCCGGGGAGACGGGCCAGCACCAGATGGCAGACGTTTTCGACGAAATCGGCATCGCCCCAGGTGATCCAGATCTTCTGCCCGGAGATCGAATAGGTGCCATCGCCATTGGCCTCGGCCTTGGTCGCCACGGCACCCACATCCGATCCGGCCTGCGGCTCGGACAGGTTCATGGTGCCGGACCATTCGCCGGAGATCAGTTTGGGCAGGTAGAGGTTCTTCAGCTCGTCGCTGGCGTGGTGCTCAAGTGCTTCGATCTGGCCCTGGGTCAGCAGCGGGTTCAGCTGCAGCGACAGACAGGCGCCCGAGGTGAAATCGTTCACCGCCTGAGCGACGGTCTGGGGCAGGCCCATCCCGCCATGTTCCTGCGGGGCGGCGACAGCGATCCAGCCGCCTTCGGCCATGGCCTTGAACCCTTCCGCAAACCCGGGGGAGGAGCGCATGATCCCGTTCTCGGGCCGTGTCGGCTGCGCGTCCCCGTTCGGGTTCAGCGGCGCGATCACGTCCTGGGCCAGCTTCCCGGCTTCGGTCAGCACCGCGCTGACCAGATCGCTCGTCGCCTCCGCGAAGGGCTCCGTCGCGCTGATGTCATCGTAGGCGATGATTTCGTTGAGAATAAATTCCACCTCAGACACAGGCGCGCGGTAAGCCATAGACCCTCTCCCTCAGGGATAAAATACGATGCCCCGCTCTACGCGAACGGGTGCGTAGAGGCAAACCTAGCTTTGCCTTCGCCTCGCGCAAAGCCTATACGCCGCGTCATGAAAAGGCTGCTTGGCAAAAATGACGAGGACATAGCGCGCGCGGCAGAGCTGTTGCGTCAAGGCGGGATCGTCGCCTTTCCAACCGAAACGGTCTACGGGCTGGGCGGCGATGCGGCGAACGGGACAGCGGTTGCGCGCATCTATGAGGCCAAGGGGCGGCCCAGCTTCAATCCGCTGATTGCCCATGTCGCGGATGCCGACGCCGCATGGCGGCTGGCCGATCCTAGCCCGCTGGCGCGCGATCTGGCGGCGGCGTTCTGGCCCGGAGCCCTGACCCTGGTGTTGCCGTTGAGGGCGGGCGCGGCGGTGTCCGGGCTGGTGACAGCAGGCGGCGACAGCATCGCGCTGCGCGTGCCCGCCCACCCCGTTGCGAGGGCCTTGCTTGAGACGTTCGGCGGCGCGCTTGCCGCGCCCTCGGCCAACCCGTCGGGGCGCGTGAGCCCAACCGCCGCGCAGCATGTGATCGACGGGCTTGAAGGCCGGATCGACGCGGTTCTGGATGGCGGGGCCTGCCCGGTGGGGGTCGAATCGACCATTCTCGATATGCGCGACGCCCCGCGGCTGTTGCGCGCGGGGGGTGTTCCCGTGGAGGCCCTGGAAGAGGTGATCGGCACGCCCATCGCAGCCGCCGCGCCCAGTGACGCCCCGGTCGCGCCGGGTATGCTGGCCTCGCATTATGCGCCGCGCGGCACGGTGCGGCTGAATGCGCAAACGCCGGAGCCCGGAGAGGTGATGCTGGGTTTTGGTCCGCTCGCGGGCGATCTGACCCTGTCCGCCTCCGGCGATCTGCGCGAGGCGGCGGCAAACCTGTTTCAGCGGCTGCACGACCTGGATGCGATGGGGGCAAAGCGGATTGCGGTTGCTCCGGTGCCCGATCATGGGCTGGGCCGCGCGATCAATGACCGCCTGCGCCGGGCCGCCGCGCCGCGCTAGGCGCGCCCGCCCTCTCCTGTCAGGAGCCGAGGGTCCACGCCGATGGATTTCAGCGCGCCCGCCCATTTCAGGTCATGCGCCCGTCCGAACACCGCATCCGGTGTGGCTGGCGCCGTGATCCATGCATTCTGCGCAAGCTCGGCCTCCAGCTGACCGGCGCCCCAGCCCGCATATCCGAGCGCGAGCAGGGCGCGCTCCGGCCCTTCACCGGCGCCGAGATCTGTCAGGATGTCCAGCGTCGCAGTCAGTCCAATCCCATCGGCGAGGTCCAGAGTGGCCGCTTCGGATCGGTAATCCAGCGTGTGCAGCACGAAGCCGCGCTCCGTCTCGACCGGGCCACCGATGTGAACGCGGATGTCGGGTGTGTCAGGGCTGTGGTCGATGCCAAGCTGACCCAGAAGCTCTACGAAGCGCACGCCGGGCGCGGGTTTGTTGATGATCAGCCCCATCGCCCCGTCATCGTCATGGCTGCACATGTAAACGACCGCATGGTCGAAACGCGGATCGAGCATGCCGGGCATGGCGATCAGAAATTTTCCGGTCAGGTCGAGCTCCATGAGGCAACCATGGGCGTTTCCGCAGTCAGTGCCAAGAGGCCGCAGCGTTCAACGCAAAGTGACTTCCCTGTTACGCAGGTTCAGGGCAAGACAGTCGCCATGATCCGAAAGCTTGCTCTTCTCCTCGCCCTGATTGCCCCGCCCGCGGTGGCTGGCCCGACCCCGGCGGATGTCGATTTCCTGTCCGGCTGGCAGAATGCCGACGGCACCCGCATGGCGGCTCTGCGTATCCGGCTTGATCCCGGCTGGAAGACCTATTGGCGCGCGCCCGGTGATGCGGGCATCCCGCCACTGTTCGATTTTAGCGGGTCCACTAATCTGGGCGACGTCAAGGTGCATTGGCCCGCGCCCGAAGTGTTCCATTCCGACGGGATGCGGATTGTTGCGTATAAGCGCGAGGTGGTGTTGCCGTTGTCTCTGTCGCCCGCCGATCCCGGTGCGCCGGTCGATCTGGATCTTAGGCTGGAGTTCGGGGTGTGCAAGGACATCTGCATGCCGATGCAGCTTGAGATGACCACCCGCCTGGAGGCCGACGGCACCCGTCACCCCTCCATCGTTGCGGCATTGCTGGATCAGCCTGCCCAAGGGCCGGGCGGCTTGCATTGCGAGATCGAGCCAGCAGAGCAGGGCTTTCGCGTCGCGCTGACCGTGCCCCACGCCCCGGCCGAGTCTGTGATCGAAGCTGGGGAAGGGATGCTCTGGGTGTCTGAGCCGTCGGTGAAAGCCGCGCCGGAGGGCATGACCGCAACGGCGCAGGTGATGGCCCAGGGTGCGATCCTCGACCGCTCAGCCCTGCGGTTGACCGTGCTGCCCAAGACTGGCGGTGCAGTGGAATACGTCGGCTGCGACTAACCCTTGCGCCGCAGGTGTTCGTCCAGCCGGGGCATGATTTCCACAAAATTGCAGGGGCTGTGGCGGCTGTCGAGCTGATGCACGAGGATATCGTCCCAGCCATCCTTGCAGGCGCCGGTGCTGCCGGGCAGCGCGAACAGATAGGTGCCGTTGGCCACGCCGCCGGTGGCGCGGCTTTGCACCGCTGAGGTCCCGATCTTTGGGATCGAGATCATGGTGAACAGCGTGCCAAAGGCCTCGATCTCTTTCTCATAGACGTCGCGATGGGCCTCGATGGTGACATCGCGCCCGGTCAGGCCCGTGCCGCCGGTCGAGATGATCACATCCACCTGCGGGTCATTGCTCCAGTCCCGGAGACGCCCGGCGATCAGGTCACGGTCGTCGGTCACGATGGCGCGGTCCGCCAAAATGTGCCCGGCGCTCTCAATCCGCGCGACCAGCGTGTCGCCGGAGCGGTCGTCTTCCAACGTGCGGGTGTCGCTGACGGTCAGCACGGCGATGCGGACGGGGTGGAAGTCTCTCATGGGGTCCTCACAGGTTGAACCAGGTGGGGCGGGGGCCAAGGTTGACCACGCGGGTTTGCCCGATCATCCCCTCTTCGCCCCAGCAATCATGGATGTGCCCGCACAGCAGAAGGCGGGGCTGCAGCCGCTCCGCCGTAGTGCGGATGGCCTGGCTGCCCAAGGCACCGAGCAGGCTGTGATGGTCGACCACGCCATGCGGTGGAGAGTGCGATATTAGGATATCGCAGGCGTCAATGGGGTCTAAAAGCGTGCCTGTTTGATTTTCTGTCAGATCATAGCTGTCCCACGGAACGCCGGGCGGCAAAGGTGGGGTTGCGCCTCCGATCCCGGCGACGATCAGTCCACGACGCTCGGTCGTCTCGCCGTGGAGGACCGTGGCGCCGGTGGCGGCACGCAATTCCTCAACGCTTTCGTTGTTGCCTGCGACATAGATCGCGCGTGGCTCCAATGGGGCCAAGCGCGCCATGTAGGGACCTAGCCCTTCACGGCGCTGCGCGAAATCCCCGACGCCCAGGATCAGGTCCGCGTCATCCGCTGCCGCAAGAATGGCATCTGCCGCGTCCAGGTCCAGATGCAGATCGGAGAAGGCAAGGATCCTCATGCGGTGCTCCGGCTCAGGACCAGTTTCGCGGCAAGCGTGCCGAAGATCGTCGCGGTGAGCGCCCTGAGCACCCGTTCCGCCTTGGGGCGGCGCAGCATTGCTGCGGATATGCGCCCGGCGCCATGGCCGATCAAGCCGTTCACGATGAACCCACTCAGGCACAAGAGCGCGGCGAGCGTGACGAACTGCACCAGAACCGGCCCCGCTTCGGGGCGAATGAACTGCGGCATCAGGGCGAGGAAAAAGAGGATCACCTTGGGATTGCTGAGGTTCACCAACAGTCCGTCGCGAAATGCGCGGCGTGGAGGGCGCGCAGGGGCGTTCGACGGCGTGGTGAGCGGCTTGCGCAGCACCTGCACCGCCAGCACGATCAGGTAGGAGGCGCCCAGCAGGCGGATCGCGTCAAGCGCTGACGGGTAGGAGGCGATCAGCGCCCCGAGCCCGACCCCGGCGAGAAGCCCATGCACCAGCCCCCCAGCCGCGACGCCGCCGGAAGCCGCCCAGGCGTGGCGCGGCCCGCCTTTGAGCCCCTGCGCGAGGCAGAACATCATGTCCGCCCCCGGCGTCAGGTTCAGGGCGAGCGCCACGGGCAGGAACCCGGCGAGTGTCGCCGGGGCGATCATCCGCGCAGCCGTGCTTTCAGCGCCAGCAGATCGGTCCAGGTCTCGCGCTTGGCGGCGGGGTTGCGCAGCAGATAGGCCGGGTGGAACATCGGCAGGCAGGGCAGACCCGCCGTCTCTGCCCATGTGCCGCGCATTCGGGTGATGCCGCTGCGCCCCAGCAGGGCCTGGGCCGGCGTGTTGCCCATCACGACGATGATCTCTGGTGCGGCCAGCTCAATGTGCCTGTGCAAAAATGGCAAGAACATGCCAATTTCCTGCGGGGAAGGTGTGCGGTTTTGCGGCGGGCGCCAGGGCAGCACGTTCGAGATATAGAGCGCATGCTCCAGGTCCGGGCTTTGCCGCGACAGGCCGATGGCGGTGAACATGCGGTCCAGAAGCTGTCCCGCGCGGCCCACGAAAGGCAGGCCGCGTTGGTCCTCATCGCGGCCGGGGGCTTCGCCCACGATCATCACCCGTGCGCCGGGCTGGCCATCGGCAAAGACGCAGTTGCGCGCCGCTTCACGCAGTTCCGAGCCGGGAAAGCCCTCCATCGCGGCGTGAAGGCCGGGCAGGTCGCTGGCCTCTGCCGCCGCCTGCCGGGCCAGGGCCACCGGGTCCGCTTCTTTGGGCTCGGCCAATGGCGCGGGCGCTGCGGGGGCGGCGGGCGGAGCCAGCTTCGCCTCAAGCGCGTAGCAATCCAGCGTTTCGTCGCAAATCGCGTCATCCGCACCCAGCTCGATCTGCCAGGTGAGCGCGGCAAGCGCATCTTCCGGTGTGAGGGGGGCAAACGAATCCATGTCGGTAAGGTTAGCCCGGTTCGCCCCGCGCTCCCAGCCCATCAGATGTGCTGGTAGACGATCCGCAAACCACACCCGGCGGCGCGCTCCAGCCTGGCAATCTGCGGAGCCGTCAGTTGGCCGATGTCCGGGTTCATGGCCTGCACGCTGAACGATCCAAAAGCGGGAGGCCACAGGTAGTCCAGCCGATCCAGTCTCGATCTGGCGCCGCAACAGGGCAGCGCGATCGGCGCCAGTGCGAACCCGCCCGCGGCCGAGAAATCCCGATCCATCGCGGTGCTCCACCAGGCATCGCTGACCTCTGAACCGCAAGCAGGGCAGCAAACACCTTCCCAGTTTCCACCGCAGTCAAAGAACTGCACTCGATCAAAGGAGGTGCTGGTGATCTCTTCTGAGCCCGGCGCGATCTCGCCCAATGTTGTGCGAAGCGCGTGTGCCCGAGCGTCATCCGGGGCGTGCCACGGGTCGTCAGGAACCAGAATGATCCAATTGTCGGACACGGGGGGCGCTCCTTCTCTTGTGCAAAATAGCTCGGAAAGGGGCGCCGTGGAAGGCGGGGCCTTCCCCCGGCGGGCGTTTGGGGCTTTGCGCCCCGTTGCCGCGCCGGGCAACCCCTCCTATAACGCCCCCAGCGAAAGGGGAGCCGCCATGACCTTCACCGCCCGTCACCTGCTGGGGATCGAATCGCTCCACCCGACCGAGATCACCGCCCTTCTGGATCTGGCCGACCGCTATGCCGATCGCAATCGCGACGGGCAGGGATCGGATGCGCTGCGCGGGCTCACCCAGATCAACATGTTCTTTGAAAATTCGACCCGCACGCAGGCCAGTTTCGAACTGGCCGGGAAGCGGCTGGGCGCGACGGTCATGAACATGAACATGGGCGCCTCCAGCCTGAAAAAGGGCGAGACGCTGATCGACACCGCGCTCACGCTCAACGCGATGCGGCCCGATCTGCTGGTGGTGCGCCACCCGCATTCGGGCGCCGTGGATCTGCTGGCCCAGAAAGTGAACTGCGCGGTTCTGAACGCCGGGGACGGGCGCCACGAGCACCCCACGCAGGCGCTTTTGGATGCGCTGACCATCCGCCGCGAAAAGGGCCGCCTGCACCGCCTGACCGTCGCGATCTGCGGCGACATTCTGCACTCGCGCGTCGCCCGTTCGAACATCATGCTGCTGGGCAAGATGGAAAACCGCGTCCGCCTGATCGGCCCACCCACCTTGATGCCTGCGGGCGCCGCTGACCTTGGCGTTGAGGTCTATGAAGACATGCGCGCCGGGCTCGATGGCGCGGATGTGGTCATGATGCTCCGCTTGCAAAAAGAGCGTATGGATGGCGGGTTTATTCCCTCGGAAAGGGAATATTACCATCGCTATGGGCTCGATGCCGATAAGCTGTCCCACGCCAAGGATGATGCCATCGTCATGCATCCCGGCCCGATGAACCGGGGCGTGGAGATCGACGGCACCCTGGCCGATGACATCAACCGCTCCGTGATCCAGGAGCAGGTCGAAATGGGCGTGGCCGTCCGTATGGCCGCGATGGATCTGCTGGCCCGGAATCTGAAATCCGCGAACGCACGCGGGGTGCTGGTGTGACCGACGGCTGGGCGGGCATTCTGGAAGAGGGGGAGAACATCCTCTGGCAAGGCCGCCCGGATGGGCGCTTCCGGATCGTGCCCCGGCTGCTACCGCAGTCGATCTTTGGTCTGGTCTTCTTTGCCTTTGCGGCATTCTGGATCGTCATGGCGGCTTCCATGACGGGCGGTGGCATATTCGGAGCGCTCTTCCCGCTGTTCGGGCTGCCCTTCGCTCTTGTCGGGCTGGGCATGATGGTCGGAACCCATCTTTGGGACATGATCCAGCGGCGCGGAACCTATTACACGCTGACCGATCGTCGGGGCTTTATTGCCACCGACCTGCCTGTCGTCGGGCGCGGGCTGCGCGGGCATCTTCTGAAGCCGTCCTGCTTTGGCATGACCCAGCGGGGAGGGCTTACCGATGTGCAGATCGCGGAGCATCGCGATGACGGCGCTGCGACGCCTGTGCTGTTTCAGGCGCTGACCGATGGGGCGAGCGTCATGTCCCACCTCTCGGCGCTGCAAAACGAGGTCCGATCATGACCCAGACAATCCCCGCCAATGACCACGGTCGCGTGTATCTCTATGCGCTGCCCGACATCGACGCCCCTGACATGGCCGCGCTTTTGGGGGTCGATCTGCTCGACCTGGCCCATGTCGATGTGATCACGCTGGCCGATCTCGAAGGGGTGGGTCTGCGCGGCTACCTGATTGACGGGATGGGTATCCCCGGCGCAGAGATCGGCCCCGAAATCGCCGCGCTCAAGGGCAAGGTGGCTGTGCTGCGCTCCGCTGCCTTTGGCGGAAAGCGGGCCGAGATCAAGCTCGCCTCCGGTATGCGCCACGTGGCCACCTATGGCGAACGTCAGCCGGAGCCCGCCGAGGGCCGTTTGGAAAGCGCCGCCGCCACCGGCACGACCGGGGGCAAACCGGCCCCCAGCCAGGGGGCGATCCTGGGCCGCGTTGCCATGGTTGCGCTTTTGGTGATCTGTGTGCTCACAGCTTTGATGGTATGGATCGCATGACGGAACTCGCACATTTCTCGCCCGACAAGGGCGCCTATATCCGCAGCCATGTTGGCATGGCGGTGGTGTTCTCTTTGCTGGGTATGGGCGCGCTTGCCCTGATGGGCAATCCGCATCTTTGGACCGCCGCTGTCGGCGCCTTCGCGGCGATCGGATTTCGCGGCTGGTTCTTGTGGAGTGAAGTGCGCGAGGAGGATTGGATCCTCAGCGCAACGCAGCTTGATGGACCGCAGGGGCGCGTGGCCCGTTTGGGCGACGTGACCAAGCTGAACCGGATCTTTTCATCCGTGCAGATCGTCACCGCCAGCGGGGACAAACACCTGATCCGCTACCAGGCCGACCGCGAGGCGACGATTGCCCGGATCGAAGCCGAAATGGGGCGGAGATGACCGCTCGCGCACGCCAAATGTCCGGCACTGTGTCGTGCCGGGACCACTCTTGAACCGGAGTCTGCCATGACCGCCCTCACCAATGTCCGTCTGATCGACCCGGAAGCCGGCACTGACACGCTGGGCAGCCTTGTGATCGAAGGTGGAAAGATTGCCGCGATCCATCCGCAAGGTGCGGGGGATGTGGAGGCGTTGCGTGCCCTCGACTTGGTTGATGGCGGCGGGGCCTGCCTTGCGCCGGGCATCGTCGATTGGGGCGTCCATGTCGGGGAGCCCGGCGCGCGTCACACCGAAAGCTATGCGTCTGCGGGCCGTGCGGCGGCGGCCGGGGGGGTGACCACCATGGTCACACGGCCCGACACCGATCCGCCCGTCGACAATCCCGAAACGCTCGAATTCATTACCCGCCGGGCCGCTGAGGATTCTCCTGTGCGCGTGTTGCCCATGGCCGCCCTGACCAAGGCGCGTGCAGGCCGCGAGATGACAGAGATCGGCTTCCTTTTGGATGCGGGGGCCGTGGCCTTCACGGATGGCGCCGAGGTCGTGCGCGACACGAAGGTTCTGACCCGCGCGCTGACCTATGCGCGCAGCCTGGGCGCTTTGGTCATGGCTCACCCGCAAGAGCCCGTTCTGTCGGCAGGTGCGGCGGCGACCAAGGGCAAGTTCGCCTCCCTGCGCGGGCTGCCCGATGTGTCCCCCATGGCGGAGCGGATGGGGCTGGATCGTGATCTGGCCCTGATTGAGATGACCGGCGCGCGCTATCACGCGGACATTATTTCGACCGCCCGCGCATTGCCGGCGCTTGAGCGCGCCAAGGCCAACGGGCTGGACGTGACGGCGGGGGTGGATATCCACCACCTGACGCTGAACGAATTCGACGTGGCGGACTACCGGACCTTCTTCAAGCTCAAGCCCCCGCTGCGCAGCGAAGAGGATCGCAAGGCCGTGGTCGCTGCGGTGGCGTCCGGGCTGATCGACGTGATTGGATCGTTTCACACCCCGCAGGACGAAGAGAGCAAGCGCCTTCCGTTCGAGGCTGCCGCCTCGGGCGCGGTGGGGCTGCAAACCTTGCTGCCCGCTGCTCTGCGCCTGTTCCATGCGGGCGATCTGACCCTGCCGCAACTGTTCCGCGCTCTGTCGCTTAACCCCTCGAAACGGCTTGGGCTCGACACCGGGCGGCTTGCTGTTGGGGCACCTGCCGATCTGGTGCTGTTCGACCCGGATGCGCCGTTTGTGCTCGATCGCTTTGCGCTCCATTCGAAGTCCAAGAACACGCCGTTCGACGGAGCGCGGATGCAGGGCCGTGTGCTGCGGACCTATGTTGCCGGGAAGGAGGTCTCCTCATGCTGATCGTCTGGGCCGTAATTGGCTATCTTCTGGGCTCGATCCCCTCGGGCGTTTTGATCGCGAAAGCCAAGGGGCTGGGTGATCTGCGGCAGGTGGGATCCGGGAATATCGGCGCAACCAATGTGCTGCGCACTGGGGACAAGATGGCGGCGGCGCTGACCTTGCTGGGCGATGCGCTCAAAGGGGTTGCAGCCGTCGTGGTCGCGCATGTGTGGGGTGGACCCTGGGCGGCGCAGATCGCGGCGCTTGCGGCTTTTGTCGGCCATTGCTGGCCGGTCTGGCTGGGCTTTCGCGGGGGCAAGGGGGTTGCGACCTATCTGGGCATCTTGCTCGCGCTGTGCTGGCCAGTTGGGCTTGCGGCCTGCGCGACATGGGCCTGGACGGCCTATGTTGCGCGGATCTCGTCCCTGTCTGCGCTCGTCGCGGCCGCTGCCGCGCCGTTCTACGCGATCAGCGTCGGCGGCTGGGGGATCGTGTCCTTGCTGGTGGTGCTCACGGGCCTTTTGTTCTGGCGCCACGCGGCCAATATTGCGCGGCTCGGTGAGGGAACAGAGCCGCGCATCGGGCAGTGATCGCGCCGGATCTTCTGATTGGAAGCGTTTCGCGCGCCATTGGCGCGCGACCGTTTGGGGGAGAGCTCTGCTCTCCCCCAAACCCCCTCACGAGGTATTTTTACAAATAAGAAATCAGTAGCTGCGTTCGGCGTAGATGCGGCTGAGATCGCCGTTCCATTTGCCGTTGTAGTCGGCGAGCAGCTCATCTGCGGGCACCATGCCGGTTTCCACGCTGTCTTCGAGCGCGTGGAGGAAGTGGCGTTCATCCGCCACCATGCCCCCAAGCCCGGCGCGGGCGCGGGCCTTGAGGCCGGAGCGGGAGATGTCGAGCACTTCGGCCGCGAGGTCGATCATGCGGCGACCGCCGACAATGGCCTGAAGGCCGCGCACCGAGGATTCGACCCGCCAGGCTTCGCGTTCTTCCGCGTTCCAGTACTTGACCAGATCCCAGGCGGCATCGAGTGCGCTTTGCGTGTACATCAGCCCGACCCAGAAGGCGGGCAGCGCGCAGATACGGCGCCAGGGGCCGCCATCGGCACCGCGCATTTCGATGAATTTCTTGATCCGCGCTTCGGGGAAGATCGTCGTCAGGTGATCGGCCCAATCCGACAGGGTCGGGATTTCGCCCGGCAGCGCGGGGAGCTTGCCGTCCAGGAAGTCGCGGAAAGACTGGCCAAGCGCGTCAATGTATTTTCCGTCGCGGTAGACGAAATACATCGGCACATCGAGCGCATAGTCCACCCACCGCTCAAATCCCATGCCGTCTTCGAAGACCCAGGGCAGCATCCCGGTACGCGAATCGTCCAGCGACCGCCAGACGCGCGAGCGGTAGCTTTTGAACCCGTTCACCTTGCCTTCGAAGAAGGGCGAATTGGCGAAGAGCGCCGTGGCGACCGGTTGCAGGGCGAGCGCGACGCGGAGCTTTTGAACCATGTCGGCTTCGGAGCCGAAGTCGAGGTTCACCTGCACGGTGCAGGTGCGATACATCATCTCGGTTCCGGTGGTGCCGACGCGGCCCATGTAATCCGTCATGAGCCGATAGCGCCCTTTGGGCATCTGCGGCATCTGATCGTGGGTCCAATCCGGCGCCGCGCCGAGCCCGATAAAGCCCACCCCGATCTCTTCCGCGACGGAGCGGACTTCGCGCAGGTGGGTGTTCACCTCGTCGCAGGTGTGGTGAATCGTCTCCAGCGGCGCGCCCGAGAGTTCGAGCTGCCCGCCTGGTTCGAGCGAGACATTGGCACCGTCCTTCTCCAGCCCGATGAGGTGACCGCCCTCTAGGATCGGGGCCCAGCCGAAGCGATCGCGCAGCCCTTCGAGGATCGCGCGGACGGAGCGTTCGCCCTCATAGGGGATCGGCTTGTGGGTATCGACGCAATAGCCAAACTTTTCGTGTTCGGTGCCGATGCGCCAGGCGTCCTTCGGCTTGCAGCCCTCTTCGAGATAGGCGGCCAGTTGATCGCGGGAGGTGATCGGGCCTCCGCCCTGCTGGGGAATGGACATCGGGGTGCTCCTTGCCGTGTCCGGTCAGGGGTGAGCGGAATTTCCTGCGCTGTCAACGGGGGGCGGGCCGCGTCGCCAGATCGTGACCGCCGCTTCGGGCGGATGGGCCAGCAGGCGCAGCATCTGTTCGGTGGGAAAGCCGGGCAGTGCGGCGAAGGCATCGAAGAGCTGATCGGCGCCGGTGGCGTCGGATGGGATGGTCAGGCGCTCTCCGGTCCGAGCGGAGAGCTGCCACTGAACCGGATCGCCAGGGATCAACATCACCGCCGAGATCGTGTCGAAGGCAAGCGCTGCGCCGCCATGGGCAGACAGGTAACTGAGCTGCCGCTCATCGGTTTCAACCACCCCGGCGCCGCCCGATCCATGGCGGAAGCGGGCGCGCTGCAGCCCGGTGAAGAGCAGAAACAGACCAAGCGCGAGGGTCAGCCCGCCGAGCCAGGGCATGAGCCCGGTGGACAGAGCCCAGCGAACGCCAAGTGCGAGCAGCGGCAGCGCCGCGAGGGCCTCGCGCCACCGCCAGAGAGTTGCGCGCGCTTCGGGTCGGATCATGGCGATACAGTCGCGTCTTCGATCATGGCGATCAGGCCAAAAAGGTTCGAGCGGACCGAGCCGGGGTCGCAGGACAGAGTCGCGATGACCTCCGCGCCCTTGGCAACAATGATGCCACCGTCTGCGCTGTGCAGCCCTTCGGCCCACCAGACTTCGTAGGTGTAGTCTTCGCCGCCATAGAAGCTCACCGCCTCGGTTTCGGCCCCCATGCCATTCCACGGGGTGAAGGCGATGGAGGCCTTGTCGGTGATGATTTCCTTTTCGACGGTGCCGTCGCTGCCGACAAAGCCGTAAGCGGCCATATCGCCGTCCAGCCAGATCGCATCGCAAACCTCGACGGTTTTGGCGCCGCCCTTGAAGGTGCAGGAGAACATCACGCTGTCGTCGAGCTCACAATAGGAGCCTGCTTCGGCTGCGAGCGGCGAGAGCATGAGCGCGGTTACAATGGTCTTTTTCATGATTGAGTCTTTCGTCAATGAAAAGGGCAGCAAGGTCGGAGTGTTGGTTACAGGGTGACGGGCTCCGCAAGGATCCAGAAGGTGAAATGCCCGACCTGGCGGTAGCCGAGCGCGGCGTAAGCGCGGGTCGCGGCGGCATTGGCGGAGGTCAGGACGGATTGGGTTGCGCCGCCTCTCTGGGCTTCGAGCAGGTGAAGCGCGACAGCTTTGCGGGCGCACCCGCGGCTGCGCAGGTCGGGCGGGGTGAAGACGCCGCCGATCTGCACCATATCGCGGGTGCGGGCATTGAAGCCGGTCATCGCAACCGGAGCGCCACCTTCCAAAAGGATGCGGTGGCTGTCGTTGGAGATGTACTGCGCGATCTCTGCTTCGGCGGTCGGAGCGGCCTGATCGGGCGAAAGGCTCATCGTGTTCACATTGTAGGTGGTGCGCCACGCGATGGCCGTGCTGCGCAGCGGCTCTGTGATGGGCGACAGGGTGCAGCCCGTGGTGTCGGGCGTCTGCATCTGCGCGATCTTCAGGTGCAAGAGCGGCTCATCCGCGTCGTGCTGGGCCGGATGGGCGGCAAGTCCGAGCGCCGCGAGCAGTGCGCGCGCGGTGCCAGCTTCCCCAAGGCATCGGCTGATCTTCTGGCCTTTGAGATGCGGGACGAGCGCGGGCCAATCGGCACCGGCGGACGCGATGGGGAAAAACCCGCCCTGACGGCTGATCCCAAGCAGATCGTCGCCGTTCATCCAAAAGGACATGGAGCGCGGGTGGTCCTGCTCCAGGCCGAAATCGTCCAGGTTGCTGCGCGCGAACATCGCGCGGGGCAGCGCCGCATCCAGCAACGCGGAGATCCGGGGCAGATCGTCTGGCGTGGCGCGGCGCCAGCTCATCCCCAATCTCCCAGCTGGGTTTGCCACAGGGTCAGCGCCGCTACCGCCGCGGTGTCGGCGCGCAGAATGCGGGGGCCGAGGCTGACCGGGTGGGCGAAGGGCGCGGCGCGCAGTCGGGCGCGCTCCGCCTCCGAAAATCCGCCTTCGGGGCCGATCAGGATCGCCCAGGGGCCGGGCTGATCGGGTAGCGTTTGAGCCTCTCCCGCAAGCATTTCATCGCAGAACATGAGCTGGCGGTCTTCGGGCCAGTGATCGAGGAGGCCGCTGAGTTTCGAAAGCCCCGCCACTTCGGGCACGAATGTGCCGCCGCATTGCTCGGCGGCCTCGACGGCATGCGCCTGAAGCCGGTCCTGGCGGATGCGTTCGGAATTAGTGAAGTCGGTCTGCACCGGACAGATCCGGGCCGCACCCATTTCCGCAGCCTTTTCAACGATAAAGTCGGTACGGGCCTTCTTGATCGGCGCAAAGAGCAGCCACAGGTCGGGCGGGTTCTTTTGCGGAGCGGTCTGGTCCGTGATGTGCAGCGTGCCGCGCCTTTTGGCCGCTTCGGTGATCTCGGCGCGCCATTCGCCGTCGCGGCCATTGAACACGCGCAGATCGTCGCCCACAGAGCGCCGCATGACCCCGAACAGGTAATGCGCCTGCGCCGGGTCCAGAGGAACCGTTTGCGCCGCGCCAAGGGGGTGGTCTAGGTAGAGCCTGATCGTCATGGAGGGCACCATATGAGCAGCGAGCACGACAGGCCAGAGGCCGTTGCCGATGCCGTGAGCGGGCATTGGGTCGATACGCGCGCGCCCCATGCGTGGCGCCCCTATCTGCGCCTGTCGCGGCTGGAGCGCCCCATTGGCACCTGGCTTTTGCTTTTGCCCTGCTGGTGGGGGCTGCTGCTGGCCATCTTGTGGGACGGCGCGCCCCGGCTGGGCGATCTGTGGATTGCGGCGGGCTGCGCGATTGGATCGCTCCTGATGCGCGGGGCAGGCTGCACCTGGAACGACATCACCGACCGCGACATTGACGGCAGCGTGGCGCGCACGGCGCGCAGGCCGATCCCGTCCGGCGCGGTTACAGTAAAGCAGGCGCTGGTGTGGATGGCGGTGCAATGCGTCATCTCTTTGGGCATTTTGCTCAGCTTCAATGGTGCGGCGCAGCTTCTGGGGCTGCTGTCTTTGCTGCCGGTGGCGATCTACCCGTTCGCCAAGCGCTTCACCTGGTGGCCGCAGGTCTTTTTGGGGCTGGCCTTCAACTGGGGGGCGCTTCTGGCATTTGCCGCCCATGCGGGCACGCTGGCTTGGCCTGCGGTGCTGGCCTATCTGGCTGGGATCGCCTGGACGCTGTTTTATGACACGATCTACGCCCATCAGGACGCCGAGGATGACGCGCTGATCGGGGTGAAATCGACGGCGCGACTATTTGGCGCGGCGTCGCGGCGTTGGCTGCGGGGGTTCCTGATCGCCGCCGTGATCTTGTTCGGCGCGGCGGTGCTGCTGGCCGTTCAGGGGCGCGGGCCGCTCAGCGTTGTCATTGCGCTTGGCGCGCCATGGGCCCTGGGCTGGCACATGGCCTGGCAGCTCACTCGGTTTGACCCTGAGGACGGGCAGGGCCTGCTGCGGCTGTTCCGGTCCAACCGCGATGCCGGCTTGTTTCCGCTTATCTTCCTGGGTCTTGCGTTAGTGCTGTGATTGATCCCCGGCGCTGTGCGCCCTAAACGGGGACATCGAAAACAGGACTGGCTGGTTTCATGCGGATTTCTTCTGTTGTTCTGCGGGTTGCAATCTTTGCCGTTGCCGGCGTGCTCTGCCTGATCGGCGCGCGCGGCGCAGTGGCTGTGGTCGAGGACCGCTCGCGCGTGGGAGTGCAGGAGGCCCTGCTTGATGCCGGGCATGACTGGACCTCTGTGCAAAGCGACGGGCTTCAGATCGTGCTGGAAGGTACCGCGCCCAACGAGGCCGTGCGGTTCCGGGCCATGTCGGTGGCGGGCACCGTGGTCGATAGCAGCCGGGTGATCGACAACATAAACGTCGCGGCGAGCGGGCTGAACATCGCGCCTGATTTTGCCGTTGAGATGCTGCGCAACGACACTGGCGTGTCGCTGATCGGCCTGATGCCCGGATCGACGGATCGCGATGACGTGGCCCGGCGGGTGAGCTCGATCGCCGATGAGATGGCGCTGACCGACCTGCTCGATGTGGCGTCCTACCCGGCGCCGGAAGGGTGGGCGCAATCCCTGAACTTCGCGCTAGACGCGCTCCGGCTCCTGCCGCGCTCAAAGATTTCGGTGGAACCGGCCGATGTGAGCATCGTTGCCATCTCGGACAGCGCGGCGCAAAAGGCGAGCTGGGAAGCAGAGCTGGCGCGCAAGGCCCCGGACGGGGTTGCGATCACCATCGACATTTCCGCGCCGCGCCCCGTGATCACGCCGTTCACGATCCGGCTCAGCAAGGACGGAGCCGGTGTCCATATGGATGCTTGCGCTGCGGACACGCCAGAGGCGCAGACCCAGATCGTAAGCGCCGTGCGCACATTGGGGATCGACGGCGATGTTGATTGCCCCCTGGGGCTGGGCGTGCCGTCCAAAACCTGGGGCGATGCGGCAGTTCTAGCGATCAGCGCGCTCGGAGAGCTGGGCGGCGGAACCGTGACCTTGAAGGACGCAGACGTGTCGTTGGTGGCCGCAGAGGGCACCGATTCCGAGCTGTTCGACAATGTGGTCGGCGCGCTCACCAACTCGCTGCCTGATGTCTTTTCGCTGGAAGCGGAATTGCCCGAGCCGCCCAACCCGGACGCCGCAGGCCCGCCGCAGTTTACCGCCACGCTCAGCCCCGAAGGGCAGGTGCAACTGCGCGGTCGTGTTGCTGATGATCTGATGAATATGACCGCAGAAAACTACGCGAAGGCGCGGTTTGGTCAGGACGCCGTGGTCATGGCCACCCGCGTGGGTGATGACGGATCGCTGCCGCAGGGCTGGTCCGTGCGGGTGCTGGCCGGGCTTGAGGCGCTCTCGCATCTGGCGTCGGGGGCCGTTGTCGTGCAGCCCGATGATGTGACGGTCAGCGGCCGCACAGGCAGCAAGACGGCCCGCGATGAAATCTCGCGCCTGCTCATCACCAAGCTGGGGGCCGACGCCGCGTTTGATATGTCCGTCACCTATGACGAGGCCCTGGACCCGATTGCTGCTCTGCCCACCCCGGAAGAATGCGTCGAAAAGATCGTCGCGGTCACCAATCGCGTGAAGATCACCTTTGAGCCCGGTTCGGATCGCATCGTTGCGGATGCGCGCGGGGCCATGGACGACATCGCGGATATCTTGCAAAAATGCCCCGAACTGCCGCTCAAGATCGCAGGTTACACCGACAGCCAGGGCGGCGAGGAAATGAACCAGCAGCTCTCTCAGCGCCGGGCCGAAGCGGTGCTGGACGGGCTGCGTTCGCGCCGGGTGCCGGTGGCGGGGTTCACGGCGATTGGCTATGGTGAAGCCGATCCGATTGCGGATAACGACACGGCGGAAGGCCGCGAGGACAACCGGCGGATCGAATTTTCGCTGATCAGCGAAGAGCCCGAAGAAGCCCCGGAAGAGGGCTCGGGTGAGACGGAGGCGGATACGCCCTCCGAAACGGAGACAGTGAGCGAATGAACAGAACAGAATTCGTGATTGCGACGGCGGTCATCCTTTTCGTGGCTTTTGCCGTCGGCTTCTTTGCCAACTGGATGCTCAACCGTCTGAACCGGGTGTCCAAGGAAGACATCGGGGAACTGGACCGCATGGCCCAGTCGCTCCACGAAGCCGAAGAAACCCGCGATCAGGCGATTGCCTATCTTCAGCAGCGCGAGGCGGAGATCACCAATCAACTCAGCCAGACCGAGGCGGAACTCTCGGCGGCCATGGACGGCCTGCGCGACGCCCGCGCCGAGGCGGAACATTGGCGGGTGCAGGCTGAGGGGCAGCAGGCCTAAGCCACCGCCCGCTCCCGGTCGCTACTGTGCGATCAGTTCAGCCAGCACGGCCTTGACCGTATCGCTGTTCCAATCGGCCTCGCCGGACAGGCGCGCGATCTCGTTGCCATCGCGGTTCAAGATCACCGTTACCGGCAGCCCCATGACGCCCATCGCGCGGGCCAGCTCTCCGTTCGTGTCGGTGTAGCGGGGCAGGTGGGTGGCGCCGATGTCGTCGAAGAAGGCCGCCGCCTGGGCTGCATTGGTGCGCGAGGTGGCGATGGTGACAACCGCCAGATCCTCCTGTGCGCCAGCTGCGAGCGCGTCCAGGGACGGCATCTCCTTGCGGCAGGGTGGGCACCAGGTGGCCCAGAAATTCACAACCGCGATCTTGCCGTTGAAATCCGACAGCTGGCCTTCGCCCTCGGGCGTCGCATAGGCGATGGCGGGCACGGGTTTGGGCGCGCTATGGAAGGCCAGGTTGCGCAGCTCTGCGGCGGCGGGCGGGGCCGCAAGCGGCGCGGAGGCCGATGCCGTTGGCTCTGTCGCGGGCGCGTCTTGCGATGCGTCCTGCCGTCCGTTCATCACGGCCAGCCCGGCCAGCAGAATTGCCCCGGCGCCAAGGGCCGTATAGAGCAGGGCGGAACGTGACATGGGCAGCCTCCTTCGAAAGGTGCGAGATATGACAAAGACGGGTTCCAATGCGATGTGGGGCGGACGGTTCGCCGATGGGCCGGACGCGATCATGGAGGCGATCAACGCCTCGATCGGGTTCGATCAGCGACTGGCCGCCCAGGACATCGCGGGCTCCCGTGCCCATGCCGCCATGTTGGAGGCGATCGGCGTCCTTTCAGATAACGAAGCAGGCGCGATCCGGGAAGGGTTGCTCACCGTATTGTCAGAGATCGAAGCGGGGGAGTTTCCGTTCTCCACCGCGTTGGAAGACATCCACATGAACGTGGAAGACCGGCTGAAAGAGATCATCGGAGAGCCCGCCGGACGCCTGCACACCGCACGGAGCCGGAACGATCAGGTGGCGACCGATTTCCGCCTGTGGGTGCGCGATCAATGCGACGCCGCCGAAGAGGCGATCATTGCCCTGATGCAAGCCCTGTTGGGTCAGGCGGAGGCCGGGGCCGATTGGGTCATGCCCGGTTTCACCCATCTCCAGACGGCGCAGCCGGTGACCTGGGGTCATCACATGATGGCCTATGTAGAAATGTGCGCCCGCGATCTGAGCCGCATCCGCGACGCGCGGGCCCGCATGAACGAAAGCCCACTGGGCAGCGCGGCCCTCGCCGGGACGGGGTTCCCGATTGACCGCGACATGACCGCGCAGGCGCTCGGATTCGACCGCCCGACGGCCAATTCTCTGGACGCGGTGAGTGATCGCGACTTCGCGCTTGAGTTCCTGTCGGCCGCCTCGATCAGCGCGATGCACCTGTCGCGCCTGGCCGAAGAGCTGGTGATCTGGTCCTCGGCGCAGTTCCGCTTCGTGGCCATGTCGGATCGCTGGTCCACCGGGTCGTCGATCATGCCGCAAAAGCGCAACCCCGACGCGGCGGAGTTGATCCGCGCCAAGATCGGGCGGATCTTTGGCGCCAATGTTGCGCTGATGACGGTGATGAAAGGCCTGCCGCTCGCCTATGCGAAGGACATGCAAGAGGACAAGGAACAGGTGTTCGACGCCGCCGATCACTGGCTTTTGGCGCTGCGGGCCATGGCCGGGATGGTGACCGACATGACGGTGAATCGCGACGCCCTGCGCGCCGCCGCCGCCAGCGGGTTTTCCACCGCGACCGATCTGGCCGACTGGCTGGTGCGCGAAGCGGGTGTGCCGTTCCGCCGGGCCCATCACGTGACGGGCGCTCTGGTCGCTCTGGCCGAAGAGAAGGGCTGCGATCTGCCCGATCTATCGCTGGAGGACATGCAGGGCGTGTCGAGCGAGATCACAGAAGGCGTGTTCGATGTGCTGACCGTTGAGGCGTCGGTCGCCTCGCGCACCAGCTATGGTGGCACCGCGCCCGATCAGGTGCGGGCACAGATCGCACGCTGGCGCGAGATCCTGTAAGGGCGCGGGCCGTCAGACCGGCCCGCGCGAAACCGCGTCAGCCTTTCAGCGGCAGGCAGATATCCGTGCGCAGCTCCGTCGCCGGGGTTGTGGCCGGATCGTTGAGATAGACCTCATAGGGCGGCAGATCGGCGGGCTCTTCGCCCGACTCGGGCAGCCATTTCCCGTAGAGCGCATCATAAGCCGCGCCAAGCGTGGCGTAGGGGCCTTTGTGCTCCAGGATGGCGCAGCGGCTGGCGGGCAGGGTGACCTCTTCGAGCCCTTCGGGGATCTCGAACCCGTCTTCGACGGCCATCCCGGCATGGGCGCGCAAATCCTCCGGCGCGGTTTCTGCGGGGTTGTCGTAGTACACCCCGACCATACCGCGCGCGTGGGGCAGAAGGTTGCGGGTGACAAAGATCGCCCCGACGCGCTCGAAAGCTTCGCCGCAGGTCTGATAGTCGCCCTTATGGAACGCAGCGGCAAGCCGCAGGGCGGGGCGGTGTTGGATCGTGATGGGGAACATGGGGGTGTCTCCTTTTGGGTGGGGTTGAACCAGAACGACAGCCAGATGCTCCGGGCGGGCGCTTTCGCGGAACGCGGCGGGGGGCTGACCGTAGGCGTTTGTGAAGGCGCGGGTGAAGCTGGAGAGATTGGGGTAGCCCACTTCGGCGGCGATGCGTGCCACCGGGCGATCATCCCTGAGCAGCTTTGCCGCGGCCAGATGCAGTCGAATGCGCCGGACCGCATGGGCCACGGTTTCGCCCATGATCCCCTGGAACACCCGGTGCCAGTGAAAACGGCTCATCGCCGCGACATCGGCCAGGGCGTCCAGCGACAGATCCCCGGCGGGGTTCTGGCTGATATGAGTGACAACGCGCATCATGCGGGCATCGTAATCATGGCTCATCTGGGTCTCCTTCACGGGTCCTTGAGTAGGATAGCCGGGTTTTGCATGTCTTGCTGACTTGCGTCCGCCGGGTACGGGCGGCAGGGTTGCGGCAGATCGGAGGACGATGACGATGCGGCAGTGGCTGATTTTAATAGGCGTGGCCCTGGTGGCGGGATGCGGGGTCGATGGGGCTCCTATGCGGCCCGAAGCGCACGGGCGCGTGACGGTGGGCAATCAGGGGGTCAGCGCCGGGGGAGACCTGTCTCTCACCAACGGCACGATCACTTTGGGGGTCGGGCTTTGAAGATGTCTCCGCTGCGGTGGGTCTGGCTGATCGCCGCGCTGCTGGGGGCCGCGGTGCCCATGGGCCATTTCATCGCGCATTTCCTGACACATGGGCTGTCGCTGAGCGGGCTGGTCGCCGCGTGGATGGAGAACCCGGCGGGGGCGGGGCTGGCTTGGGATTTGCTGATCTCGGGCATCGTCCTGATCGTCTGGATCGCTGCGGAGGTACGTGTGCGCCGCAACTGGGAGGCACTGTGGGCCGTGCCCGCGACGCTCTGCATCGGGGTGAGTTGCGGCTTGCCGCTCTATCTTTTCCTGCGCACCCGGCCCGTGACCTGATCTCACGGAGGCGCTGCCGCGCCGCTCTTTTGTCCTGAGATCCGCGGACGCGATGCGCCCCGGCACAGGCAGGACAGGTTGCGGTGGCGGTGAATTTGGATATTTGGGGCACAAAGAAGACATAGGGCCGCGCATATGGATCATTTCCTGTATCGAAACGGGCAGCTGTTTGCCGAAGATGTCCCGGTGGCGGAGATCGCGGCTCAGGTGGGCACGCCGTTCTACTGCTATTCCGAAGCGACGCTGCTGCGGCATTTCCGGCTGTTCGACGAGGCGCTCGACGGGATGCCGCATTTGGTGTGCTACGCGGTCAAGGCCCTGTCCAACCAGGCGATCCTGAGCGTTCTGGGTCGCGCAGGCGCGGGCATGGATGTCGTATCGGGCGGCGAATATGCGCGGGCCAAGGCGGCGGGCGTGCCCGGTGATCGCATCGTGTTCTCTGGCGTCGGCAAGACCCGCGCCGAGATGGAGCAGGTTCTGGCTGGCGGTATCCGGCAGGTGAACCTTGAGAGCGAGCCCGAGATGGAGCTGCTCAGCCAGGTGGCCGCCGACATGGGGGTTGAGGTGCCGGTGACGGTGCGGGTGAACCCCGATGTGGACGCCAAGACCCATGCCAAGATCGCCACGGGCAAATCAGAGAACAAGTTCGGCATCCCGATCTCTCGCGCCCGCGAGGTCTATGCCCGCGCGGCAAAGCTGCCCGGTCTGCGGGTGGTGGGGATCGACGTGCATATCGGGTCTCAGCTGACCGATCTGGCGCCGTTTGCGGCGGCCTATGCCAAGGTCGCGGAGCTGACCGAGCTCCTGCGCGCGGACGGACATAGCATTGAGCGGCTCGATCTGGGGGGCGGTCTGGGCATCCCCTATGCGCGCGACAACAACGCGCCGCCGCTGCCGGTGGAGTATGGCGCCGTGATCCGCGAGCAAGTCGGCCATCTTGGCTGTGAGGTGGAGATCGAGCCCGGCCGCCTGATCGCGGGCAATGCCGGGATCCTGGTCGCGCAGTCGATCTATGTGAAGGAGGGCGAGGACCGGTCCTTCCTGATCCTCGATGCGGCGATGAACGATCTGATCCGTCCCGCCATGTACGAAGCCTATCACGATATCATCCCGGTGGTTGAGCCCGCGCCGGGCACGGAACCCGCCACCTATGACATTGTGGGCCCGGTCTGCGAATCGGGCGATACCTTTGCCAAGGGTCGGATCATGGCGCCGGTTGCATCCGGCGATTTGGTCGCGTTTCGCTCGGCCGGGGCTTACGGCGCTGTGATGGCCAGCGAATATAATTCGCGCCCCCTGATCCCCGAAGTTCTGGTGCGCGGCGATCAATTCGCGGTTATTCGGCAACGACCCACCTATGAGGAGATGATCGGACGCGATACGCTGCCGTCATGGCTGTGACCCGCGATCCCGATTTAAGACGCGCCGCCGCGCTGAGCCGTGCCGCTCTGGTGGCAGAGCGCAGCGCGCGGGCGTTCTGGCCGCTCTGGTGCGTTTTGGCGCTTGCCGGGGCGATGGTCCTGTTTGGCTGGCATCAAAGCGCGCCCTTGCGCCTGGCGCAAGCGGTGGCGGCGGTGCTGGCCGTCGCGGCGGGAGTTGCGCTGTTCTACGGAATCAAGCGGTTTCACTGGCCGTCGCGGGGCGAGGCCCTCGCGCGGCTGGATGCGCGGCTGCCTGGGCGGCCGATTGCCGCGCTGCGCGATGCACAGGCGGTTGGGGCCGGAGATGCCCGCAGTCGCCATGTCTGGGACGCGCACCGCGCCCGTATGGCGCGCGCCGCAGGGGACGCCCGCGCCGAGGCGCCTGATCTGCGGCTGTCCTCGCGGGACCGCTGGGGGATGCGCTATATGGCGGGCCTTGCGCTCGCGGTGGCGGTGCTCTTTGGCTCAGTGCTCCGGGTTGGCTCCGTCGCGGAGCTGGTGCCGGGGCCGGGTGGCACTGTGCCCGCCGGCCCGGTCTGGGAAGGCTGGGCAGAGCCGCCGCGCTACACCGGGCGGCCGACGCTCTATATGAATGACATCCCTGAAGGTGGGCTCAGTCTGCCGCAGGGCACCGCGTTCAGCTTCCGGTTCTACGGAGAGGCGGGGGCCTTGAACGTCATGGAAACGGTCTCGGGGCTGGGCAGCCTGCAGGCCGACGCCACCGCACAGTTTGCGGGGCGGAAATCAGGCTCTGTCACCGTCGACGGGCCGGGCGGGCGCCGCTGGGAGATCCTCATTGAGCCTGACGCCGCCCCCGAGGTGGAGATCACCGGCGCGGCAGAACAAACGCGCGGTGGCGGCTTTGCCATTCCCTTTGCCGCGCGAGACGATTTCGGCGTGCGTCGCGGTCGGGCCGAGATTGCTTTGGATCTGGCGGCTGTGGATCGCCGCTATGGGTTGGCCGCCGACCCCATCCCGCGTGATCCGCTCGTGCTGGACCTGCCCATGCCGTTTTCCGGCGACAAGCGTGCGCTTGAGGCGCGGTTGAGCGATGATCTGAGCGAACACCCCTGGGCCAACCTGCCGGTGACGGTGACGCTGGTCGTGCTGGACGATCCGGGACAGGAGGGGCGCAGCGCGCCGCAGACGATGACGCTTCCGGCGAAGCGGTTCTTTGAGCCGCTCGCCGCCGCCGTGGCGGAACAGCGGCGCGATCTGCTCTGGGCCCCGGAGGTCAACCGGGCCCGCGTGGCGCGCCTTCTGCGCGCGTCGGGCTGGAAACCCGAAGGTATCTTTCGCAAGCCTGAGCACCTGACCCAGCTGCGGGAGATCATCGCCCGGATCGAAGCGGAGGAGCCGCTGGAAGGCGAGATGCTCGATACGCTGGCCTCCGATCTCTGGGCGCTTGCGCTTGAGCTGGAAGAAGGCGCGATCGAGAACGCGCGGGAGCGTCTGCGGCGCGCGCGGGAAAGGCTGGCTGAGGCCATGCGCAACGGCGCCAGTGAGGCCGAGATCGCGGAGCTGATGGACGAGCTGCGCGCGGCCACCGATGCCTATATGGACCTGCTGGCGCAGGAGGCTGAGCCCGCTGAGGACGACACCGATCAGCCCGATAGCGGTGAGGACGGCTCACGTTCTGTGGAGATGGATGAAATCGCGCGGCTGATGGATGAGATTCAGCGCCTCATGGAAGAAGGCCGCATGGAAGAGGCCGCCATCCTGATGGAGCAGCTCAATCAGCTTCTCGATAATCTGCGGCTGCAAGAGGGCGGTGACGGCGAAGGCGGTCGCAAGAGCCCCGGCCAGAAGTCCATGGAGGAGCTGGGCGACACGCTGCGCGACCAGCAGGATCTGTCGGACGACGCGTTCCGCGAGCTTCAGGACCAGTTCAACGGGCGGCAAGATCAGGGGCAGCCCCAACCTGGCGAGCGCCCGCAGGGCCAACAGCAGGGCGTGGGCGAACAACAGCAGGGCCAAGGTCAGCAGGGCCAAGGTCAGCAGGGGAACGGCCTGAATGGGCGAGAGGGCGCGCAGGGGCAGGGGGCCGATGAAGGCTCCTTGGCCGAACGCCAGCGACAGCTGCGCGAGGCGTTAGAGGCGCAGCGCCGCGCGCTTCCCGGCCTGCCCGGAGAAGAGGGCGACGCCGCGCGCGAGGCCTTGGACCGCGCCGGTCGCGCGATGGATCTGGCAGAGCGTGCCCTGGATGAGGGCAACCTGCCCGGCGCCATCGACCAGCAATCGCGCGCGTTGGAAGCGCTGCGCGAAGGGATGGATCGGCTGGGGCAGGCCCTGGCGCGCGAGCGGGATCAGGACGAAGCCGGGCAGGGCGCAGCCGATGGCCAGCAGGCGGACGGCTCTACGCGGCGTCCCGCGCCGCTCGATCCGCTGGGGCGGCAGTCGGGCAATGGGGGCGGCACGTCTGGGCTGGAGGGCGGAGACTTGGCCGGAGAGGCCCTGCGCGAACAGGCGGAAGCCCTTCTGGAAGAGCTGCGCCGCCGCGCGTCTGAGCTGGAGCGCCCCGATGCGGAGCGCGACTACCTGGGACGGCTGCTGGAGCGGTTCTGAGCCCTGAGCCGCGCTTACTGCGCGTCGCTCTCTTGGCCCATCCGATCACCCAAGCTTTGAACGGTATCGTTCAGCTTCAGCCGCAGACCGTCGACGGTGGTGCGGTAGCCATCAATGGCGGGGGCGGCTTGCGGCACGCGCGCGGCAATCTTCGGCCCGGCGGTGTAGATCAGCACAAGGGCAATGGCGACCAGCACCATCAGCCAGAACCCACGCCAGAACCCGCTTCCGCTGCGCTCTACCGTGGTGGTGTCGTCGTCATTCGGATCGCTCCGTAAGGAGGAGTTGATCTCCTCGATATCGGGCAGCCGGTCCCGGCCGCTGCTCTCGTCCTTGTGTTTGGCAGGCGCGTCCAGCCCCAGATCGGGCTGGCTTTCGATCTGTTCTGCCGCCTTCGTGCGCCGCTGGCGTTCGTGCTCGGCTTCCTCGCGCAGGATCGCGGCGACTTCCGGGTCAAGGTTGGAGGCTTCGCGCGGCTTGGGGCCCGGGGTTTCAGAGATCGGCTCTGCGTCGATCGTCTCCGTGCCGGGGGCCGAGTCTTCGGACGGGCTATCAAGCGCTGCGCGGGCCGCGTCGGGGGGCTCCGCCTCGGACGCGGCGGGCGGCGGGGTGACCTCTTGTTCGGCTGGGATCTCTTCGGCCAGAGTTTCGGCCTCGACGGAGGCGCCGGGGGTTTCAAACCATGTGTGCCCGCAATTCGAGCACTGCACATCGCGGCCCGCCGCCGGAATCAGACCCTCGTCGATTTCGTACTGCGCCCCGCAATTCGGACAAATCAGCCGCATGCCCCGGACCTTTCGCTCATCTGGACGAGCATGATTTTGCTCGTATTCCCCATCCATAGCGCCGATTTATGCTCGGCGCAAAGGTATGAGAGAGACGAGGGGCGCTCAGTGATTGCACCCGTGCGGCCAATTCGTCACAACAGGGCAAATTACAAAAGGTGGGCGCATCCGTGATCGCTCTGGAAAATGTGGCCTATAGCTACGGTGGCGCCGAGCTGTTTTCGCAGGTCGATTTGGAACTGGCGCCGGGATCGTTTCATTTCCTGACGGGGCCGTCGGGCGCGGGCAAAACGACCTTGCTCAAGCTCTGCTACGGGGAGCTGATCGCCACTGCAGGCGACGTGACCCTGTTTGGGCAGGACGCACGCGAAGCGGGCCGCGACGGCGTCGCTCTGGCGCGGCGCCGGATCGGGGTGGTGCACCAGGATTGCCAGTTTCTGGACCACCTGTCGGTGATCGAGAACGTCGCCCTGCCGCTGACCGTCGCGGGCCGGGGGCACGAGGCCGAAGACAACATCACCGATCTGCTCAAATGGGTGGGCCTGACCAAGCAGGCGGGGCAGCTTCCCCCCGAACTGTCGGGCGGGGAGCGGCAGCGCGCCGCTCTGGCGCGGGCGGTGATCACGTCTCCCGACGTGATCCTGGCCGATGAGCCTACGGGGAACGTGGACCCCGAAATGTCGCAGCGGTTGCTGACCCTTCTGGTCGAGCTGAACCGCATGGGCAAAGCGGTGCTGATCGCGACCCATGACATGGGGCTGATCCGATCGGCCAAATCCATGGTGCAAGCGCGGGTGCTGCGCCTGTCGGGCGGACGGCTGATGGCGGCGGGGGTGGACCTGTGAGCATGTCGGATATCCTCAAACGCGCCATGGTGCTGGTCGTTGGCGATCCTCAGGCCGACCGCGCCGTGCCACCGACGGGCCATACGGCTCGCCTGACCGTGCTCACCGCCGCTGCGATGGCATTCCTTGCGGTCTTTGCGCTTGCGCTGTCGCTGGCTGCGGGACGCATCGCGGATCGCTGGTCCGAAGAGTTGGCGCGCAGCTCGACCTTGCGGATTTCGGCGCCTGAAGGGCAGATCGCGGCACAAACTCGCGCGGCTCTGTCGTTGCTGGAAACAACGCCTGGTATCGCGTCGGCGCGGGCTTTGACCGAAGAGGACCAAAAGGCCCTTCTGGAGCCGTGGTTCGGCCCGGATCTGCCCGTGGACACCCTGCCGATCCCGCAACTGATCGAGATCGTCGAAGACGGTGACGGGTTCGACGCTGTCGGTCTGCGGGCCCGGCTGCAGGCCGAAGTGCCGGGCGCCGTGCTGGATGACCACACCCGTTGGCGCCAGCCTCTGGTGCGCGCGGCCGGGCGGCTTCGGGCGCTCGGGTGGCTGTCCATCGGGCTAATCGGTGCCGCCACGGCGGCGATGATCACGCTGGCGGCAAGCGCGGCTCTGGCTGCCAATGCGCAGGTGATCCGCGTCATGCGGCTGGTCGGCGCGCAAGACAGCTATATCGCGCAGGCTTTCGTGCGCCGCTTTACGCTGCGGGCGCTGAGCGGGGCGGGGATCGGCATGGTCGCGGGTGTGATCGCGATCTGGCTGCTGCCCTCTGCGGCGGAGGAAAGCGGGTTCCTGACCGGGCTCGGCTTCGAGGGGGGCGAATGGGCGCTGCCGCTGGTGATCCCGGTGCTGGCCGCTCTGGTCGCGTTCCTGGCCACCCGCACCGCGGCCCTGAACACATTGAGGGGGATGTCATGAGATACGCTTGGCGGTGGCTGCGGTCCGCGCTCTTTGTGGGACAGGCCTATTTCATGATGCTGCCCATCGGCATCTTGTGGATGCCGTGGATGCTGGTGCATCGCAGCGGCGCGTTTTCAGCCTGCAAGACCTGGTGTCGCTGGACCTTCTGGACCGCCCGGTGGATGTGCGGCATCCGCACCGAGGTGCGTGGTCCGGTTCCCAAGGGCGAAGTCCTGATCGCCGCCAAGCACCAGAGCTTCCTGGATGCGATGCTGATCTTCTACGCCGTCCCGCGCGGCAAGTTCATCATGAAGCGCGAGCTGATCTGGGCGCCGATCATTGGTCAATACGCGCTGCGGCTGGGCTGTGTGCCCGTGGCGCGGGGGCAGCGGTCCAAGGCGATCCGCAAGATGAAGGCCGACATCGCCGCCGGGCGGCAGGGGCCGGGGCAGTTGATCATCTATCCGCAAGGATCGCGCATCGAGCCGGGCGTTGATGCGCCCTACAAAGTGGGCACCGCCGCGCTCTATGACCAGACCGGGCAGTCTTGTGTTCCGGTCGCCTGCAATGTCGGCCTGTTCTGGCCGCGCAAGGGCATCATCCGCAATCCCGGTGTGGCCGTTGTCGAATTTCTTGACCCTATCGCGCCAGGCCAGAAGACGGCTCCGTTCATGGCGGAGCTTCAAGAGCGGATCGAGACCCGGTCCAATGCCTTGATGAAGGAGGCAGGTTTTGACCCAGATCACAACGGTGGCGCAGCTTGAGGCGCTTTATGGCGATGTGGCGCCCGCATCGCTCGACAAGGTGGCCACGCAGCTGACGCCAATGTACTGGCGGTGGATTTCGCGATCCCGTTTCTGCGTTCTGTCAACGGTCGGCCAGGATGGCACCGACGGCTCTCCGCGCGGAGACAGTGAGCCGGTGGTCACGTCTCCCGATCCGCAAACGTTGCTGCTGCCCGACTGGCGCGGGAACAATCGGATCGACACGCTGCGCAACCTGGTGGTCGATCCGCGTGTGTCGCTCATGTTCATGGTGCCCGGATCGGACAATGTCGTGCGGGTCAACGGCACGGCAGCGATTGAGACGGGGGCGATCTGCGACGAGTTCGCGCGGGAGGGCAAGCATCCGCGCTGCGTGATCCGGGTCCGCGTCGCCGAGGTCTACAGCCAGTGCGCCCGCGCCATCAAGCGCGCGCGGCTTTGGGCTGGGGAGGACGAGAGCGCGGGGCTGCCCACGGCGGGCGCCTTCGTCAAAGAGCAAAAGGCCGATTTCGACGCCGACGCTTATGATGCCGCCTGGCCTGCCCGCGCGGCGAAGACCATGTGGTAGGGCCCGGGGCTTACGCCGCCAGCCCCTTTTGCCCGAGCGCGAGGTATTTCTGCCGACGGTCCGCCTTGAGCGCGGGGCCGTCCAGGCCCTTGAGCTCTTCGAGCATGACTTCGATCGACTTGCCCACGGATGCGATGGTCTTCGCGCTGTCGCGATGCGCGCCGCCCAGAGGCTCTCGGATGATGCGGTCGCACACGCCGAGATGCTGCAGATCCTGTGCGGTGAGGCGCAGCGCCTCGGCCGCCTCGCGCATCTTTTCGGCGTCCTTCCACAGGATCGAGGCGCAGCCTTCGGGCGAGATCACCGAATAGACCGAATGCTCCAGCATCGCGACGCGGTTCGCGGTGGCGAACGCCACGGCGCCGCCGGACCCGCCTTCGCCGATCACGACGCTGACCAGTGGCACTTCGAGGCTCAGGCAGGCTTCGGTCGAACGGGCGATGGCTTCGGACTGGCCGCGCTCTTCCGCGCCCTTGCCGGGATAGGCGCCGGGGGTGTCGATCAGCGTCACCACCGGCAGGCCGAACCGGTTTGCCATGTCCATCAGGCGGATCGCCTTGCGGTAGCCTTCGGGGCGGGCCATGCCGAAATTGCGGGCAATGCGCGAGGCAGTGTCATTGCCCTTTTCGTGGCCGATCACCATGACCGGACGACCATCCAGACGGGCGAGTCCGCTGAGCACGGCTTCGTCCTCTCCAAATCCGCGATCCCCGGCCAGAGGGGTCCATTCGGTGAACAGCGTGTCGATATAGTCCCGGCAATGCGGGCGGGCCGGATGGCGCGCGACCTGGCATTTGCGCCATGGTGTCAGATCGGCATAGAGGCTGCGGAGCAGCTCATCCGCCTTCTTGTCGAGCGCTTTGGCCTCGTCCGCGACATTGGTTTCGGAATTGGCGCGGGCCATGGCGCGCAGCTCTTCGGCCTTGCCTTCGATATCCGCCAGCGGTTTTTCAAAGTCCAGGTAGTGGGTCATGGGCATCCTCGCAGCTTGACCCGCATATAGGGTTCCGCAGGGGCGGGTGGCAATGGCTCGTCGGCAAAGCGGCGGTTTTGGGGGCCTCCTTCCGTTCCGTGGGCGTGTCAGCCCGTCTGTGCTGCGGGGTCCTGTCCAGGGCGCGGAGCCTTTCGTGCTGCAAGGGCGGCCCCGTGTTTCGCGGGGCCCATGCTTGCGACAACCCTGTTCCGGCCCCCCGCCTTCGCAGCGTAGAGCGCGCCGTCGGCGTGATTGACAAGATCGTCGCCATCGCAGGGTTCTTCGGCGCAGTGGACGCCCAGACTGAGCGTCACCGGGATCACCCCCTGTGCGGTGTCAAACGGGTGCTCTGCTACGCTTTTTCGCAATCGCTCCGCCAGTTCGAGCGCGGGTGCCAACGGGGTGTCGGGCAGCAGCACAGCGAATTCCTCGCCGCCGAGCCGGGCCAGCAGGGTGCCGCGCGGCAGGACCTGCTCTAGCCGCTGCGCCATGAGCCGGAGCAGCGCATCCCCGGCCGCATGACCGAAGCCGTCATTGACCGACTTGAAGTGGTCAATGTCGATATAGATCAGCGACGTTGGCCCGCGTTCCAGCCCACACCGCGCGAGGCGCTCAAAAAACTGGGCGCGGTTCGGCAGACCGGTGAGAAAATCGGTCATCGCCAGTTTCCTCAGCTCTGCCGTGGTTTCGAAAAGCCTGAACAGCCGATTGATCAGCGCGCCAAAGACGAGAACGCCGATGACATTGATGACGAAGACCGGGGCGCCGATCTGGGTGTAAAACGCCATGTGCCAACCAGATGGCAGATAGAATCCGGGCGGCACCAACGAAAGGTTAACGAGGGCCCCGAGAGCCAGAAGGCCCGCCGCGCTGCGCTGCGCCTTGGGCGGCAAGAGACGTGCCCATGCCAGCCCGACGAGGGCCGCGACGCACATGGCCGCAACCCCGGATTCGGTGCCCAACCCGCCCTGAGTGATGCGCGTAATGAGGCCGCAGGCCAAGGTGATGCCAAGGCTCAAGGGGCCGAAGAAGGCGCCCGTCAGGCCAAGAATGACCGCACGCGAGTCGACGTGGACCCCGTCCCCGAGCGCCAGCGGATAGAGCTGTGTGAGTGTCACGGCGGCGCCCATCAAAGCGCCAATAGAGACCGCGTGCGGAATGGGGCGCATCCGCCATTCCATGATCATGCCAAGGACGAGCACGATGAGGGTCATCATCGATACCGTCCGCAGCATGAGGATCATTGCCGGAGCTTGGTCACCCATTTGTCCCTGCCCATCAAGAACGCATGGGCAGGGATTAGGTCACATCGGTAAAGATCGACTTAAGACGCGCCGCCAATCATCTCGGCGTTGCGCACGATCACTTCGGCTTGCTTGATCGACGCGATGTCGACGAGGCGGCCCTTGTAGACGGTGGCGCCTTCGCCGCGGGCCTTCGCTTCTTCCATGGCCTGCAGGATCTCGCGTGCTTCCGCGACGGCTTCGTCTGACGGGGTGAACACTTCGTTGGCGAGCGTCACCTGCTTGGGGTGGATGGCCCATTTGCCGACCATGCCCAGCGTGGCGGAGCGGCGGGCCTGAGCGCGGTAGCCGTCATCGTCCGAGAAGTCCCCGAACGGGCCGTCCACGGGCAGCACACCATGGGTGCGGCAAGCGGCGACGATGGCGGCCTGGGCCCAGTGCCACGGATCCGACATGTGGTGCTGGCCTTCGTGCAGCATGTAGTAGTTTTCCTGCGTCCCGCCGATGCCGGTGGTGGCCATGCCCATGGACGCGGCGAAATCCGCGGCGCCTAGGCTCATAGCGTGCAGACGGGGGCTGCTGGCAGCGATCTCTTCGACATGGGCAATGCCAGCGGCGCTTTCGATGATGACCTCGAAACCGATCTTCTTGCCGCGGCCCTTGGCGGCTTCCACGGCGGTGGCCAGAGCATCGACGGCATAGATGTCGGACGCATTGCCGACCTTCGGGATCATGATCTGATCGAGCCGCTCGGACGCGTTTTCAAGAAGATCCACCACGTCGCGATACCAGTAGGGCGTGTCCAGACCGTTGATGCGGACCGAAAGCGTCTTGGTGCCCCAGTCGATGTCGCCGATGGCTTCGATGATGTTCTTGCGGGCCTGATCCTTGTCATCGGGCGCGACGCTGTCTTCCAGGTCCAGGTTGATCACATCCGCTGCCGATCCGGCCATCTTTTCAAAGATTGCGGGGCGCGAGCCGGGCCCGAAAAGCTGGCAGCGGTTCGGGCGGGCGACCGGGGTGGGTTGCAGACGGAAGGACATGAGCAAAGCTCCTTGCAAGGATATTTCGAAAGCTGTCCCGCTTTGGATAGAATGTTGCGGGGGCGTGCTCAAGTCCGATTTCTGCGCATGCAGCATTCGCGCGGCTTGACGGTGCGTCGGAGCTGGCCCACAGAAAGACAAACACCAAAAGGAGCGCCGCCATGAGCCGCATCGTCTATCTGAACGGGGATTACATGCCCGAGGAGGAAGCCAAGATTTCGATCTTTGATCGGGGCTTCGTGATGGCAGACGCGGTCTATGAGGTGGTCAGCGTGCTGGACGGCAAGCTGATTGACTTTCCCGGCCACATGGCGCGGCTGAAACGCTCGCTCGAGGCGCTGTCCATCACCAACCCGCTGGACGAGGACGCCTATCTTGAGGCGCACCGCCAGATCGTGGAGCGCAACGGCATCGGCGACGGCATGGTTTACCTGCAGGTCTCGCGCGGCAATGGCGGGGATCGCGATTTTGTCTATCCGCCCGAGGACACGGTTCCGACCGTGGTGCTGTTCGGATGGAACAAGCCCGGCCTGTCAGAGGCTCCCGCGGCCAAGACTGGCATCAAGGTCGTGTCGCTCCCCGATCTTCGTTGGGGCCGCCGCGACATCAAGACGGTGCAGCTGCTGTACCCCTCCATGGCCAAGATGGAGGCCAAGGCCCAGGGCGCTGATGATGCGTGGCTGGTCGAGGATGGCAAGGTCACCGAAGGCACGTCGAACAACGCCTATATCGTCAAGGACGGCAAGATCATCACCCGCGAGCTGAGCCATGACATTCTGCACGGGATCACCCGTGCCGCCGTGCTGCGTCTGGCCCGTGAGGCGCAGATGCAGGTCGAAGAGCGCGGCTTCACCATCGAAGAGGCGCAGGGCGCGGATGAGGCGTTTGTTACCTCGGCCTCTGCGTTCGTGATGCCAGTGGTGAACATCGACGGCGCCCAGGTCGGCAGCGGCACACCGGGCCCGATTAGCGCCCGCCTGCGCGAGATTTACCTGGAAGAAAGTCGCAAGCGGGCGCTCTGAGCACCCGTCGCCGCCGGCCAACGAAAAAGCCCCGGACACGCGTCCGGGGCTTTTTCGTTTCCTGCACCAGGATCAGACGCGCGCGATGCTGATCGCGGCCGAGATCGCGGCCGCATCCATGGCGTCATCGTCCGAACTGACAGTGGCGACCAGATGGTCCCCGAAATAGACATCGACCATGGAGCCGTTCGGTGTGAAGGTCAGATCGCTCCCGTCCGGGGCGCCTTCGACCGCCACGCGCACGGTTTCACCGGGTTGCAGATCAGTGATCTGCACCGGGCGGTCATCGGCTTCCTGCACCAGCACGTCGAAGCTGTCGGTATTGTCACCGCCGATCAGGATATCTCCATCATCGCCGCGCAGAAGGTCATGCCCCACGCCGCCATCAAGCGTGTCCACGCCCTCACCGGCCCCGGCTCCTGCGTCAAAGGCAGTGAGGGTGTCCGCGCCGCCCTGGCCGTAGATCATGTTGTCTCCGGCGAAGTCACCGATGGTATCATCGCCCGGCCCGCCGTGGATGGTGTCGTTCCCGCCATCGGATAGCGCGGAAGAGGACAGGAATGCATCAAGCGCCGCAGGATCCAGCCCGCGCGCAGAGGCGTATTCGGCGTTGTCGTCGCCATCGAGGTTCTGCGCCACGCCCGAGAACCCGATAATGTCATCGCCGCTATCGCCGAACAGCTTGTCATCGCCGTTGCCGCCATTGAGGTAGTCTTTACCTTCCCCGCCGCGCAGTAGATCGTTTGCGTCGCCACCTGCAAGAACGTCAGCACCGACCTGACCATAGATCGAATCGTCCCCTGCGCCCGTGGAGACCATGTCATTGCCGTCCCCGGCGGACACCGATTGCGATCCAGTACCGGACTGGCTGAGATCCGATGCGGCGGTCAGGGAGATGGTTTCAACATTCTCGTCGCCACCTTGATCGCCGTCATCGCCATCAGAGTTGTCGTTGTCGTCGCCATCATCGTCGTCGTCGAACAGCCACCACAGCAGCCCAACAGTCAGAAGGGTCGGCAGTATGAAATACTCCATGGGTCACATCTCCAACACATACTCAATCCCTGTGACAGGTCCTCTGCCTGTGGGGGCGCAGCGTCAAGGAAATGTGGCCCAACTGGGGTTCGCTGAGGATAATATGGCGGCAAAAGCCCGATTGTTCGCGCTTTTCACCTGCGTTGGTTGTGAGGTGGGCGTGAAAAACTACTTCTGGAAATCGCGCTTCCAGGTCTCGTAAGGCATGCCGTAGAATTCCGCCCGTGCCTCCTCCTTGGACCAGGTGATTCCCTCGTCCACTGCGGCCTCTTGCATCCAGCGGGCCAGGCAGTTGCGGCAAAAGCCCGACAGCTCCATCAGGTCGATGTTTTGCACGTCGCGGCGCTCTTCCATCAGGTGCTGTTGCAGCTTGCGAAAGGCGGCGGCTTCGATCCGGGTGCGAGTGGCGTCATCCATGGGCGGGCTCCTGTTCGTGGGTCACATCGGCAAGGGCGGCTTGCAGGATCGGCGTGAGCCGTTCTGCCCAGGCCACCTGCTGTTCGGGCGTTTCGATCAAATCATTGCGCAGCTCGACCAGCGTGTTGAGCCGGTCCGGGACAAGCGCGTGGCGGTCGATGCTGTCGCCCTCAAGGTGCCCGGCATAAGGTTCATTGTCCCCGACGCACAAATCGGGTTCCGCGTGCAGCCGCGCGATGAGCGGGCGGGACAGGGCGCCGCCATGAGGTGCGTGCAGCACCCCCACATGCCATGGGCGCGCGGGCTTGCCCCGAAGCTGCGGCGTGAAGGAGTGGATCGCGAGGATCACCGTGTCGGGGCGACGCGCAGCCATGCGGGCGACCTCTGCGTGATAGGGCTCGTGCATCAGGGCGACACGGCGGGCCTTTTCGTCGGCGTCGGCGTGGCGGTTGCCGGGCACGACGGTCCCGTCGTAGAGCTTCATGAGCACGGTGGGATCGTCCGCCCCCCGGTTCGGGTCGATCACCAGCCGCGAGAAATCCGACAGCACCGCCGGGGCGCCCAGCCCATCGGCCAGAGCCATGGCCAGCCCCGCGGCGCCAACATCATAGGCGATGTGGCGGTTCATATCCTCGGCGGCGAGCCCGAGCGTGCCGCCATTGACCATTGGGGGTATCGTGTTCGATGCGTGATCGCATGTGACCAGCCAGCGGCTGTCGCGGTCTTCGCCATGGATGTGAACGGGGGACCAGTCGGTCTCGATCTGTGTCATCTGCATTTTAGGACAGATACGATACATCCTCGGGGAAGTGAATTGCGGGGCGCGCGACTTCGTGACACGTTAGCGATAACCGCGCGGCGACGACAGAGGAACGGGACACGTATGAAACGCCATCACAATGTGAAGATCGTGGCCACCCTTGGTCCGGCCAGCAATGACTACGAGACGATCCGCGCATTGTTCGAGGCGGGCGCCGATGTGTTCCGGCTCAATATGAGCCACGGCAGCCACGAAGAGATCCGCGCGCGCCACGAAATCATCCGGCAGATCGAGGCCGATCTGGGCACACCGGTTGGCATCCTGGCGGATCTTCAGGGCCCCAAACTGCGGGTGGGCGTTTTTGCCAATGAAGCGGCAGAGCTGGAAGACGGCCAACGGTTCCGCTTTGATCTGGATGACACGCCGGGCGATGCGCGCCGCGTCATGCTCCCGCACAAAGAAATCTTCGATGCGCTTGAAGCGGGGGCGACCCTGCTGGTCAACGATGGCAAGCTGCGGCTGAAGGTCGTCGAATGCGGCTCCGACTTCGCAGACTGCGAGGTTGTCGTGGGCGGCACGATTTCCAACCGCAAGGGGGTGAACGTGCCGGACGTGGTGCTGCCGCTGGCGGCATTGTCGGAAAAGGACCGCAAGGACCTGGCCTTTGTCTGCGATCTGGGGGTCGATTGGCTGGCCCTGTCCTTCGTGCAGCGCGCTGCCGATGTTGACGATGCCCGCGAACTGGCGGCAGGCCGGGCGGCGATCCTGTCCAAGATCGAAAAGCCCGCTGCCGTGCGCGATTTCGACGCCATCCTGGAAGCCAGCGACGGCATCATGGTGGCCCGGGGCGATCTGGGGGTGGAGCTTCCCGTGCAGAACGTGCCGCCGATCCAGAAGCAACTGGTGCGCGCCTGCCGCGAGAAAGCCAAGCCGGTTATCGTCGCGACCCAGATGCTGGAAAGCATGATCGAAAGCCCGATGCCCACGCGGGCCGAAGTGTCGGATGTGGCGAATGCCATCTATGAGGGCGCCGATGCCATCATGCTTTCGGCCGAATCGGCCGCCGGTCAGTATCCTGTCGAAGCCGTGCGCACGATGGACAATGTCGCCGCCGAGGTGGAAAGCGACCCGGTCTACACCGAGCTCATCGAAGCGACCCGCAGCGCGGAACGTGGGACCGTTGCCGAAGGTATCGTCGCCGCCGCCCGCGAGATTGCGGAAACCGCCGATATCAAAGCCATCTGCTGCTACACGGAAAGCGGCACCACGGCGCTTCTGACGGCGCGCGAGCGTCCTCGCGTGCCCATCGTCGCTCTGACGACACAGGTCCGCACCGCCCGGCGGTTGTGCCTGACCTGGGGCACCCATTGCCGGTTAAGCGGAGACGTCCACCGCTTCAAATCCGCGGTGATCGAGGCCGTGCGCGCGACTTTGTCGATCGGGCTTGCGGAAGAAAAAGATCAGATCCTGGTCATGGCCGGGGTGCCATTCAAAACGCCGGGCTCGACCAACATTTTGCGCGTCGCGCCTTGCGAGGAGCGGTTGATCTACGCGGCAGAGCAAGAATAGTCTGGCGCGGTTTCCAAAAGGAGGGCGCGTGATGGATCCCAGCTCTGACGTGATGCTTGTGAGCGGGGTGGTGCTGTTGGCACTGTTCATGCCCGCTGCCATTGGCGGGCTGGTTGAACGCAAGATTCCCTTCATCGCCCTGCCGATGGCCATCATCGCGGCATTTCTGATTCTCGTGGCCCTACGCAGCGTGCCGGGTGGGTTCTCCTGGTCGGAGTGGCGGCTCATTCCTGATGCGTTTATCAGGGTTCTGGCCCGCATCCTCTGACCTTTGGTGACAGGCCTTGCCAAGGTTGTGGGTGCGGTCTATACGGGCGCCTTCATTCCCCGCGCGTCCGGCCAATTTGGGTTGCCGTGTCGCGCCAAGACGAGGAGACTCGAAATGCCCAAGATGAAGACGAAGTCGAGCTGCAAGAAGCGGTTCAAGGTGACGGCCTCGGGCCGTGTGAAGGCCGGTCAGGCGGGTAAGCGCCACGGCATGATCAAACGCACCAAGAAGTTCATCCGCGACGCCCGTGGTACCACGGTGATGTCCAAGGCTGACGAAAAGATCGTCAAGCCTATGATGCCCTACAGCCGGTAATCGGGAGGATCTGACATGCGCGTTAAAGGCGGAACCGTTACCCATCGTCGTCACAAGAAGATCACGGATCAGGCGAAAGGCTATTATGGCCGTCGCAAGAACACCTTCAAGGTGGCCGCTCAGGCCGTCGACAAGGCCAACCAGTATGCGACCCGTGACCGCAAAAACCGCAAGCGCCAGTTCCGCGCCCTGTGGATCCAGCGGATCAACGCCGCTGTGCGGATGCACGACGAAAGCCTGACCTATTCCAAGTTCATGGGCGGCCTGGCCAAGGCCGGCATCGAAGTGGACCGGAAAGTCCTGGCCGATCTGGCCGTGCACGAGCCCGAAGCGTTCGGCGGCATCGTCGAGAAAGCCAAGGCTGCTCTGGCCTGATTTGGCTGACAGATTTGCGAAAGGCCGCTCCATTCGGGGCGGCCTTTTTCGTTAGTAGCACCGGGTTGGCTCGCGCTGTGGCCTGCCGTCGCGGATCAGAACCGGCCCATTGGCCTCCAGCCGGATGGCATCGCCAGGCCGCGCGGTTAGATCCAGCCGGGCCGTGGGCGTCAGCACCCGGTAGCTGTTGCCGGGCGTGAGCCGCAGGGGCGTCCCCGGTGTCAGCGTCACAGGCCCCACCTGCGCGGCGGAGCAATCAAGCGCGACCGCGTAGAGCGTCGCGGGCATCGCCGCATCGCCCTCGATTGGCACAGCGATCTGCGGGCCGGGCGCGGCGCAGGACACGAGCCCGGTGAGGCTCAGGGCCAGACAGGCCCGGCGAAAAATCAACTGTTTCATCCGCTCAGCTAAGACGGGGGCGGGCCTCCCTGCAAGAGGCCCGCCCCCGATTGAGGGGATGTCAGGCGCCGGATGCTTACCGCAATCCGAACACCACGGGCAGGCCGAAGGCCAGCAGCAGGCTAACCGCCAGCCCCAGCAGAGCCTTGAGCACATCCTCGCGCACGATCATCGCGGTCTCACGCGTGGAGGGCTCATACATATGGAACGAGATCGCGAATTCCCGCCCGGCCAGAAGCCCCAGGAACACCCAGGTGGTGGACATGGGGATGGCGCTCATCTCCTTGAAAACGAACAGGATCAGTCCGTAGATGAAGTCGATGATCGTCGCGGCGCGGATATCGACCGTGCCGGTTTTGGTGGTCACGATTCGCTGGATCGCTCCGCCGGAGCGGTAGAAGATCCAGGCATGCAGGATGAACAGCCAGATAAGAGCCAGGCCCAGCTCGGTCGCGGTGATCTGGCGGGGCAGGTAGGCAAAGATATTGGCCAGATCCTGAATAAGCCACTGGCTCCACAGGAAGGCGGTGGAGAGCCATTGTAGAACGATCCAGTAGCTTGGGATCGGCTCTCCGAAGGTCTGGTCGAAATAGGCCGTCGTTTTGCGGAAGATCGTATAATAGCACACGATGGCGACCACGAAGGCCACCGCATAGCCCAGCCCCGACTTTATCAGCATCGCGCCGATGTTCTGCTGTGCGCCGCTGCCAATGGCAAAGACCGTCAGCACCAGGAAGGTGGTCGAAACCGGCACGCCGAAGCGTGTCAGCAGCAAGATCACCAGAGGCGGCACGATATACATCGCGCTGATGCCGCCTTCGGGCAGGGGGAATTTGGACAGTCGTCCGTAGGCGGGATCGCCCCCGGAGGATACCCAGCCGTAGATCAGGACCACGGCGAGGATCGAGCAGGCGAAGATCCACAGCACCCACCAGGGCCGGTGCGCGTTTGAGCTGAGGAATGTCCCCAGGGTTTGAATGGCGTCATTGGCCACGATTGAATACGCGGCGAGCGAAAATCCGAGAATCATGAAAATCGTTGTGGCGTCCATGGCGGGGCTCCTTTTTCAACGGTGCCTTCAGCCTCTCAGCCCGCTGTAACAGCCGTGTGAGCCTTGCGCGGGCGCCGCCATCAGGCTAACCCGGCGCCTGACCACGAGGAGCCGCGCCATGGATGATCTGAAAGCCAAGTACCTGAGCCAAATCGCTGACGCAGCGGATGAGGCCGCGCTTGAAGACATCCGGCTTTCGGCCGTTGGCAAGAAGGGCGAAGTCAGCCTCAAGATGCGCGAGCTGGGCAAGATGACCCCGGAAGAGCGCAAGACCGCTGGTCCCGCGCTCAATGCCCTTAAGGATGAGATCAACGCCGCGCTTGGCGCCAAGAAGATCGCGCTTGAGGATGCCGCGCTTGATGCGCGCCTGCGGGAGGAGTGGCTGGACGTCACCTTGCCGGGCCGCCCGCGCCGTCAGGGCTCCATTCACCCGATCAGCCATGTCTGGGAAGAATGCACCGCGATCTTCGCGGATATGGGGTTCTCGGTTGCTGAAGGCCCTCAGATTGAGAGCGATTGGTACAATTTCGACGCGCTGAACATCCCCGGCCACCACCCCGCGCGGGCCGAGATGGACACGTTCTACATGTCCCAGACCAAAGATGCGAACCGCCCGCCGGTGCTGCGCACGCACACCTCGCCGGTGCAGATCCGCCATATGGAGGCGAATGGCGCTCCGTGCCGGATCATCTGTCCGGGCCGCGTCTACCGTGCCGATTACGATCAGACCCATACGCCGATGTTCCACCAGGTCGAAGGGCTCGCGATCGACAAGGACATCTCCATGGCGAACCTGAAATGGGTGCTTGAGGAGTTCTTCTCCGCCTATTTCGGCAAGTCGGTGAAAACCCGCTTCCGGGCCTCGCACTTCCCCTTCACGGAACCGTCGGCCGAAGTGGACATCCAGTGCAGCTTTGAAGGCGGCACCGTGAAGGTGGGCGAAGGCGACGACTGGCTCGAAGTGCTGGGCTCCGGCATGGTCCACCCGAAGGTGCTTCAGGCGGGAGGGATCGACCCGAACGAATGGCAGGGCTTTGCCTTCGGGATGGGGATCGACCGGATCGCGATGCTGAAATACGGCATCCCCGATCTGCGCGCGTTCTTTGAGAGCGATCTGCGGTGGCTGCGGCATTACGGCTTCTCGGCGCTTGCTGCGCCGACGATCCACGCGGGCTGACCGCCCCCCGATTTGCGCCGTCGCGCGACTGTCATGCGCGCCCTCCATGCTCAAGGTTCCAACAGCATGGAGGACAATCCCATGACGGATCGACTGAACCAGATCACCATCGTCAACGATGATGACAAGGAAACCGGCGTGCTTAACGGCGGCACGGCCAATCTCGCACTTGGCGGTGAAGGCGCTCAGGGCGACATTATCCTGCGCAACGGAGAGGCCAAGCACACCGTCCATATCGACGGAGGCTCGGGCAATCTGACGCTGGGCGGCAATGGCGCTGTGGGCGATCTTGCTCTTGAGAACTGGGAAGGCGGCCAGACCATCCATCTCGATGGCGGCACCGCCAATCTTCAGATGGGCGGCCATGGCGCGTCCGGGGACATTGCTCTGCAGGACGGTGAAAACCGGCAATCCGTGTTTCTCGACGGCGGTGACGGCAATCTGACGCTGGGCGGGGGCACCCATAACGGCGATATCGGGCTGCTGTCCGATGATGGCAAGCTGCGGGCGCATATCGACGGCGGGCGGGCGAATATCTACCTGGGCGGCGAAGGCGCCGCCGGAGACATCGCCCTGAAGGATGACGACGGAGAGACGGTCATCCATCTGGATGCCGGGGATGGCGCGATTCGGATCAAGGGCGATCATGTGCAGACGGCGGATCACGTCTTTGCCGACGACTATGCCCTGGCCCCGCTGGCGGAGGTCGAATCCCATATCGCGGCGAACCGGCACCTGCCCGGCGTGCCCTCTGCGGCCGAGATGAAGCGGGACGGCGTCGATCTTCTGACGATGAACCGGATGCTTCTGGAGCAGGTCGAGGAACTGACCTTGCGCCTCATCTCCATGGAGAAGCGGATCGCCAAGCTGGAGCGCTAAACGCTCTGGTTGCCATTCGTTCACACTTTGTTCATGGTGAGGGGCATGGAGCCCCTCACCGATCTGCAACCCGGCCAGCGAATCGCCCGCGGTATCAGCCGCCACTTGGCGCGCGCGCATGGGATGGCGGTTCTGGAAGAAGTCGCGCCGACGCGCGGGCTGCGGGTGGACGTCATGGCGCTCTCGCCCAAAGGAGAGATCTGGGTGGTGGAGTGCAAATCCAGCCGCGCAGATTTTACCAGCGATCACAAATGGCAGGGCTATCTGGACTGGTGCGACCGGTTCTTCTGGGGCGTGGACCCGGATTTTCCGACGGAGCTATTGCCCGACGGCACCGGCCTGATCCTGGCGGATGACTACGGCGGTGAGCTGCTGCGCACAGGCCCCGAATCGCGGCTGGCCCCGGCGCGGCGCAAGGCGCTGACGTTGCTGTTTGCCCGCACGGCGGCGCAGCGCGCCCATGCGGCGCGCGATCCAAAGATGGCCGGGATTTTGTAGGCGCTACTTGATCCGCGCGGCGGTCTTTGCCGCGGCGAGGATCTCTTCCGCGATCTCTTCCGCTTCCTCAGGGGCGAAGTCCATCGGGATCTCGACGCCATTCGCTTCGATGAACAGCCGCACCATGCCGTGATCGGTCGGCCCGATCTGAAGGTTCGCTTCCATGTCACGTTCGGTATTGATGCTCATCGAGGTCTCCTTGAACAGGGCCAGAAAGTGCCCCCCGAAGATGCAAAAGGCAAGGGCCGGGGGCTTGCATTTCGGGCGCCGGGGCTATAGGTCTCCGCGACGTGCCGCCTTAGCTCAGTTGGTTAGAGCGCTTGATTGTGGATCAAGAGGTCCCCCGTTCGAACCGGGGAGGTGGTACCACTCTCATCCCTCAGGAATTTCCGCTCAGGCGCTGACCGCGAAACTGGGCCAGTGGACCACGACTTTGCCGTCCGAGACGATGGTCAGCGGCCCGAACTGAAGCAGCACGGCTTCGGACTGGTGCGGCCGCAGAAACACGAAATCGCCCGGAGCAACCGGAATCTCGGCGCCCAGAAGCGCCTCCTGATTCGATGACCGCCCGAAGGTGGCGCTGTAGTGCAGGGGCGGATCCTCGGGCTCGGCCATCCAGTGGCCGCCATGGATGAACACCATCTGATCCCGGCTGCGGCGGATGAAGGTGCGGCCCAGAACGGGAAGCTGCGCGGGCATCGGCCCCTTGATGACGGGCGTTGCAATGAAGGCCGCCGGGACGTGATCCTTCAAAAGGTCGGTATCGAAATCCGTGGGTTTGAGCAGCGCGGAGCCGACAGAGACCTCATTGGCCAGCGTGGTGTCACCATAGAGCCGATAGGTCGGGGAGCCCGCCGTGTTGAGGATCGCGCCATTCAGCGTGTCCTCACCCAAGGCGTCCTGCACCTGCTGCTTGGCCGTCCGATAAGCCTCCCACGCCGCGCGCTGCGCCCGTCCGCGCCAGCCCAGAAGGGTGGGGACCGAGGGGAGATGCGGCTCGTAGCCCATCAGACCGGCAAAGCGCAGCTCCGGCAGGCGGCTTAGGGTGGCAAGCGCCACGCTCAGGGCGTCGCCGGGGCGCAGGCCGCCGCGATGAAGACCCACGTCGATCTCTAGCGCCACATCCAGAGTGGCTCCAGCGGATCGCGCGATGGCGGCGTAGGTTTCGAGTCGCGCAGCGGTATCTACCAGCCACGTGATCCGATCCTCATTTCTGCGCTCGCCATCAAAATAGGACTTAACGGCGGCTTCGATCAGCGGCTTGCCCCAAAGCTGGTGCGCGCCGGGAAGCTCTGCTGCGATCTGGCGCAGCATGGGCAGGTTGAAGGTCATCAACCGGTCCGTTCCGGCGCGGGCCATGACATGAGCCAGAAGGGGTGTGGAGGGCAGGCTTTTCGCGACAATGCGCAGCCCCATGCCCGGAGGCAGGGCGCCGGTCACGGTGTCGATGTTGCGATCCAGCCGGTCCCGGTCGATCACCAGCGTGGGCGTGACAATGCCCGCATCCTTCAGCGCGCGGTCCAGCGTCGCGAAGTAGGTCTCTCGTCCCATGATTGATCCTCCCCTCTTGAGCCTTGCCGCAAACGCGACGTCTGTCCACGTCGCCCCTGCGTCACGGGGTGATCTCGATCTCCTGTCGCAGGGCGTTGGTGTTCAGATCATAGACGAGGATGCGCCCGTCCTGTGTCACCACGGCGGCCCATCCATCGCCTTGCGTGTAGGCCGTGGCTTGCGCGCCATCGGGCAGGGCCAGGCGGTCGGGCAAGGGCACCGGGGCGGCGTTCAGCTTGACGATCAGTGTGGTTATCAGCAAAGCGAAGCCCACGATCATCACCACGGTCAACACGATCACCAGCCCCTTGAGCCATCTCAGGCCGGGGGGCAGGGTCAGATCGTCAGAGGGGGTTTCCATGTCCACGCGCTCCGTGCGGTTCACCATTGCGGCCAATCCGCCGCCCCGCCTTGATAAGGCGCTTGCTCGCGACGTGCCAGAGTCGGAGGCCCTGTCCCGCTCGCGGCTCGCCAAGCTGCTGGCCGATGGGGCGGTGCAGGTGAACGGCGCGATTGAAACCGGCGCGAAAGCCCGCGTGGCCGAAGGGGACGACATTGAGATCACCGTCGAGGTGATTGAGGCCGACCGGCTGGAGCCCGAAGCGATCCCGCTCGACATCCTGTTCGAGGACCCGGACCTGATCGTGGTGAACAAGCCCGCCGGGATGGTCGTCCACCCCGCGCCGGGATCGCCGCGCGGCACGTTGGTCAACGCGCTCATGGCCCATTGCGGCGATGATCTGTCCGGCATCGGCGGGGAGCGTCGCCCCGGCATCGTCCACCGCATCGACAAGGACACAAGCGGCTTGCTGGTCGTTGCCAAGTCCGACCGCGCCCATCACGGGCTGGCAGAACAGTTCGCCGATCACTCGGTCGAGCGGCTCTACCTCGCGCTGTGTCATGGTGTGCCGGACCCGGCGGATCCGCGCCTGCGGGGCCTGCGCGGGGTGAGTTTCGAGGGGGCGGTGATGAAGATCACGACCCAGCTCGCCCGGCACAAGACCGACCGCCAGAAACAGGCCGTGCTCTGGAACGGAGGCCGCCATGCCGTGACCCGCGCCACATTGCGCGAGTCTTTCGGCGGTGTGGCCGCTCTGGTCGAATGTCGGCTCGAGACGGGGCGCACCCACCAGATCCGCGTTCACATGGCCTATACCGGCCACGGGTTGATCGGGGATCCGGTCTATGGCGGTGCGCGGCGACTGTCTGTGAAGGCCGTCGGAGAGGCCGGCGCCGAAGCGGCCCGCGCCTTCCCGCGCCAGGCGCTCCATGCTGCCACGCTGGGTTTCGTGCACCCGGTCAGCGGCGACACCCTGCGCTTCGAGTCGCCCATGCCCGATGACTTGGCTGCGCTCCTTGCCGTGCTGCGGGGCTGATTGACGGAACCTGAGCACGCGGGCTGCGTTGATCTACACAACGTCGTGATAGCTCTGTCATTTCCTGACTAAAAAAGACAATTATAGCGCTAACCCTTGACGTGCTCCGTGCGCGCTCTAAATCTAATGTTAATACGATCAACATTCCCGTGAGGACAGTGATGAGCACCTATGCAAATCTTCCGGCCCCGTCGCCTGAACAGGGGCTAAATCGCTATCTTCAGGAAATCCGGAAGTTCCCGCTTCTGGAGCCTGAAGAAGAATACATGCTGGCCAAACGCTGGGTCGATCATGAGGACAGCGAAGCGGCGCATAAGATGGTCACCAGCCATCTGCGCCTGGCTGCCAAGATCGCCATGGGCTATCGCGGCTACGGCCTGCCGCAGGCCGAAGTCATCAGCGAAGCCAATGTGGGCCTGATGCAGGCCGTGAAGCGGTTCGACCCTGAAAAGGGCTTCCGTCTTGCGACCTACGCCATGTGGTGGATCCGCGCCTCGATTCAGGAATACATCCTGCGGTCTTGGTCCTTGGTGAAGCTCGGCACGACCTCCGCTCAAAAGAAGCTGTTCTTCAACCTGCGCAAGGCCAAGGCCCGCATCGGCGCCCTGGAAGAGGGCGATCTGCGCCCCGAGAACGTCAAGCGCATCGCGACCGATCTGGGCGTGACCGAGGATGAGGTGATCTCCATGAACCGGCGCATGTCGGGTGGGGACGCATCGCTGAACGCGACCATCGGCTCGGATGATGACGGCACCGCGCAGTGGCAGGACTGGCTGGAGGACGAAGATGCCGACCAGGCCGGGGACTATGCCGAACGCGATGAGCTGGAGACCCGCCGCGCCATGCTGGCTGAGGCCATGGATGTTCTGAACGACCGTGAGCGCGACATCCTTCAGCAACGCCGCCTGAGCGATGAGACCGTGACGCTCGAAGACCTCTCGGGCCAATACGATGTGTCGCGCGAGCGCATCCGCCAGATCGAGGTCCGCGCCTTTGAGAAAATCCAGAGCCGCATGAAGGAACTGGCCAAGGAACGCGGGATGCTGGAGCCCGCCTAAGTCCCCGCGGGCCCGGCTGAGCGACTTTGCCGGGCGCGCGCCACCTTCCCCTTGAGTTTTTCAGGCGCAAACCGCACATGTTGGGGCAGGGTCCCGTCGGGAGGTGATTTGAATGCAGAATGAAAAGATTGACGGCCGCATTCACGGCCCCCAGCTCGAGACCGAGCCTGACAACCTGCTGATGCGGGTGCTCTATTCCATCCTGATCGCGATGATGATCGGCTTGACGCAGTCGGTGCTGACAGTGATCACCCTGATCCAAATCGTGATCATGGCGCTCAACAAGGGCACTCCGAACGAGAATCTTGCCGATTTCGGCACCGATCTGGGCGTTTGGCTGGCCAAGGCTGTGCGCTACCTGACGGCCGCCAGTCACGTCAAACCCTGGCCCTGGACGGAACTGGACTGACAGCCCGGTCTCTTTTGACCTGAAATATCCCGAAAGGGTGGGGAGAGCAGAGCTCTCCCCCAACCGGTCGCGCCCAGAGGGCGCGAAACCACTTATTCCATCGCTTCCAGCTCGGCGATCATTTCTTCGATCATCGACAGCCCTTTGTCCCAGAAGGCAGGGTCCGACGCGTCCAGTCCGAACGGCGCCAGAAGCTCCGTGTGGTGCTTGGACCCGCCCGCTGACAGCAGGTCGAAATAGCGGTCTTCGAACCCTTCGGGCTGTTCGCGATAGGCGGCGTAGAGAGCATTCACCAACCCGTCCCCGAACGCATAGGCGTAGACGTAGAACGCCGAATGGACGAAATGCGGGATATAGGCCCAGTAGGTCTCGTAGCCTTCCATGAAGTCGAAGACTGGCCCGAGGCTCTCGGCCTGCACGCTCATCCACAGGGCGCTGATGTCATCCGGGGTCAGCTCGCCTTCCTCGCGCCGCGCGGCGTGGAGCTTGCACTCGAAATCGTAGAACGCGATCTGGCGCACGACCGTGTTGATCATGTCCTCGACCTTGCCCGCCAGCAGCACCTTGCGCTCTTCCTGGGTGTCGGCCTGCGCCAGAAGCTTCTGGAAGGTCAGCATCTCTCCGAAGACGCTCGCCGTTTCGGCCAGGGTCAGAGGCGTGCGGCTGAGCAATTCGCCCTGACCGGCTGCCAGCCGCTGATGCACGCCGTGGCCCAGCTCATGCGCCAGGGTCATCACGTCGCGCGGTTTGCCCAGGTAGTTGAGCATCACGTAAGGGTGCGCATCCGCAACGGTGGGGTGCGCGAACGCTCCGGGTGCCTTGCCCGGCTTCACGCCCGCGTCGATCCAGCCCTTGTCAAAGAACGGCTCGGCCAGCTCGGCCATGCGCGGATCGAACCCGCCATAGGCCTCCATCACGGTGCTGCGCGCCTCGTCCCAGCCGATCTTGCGGTCGCTCTCCAGAGGCAGCGGCGCGTTGCGGTCCCAGACCTGCATCCGCTCCAGTCCCAGCCATTTGGCCTTGAGCGCGTAGTAGCGGTGCGACAGGCGCGGATAGGCGGCGACCACGGCGTCGCGCAGGGCCTGCACCACCTCGGGCTCCACATCGTTAGAGAGGTGGCGGGCCGATTGCGGCGTGTCGAACCTGCGCCAACGGTCCTCAATCTCACCGGCCTTGGCCAGCGTGTTGTGGATGCGCGAGAACAGCGGCAGATTTTGCCCCAGCGTGGCCGCGACGGCGCGAGCGCCGGCCTCCCGGCGGGCGCGGTCCTGCTCGGTGAGAAGGTTCAGAACCTCCTCCATGCCCATGTCTTCGCCGTCCACGTCAAAGCGCAGCGCGGCGATGGTCTCATCGAACAGGGTCACCCAGGCGCTGTCCACCGGGCCGCGGTCGTGCTGGTACTGCTCAAGCTCGGCCGAGAGCTGGTGCGGCTTGAGCTTGCGGATCTTGTCGAACACCGGCTTGTAGCGCGCCAGATCGGCATTGGCGGCAAAAAGCGGATCGAAATGACCGTCCGGCAGGGCGCCGATTTCGAGATCCCAGAAGATCAGCGGGCGCGTGGCATCGGTGATGCGCGCCTGCGCGTCGGCCAGAAACTTGGTCCGGGACGGATCGGTCGTGGCCTGGGCGTAGCGCAGATAGGCGTAGGACATCAGCCGCCCGCCCTTCAGGTCGATCTGCTCGTAATCCTGCATCGCCGTGACCCAGCCCGCCGCGTCCAGATCGGCCAGCTTGCCGTCAAAGGCTGCGGCGAAATCGGAGCAGGCACGTTCTACAAAGGCCATGTCGGCCTCGATCTCGGGGGCGTCAGGGGCGGGGTAGAGGTCCGTCAGATCCCATTCGGGAAGATCGCCAAAGGGCGTGTCGGTCTCGTCCAGCATTGCGGTGTCCTTTCCTCTGTTGCCTGCAACCTAAGGGCCGCCGGGGGCAGGGAAAAGGGGCTCAGGCGCGATGCTGGTCGAACAGGTCCACAATCTTGCGCATCGAGGGGCCGCGCACCTCTGGCGGCTCCATCAGAACCTCGTGGCGCAGCCCGTCCAGGACGACCAGCTCCCCTTCGGGCCAATGGGCCATGCGCGTTTCGATCCGCGACGGGTCGACGATCTTTTCGTCCGTGCCCAGGAAGGTCACGACCGGCGTGCGCGGCGACGGCATGAGGCTCAGGCTCCGAGTTTCCTTGAGCGCCTCATCCAGCCAATGCAGCGACGGCCCGCCCAGCGAAAGCTCGGGATGGGAGGCGACCTGCGTGCGCATCCAGTCCCAAGTGGCCGGGTCGGTGGTAAGCGTGTTGTCTTCGAACGTGCCCCGCTTGAAGACGCTCTCCCCGGCCTGGCCGGGCGGATAGAGATGCGACAGCCCCACACGGCGCGACAAGGCCGACAGGCCCGTGGCGAACGGGCGCAGCGCGTTGGACATCTGGATGCCCCACATGGGCGCGGAAAACGCAGCGGCGGCAAAAGGGTTGTCCGTCATCAGGGCGCGCAGCCCGATGCACCCGCCCATGGAATGGGCCAGCATGAACCAAGGGCGCGGCAGGCCACGGGCCTCGGCCTCTTTGAGCACGACGGCCAGGTCATCCTGGTAGTCGCTGAATTCATCGACATGGCCCGCGCCGGGATCGTCATGGATCCGGTCGGCCAGCCCCTGTCCGCGCCAGTCGATGGCAAGCGCAGCGTAGCCCATCGCCGCCAGATCAGCGGCGATGGGGCCATATTTTTCAGTGTACTCTGTGCGCCCCGGCAGGATGAAGACGGTGCCCTTGGCCTCGGCCAGGGGCCATAGAACGCAGCGCAGCCGCACGTTGTCCTTGGTGGTCAGCCAGATGGCTTCGCCATCGGGCCCGTCCGCAACATCCGCGAAATAGGGCGCGTTCATCAATTCAGAGAACCCCGGCCAGCTTCATGGCCATGCCCATGTCGCCGTCGATGGTCAGTTTGCCGGTCATGAAGGCGGTGGTCGGGTTTTCTTCGCCGTCCATCATGGCCTGGAAGGTTTCCGCAGAGGCGGTCATCGTCACGTCGGCATCGTCATCGGACGCACGGGCGCCATTGTCATCGACAATGATCGAACCTTCGCCTTCGATGACGAATTTGGCGGTGCCGCCGATGGACTGACCCTCCAGCTTTTCGTTCAGTTTCTCGACGGCCGTGTTGATCGCATCGCTCATGGAAAACTCCCTTTTTCCGTTATGTGATGAAGCGGGGCTGTTTTTCCCGCCGCATCGGGTGCTACATCCAAGATATGAGGTCTGGGACAAGCTGCATCAATTCTTTCGTCGCGGCAATCGTGCTGGCGGTGGGTTATTCCTTGCCTGTCGCCGCGCAAGATACGCTGGACACGCTGTTTTCCGATCTGGCCACGGCCAATCCGGAGACGGCGGAGTATGTCGCGGGACGGATTCGCACGCGCTTTGCGCAGAGCGGGTCGCCGACGCTCGATCTGTTGCTTGAGCGGGGGCGCGACGCGCTTGAGGCGGGCGATGCGCTCACAGCCGCAGGGCATCTGACCGCGCTGACGGACCATGCGCCCGATTTCGCCGAAGGTTTCGCAACGCGGGCAAGCGCGTTCTTTGCGCTCGGGCTCTATGGCCCCGCGCTTGATGACCTGCGGCGCACGCTGATCCTGGAGCCGCGCCATTTCGATGCGCTGCAAGGCGTCGCCGTGATCCTGGAAGAGACCGGAGACCCCAAGCAGGCCCGTGCTGCGTGGCAGCAGGTGCAGGCGATCCACCCGCAGTCAAGCGAGGCGGCCGAGGCGCTCGCGCGGCTTGCCTTGCAGCTAGATGGCGAAGACGCCTGAGCAGGGAGCACCCAATGCAAGACGGGCGCATCAGCGCGGTTCTCGGCCCGACCAACACCGGCAAGACGACGCTCGCGATCGAGCGGATGCTGGCCTACCGCACCGGGGTGATCGGCTTGCCCCTGCGGCTTTTGGCGCGCGAGGTCTATGACCGGATCGTCGCGCTGCGCGGGCCCTCGGTCGTTGCGCTTGTCACGGGCGAAGAGCGGATCGTGCCGGACCGGGTGCAGTATTGGGTCTGCACGGTCGAGGCGATGCCCGAAGGGATCGGGCCCGATTTCCTCGCCGTCGATGAAATCCAGCTCTGTGCCGATCCCGAACGGGGCCATGTCTTCACGGACCGTCTTTTGCGCGCCCGTGGGCAGCGCGAGACGATGTTCCTTGGCTCCGAAACCATGCGCAGCGCCATCGCTGCTTTGGTCCCGCGTGCCCAGTTCGTCCGGCGTGAGCGGCTGAGCCAGCTCACCTATACCGGATCGAAAAAGATCAGCCGGATGCAGCCGCGCTCGGCCATTGTCAGCTTTTCGGTCGAAAACCTCTATGCCGTGGCGGAGCTGCTGCGCCGCCAGAAAGGGGGCGCCGCGGTGGTCATGGGCGCCCTGTCGCCCCGGACCCGCAATGCGCAGGTCGAAATGTATCAGAACGGGGATGTGGATTACCTCGTGGCGACCGACGCGATTGGCATGGGGCTGAATCTCGATATTCGCCATGTCGCCTTTTCCGCCCTGTCCAAATTCGATGGCCGCCGGATGCGCCCGCTTGAGCCGCATGAGCTGGCTCAGATCGCGGGGCGCGCCGGGCGCGGGGAACGTCCGGGCACGTTCGGCGTCACGGGTGAGGCGCCGCCGCTGGAGGACGAGGTGGCCGAAGCGATCTGCGCCCATCAGTTCCGCCCGGTGCGCAAATTGTTCTGGCGCAACAGCGATCTGCGCTTTGGCTCTCCCCGTGCGCTGATTCGCTCGCTGGAGGACCGCACGGACCACGACTGGCTCACCCGTGTGCGCGACAGCGACGATCTGATCGCGCTTAAGGCGTTGGCCGATGATGCGGAGATCACCGCCCGGGCCAGCGATGGGCCTTCGGTGCGGCTGCTGTGGGATGTGTGCCGTATCCCCGATTTCCGAGGGATCAGCCATGCCGAGCATGCCAGCCTTCTGACCCAGATATACAGCTTCCTGCACCAGTCCGGGCAGGTGCCTGACGACTGGCTGGCCCGGCAAATCAAACGCATCGACCGCCCCGTCGGAGACATCGACACCCTGTCCAAACGATTGGCATATATCCGCACATGGACCTATGTCGCGCAGCGCAAGGGGTGGACGCGGGACGAAAAACATTGGCGGGCTGAGACGCGGGCGGTAGAAGACCGCCTGTCGGATGCGCTTCACGGTGCGCTGACTCAGAGATTCGTGGACCGGCGGACCAGCGTTCTGCTTCGCCGGCTCAAACAGAAGGAGGGCCTTGTGGCCGAAGTAAGCGACACCGGCGACGTGACTGTCGAAGGCGAATTCGTGGGACGTCTGGAAGGATTCCGGTTCCGCATGGACAAACCCGCCAGCGACGGAGAGGCCAAGGCCATGCGTGCGGCCTCCGTTCAGGCCCTGGTGCCGCAGTTCCATCTGCGCGCGGACAGGTTCTACAATGCCCCCGATACCGAAATCGACTTCACCGAACAGGGTGGGTTGATGTGGGGCGATCAGGCCGTGGGCAAGCTGGTGAAGGGGGATGAACCCCTCAAGCCGCGCGTGCAGGCCTTCGTCGATGATGAGGCGGGCACCGAGGTGGCTGAGAAGGTCACCCGCCGCCTGCAGCATTTCATCGACCGCAAGATCGCCGCCGGGTTCGAACCGCTTCTGGCCATGTCCCGCGACGAAGAGCTGACCGGCCTGCCGCGTGGCTTTGCCTACCGGATGCTGGAAGGGTTCGGCATCCTGCCCCGCGGTGAGGTGGCCGACGATGTGAAGGCGCTCGATCAGGACGCGCGCAAGAGCCTGCGCAAGCATGGCGTGCGCTTCGGCCAGTTCACGGTCTTCATGCCGCTGCTGCTCAAGCCCGCGCCGACCCGTCTGCGGCTCGTGCTGTGGTCGCTGGCGCAGGATCTGGACGAATTCCCCGAAGCACCGCCTCCGGGGCTGGTGACGGTCCCTGCGGATAAGGGCGCGCAGCCCGGCTACTGGGCCATGGCGGGCTACCGCGCCGCCGGGGACCGGGCGATCCGCATCGACATGCTGGAGCGTCTGGCCGACATGCTGCGCGATCAGGACAGCCGGGCGGGCTTTGAGGCCAATGCCGATATGCTGTCCATCACCGGGCTGAGCCATGAGCAGTTCGCAAGCCTGATGGAGGGTCTGGGATACCGCGCCGAGAAGGGCGAACGGGTCAAGGTCAAGCGCGCAGAGCCGGTCGCGCCCAAGGCGGACGCGGCAACCGAAGCGCCCGAAGGCACCGCCGTCATCGACGCCGGTGAAGCGGCTCCCGAAGTGGGGATCGTCGACGTCCCTGAAGCGCCTGCCGATGAGGCGCCAAGCGCTGCAGACGTGCCCGCTGGCACGGAAGTGATCGCAGCAGAAGAGCCCGCGCCGGTTGAAACAGAGGCTGCGCCCGAAGAGACGCCCGCCGACGCCGCGGCAGAGGCCGGTGAGCCCGAGATGGAGACCTACTGGACCTTCACCTGGGCCGGGCGCGGCGGCAATCGCCAGCGTGGCGGAGGGCGGCCCCAAGGCGGGCGCGAGGCCCGCAAAGAGGGCGGCGGTCCGCGCAAGGGCGGCAAGCCCAAAGGCGGCAAGCCGCGCGGCAAGGGCGCTCCGAAAGCGCAGAGCTTCTCGGCCAAGCCCGCGCCCAAGAAGGACAAGATCGACCCGGACAACCCGTTCGCGGCGGCCCTGGCCGGGCTCAAGACCAAGTGACGGAAGCCGCGCCAAGTCTGCGGCTCGACAAGTGGCTGTGGCAGGCGCGGTTTTTCAAGTCGCGCTCCATCGCCGCTGAGGTGGTGAGCGCAGGCAAGGTGCGGGTGGACGGAACGCCTGTGTCGAAACCCGCTCGGGCCGTGCGCCCGGGCGTGGTGCTGACCTTCCCGCAGGGCGACCGCGTGCGGGTGGTCAAAATCATCGAGCTGGGCACGCGGCGCGGCCCCGCACCTGAGGCGCAAGGGCTCTATGAAGACCTCTCGCCCGCGCCGGCCCCCCGCGACCTGTCGTCGCCCCAGGCGGAAAAGGGGGGGCGGCCAACCAAACGTGACCGCCGTCGGATGGGGCTGCCGCTTGAATGACCCGCGCGATTTGGCTAGCAGAGACTAGATTTCCTGAGGGACCGCCATGACCTATATCGTCAACGACAAGTGCATCGCCTGCAAATACACCGACTGCGTGGAGGTGTGCCCCGTAGATTGCTTCTACGAGGGTGAGAACATGCTGGTGATCCACCCCGACGAATGCATCGACTGCGGCGTGTGCGAACCCGAATGCCCGGCAGATGCGATCCGGCCCGACACCGACCCCGAGATGGAGAAGTGGGTCGAATTCAACCGCAAATACGCGGAGCAATGGCCGGTCATCATCGCCAAGAAAGATCCGCTTCCCGGCTATGAGGAAATGGACGGGAAAGAGGGCAAGATCGACCTGTTTTCCGAGAAGCCCGGCGAAGGCAGCTGATTCGCCGCGACCGGTGCGGATCGCCTCTTAAGCCTTGAAATACAGGCGTTCCCGCGTTCTTTCGCGGGGGCGCATTTTGTGTTATATTGCTCCGATGCTGCCGGTGAAATGACCCGACAATATACGCCGATCCGACGGAGGCCTTGTGCCACCGGCGGTCTTTGCGTGTTTGATGTCCGGCTTCCCGAGGAAGGACCAAGATGAGCAAGTCGAAGAAAAACGAGTTCCGCCCCAATGATTTCGTCGTCTACCCCGCCCATGGGGTCGGCAAGATCGTGTCGATCGAGAAAGAAGAAGTCGCTGGGTTTGCGCTCGAACTTTTCGTGATCTCCTTTGAAAAGGACAAGATGACGCTGCGCGTGCCCACGAACAAGGCGACCGAAACGGGGCTGCGCTCCCTGTCGTCGCCCGATGTGGTGGCCCATGCGATGAAGACCCTGAAGGGCAAGGCCAAGGTCAAGAAGGCCATGTGGTCGCGCCGGGCTCAGGAATATGAACAGAAGATCAACTCTGGCGATTTGATCGCCATCGCCGAGGTCGTGCGCGACCTGCACCGCACCGACGATCAGCGCGAGCAGAGCTATTCCGAGCGTCAGCTCTACGAGGCCGCGCTTGAGCGTCTGACCCGCGAGATTGCCGCCGTGTCCGGTGGGGATGAAGACGCCGCCGCTAAGGAAATTGACGACGTGCTGGTGAGCCGCAAGGCCGCCTGATCCAAGGCCGCACGTGATCCAAAGGTCCGCCCCTCACGGGGCGGGCTTTTTTTGTGGGCGCCTGCGGCGCGGTGGGGGCGTTGCCCCCGGCCTTCGGCCTCCCCCAGGATATTTCGGGCCAAAAGAAGCCTAGAGCGCCCGCCACCCGATGTCGCGGCGGTGGAAACCTTCGGGCCAGTCGATCTGGGCGATCAGTTCATAGGCTCGGGCGTGGGCGTCATGCAGGGTCGGGCCTCGCCCCGTGGCGGCGAGCACGCGCCCTCCGGTGGCGAGGATCGCGCCGTCCTGTTCCGATGTGCCCGCGTGGAACACCATCTGGCTGCTGGTTTCCGGCAGCGCGTCGAGCCCCTTGATCTGCGAGCCTTTCTCATAGGCGCCGGGATAGCCCTGCGCGGCCAGCACCACGGTCATGGCATGATCATCGGCCCAGTTGACCTGCGCGTCCTTCAGGGTGCCAGTGGCGGCGGCCTGCAGCAGGTCGAGCGCCTGCGCGCCCAGCCGCATCATGATCGCCTGAGTTTCCGGGTCTCCGAAGCGGACGTTGTATTCCACCAGCCTCGGGGCGCCGTCTTCGATCATGAGCCCGACGAAAAGGACGCCGGTGAAGGGGGTGCCGCGCGCGGCCATTTCTTTCAGGGTGGGACGGACGATGTCCTCCATCGTGCGTGCGATCACGGCATCGGTCATCACCGGGGCCGGGGAATAGGCGCCCATGCCGCCGGTGTTGGGGCCGGTATCGCCTTCGCCCACGCGCTTGTGGTCCTGAGCGGTGCCGACAGGCAGTGCGGTGTCGCCATCGCACAGCACGAAGAAGCTGGCCTCTTCGCCGCGCAGAAGCTCTTCGATGACGACCGCGCCGTCATCCTCCGCGAAGATCGCGTCGAGCGCCGCGCGGGCGGTGTCCATGTCTTCGGCCACGGTGACGCCTTTCCCGGCGGCAAGCCCGTCCGCCTTGATGACGATGGGGGCGCCCTGGGCTTCGAGATAGGCGGTGGCCTGTGCGTGATCGGTGAAGGCGCCGTAGGCCGCGGTGGGCGCACCGCAGGCATCGCAGACGGCTTTGGTGAAGGCTTTGGAGCCTTCGAGCTGCGCCGCCGCCGCCGAGGGCCCAAAGACGGAGATGCCCGCCGCGCGCAGATCATCCGCGACCCCCGCGACCAACGGCGCTTCGGGGCCGACGATCACTAGGTCAATCGCATGGGCCGACGCGAATTCCGTCACCGCTGCACCGTCGCAGATGTCGAGCGCGGCGCAATCCGCGATCTGGTCGATGCCGGCATTGCCGGGCGCGACGATCAGCCGGTCGCATTTGGGGTTCTGGGACACCGCCCAGGCAATCGCATGTTCGCGGCCTCCGCCGCCCAAAATCAGGATATTCATGGGCCTTGCCCCCCTTTGCCTTGGCTCGCGCCCGTTCTAGGGTTGCCCAAAGCCAAGGACAAGCGCCCCCGATGGACCTGATTGACGACCCCCGCCCGGGCGAAAACGCCCATGAATTCACCGTCTCCGAAATCTCGGGCGCTGTGAAGCGCGTGATCGAGGGCGAATTCGGCCGCGTACGTGTGCGCGGAGAGGTCGGGCGGGTCTATATCGCGCGCTCGGGGCATCTGTATTTCGACATCAAGGACGACCGCTCGGTTCTGGCCTGTGTGAGCTGGAAGGGGCAGGTGGCCGCCATGACCGTGCGCCCCGAAGAGGGGATGGAGGTCGTCGCCACCGGCAAGATGACCACCTTTGGCAGCCAGTCGAAATATCAGCTCAACGTCGAAGACGTGGCCCCGGCGGGCGAGGGCGCTTTGATGGCGATGCTGGAGAAGCGCAAGAAGCAGCTCGCCGCTGAGGGGCTGTTTGACGACGCGCGCAAGAGGCCTTTGCCGATGCTGCCCGAGTTGATCGGGGTCGTGACATCGCCCACCGGGGCAGTGATCCGCGACATCCTACACCGCCTGCGCGAGAGGTTCCCGCGCAAGGTTCTGGTCTGGCCGGTCGCCGTGCAGGGGAGGGACTGCGCGCCGCAGGTGGCGGCGGCCATCAAGGGGTTCAACCAGTTTACCCCCGGGGGGGCGCTGCCGCGTCCTGATCTGATCATCGTCGCGCGGGGCGGCGGATCCATCGAAGACCTTTGGGGCTTCAACGAGGAGATCGTGGCGCGCGCGGCGGCGGCGTCGGACATCCCGTTGATCTCGGCGGTCGGGCACGAGACGGACACGACCCTGATCGATTTCGTGTCGGACAAGCGCGCGCCCACCCCCACGGCGGCGGCCGAGATGGCCGTGCCCGTGCGGATGGAGCTACAGGCCTATCTGGACACGAACGGCGCCCGCATGGCGCGGGTGCTGAGCCAGACCGTGGAGGCCCGCCGCCAGCGTCTGCGCGATCTGGAACGGGCTCTGCCCCGGCCCGAGGCTCTGATCGCGGCCCGGCGTCAGCAGCTCGACATGGGCGAGGCACGGATGCCCGCCCTGCTGGAGCGCGCCCTGTCCCGGCGTCGGCATCGGCTGGCGGAAGTGTCGGGCGCGTTGCACCCGCGCTTGCTGCGCGCGCGGCTTGAGGCGGTATCGTCGCGGCTTGACGCGGCGGGGGCGGCGCTGCCCCGGACCTTGCGGCAACACGCGGGGGCGGAACGGCGCAGACTGGACCAGGCGGCGGCGCGGCTGGACCCGGCCAAGGCACAGGCGCGCGTCGCACAGCATCGCATGGCCCTCGCCACTCTGACCGCGCGTTTTGTCGAGGCCGGGCCGCGCCAGGTGGCGCAGATGCGCCGCGCGGTCGATGGTCTTTCGCGGATGAACGAAAGCCTGTCGCATCAGGCGACGCTCAAGCGCGGGTTCGCCTTGGTCCGTGCGGACGGTGATCTGGTGCGCAGCGCGGATGCGGCCAGAGCGCATGCCGCGCTTGAGATCGAGTTTTCCGATGGCCGGGTTGTTGCCGCGCCCGCGGGCGCCCCAGCGAAACCGGCGAAGCCGAAAGCACCCAAGAAAGACGATCCCGGGCAGGGGAGCTTGTTCTAGGGCGGCACGGCGCCCCGCTTAGAAATCGACGGTGACGCCCGGCAGGTTCAGCGACCGGATCAGGTCGCGCAGCTCTTGCCGCGCCGCGACGTTGGAGATGTTCAGCTTCGCCACCCCCACGTCGCGCAGGTCGAGAAGCGTGAGCCCGCGCGGGAACAGCTCGCGGAAGATCACCCGTTCATGAAAGCCCGGCGCGGTGCGGAAGCCGATTCGCTTGGACAGCGTGGCAAGCGCCTGTTCCACCTTCTGCTTGTTGACCATCTGCTGTGCACCAAGCCGGTTGCGCACGACGATCCAGTCGATCGGCGCAAGGCCAGCCTGCGCCCGCAGCTGGCGCGCGTTCCAGACCATCTCGGAGTAAACCGAGGGTCCGCGCACGTTCAGCCCGTCGCTGTCGATATGGGCGAGCAGGTCGAAATCCACGAAACTGTCATTGAGCGGCGTGATCAGCGTATCGGCCAGCGAATGGGCCACCTGTGCGAGCCGGGTGTGCGATCCGGGGCAGTCGATCAGGATGAAATCGCTGTCGGGCTGAAGCCCGGCCACAGCCGCTGACAGGCGATGATCCAGAGCGTTTTCGCCCTCGTTCAGGGTGGCGGGGTCGATCTCCGGCAGGCTTTGATAGCTCGGCGTGGGCAGGTCGAGCCCGGCGCTTGCGCAGTAGGACAAGCGATTTTCCAGATAGCGCCCCAGCGTCTTCTGGCGCAGGTCCAGATCCAGCACGCCCGTCTTGTGCCCCATCCGGGCCAGAGCCGTCGCGACATGCATCGACACGGTGGATTTGCCCGCGCCGCCCTTTTCGTTCCCGACCACGATGATATGCGCCATGTCCCGTCCCGCTCATGGATTTGGTTGCAGATACTATATCTAGCGGGCGCCCGCTCATAAAGCGGGAAGACGCCAGAGGTGCTTGACTTGCCTTACAATGCGCCCCATCTGCAACCACTGAAACATGGTCCCGCTGCGTGAGCAGGGCGCGAGCTGCGCCGGACCGACCGAAATCGCCCTTCTTTCACGCGAAAGGGCGTCCCCCGGGGGAAGCCGGGGCGAAGAGACAGGAATACCGCAGATGACTTTCGAAACGCTGGGCCTTGCGCCCCGCTTGGTCGCCGTGTTGGCCGATCAGGGGATCGTGACGCCCACGCCGATTCAGGAAAAGGCGATCCCGCCCGCCCTGGAGGGGCGCGATGTGATGGGGCTCGCCCAGACCGGCACCGGCAAGACCGCCGCGTTCGGTTTGCCGATGATCAACGCGCTTTTGAGCACAAATCATAAGAAAACGCCCAAAACGGCGCGGGGGCTGATCCTGGCCCCGACCCGTGAGCTGGCCGGTCAGATCGCCGACAACCTGAACGCCTACACAAAGGGCTCGCATCTCAAGACGGTGCTGGTCGTGGGCGGTGCCGGGATCGTCGGGCAGACCAAGCGGCTTGAGAAGGGCTGCGATCTGCTGGTCGCAACGCCGGGCCGCCTGATCGACCTGCTCGACCGGGGCGCCGTGCGGCTTGATGAGACCCGCTACCTGGTGCTGGACGAAGCCGACCAGATGCTCGACATGGGGTTCATCCATGCTCTGCGGAAGATCGCGCCGCTGCTGCCCGATGACCGCCAGACCATGTTGTTTTCGGCAACGATGCCCAAGCAGATGGAAGAGCTGGCCCAGACCTACCTGAACGACGCCGTGCGCGCGCAGGTGAACCCGCCCGGACAAGCTGCCGACAAGATCGCGCAGGAGGTCCATTTCGTCTCCAAGGAGAGCAAGATCGACCGGCTGATCGACATGCTCGACAGCCACCGCAACGAGCGCGCCATTGTCTTTGGCCGCACCAAATGGGGGATGGAGAAGCTCTCCCGCATGCTGGAGAAGAAGGGCTTTGCCGCCGCGTCCATCCACGGCAACAAAAGCCAAGGCCAGCGGCAACGCGCCTTGGCCGCCTTCAAGGCTGGGGAGGTCAAAGTTCTGGTGGCCACGGATGTGGCCGCGCGCGGGCTCGATATCCCCGAGGTTGCGCATGTCTATAACTTCGAGATCCCCAACGTGCCGGATCAATATGTCCACCGCATCGGCCGCACCGCCCGAGCCGGGGCCGATGGCCGGGCCGTGGCGCTGTGTGCCGAAGACGAGATGGCCGATCTCAAGCTGATCGAGAAGACGCTCAAAGCCGAGATCCCGGTTGCGTCGGGTGATCCGTGGGAAGTCGTGAAAGCTCCGTCGAAATCGCGCGGCCGTGGCCGTCGCAGCGGCGGGGGGGGCGGCGGTCGCCCTCAGGGCGGCAAACCGGCAGGCAAGCCTCAGGGCGCCCGTCGCTCGCGCCGTCCGCGCAACAAGGCGTAAACTGCGCGCGTGAGGGGCGGGTCAGCCCCTCACGCGTAGAGCGGCCCCTTCAAGCGTGATGGGGCAGGGCGTCAGATCCGCGATCCGGGATCGCTTACTGCGCGCGTTTGAAGGCCGCTGTCGCCACGCCCATGGCGATCAGCGCGCTTCCGCCCAGTCGGGAGAACCACGCCAGGACCGACGGACGGGCGATTTTCCGGCGCAGCTTGTCGGCCAGGAGCGCATAGGCAAGCGCGTTCAAAGCAGCGAGCCCGACGAAGGTTGCCACCAGAATCGTGAACTGAGGCAGCAGCGGGCTGTCCAGGGCCACGAATTGCGGCACGAACGCGATGAAGAACACGATGGATTTCGGGTTCAACGCCGTCACGGCGGCAGCATGGCCGAACACATGGGACGGGCTGGTGTCCGTCGCCTCTGCCAGATCCCCAAGAGACGCGGTCGATGCGCTGCGGAGCAGCTTGATCCCGAGATAGACGAGATAAACCGCGCCCAGCCACTTCAGGGCGGTGAACAGCGTCGCGGAGGCGAGCACCACGGCCCCCAGCCCTGCAAGCGAGGCGGACATGGCAATGAAATCTCCGAGTGCCACACCGCACACAGTGGCGATCGCCACGCGTCGCCCCTGACTGATGGCGTAGCTCAGAACGAGCAAAACGGTCGGCCCCGGAATGAGCAAGAGAGCGGTAGAGGCGGCGACGAAGGCCAGCCATAATTGGACATCCATGAAAGCACCTTTCTGACAACCAGATCACGAAGCCACAGCCATGGCGGGCTGTAAAGGTGGAGCTGTCGCGCAAAACCGCGCGCGGCGCCGACCTCTCCAACCCGCCTCAAGCAGTGGCGCTTCGGATCGGTCCGAGGCGGCCCACGGCCGTTAGTCGTTGATGCTGTTTATGGCCTCGGTAAAGACCGCGACCCCGACCAGGCCATAGATGAGCAGGGCGGTCGTGCCGACCGCAACCCCGGTCACAGCTGCGTTCCGGCCGGCGTTCGGGTTTTCAACGCCGTAGGTCCCGCTGCCGGCGCATCCGGCGACAAGACCTAGGATCGCAAATAGTTTGATAGCTTTCATTTTTATGCCTCTCCTGTTGAGCGCTTTCGGGCCTAGGGAGGCGAGTGCGGAGTGTAAAAACACGAAAAACGTCAAAACGGAAAGAAAGCTGAAACACGGCGGTCCGCGCTGTGCCCGCTGGTTTCAAAGACGTAAAGCGCTGCCAAATGGCGGAAGGCGTGTCAGGCGTTACCCCGTCGGCGGTCGATTGCTCGTCTGCTCAAACGCAAAACGCGCGCCCGGTTTCCCGGACGCGCGTTTCCATGCGGCTTTGCGGTGGATCACTCCATCCGCTTGGCCATGATGGCGATTGCTTTTTGGTAGACGCCCGCAGCGTTCCACTCCTGGATCACGCGGAAGTTCGGCTCGCCTTCCTGATAGCCCTGACCGGGACGCCAGCCTTTCTGGCGCAGGAAGTTGGCGGTGGACGCAAGCGCGTCGGCCAGCGTCGTCAGGTCGATCCGGCCGTCGCCATTCCCGTCCACGCCATAGCGCAGCATGTTGCCGGGCAGGAACTGGGTGTGACCGGTCTCACCGTGCTTGGCGCCGACCGAGCCGTTGCTCAGGGAGCCACGGTCCACCAGCTTCAGCGCGGCAATCGCGTGCGGCGTGAAGAAATCGGGGCGGCGGCAGTCATAGGCCAGCGTGGTGATCGCGGAGACGACATTGGTGTCCCCCATGAAGCGGCCAAAGCCGGTTTCCATGCCGTGAATGGCGACAATCACCTCGGCGGGGACGCCATAGGCGCTTTCCAGCGAATCGTAGAAGCTGCGGTTTTGTGCGATCTTGCTGCGGCCCTGGCTCACGATCGTGTCGGCGCCGCGCACCTGCATGAACTTGTCCAGAGTGTAGGAGAAGCTCCGCTGGTTGCGGTCCGCATTGATCGTGGTTTGCGAGTAGCGCGCATTGGCCAAAGCATCGAGCCCGCGTTGCCCCACGCCCGCCGCCTGCGCTTCGCTGGCAAAGGCGGATTTCCAGGCGTCAAAACCGGAGGAGGAGTTACCGCAGGTCGCGGCGTGGACTCCGCTCGCAAGCCCGAGGGCGGCGAGGGTCGAAAGTACGAGTTTGCGCATTGCAAGCTCCTGATTGGGAATAACGATAGCGACGCCTTTCCCTAACATGGCCCTGCCACGTTCCCAAACATTTCGCGCGGTTATCGGATGTCAGGTCGGGGTTTCCCTACTCAGAAGGGGGCTCCGGCGCGGGAATGTCTGTCCGGACATGCCGCGCCGGGCGCTTTGAACGGGTGTCAGTCCCGTGTCCCGGCGAAGCGCTCCTGCCAATCGGCCCGCTGATCATCGGTGATCTTGCCGAACAGGTTTTCGGGCACTGAGAAGCCATGCCCGGCGGGCAGACGCTCCATCGCGGCCTTGGCGCTTTGCGGCCAGTCGAGTGTGGTGCCCATGGCGTCGGCCATCTTGGCGGCGGCTTCGGGGATGAACGGCGCCGACAGCGCGGCGTAGAACGGGATCAGGTTCAGCCCGATACGCACCTGCGCGGCGGCGGCGTCAGGGTCTTCCTTGAAGGTCGCCCAGGGCGCGGCGGCCTGAAGATACTCGTTGCCCAGCACCCAAAGTCCGCGCAGCGCCTGCGCCGCCTTGCGCACCTGGATCGCATCCATGGCGGCCTGATATTCGGCCAGACCGGCATCCAGATCGGCAATCAGCTGCGCCTCGCGCTCGCCCCATGCGCCGCCCTCGGGCACGGCTTCGGAGAACTTGGAGCGGCAGAACTTCGTGACGCGGCTCACGAAATTGCCCAGCACATCGGCCAGATCCTTGTTGGTGGAGGTCTGGAACTCTTCCCAGGTGAATTCCGTGTCGGAGTTTTCCGGCGCGTGGGACAGCAGCCACCACCGCCACACATCCGCGGGCAGGATGTCGAGCGCCTGATCCATGAACACCCCGCGCCCGCGCGATGTCGAAAACTGCCCGCCTTCGTAGTTCAGGTAGTTGAACGATTTGATGTAATCGACAAGCTTCCACGGCTCGGCGCTGCCCAAAATGGTGGCGGGGAAGGACAGGGTGTGGAAGGGGACGTTATCCTTGCCCATGAACTGGGTGTAGGTCACGTCATCCGCGCCCTTGTCGGTGCGCCACCAGCTTTCCCAGTCAAAGCCGCCCTCTTGGGCGCAGGCGATGTATTCGATGGGGGCGTCGAACCAGACATAGAAGACCTTGCCTTCCATGCCGGGCCAGTCCTGATCGCCGCGCTTCACGGGGATGCCCCAGTCCAGATCGCGGGTGATGCCCCGATCCTGCAGGCCGTCCCCATCGTTGAGCCATTTCTTGGCGATGGAGGTCGTCAGCACCGGCCAGTCGGTCTTGCTGTCGATCCAGGCTTCCAGCTTGTCCTTCATCTGGCTCTGGCACAGATAGAGATGCTTGGTCTCGCGCACCTCCAGATCGGTGGAGCCGGAGATTGTGCTGTGGGGCTCGATCAGATCGGTCGGGTCGAGCTGCTTGGTGCAGTTGTCGCACTGATCGCCCCGCGCGCTGTCAAAGCCGCAATTGGGGCAGGTGCCTTCAATGTAGCGGTCGGGCAGGAACCGGCCATCGGCCACGGAATAGACCTGGCTTTCGGTGACCTCGCGGATCAAGCCCTGATCGGCCAGAACCCCGGCGAAATGCTGGGTCAGCGCGTGGTTCTCGGGGCTCGACGAGCGCCCGAAATGGTCAAAAGACAGCCCAAACCCTTTGGCGATGGTCGCCTGCACATCGTGCATCTCGGCGCAGTATTCGGCGACAGGCTTGCCTGCCTTCGCGGCGGCCAGCTCTGCCGGGGTGCCGTGCTCGTCGGTCGCGCACAGGAACATCACCTCATCGCCCCGCGCCCGGCGATAGCGGGCAAACAGGTCCGCCGGAAGCTGGCTTCCGACAAGATTGCCCAGATGCTTGATGCCGTTGATATAGGGAATGGCCGATGTGATGAGATGCCGCGCCATGGCTGCCTCCTGAAAGTCGCTGCCCGTCTCCTACGCCCCGCTGCCGCAAAGAAAAACCCTGCTCCTTCTTTTGGCTCCAAATATCCCGGGGGAGTCGTGCCAAAGGCACGGCGGGGGCAGCGCCCCCATGCCCGCCCTTGCCATCGCGCGCGATCCCCGGAACATGGGCGCGAAAGGAGCCCCCCATGTTCGACATCTTCGACGGCCACAACGATTTCCTCACCAAGCTGCTGGAGGCGGGGGATCCGAGCGCCCATTGGCCCGGCGCCTCTGACGGCGGTCATCTGGATCTGCCCCGGATGCGGCAGGGGGGCTTTGCGGGCGGCTTCTTCGCGATCTGGATCCCGAACCCGGACGACGCTGATGCACCCTCGCTCGACGATCTCACGCAGGGCGAAACCTACGACGTGCCGCTGCCCGATCCGCTCGATCTGTCCTATGCCCAGCACCTCGCGCTTAAGGAGGCGGGCCTGCTGCTGTGGATGGAGCGCGAGAGCGGCGGCGCCCTGCGGGTGTGCCGCAGCGCAGAGGATCTGCGCGCAGCCCGCGCGGGCGGCCAGATCGCCGCGATCATGCATATGGAGGGCGCCGAGCCCATCGGAGCCGATCTCAACGCGCTGCACGTGTTTCACGCCATGGGGCTGCGCTCTCTCGGGCCGGTCTGGTCCCGGCCCAATATCTTTGGCCACGGCGTTCCGTTCCGCTATCCGGGCACACCCGACACCGGCGACGGGCTGACGCCGTTGGGTCAGGATTTGATCCGCGCCTGCGATCGGTTGGGTATCCTGATCGACCTGTCGCACCTGAATGAGGCAGGGTTCAACGATGTCGCCCGGCTCAGCGGCCAGCCCCTTATGGCGACCCATTCCAACGCCCATGCGCTCAGCCCCGTGCCGCGCAACCTGACGGATCGGCAATTGCGGATCATCGCTGAGAGCGGCGGGATCGTCGGGCTCAACTTCGCCACCGCTTTCCTGACGGAGAACGGGCAGGCCGACCCGGAGACGGGGCTCGACACCATGCTGCGCCATCTCGATCACCTGATCGGCCTGCTGGGCGAGGACGGAGTGGCTCTTGGTTCGGATTTCGACGGCGCGCGCATTCCGTCCGTCATCGGCGACGTGACCGGGGTGCAGGCGCTATGCGGCGCCATGCGCGATCACGGCTTTGGTGAGGCGCTCGTGCGCAAGATCGCCAGCGAGAACTGGCTGGCGTTCCTGACCCGCGCGCTCTGAGCGGTCCGCGATCCCGAGCTATTCTTTGCGCGGGCGAAGTCCTTGATTGCTCCTTGTTCTTGGTTTGTGCTAGTCCTGCACAAAAGAGCAGGAGACAGCATGCGGGTGATCGGGATCGATCCGGGACTGCGCCATCTGGGATGGGGCGTCGTTGAGATCAGCGGCAGCAAACTGCGCCATGTGGCGAATGGGCGGATCAGCACCGCCAGCGGCGATCTTTCTGCGCGGCTGCTGGCCCTGTTTTCTGAGCTGGAGCAGGTGATTGCCGGGCATGCCCCCAGCTGTGCCGGGATCGAACAGACCTTCGTCAATCGCGACGGGGCCGGGACGCTCAAACTGGGTCAGGCGCGCGGGGTTGCGATGCTCGCGCTCGCGCGGGCCGGGCTGGAGATCGGGGAATACGCGCCCAACGCGGTGAAAAAGGCCGTGGTCGGCGTCGGGCACGCCGACAAGGATCAGATCGCCCATATGGTGCGGATGCACCTGCCGGGCTGCGCGCCGGACAGCCCGGATGCGGCGGATGCTCTGGCCATTGCCATCTGCCACGCGCATCATGTGCAAAGCGGCGCGCGAACGCTGGCCGCATTGGCGAGGGCAAGCGCATGATCGGCAAGCTGACCGGCATTCTGGATTTCAAGGGACTCGATCACGTGGTGATCGACGTGGCCGGGGTCGGCTATGTCGTCCACGTGTCCGAGCGGGTTCTGGCGGGTCTGCCTGCCGCCGGAGAACCCGTGGCCCTGTTCACCGACCTGCTGGTGCGGGAGGATCTGCTGCAGCTGTTCGGCTTCCCGTCGATGGTGGAGCGGGAATGGCACCGACTGCTCATGGGGGTGCAGGGGATCGGCGCGAAGGCGTCGATGGCGATCCTGGGCGTTCTGGGCGCCGATGGCGTGAGCCGGGCGATTGCCTTGGGCGACTGGAACGCGGTGGCGGCGGCCAAGGGCGTGGGCCCCAAGATCGCGCAGCGCGTGGTCAATGAACTGAAAGACAAGGCGCCCGGCGTCATGGCCATGGGCGGCACGTTGGCAGAGGCCACGGGCGACGCGCCCGCAGCACCGGCGGCGCCCGCTCCGGCGCGGGCGAAACCGGTTGCGGCGTCCGGCTCTGGCGCGGCGCAGGCGGATGCGCTCTCTGCGCTGTCCAATCTGGGTTATGCACCGGGCGAAGCGGCGAGCGCCGTGGCCGAAGCGGCGGGGGCGGACCCGGAGGCTGGGACCGAAGCCCTGATCCGTGCCGCTTTGAAACTGCTGGCACCGAAAGGCTAACCGATGGAGCGTGATCCCGCCCTGGACCCTTCCGTGCGCGACGGCGAGGATCGCGCGCTGCGGCCTCAGACTCTGGACGACTTCACCGGACAGGCTGAAGCGCGCGCCAACCTGCGGGTCTTTATCGAAAGCGCCCGGCGCAGGGGCGAGGCGATGGACCACACGCTGTTCCATGGCCCCCCCGGTCTGGGGAAGACCACGCTGGCCCAGATCGTCGCGCGTGAGTTGGGCGTGGGGTTTCGCATGACCTCGGGCCCGGTGCTGGCAAAGGCCGGCGATCTGGCGGCGATCCTGACCAATCTGGAAGCGCGCGATGTGCTGTTCATCGACGAGATCCACCGCATGAATCCAGCGGTGGAAGAGGTGCTCTACCCCGCTTTGGAGGATTTTGAGCTCGATCTCGTGATCGGCGAAGGCCCGGCAGCGCGCACCGTGCGGATCGAGTTGCAGCCCTTCACGCTGGTCGGAGCGACGACCCGGCTGGGCCTGCTGACGACCCCCTTGCGTGATCGCTTCGGCATCCCGACCCGGCTGGATTTCTACACGGTTGAGGAACTGCACAGCATCGTCACCCGCGGCGCGCGGCTGATGGGGGCGCCGGCCACCGAAGGCGGCGCCCATGAGATCGCCCGTCGGGCACGCGGCACGCCCCGCATCGCCGGGCGCCTGCTGCGCCGGGTGGTGGATTTCGCCGTGGTCGAGGGCGATGGCACCGTGACGGAGGCCATCGCAGACCGTGCGCTGACGCGGCTTGGCGTCGATGAGCTGGGGCTCGACGGGGCCGACCGCCGCTACCTGCGCCTGATCGCGGAGAGCTATGGCGGCGGCCCGGTCGGGGTGGAGACCCTGTCTGCCGCCCTGTCCGAGAGCCGGGATGCCCTGGAAGAGGTGATCGAGCCGTATCTGCTTCAGCAGGGGCTGATCGCACGGACCCCGCGCGGGCGGGCCTTGGCCCCCGCCGCATGGCGGCATCTGGGGCTGGAGGCACCCAAGGGGCCATCGGACCTATTCGGGTAGGGGCGCCTCGCCCGGTGGGGCATGTGCCCGAAAGAAGCGTCTGGCTCGTGCGCCTTGAGAGCGGTATGCCGGGGTATGGTTGAGATCATCGTGACATGGGCCGAAGGGGCCGATCAGGAGCTGGGCCTGCCGGTCTATCAGACTGCGGGCGCGGCGGGTGCGGATCTGCGGGCGCAGATGGCAGAGCCTTTGGTTTTGGCGCCGGGGGCGCGCGCTGCGGTTCCGGTAGGGCTGCGTATGGCCATCCCTGAAGGATACGAAGTGCAGATCCGGCCCCGCTCTGGTCTGGCGCGGCGGCAGGGGCTCACCATGGTCAATGCACCGGGCACGATCGACAGCGATTATCGCGGGGAGGTTCAGGTCTTGCTCATCAATCTGGGCGATGAAGAGGCGGTGATCCGCCACGGAGACCGGATCGCGCAGATGGTGGTCGCGCCGGTGGTGCAGGCTCAGTTCCGCATTGGCGATCTGGATGAGACAGAGCGCGGCGCGGCGGGATTTGGATCGACGGGTGTGTCCGAATGAGCGCTGTTCTGCTGGCAGCGGGCATCTGGATCCTGGGTGGCGTCCTGGGTGCGAGCCGCGCGCAGCGGGGGGTGCTTCTTGGGCTGCTTTGGCTGGCTGTGGTCAGCCTGCATCTGACCTTGCCGGACGGCCACCCGCTGCGCGGGGCAACGGGCGGGAGCGCCGCGCCGTGGCTGTTGCTGGCGGGATTTGGCGGTGTCGCTCTGCTCTACGGGCGCGGGGTGGCCTGGTTGAAGGCGCGAGCGCCGCAGGAGGCGCAGCCCGAGGCTGCTCCGTCTGATCGTGAGCTGTCGCGCTATGCCCGCCACATGATGCTGCGCGAGATCGGCGGGCCGGGCCAAATGCGGTTGCGGGCGGCCAAGGTTCTGGTGATCGGCGCGGGGGGGCTTGGGTCTCCGGTGCTGCTCTATCTGGCGGCGGCGGGCATCGGCACCATTGGGGTTGTGGATGACGACGATGTGGATGCCACGAACCTGCAGCGCCAGGTGATCCACAGGGACGATGCGATCGGCACGCCAAAGGTGTTTTCCGCCGCCGATGCGATACGCGCGCTGAACCCGCATGTGACGGTGAAGCCGTATCACCGGCGGCTCGGGGCCGAGGATGCGGAGGCGTTGATTGCAGAGTATGATCTGGTGATCGACGGCTGCGACAATTTTGAAACGCGGGCCCTGGTGAATACGGCGTGCGTCGCCACGGGCACGCCGCTGATATCGGGCGCGATCAGTCAGTGGGAGGGGCAGGTGAGCCTGTTCGATCCGTCGCGCGGCGGGCCGTGCTATGCCTGTGTTTTCCCCAAAGGACCCGCACCGGATCTGGCGCCGTCCTGCGCTCAGGCCGGGGTGCTGGGGCCTTTGCCCGGGATCATCGGCACGATCATGGCGGCGGAGGCCGTCAAGCATCTGGTCGGCGCCGGAGAGACGCTTTCAGGCCGGATGCTGATCTATGACGCGCTTTATGCAGAAAGCCGCGAGATGCGCGTGGCGCGCGATCCCGGCTGCCCGGTCTGCGGCTAGGGCAGGACCGTTAGCCAGAAGGTCGCGGTGAGGATGGTTAGCGCGGTTCCGAACAGCACCGAAGAGGCCGCGACCCGTTTGGCCACGCCATACATGCTGGCAAAGACATAGACATTGATCCCCGGCGCCATCGCCCCCGTCACCACCGCGCTGCGCAGGTCCGGCACCGGGAGTGCGAGCCCGCGCCCCATCCCATAGGTGATCAGCGGGTGCAGCAGCAGCGAGGACGCGCAGACCATGGCAATGGTGCGCAGATCGCCTTCGGGGCGATAGTGGTAGAGCGTCCCGCCCAGCCCGAACAGCGCCGCAGGCAGGGCGGAGCGGGCGATCAGATCGCAGGCTTCGGCAAAGACGTCGGGCTGGGGCAGGCCGGAGAGGTTCACCGTCAGGCCCAGAGCGATCCCGATGATCAGCGGATGGCGGAACATGGCGCGGGCGACCTTGCCCGGCAAGCTGGCCAGCGATCCGCCGCGCGCGCGGACGATCTCCATTGCTGTGATGCCGACGCCGTAGCAGATCGGGGAATGCAGCGCGATGATCGCGTAGTTGCCGGACATGGCATCAGGGCCATAGGCGCGTTCCGTGATCGGAAGACCCAGCAGCAGCGAATTCGAGAACAGCCCGCAAAAGCCGATGGCCACGCTGTCCTCCCAGGGGCGGCCAAACAGCAGCCGCGCGCCCGCGAAACAGACCGCGAAGCTGGTGAGCGCGCCGGTGTAGAAACTGCCCAGAAGCGCAGGGTTCAGGCCCGCGCTCAGGTCCAGGGTCGAGATCGCGCGAAACAGCAGCACCGGGATCGCAAAGCCTTGGGTGTAGCGCATGAGCCCTTCGGTCACATCCGTGCCGAACCAGCCCCGCCAGAGCACGGCATAGCCCGCGCCGATCACCAGGAAGACCGGCAGGATGACCGAGATCAAGCCTGCCATGGCCCGCTCATAGCGAGATCACCATGCCGTCATGGGCAGGGGTGACGTGATCCGGGGTCTCTGCGTCGATGGCCGCGTGGTCCATGTCAACGTGGAGATTGGTCAGCACCGCGCGGCGCGGGGCGGCGCGGGCGATCCACTCCAGCGTCAGCGGCAGGTGCGCATGGCTGGGATGGGGCGTGCGGCGCAGGGCGTCCACGATCCAGGTGTCGAGCCCGTCGAGCATCGGCCAGACCTCTTCGGGGATATCAGAGACATCGGGCAGGTAGGCTAGGTCTCCGACACGAAAGCCAAGAGCCGGGATGCGGCCATGCTCCACCGTGAACGGGGTGAAGGTCACATCGCCCCCCGCGCCGCTGACCGTCACCGGGCCGTTGATCAGGTGCAGATCTAGGATTGGCGGATAGTCCGAACCTTCGGGCGTCTCGAACGCGTAGCCGAACCGCTCGCGCAGGGCCGTGGAGGTCGGCGCATCGGCCCAGACGGGCAGCCGGGCGCGGCGGTTGTAGACGATCATCCGCAGATCATCGATGCCGTGGACATGGTCGGCGTGAGGATGCGTGTAGAGCACGGCATCCAGCTTCCCCACGCCCTGACCCAGAAGCTGATCGCGCAGGTCCGGGCCGGTGTCGATCAGCACTCGGGTGGTGCCGTTCGCGCTCTCTTGCTCGACCAGCAGCGAGCAGCGGCGGCGGCGGTTCTTGGGGTTGGACGGGTCGCAATCGCCCCAATAGCCATCATCCGGGCCAAGCCGGGGCACGCCGCCAGAAGAGCCGCAGCCCAGAATGGTGGCCCGCAGCGTCACGGCGCGGCCTTCGCGAACAGCCGGTCGAAATTCGCCGTCGTCTGTGCCGCCAGATCGGCGTAATCCATGCCGAAGGCTTCGGCCATCCGCTGCGCGGTGAGCGCGGTGTAGGCTGGCTCGTTCCGCTTGCCGCGATGGGGCGGCGGGGCGAGGTAGGGGCTGTCGGTTTCGACCAGAAGCCGGTCGCGCGGCGCGCTTGCGAAGATGTCGCGCAGATCGCTGCTTTTGGGGAAGGCGGCGATGCCCGAGATCGACAGGTAGAACCCCAGATCAAGCGCGGCTCGCGCCAGCTCCGCCGACGAAGAGAAGCAGTGCATCACGCAGGAAAACGGCGCGTTGGCGTGTTCTTCCGCCAGGATTGCGGCCATGTCGTCATCTGCGGCGCGGGCATGGATGATCAAGGGCAGCCCGGTCTCGGCCGCCGCCGCGCAGTGAATGCGCAGCGATTGCTTTTGCACCTCGGCGCTGTCGGCGGTGTAATGGTAGTCCAGCCCGGTTTCCCCGATGCCCACGAATTTGGGATGCGCGGCAAGCGCGACCAGCTCCTCGACCGACGCCATGGGCTCTTCTGCCGCGCTCATCGGGTGGGTGCCTGCGGCGTAGAACACGCTGTCATGGGCTTCCGCGATGGCGCGCACGCGCGGCTCGTGGCGCAGTTTGGTGCAGATCGTGACCATCCGCTGCACGCCCGCCGCGTGGGCGCGGGCGATCACATCGTCCAGTTCTCCGTCAAAATCGGGGAAATCCAGATGGCAATGACTGTCGACAATGGTGGGATGGGTCACGGGGGATCGGCCTTTTTCGCTTGCCCTTGGTATCGGGGAAGGGCCGGGGCGGGTCAAGCCGCGTGGCGCCGGGCGATGTGTTCCATGCGCAGCAGCGCTTCGAGCGTGAGCGCCGCGCTGTCCACATTGACGGCGCGGCCATGGCGGAGCCGCTCGCCCAGATCGGCGGACAGATCCGCCCAGTCGCGCGCGGCGACATCGTGGGGGGAAAGCTGCGCCAAAAGCTCGGCCTCATGGGGGGTGGCCTGCACCTGCGGCGGCCCGATCAGCCCGGCGCGGGCGGCGCGGGTCGCGAAGATGTCGATCAGGTCCGACAGGAGCCGGAAGCGCGCATCCGCCGCTCGTCCGGCCACGCTGTCCGCCAGCTTCACGGCAGCGTTGCGGTCGATGTGGCCACCGCGCCCGAACAGCCCCGCGATCTGCCCGTAGAGCGCCAGCCCGTCCGCATGCAGCAGCCGGATCGCATCGCCCACCGAGCCGCCCGAGAGCGCGGCGAGCGACTCGCCTGCCTCGATCTCGAACCCAGCCTGCGCCAGAGCGCGGGTGAGATCGGGGCCGCTGAGCGGGTTCAGGCGCAGCGTCCGGCAGCGCGAGCGGATCGTGGGCAGCAGCCGCGAGGGTTGGTGCGCCAGAAGCAGCAGCGTGGTGCGGGCGGGGGGCTCTTCGAGCTCCTTGAGGATCGCGTTGGCGGCGCTCTTGTTCAGCTCATCGGCGGCATCGACGATCACTACCCGGTGCCCGCCATCAGAGGCGGAGAGGTGGAAGAACTCCTTCAGCTCGCGCACCCGATCGACGGAGATGCTGTCCGACAGGGCCGAGCCCGTCTTGTTCATCCCGCGCGTGAGCACTTCAAGCCCGGGATGCGCGCCAGAGCGGATCAGATGCGCGTCGCGGCTTTCCGGGTCGAGCGGAATGCGGGTCGGCGCATCGCCAAACAGGCCGCCGTCGGCCTCGCGCCCTTCGAGCAGGAACTGCGCCATGCGGTAGGCCAGCGTCGCTTTGCCCACCCCGCGCGGCCCGGTGATGAGCCAGCCGGAATGGAGTCGCCCGCTGCCATGAGCGGCGAGAAACTCCGCTTCGGCGGTGTCGTGGCCGTAAAGCTGGACGGTTTCGCGCGGGTGCGGCGCTCCGTCGAGCTGATCGGCGCGCGGGGCGCCATCATCGCTCACAGCCGGGCCTCGGTCTGGGCGGTGATCTCGGCGGCGATCTCATCGGGGGTGCGATCGCCATTGATGATGACGCAGCGGTCGGGGTGTTCGTGCGCTAGGTGCAAGAACCCGTGGCGCAGGGTTTCCTGAAAGGCGAGCCCCATGTCTTCGAAGCGATCTTCGCCGCTACCGCGCGCAAGGCCGCGGGTCAGGGCCCGTTCCGGGTCCATGTCGATGATGAAGGTCAGGTCGGGCTCCACCCCGATCATCATCTCATGGAGCCGGTCAACCGCGCCGCGCAGATCGCCGCGCGTGGCGCCCTGATAGACACGGGTGCTGTCCGCGAAGCGGTCGGTGATGACGGTGCGGCCTGCCTCCAGGGCGGGGCGGATCGTGCGCTCCAGATGATCGCGGCGGGCGGCTGTGAAGAGCAACAGCTCCGTCTCTGCGGACCAACGGTTCGGATCGCCGGTGAGCAGCAGCGCACGGATTTCCTCCGCGCCGGGGGCGCCGCCGGGTTCGCGCGTGAGAACCGGATCGTGGCCCTCAGACGCCAGCCGGTCGACCAATCGCCGGGCCTGGGTGGATTTGCCCGATCCGTCGATCCCCTCGAAGGAGATGAAGAGCCCGCGATCCCCCTGCATCAGCTGTCGGCGCCGGGGCCGATCACGGCGGGGGCCTGGGGCGCATCCTGGAAGCGGCGTATCAGGACCTGTGCAGCAGTGGTCATCCGGGATTTGAAGCCGCCGGGGCCCACAGACTGCGCGGCGACAAGAGGTCGGCGCACTTCGGGCAGGCCGTCCAGCTTGACGACCAGTTCCGCAATGGTGTCGCCTTCGGTGATCGGGGCCTTGATCGGGCCTTCGAACACCACTTCGGATTCCAGCCGCCCGCGCTGCGTCGCGGGCACCAGCAGGGTCAGATCGTCTTCGAGCATCAAGGGGACGGTTGCCGTCTCACCCATCCAGACCTCGGCCTCCGCGACGCGGGTGCCAGCGGGGGCGGCGGCTTTTTGAACGAACTGGCGGAAGGCCCAGTTGACGATTTTTTCGCTTTCCTCGGCGCGGGCCTGGGTGCTGGGCAGGCCCGACAGGACGAACACGACACGGCGATCCCCCTGCTTGGCTGAGCCGACAAGCCCGTAGCCTGCCTCCTCAGTGTGCCCGGTCTTGAGCCCGTCCGCGCCGATCCCCAGCCCCAGAAGCGGGTTGCGGTTGCGCACGTTCTGCGGCGCGCGCCCGTCAAAGGCGAAGGTCTGTTGGGCAAAGAGCGGGTAGAAGGTCGGGAAATCGGAAATGATGTGCTGCGCCAGGATGCCCAGATCACGCACGGACATGCGGTGGCCCGAGGCCGGCCATCCGTTCGAGTTGGCGAAGGTGGAATTGGTCATCCCCAGCTCGCGCGCTTTTTCGGTCATCATCCGGGCAAAGCCAGCTTCGGTCCCGTCGGTGGACAGCGCTTCGGCCAGAACGGCGCTCGCGTCATTTCCCGACAGCACGATCACCCCCAGCAGGAGGTCTTCGACTCGCACCCGGTCGGTGGTGTCGAGGAACATGGTGGAGCCGCCATAGGACATCGCATGTTCGGACACGGGCAGACGCTCGTCCGGGGACAGGCGCCCGTCGGCAACAGCTTCGAACGCCATGTAGAGCGTCATCAGCTTGGACATCGAAGCGGGTGGCAGCGGCTGATCCGCGTTCTTCTCCAGCAGCACGGTGCCGGTGGTCATGTCGTAGACATAGGCCGCGCGCGCGGAGGTTGTGAAACTCTGCGCCGAGGCCAGAGATGCCAGCCCCAGCAGGGCGATTGTCAGGACGATCAGGCGGTGGAACATGGGGGTTCTCCCGTCAGGGGTTACGTCAGTCGGTCACGAAATAGGCGTCCGCGAAACCCTTCGCCTTGACGGCGGAGAGCAGCTCGGCCCGCTGTGCGGTATCGCCCGCAGGCCCTGCGACGACGCGCCAGAAGGTCTTTCCGGCCGTCTCACTTTGCGTGACGCGCACCGGCAGCCCGGCAGAGGACAAGCTGTCCGCGGTACGGCGGGCGTTGGCTTCGACCGAGAAGATGCCGATCTGCACGAAGGGCTTCTCAAGCGTGCTGCCAAGGTTGCCGGTCTGGACCGGGGCGGGGGCTGCTGGTGCAGGCGCAGCGGCGGGGGCCACCTGGGTGGGCGCGGGCGTTGGGGCGGCGTCGTCCGAATCGGGCGCGCTGTCTGCGGTATCTGCCTCTGCTGCAGCTGCAGCGGGGGCTTCCTCGCGGCGCAGGGCGGTGACGTTCAGGAGCGCCGGGGCGCCCGCCAGCATCCCCAGGGCTTCTGCTGCGTCAGAGGAGACCTGGAATTTCGGGCCCGGCGTCGCGGTTTCCTTGCGGAACAGCGCGCCGATGACGAATTTCCCGTTGTCTTCGTTACGGATGATGACCCGCTCGGGGTCTGTGACATTGGGATGCGCAACCCACACACCGCCCAGAGACGGGCGACCATCCCACAGCCCCTTGTCCGTCTGCTGGAAGACAGAGGGTGCTTCGACGTCGCGCTCGACCAGTTCGACCGAGGCCGCTTGCTCGGTGCTTTGCGCCGCGCCGCCACCAAAATTGGGCATTTTGAACCCATCTTGCCCACAGCCCGAAAGGGCGAGCAGCGTGCCAAGCAGCACAGCGCTTGAGGGCGAGACGCGGCGATGGGGTCTAGGATCTGGCATTGCGAATTCCTCCTGCACGAGCCTCTTGCGATGGTGTCCGCCGTTGTGCCCAGCGGTTGCCTCTGTGGGTCGTGCAGACGATAGCGATGCCGTCTTGCGATGGGAACCCTGCGCACGGAGGGTCGGCGAAAAACGCCCCCTTTTCGTCGCGTTGATCACCCCTTAGAAGGGGCGCGCCGGAGGAGTGGCAGAGTGGTCGAATGCGGCGGTCTTGAAAACCGTTGATCGTGAGAGCGGTCCGGGGGTTCGAATCCCTCCTCCTCCGCCACACCTCAATATCCCAAGATATCCCCATCCTGACGAATGCCTTATTTGTAAGGCTGTTTTGGCGAATTTTCCGATTGACCCATTCCTCGTGTTGATCCGAGATACCCCGGGGTGTATCATTTTTGGTGGATATTATGGTGGTCAAATGCCAAAGCAAGCAACACCCCTCACAGCAACAAAGGTCAGAACCTTAGGGGCTGGCCAATACGCCGATGGACACGGCCTCTATCTGGTCGTGGGCGATTCCGGGGCGAGGCGATGGATCGCCCGCGTCCAAGTCAAAGGTATGGTCACATCCAGTGGCGCACCAAAGCGCATGGAAATCGGCCTAGGAAACGCGATTGAGGTTCCGTTGCCAGAGGCCCGAGAAGAAGCCCTCAGGCTCAAACGGCTCGCCAAGCAAGGTATCAACCCGCTTCAAGAAGAGATCAGAGAGGTCCCTAGCTTTGAAGAGCTGGCCCGAGAATGGATCGCCAGCAACGAGACTGGGTGGACCAACGCGAAGCATCGCCAGCAATGGACGAATACACTGCAAGACTACGCCTTCCCACAGATCGGCGGGATGCGGGTTGACCAAATCGAGCAGCAACACGTTCTGAGCTGCATCGAGCCGATCTGGAATGAAAAGAGAGAAACAGCGCGCCGCGTCATGCAGAGGATCGCAAAGATCCTCGACGTTGCCCGAGCCAAGCAATACCGCACCGGCGAAAACCCTGTAGAGATCATAAAGCGGGCCAATGTCCTGCAACGCGGCACAGCGTCGGTAGCCGTGAGTCACCACTCTTCCCTTCAATGGGCAGAGCTTCCCGCGTTTTGGTCGGAGCTGATCGAACGTGACGGCACGGCAGCGATTGCTTTGCAGTTTACCATTCTGACAGCCGCAAGAACATCTGAGACGCTTGGCGCAGTTTGGTCAGAGATCGACCTAGAAGCGCGCACATGGAGCATCCCAGCCTTGCGCATGAAGGCCAATAAGGCTCATACAGTGCCGCTCTGTGACGGGGCTATGGCCCTCCTGACCCGCCTACACAATACGCGCAGGTGCGACCTGATTTTTGAAGGTCAGAAAGCCGGAAAGCCACTGTCCAACATGACAATGGCATCGGTCCTAAAACGGATGGGACGAACGGGCATTACAGTTCACGGGTTCCGCTCCACCTTCCGCGATTGGTGCGGCGACAATAGCGTTGATCGTGAGATTGCCGAGCTTTCCCTGGCTCACGCTATCGGAAACGCGGTGGAGCAATCCTACTCCCGCTCGGACCTGCTCTCACGCAGGCGTGAAGTCATGGAACAATGGGGGCGGTATGTGAAAGGAGAGGTCTCGTGAGCCGGAACAGAAAGAATGAAGTTGACGGCATATTCGAGCCAGAGGTCCCGAGCCAAGCCGTCACCAATGCGCTCATAGACTACTTCCAGATTGCTCAAGATGATCGGAGCAGGGTCGAAGCGACGGCATGCCACTCAGCAAGGATACTGTCCGCCGCTAAAGATGATGCGTGGATGCGGAAGAACAAGAAGGATCAGAAGCAAATTGAGGCACTCTTCAGTTCGGCTCGGCAGCTTACATACCGGTATTCTCGACTTCGAGACGATCTGAAAAAAGCGATTGCGCTTGCCGAGCACGACACCTTTGCAAGCGAAAGTGATCGTCCCTTCATGCTTCATGCGACTGATGAACTGGCCCAACTACTCAAGTTCGAACGCGCTTTGTTTGATCACCTAGATGGGGTGCCCGAAATTCAAGCAGGCACGGGTTTCACAGCTATTGCGACAGCTGCCAGGTGCTACGACGCTTTCATTGACCTAAAGGGACGGAAGCCCGAGGTTGGCGAGTCTCGAAACTCCGACCTTTTCAAGCTGTACACGAGCGTAAGAAGCGCGCTCGCGACAGAAGGAGTCAAAGTGGGCACGCCAAAACAAGCTATGCGCAAATTCATGACTCACGGCTCGCCATATTCGGATTCCGCGATGTGAGTTATTTTGGTTCTGTTCGTGGGACAGGAATCGAGATTCCAAGCAAAATAGCGCAGTCTTCTTTCAGGTCTCTGGCGCATATCGCGTCAGGCAAAAACTGAAAGGAGGTGAGCGCAGCTGATCGAAGCTCATAACTACTACCGGCCTCAAGATGAGGCTCTTCGCCAAGTGGCAGCAGTGCAAACGCTTGCAAAGTGGCGGAGCCAAGGGCGCGGTCCCGCTTGGACATATTCAGGCCGCCGCGTGCTCTACAAGGGGCAGTCGATTTTGGACTGGCTTGGAGCACAAACGATTAACACATCCATTTTGTAAAGAAGGAATTTTATATGGATATTAATGAATTAACCCTCAAAGAGGCCGCGCTGGCCTATGCCAAGCGCGGTTTCAAAGTACTTCCACTCGATCCGGGGACCAAAGTAGCTCGCATCTCGTCTTGGCAACATAACGCAACAACCGATCTCGCGCAGATCGAAGCGTGGTGGAGCGCAGAACCTAACGCAAACATCGGTATCAACCTAAAGGCGTCAGGTCTCGTTGCAGTTGACTTCGATACCTACAAAGACGAGTCCCACCCGTTTTCCGAGGATCTGCCTAAAACATGGTCGCAGCGCACAGGGAGGGGCGGTACTCACCACATCTTTGTCGACGGCGGGCACCGATATCTTGCTCAACTGAAAATCAACGGCGAAAAGGTCCCTGCCATCGACATCAAGCACAATGGTTATGTCGTCGTCGCGCCAAGCGTGGTGGACGGCAATGCTTACCACGCTGAGAATTTTGGCGATGCGGCGGAGGCACCGGAGTGGCTAATTGAAGGCGCGAGCAAAGAAGTGCGAAGTTCTAGCACAACAGCTCCCACCTCCCGACCAGCTCGTCGCCCTCGTCGAAGCCCTGAGAGCATCCGCGAAGTCATCGCTAAGCTTGATCCTAATATGCCGCATGACGATTGGAACAAGGTAGGAATGGGAATTCACGCTGAAACAGGAGGCTCTGCTGAGGGGTTCCAGATTTTTAATGACTGGTCCCGCCAGGGAGCTAGCTACGACGCCGACCTGACCATACGAAAGTGGCAAAGCTACTCGGAGGACGGAGGTGTTACCTTTGGAACGGTCGCTCATATGGCACAGCAACCGCGCACTGAACCTGAATCTCTGCCGGACTCAGGATCGCGCCCCAACACGCCGACTCCGCTTGGAGCAAGCACGCGCCCACTATTGCAAAAGGTTGGCGATCTTGAGCTGAGACAGCCTCGGTTTGTCGTTAATGGCCTCCTAGAAGAAACGGCGCTGTCTATGATTTACGGGGCAAGCTATGCAGGTAAGTCGTTCGTGGCCCTCGACATGGCAATGTCTGTTGCAACGGGAAGCCCATTTTACGGGCACGACGTCAGCGAACCGCAGTCCGTTATTTATGTTGCGGCAGAAGGCGCACAAGGCGCCCTGAGACGCATTCAAGGCTGGTGTAAGAAAAGGTCGGTGGATCGTCGAGAAGCGCATTTGTTCTTCTCGCGACGTAGCGTGTCAATGAGCGATGACGCGGCATGGCGTTCGCTATGTGAGGGTATTTCCGCAATAAACGCGCAACATCCGCCCGCGAAGCTCGTGATCTTCGACACTCTCAACAGAAGTATGGGAAAGTGGGACGAGAACAAGGCTTCCGACGCTGGTGAAATCTTGGAGAGGCTTAGCGAGCTTGCACATGACTTCGAGTCAAATGTCTGTGTCGTCCATCACACTGGTCACAGCGAGAAGGACCGTGGGCGAGGATCAAGCGCCTTCTATGCGGGCCTAGATCAGAGCTTCAAGGTATCGAGACATGCAGACACGATCACCTTGCAGAACGACAAAATGAAAGACGGAACTCCACCTTCGCCTCTCAGCTTTGTGTTGCAAGATATTGAAGTTGAGGCCGAAGGGAAGCCGCTAACGACAGCAGTGCTTGAACAGGTCACCCACCCCGCCAACATCAACGGTGCTCCACCCGCTAAGCGAAACAGCGATCATGTCGTGACGGCGATCATGCAGGTAGGTAGCGAAGATGGCGAATTGATCTGCGCAAGTAAGCATGACGTTGTGAATGGCCTTGCGGCGGTGCGCGAAGAGCCATGGAGCGAGGAGGCTCGCGCGAAGGCAATCGACAGGTCAGTTTCTGACGGGAGCGCATCAAGGAGTGGCGGCAGGGTCTGTGTTCCCAAACCTGCAGCCGAGAGCCGGTCGGATGTACCCTCTTAAGCCACGCCTTCCAACAGACGGACAGGACATCGCTAGGCGGTGTCCTGTCTGTCTTGTTTGAAGGCTTTAGCATGAGCGAGAAGTCTCCGGTCATTGATTCCAATTTGAAAATGAAAGTTATGCCGCAAAAATGGAGTTAGTGCCTTGGTGCATGCCCGGCCCATAGTCCATACTGGCTCTGATGGCGCTGGAGTGATGGAGGTTTTCACATGAGTCATTCGTACGACGGCGGGTTCAGTTTTACTGATGCCCGCACGGGAAGTTCCTACGGCCCTCACCGCGCTCCATTTTCGTTTACAGTCACGTCCCCTTTCGTTCGAAAAGATATCAAACTAGCTGTACGGGAGGACTTGGAAGACAACGATTCAGTTAAGAGATATCACATGGAAACGGAGTCATGGATATACGGGGAGGGTGAACTGCTCGCTGACAAAATATCGGGTCTGCAGGGTAGTATTTCAGGGCTAGGGCAATCAGGAACAAGTAAAATAAGTAGAGTTAATTTCCTACCTGCAACTGATGATGAGGCTCACTTCACAATTGGTTGGCATCCTTTCGTCTCTGAGTCTCACATCATCGTAGACATCTCACTGCCCTCTCCACTGTTAGAGAGCATCATCGAAGAAATCACCCTCCACCCGGAAACCGAGCTCAATGTCCGCATTGCAAGCGACGTGTTTTGGTTTGGTGTGCTTTCAAACCATAACTGGCACCTTGTGGGCGCAGTTCTAAAGCTAATAACGTTAGATATGGAGTTTGAGGACAGATCCGAAGACCAGAGCCTAGATCATATAATGAACGAAATGAATTTTCGGGGCGGACCGGTGGAGGTGAAAATTAGTATGGTGAGAAGTCTTCGCTCCTCACTCGAAGCGACTAGCGATAATCAGAGCAAAGAGCACTCTGAGAAAGCCGAGATAAGCGCAATTAATGGCGCCTTAGCGAGCTTGCACTCAGAGGTCCGGAATTTGAAAAGAAAGTACGAAGACCTACAGACGGCCTACAATGAGCTATCCTTAAAACGCTCGCGCAGGCGTTGTTGATTCGGCCTTTTGAGCTCTGCATTTTTACTATGCCCCTTGATCGCTTTGAGTAAGCATTGAGGCCAGATAATCAGTTTGCCTCCCGTTCCCTGTCTGGCATATCGAATCCAATGATAAATACGCTTCCGGATGCTCATCTAGTTTTACCTATAAAAGATACATACTTTCAGTTGCGCCCCGCATATATCTTGGATAAACACAAACCTCCCAATGCACTATTATTTCAATGGGTTCTCGGGCATTTCCAAAGTATGAATATTTGCGATGCTCATTGACTTTGTTGTGAAGTATCTTGACATTCGCATATTTTTGTGGTATTATATTACCTCATTGTATATATGGAAATTGTCATGAAGTTACCCGAAGAACCAACCCGGCCCGCCAGAGTCTATGGCCTAGATCAAAGCCGATTATTCGCAGCGCGGCTCGCCCTGCACCAGTTTAGAACCCTCCCGTTTCAGCGGCTCAAGTACCGCAACCTCCGAGAAGACTTCTACGAAAACGGGATCATCCCGCTGTCGTACTTCTCATACTGCTGCAGTCAGAAAGCCCCGTTTCGTCAGCCGGGCTCACTGACCGAAACGCTCGCCTTCATGTGCGCGATGGACGAGCTTAACATGCTTAGGAACGAAGGCGCAGCGGACATGTTTGGCCTCAAGATCGACCCAAAATCGACGCTCTTCATGGAAGGCTCAATGGCCGAGGGCGCCTACAAGAAGAGTCTCAAGAACATGACGGCATGGGATACGCAGTTCAACGTCCCCGTCAACTATCCCGTTCACAGGCTAGTCAAAGAAGCGAAAGAGGCTGAGGGGTGTCGTACGACAGAGCACTGGTAGTGCTTAAGTCCTTATAGAACTGGCCAGTGAACCAAAACAGAACCATTTCCACGCACCGCCACCGGTGGGTCCACAGCATTGCGATCTGCACAGAGCACAGCTGGTGGCTATAGCCCACGATCCAGAAATGACTTCTGATATCAATAGATGCATATCTAAATTCGAACCCTTTTTTCAATAATGCTCTGCAATCTATCCGCCAAGCCGCTCTGCAAGGTTGTCAGTCCTTCGCTGTTATTTAGGTAGGTCAGATACCTATGGTGTCGGAGATCGAATGGCACATCTTCAGGCCTTTGAGTTATCGGAATGACTGGCTTCCCCCACGCATGAGCGATCCCTAGCTCATAGAAAACATTTTCGTTCCTTCCGGTCAGGTCGCAAATCACAACAGCGGAATGATTGATTAACTCCAAAATATCGTTGATCAAGACGGAACTATTCCAAACTTCGTCCGCACGCCTTGCCGGGAGTGGCGTTGTTGAACAGGCGGCTTTGATGGCCTCGTAAACGCCGCCAAATCCATTTCCGAATGGCATCATCACCCCGATAATGTCATCCCTCGACTGAACGAAGTGATAACCCAAACTACGCCTTGCTTCAGAGAAGGCCGTAGCTTCAATGATTGCTTGTGATTCGGTTGCGAATTTTCGCTCAATGTAAACTTGCAGCTTCTCAAAAGATCCATCCTTTGCCTCTTCCATCCTCGTTAGCAGCTCTATGACGTTTCCAGGATAGTCGGGATCTCCCCAATGCAAGCTTCGAAGAAGGCGATCGTGGCTTTTGATTTTTTTAGTCCAACCTGTAAGTGCGCCGACCTCAAGATAGTTTTCCGGATTGAAGTGCTCGACCATCAAGTCCTTAATTTGCAAGAGCATGGGCGGTTCGATCATTTGTCGAGCACTCTCCTGCGGTGCAAGTTCTTGATCCATTCCGGCAACGAATGCCAGCTGTCGAACAGCCTGATCAAATTCAACACCCTGCATTTCTTTTGCCAAAGATATGTGGTCACCCTTCGCGTGACAGCCGAAGCAGTAGTAGAAGCCTTTCTGGTCATCGATGTGAAAGCTGGAAGTTTCCTCATCGTGAAATGGACAAGTGGCCCAGTAGCTACCACTCTTCGGATTGCTTTTTCGGGTGTCCCATGTGACCCATTTAGAAGCCACGTCTGATAGTTTAACTCTCCCTCGCAGCCTGTCCAAGAAGTCTGCTGGTAGAGACATGCCAGATGATTCAGTTGGCTGCGTCATGCAATCTTTCTCAAATTCCTCCAGCCAATCCCCGGGCAAGTCGGGATTGATGTCAAAACTATGGTGGTCATCCGCTTCTACTGAATGCCGCTATGTTCGCCGGTGATGTAGCTTGCAGAACGGATAGCACCACACTGGTCTTCGTTCCAGAGCCCCGGTTTCAAAGTAATTGTGTAGCCACCGCCAAGCTTAAAATCGCGCGCTACGGCATCCAGAAGTTCCGAGAGATCACCCAACCAGTCAACCATCGCTCGCGCGGTCGCGATCTCACTCTCAACATCTGTCCACCCAACGTGGAGCATTTCCATCAAGATCAATGCGTTTAAGGTCGAGCTAAAGGTGGCTTCCCACAACTAACACTGAGCGCACGGCGCAGTCTTGCGGAAACCGTTATCTCAAAAAAGAATTCTGACGTCGAGGGCTGCCAATAGCAGCATGAACAGTAGTAGAAAAAAGGGGCATGGGGGAGGCGCATATCTGGCGATAGATCAAGATGTCCGCGAGTAGATCTTTTTTGGTGGGTTTTTTGGCGGTTTAACCCAGAGGATAAAGTAATAAATTAACAAATACAATAAATTAAGATAAAGATTGTGGGGGCTCCTCCTCCGCCACACAGCCGTGGCGTAGGTCTCAAGGCGATTTGCTCCTCGGTCTGCGCTGTTCGCAGGCAACTGTTTTTTGCTGTCGATATGTCGCGGAGTTTGCAGCAGCGGGCGAACCTTGACCCGCAGTCAGGGTATTCCCTGCTGCAGCGAAAGCGGTGCTTTGTCAGCCGTTTCCACAAGGGGCGCATTGCTCGTTGAGGGCCTCTCTGCGATTCCTTCCAGGACGTGCCGGCGTTGATGTGGGGGGCTGCTGAACGTGCGGCTTAACTCACGGCTTCGAAGCTAACGTTAGTGTCTTCGAAATGGGCCACCGTCAGCTTTCCCGTCGTGTAGGCACCCGTATCCACATTGATGCGGCCTTTTTCCATCACGGGATGCTCTGTGACATAGTGTCCGTGGACGACCCAAAGGCCGTCTTTGCGCGCCGTTCTGCGAAAGTCGGGATGCCCCCAACGTAACGCCTTGCTGTCTTGATCCTTGATCGGGTGCGCCGGGTTTGCGCCGGCATGGGTCACCACGACGTTCCCCGATTGCCACACCGATGGCAGCGCGCGGAGCCATGCGATCATGTCCGGCCCCATGCGTTCGGCCAATCGGTCGCGCGCATCTGTCAGGGCGGGGCCGCTGGTGGTTTCGGCGACGCCGGAGACACCAAAACTCGCCATTGTTTGCAGGCCGCCGTAGCGCAACCAGCGACTCCCGTTGCGCTGCGGATCGTCCAGAGTGCGCAGCAACATCTCTTCGTGATTGCCCATCAGGCAAACCAGGTCTGGACGCTCCATCAGGAGGCGCAAGACGTCCGCGCTGTGTTCGCCTCTGTCGATGTAATCACCGACCAGAATAACTTGACCGATGGTGCGATCCAGGGCCTTGGTCAGCAGCTCTGCCCGTCCATGAACGTCGCCGATGACGGACAGTCGGGTTTCGGGCGCGGGCGCGTCGAAGGCTGGGATGGGGCGGAGACGCCTGAAGAGTTCTGAAAGCATGATCTTGAACTGGTGTTTGAGTGTGCTGAGGCCGGGACAGACAGATCTGCGCTGGTGCTCTTTCAGGTTTGGGCGCCCGATGCAACCAGCGGTGGTCCGATTCGCAAAGCGCAGGAACAGGTGCCTACCGCGATGACGACCTAGTGTGCTTAAGCCGCACGCGCCTTATCTCGGATGATTGCAAAACGCTTAGTCCGGTTGCCAGGGACCATTCGCCCCGGGCGCCTGCGCGGCCCGGGCGACACTTCCGTAGGGGACGCATCCCGAACCCGGGAATGCGGTTGCAATACCGCAGTGGGTCAGCCAGATGGGGTCTGGAATCTGTTGGAAACTGGGGATGCGACTCGCGTGGCTACCGTCGACAAGAAAGCCGAACGGGACCGAAGGGCGGCGCGGCGCATCGCGGCTCTCGCAATGGTCGGAGCGTTAATGCCGTGGGCGGCCAGCGGCGAGACCATTTCTTCTCTAGGGACGCCCGGCCTGATCGACCTGCCCAACGCCGATGTTCTGGGGGATGGCGAGGTTGCCCTTACGACGAATCGATTTGGCAATACCTCAAGAAATACAGCAGTCTTTCAGGTCTTTCCTCGCCTTTACGGTGTATTCCGCTATTCGATCTTGCGTGATTTCGAACGGGGCTCTCGCCTTTCCGACCGCTTCGACAGGAGCTTTGATCTTCACTATCAAGTCTTTGAAGAGACGGCATCGCGCCCCGCTTTGGCGGTTGGCCTGAGGGATTTCGGAGGTACCGGCATCCTTTCGAGCGAGTATCTCGTGGCGACCAAGCATCTTGGGCCTCGGTTGGAAGTCACCGGCGGACTGGGGTGGGGGCGACTGGCGCAGCGCGGCGCCATGGATAGCCCGCTGGGTGTGCTGGGGGATCGCTTCGAAACGCGGCCCGATGTCGGGGCTGGGGGGATCAACGCCACGGGCCAGCTCGACTTCGGTGCCTGGTTCCGGGGGCCCGTCGCGTTCTTTGGCGGCGTCGAATACCAGGCGACCGACCGGTTGAGCCTGCAAGTGGAGTATTCGAGCGACGCCTACGACATCGAAGTTGATCGCGGTGTTATTGATGTCTCTTCCCCGGTCAACGTCGGGCTAAGCTATTCGTACCCGAGCGGATCCAGCCTGCGCGCGTTCGTGGTCGGCGGCACGACGGTCGGGCTTCAATACAGCTATGTCTTCGATCCGGCTAAGCGGCGTGCGCCGGGGGGGCTCGAAGCGGCCCCACTGCCGATACCGCCGCGGAACGAAGCGGTTCTGGCCAGCTGGGCGATGAGCGAGCCGACCGGGCGCACGCGCGCCGAAGAGTTGCTTGGCGCAGTGCTCAAAGACGATGGCATCACCTTGGATGCGCTTGCGGTCCGCGGGGACGAAGCGACGGTCCGTATTCGCAACCGGCGCTACGATATCGAAGCTCAGGCCATCGGCCGCACCGCCCGCGCGATGGCGAATGTTCTGCCCGCTTCGGTAACTCGGTTGACCATCATCCCTCAGCCCAAGGGGCTGCCCACCACCGCTGTCACATTCCGGCGCAGCGATCTGGAGGAACTTCAGACCCACTATGATGGGGCCTGGTTGTCTTTGGCGCGCAGCCGGATTGAAGACGCGCCCTTAGAGAATGCGCGGGAAGGTGAACTGGCGGGCGCTTACCCTCGCTTCTCGTATTCCCTGTCCCCTTACACCAGCTTTTCGTTTTTTGACCCCGACCAGCCGCTCCGTTTCGATTTCGGGCCGGAGCTTTCGCTGCGATATGCCCCGCAGCCCGGCCTGAGCTTCAACGGGAAGTTCCGCTACCCGATATACAGCTCCATTGACGATGCGACCCGGACATCGAATTCCGTTTTGCCCAAAGTTCGCTCCAACGGATATCGCTACGCCATCGAGTCGGATTTCGAAATCAACCGTCTCACCGTGGACTACCTGTTCCGGCCCGCGCCCGACCTGTTCGGACGGATCACAGCCGGGTATCTTGAGACAATGTATGCAGGGGTTTCCACAGAACTGCTGTGGTATCCCGTGGACAGTCGGTTGGCGCTCGGTGCGGAGCTCAACTACGCTGTGCAGCGGGATTTCGATATGCTGTTTGGTCTTCAGGACTACGATATCGTGACTGGCCACGTGTCTGCCTATTACGATTTCGAGAACGGGTTCCTGGCCCAGATTGACGCCGGGCGCTACCTAGCGGGCGATTGGGGTGCGACCGTTGCGCTTGATCGCGAGTTCAACAATGGCTTCAAAATCGGCGCCTACTTCACGCTGACGGATGTGTCCTTCGAGGATTTCGGAGAGGGCTCCTTTGATAAAGGGATCCGTTTCGAGGTGCCTGTTTCGTGGCTGACCGGGAAGCCGTCACGCAATGTGGTTTCCCAGACGCTTCAGCCGGTGACCCGCGATGGCGGCGCCAGGCTCCATGTGCCGGATCGGCTCTATGAGACAACCCGCGATTACCGTGCGGTCAATTTGACGGATGGATGGGGGCGATTCTTCCGATGAGTCTACGCGCGTTGGCATTCTGTCTGCTGTTGGGGGTGGGGCTTGCGGCTTGCAGTTCCGACCTGGAAGAGCGCTCGCCAGCTGTCGCCGTCGCCGACCAATTGCGCGGTGCAGGCAGTGGGCAGGACTTTGTGCCGCGCTTTGCGGCCCGTCTGCGTGCCGAAGCACCGATTTTGCAGGTGGGGTTCGTTAAGTGGAACCAAGTCGGCAACATGGTGTTGGAGCGACGGCACGGGGATTACGAGTACTGGATCAGCTCTGATGGCCTCCATATCGCGCTCCAATCGGGGATGTTGCACAGCACGCGCGGGCTGGGCGAAGGGTTGCTCGCGTCCGAGCTGAGCGAGCCGCGCGCGCTCATCCTGGAGCGGCGTTCTGGCCAAGCTGACCGGTTCCACACTTACCTCGATGGGAATGACCGAGCTGTCACGCGCACATACAGATGCGTCATTGAAAACGATGGCCCGCAAGAGATCGAGCTGGCCTCGGGGCCGGTCCCGACCACGCTGATGACGGAACGCTGCCGCAATCTTGATCAGGCGTTTGTCAATTTCTATTGGGTCTCTGATGAGACCGGACACATCGTCCAGGCACGGCAATGGGCTGGGCCAAGGATCGAAAATATCTCTACGCGGATCGTACCAAACTGAGGGGTGAACCGATGTTCCGAATTGTTATTGCCGTGTCGGTCGCTCTGGGACTGGCTGGGTGCGATTCCGTATACCGGTCGGCCTCCGTGCAAGCCGGGGCCACGCAAGGGGCTAATGTGCGGGTCGTGCCGATCACGGCAGAGACAGCAATTCAGGCCAATCGCTCCGCCTATCAGCCGCGGACACTTCCGGCGATCTTTTCGCAAACGGCTGGCGTGGGAGTGTCGCAGCGCGGTGTCGGGGCTCTGCCGACGCCGACCTTTGATCGGGAAACAGCCCCCGGTGTGATCGCCCTTCAGGCGCCGCCGACGGTCAGCCCCGGACCCTACACCATCGGCGTGGGTGATATCGTGTTGCTGTCGGCGCCCAATGGCAGCTCTGCGGTCGAGGAGCTGTCCGGCCTACTGGCGGCGCAGAATTCGCGTCAAGGCTACACCGTGCAAGATGATGGGGCGGTCAACATTCCGAATGTCGGCCGGGTTCGCATCGCCGGACTGACCATCGAAGAGGCCGAAGACGTGCTGTTCCAGCGGTTGGTCGAAAACCAGTTCGACCCGACCTTCAGCCTTGAGATCACCGAGTTCAATTCCCGCCGCGTGTCGATTGGCGGCGGCGTCGGGCGTCCGGGTGTGCTGCCGGTCGGCTTGCAGCCGGTGCTGCTGGGCGATGCCCTGGCATCCGTCGGCGGGATCTCGGTTCCCGATCAGGATTCTGCCTCTGTTCGGATTTACCGGGACGGCGCGCTGTATCAGATCCCGGTCACCACGCTGTATGAACGGGGTGATCTGCTGAACACCCGGCTGGTGGACGGGGACGCGGTCTTCGTCGATGTCGGGTTGGAGCTGGATCAGGCTAAGACGTATTTCGAACAGCAAATCGTGTTGACCAAGGCCCGGCAAGACGCCCGTGTGCAAGCGCTCAATGAGTTGAACGCCGCAGTCGCCATCCGCCGGGGTGAGCTGGACGAGGCGAGAAGCAACTACCAACTGAGGCGTGAGCTGGGCGCCGATCAGCGGGACTACGTCTACCTCGCGGGCGAGGTCGGCGCCCAGTCGCGTTTCGCCCTTCCCTTTGAACGGAAAGCAAAGCTGGCCGATGCGCTGTTTGCTACGGGCAAGGGAATCGCGTCCGCGACGGGCGATGTCTCGCAGATCTATGTGTTGCGCGCTTCGGACAATCCGCTTGAGTTCGGGGCGATCACAGCGTGGCATCTGGATGCACGCAACGCTGCGAACCTTGCTTTGATGACCGATTTCGAACTTCGTCCCGACGATGTCGTCTTCGTCGCTCAGCAGCCGATTACCCGGTGGAACCGGGCCATATCGCAGCTGCTTCCAACGGTCTTCAGCGCGGTGAACGCGGCCAATAATTGATATGCTCTGCCGGGTCCAATAGTGCCATTGCTCCAGGGATGATATTGCCCGGTTCAGAAATGCGCGACCTTGCTAGATGCGCTATTGTTGAATGACCAAGTGTCACGCCGATGCAACAGTGAGCAATTATGCATCCTGTTATGCGCTGATATCTTCTGGAGTTCATGCTGGGCGTAATGGCCAAATACTTCGGAACAATTCCGCGTTTACTCCTCTCGTCGTAGTGTAGTCTTTTGCGCGGGTCGCTAAAACGATTGTAATTAACTCCGTAGTAATTGTGCGGAGCGTATAGAGGGTAATTCGAACATGACCAAGAAAGTCACCAAAGCCATTTTCCCGGTAGCGGGTTTGGGCACGCGTTTTCTTCCGGCGACGAAGTCAGTCCCGAAAGAGATC
>PDWJ01000101.1_pt1 | contig 161838 bp, 118 predicted proteins | sample 1430881 | NCBI WGS metagenome assembly PDWJ01 (sample SAMN01162460, study PRJNA174530) | Oral metagenome, whole genome shotgun sequencing project. | biome: Marine environment; feature: Marine mammal; material: Swab sample of the gingival sulcus; isolation source: swab sample of gingival sulcus...
TTTCAGGGTATCCGTTTTGAATCTGGTTTGAATCTGGAACACCCAATCAAAGGGTTTTAAATTGTGGTTTCTTTTTTTAACCACAGATGGACACGGATGTAGTTAACCACAAATGAATCTGTGGCACCCAAATAATGGTTTCTTAATCAATGAATCACTTTCAAAACCTCAAATGCATAACCAACGATTTTGCGAGTGGCTTCCTATAGGAACATCTGTGTTTATCTGTGTTCATCTGTGGTTTCTTTTTTTTAACCACTGATGGACACAGATGGACACAGATGTTTTTAACCACAAATGAATCTGTGGCACTCAAATAATGGTTTCTTAATCAATGAATGGCGCTCAGCAACTCAAATGAACAGCCAACGATTTTGTGAGTGACTCCCTATTGAAAATCTGTGTTTATCTGTGTTCATCTGTGGTTTCTTTTTTTTAACCACTGATGGACACAGATGGACACGGATGTTTTTAACTACAAATGAATCTGTGGCACACAAATATTGGGTTCTGAATCAATGAATCACGTTCAGAAACTCAAATGAACAACTAACGATTTTGTGGGAGGATTCCTATAGGAACATCTGTGTTTATCTGTGTTCATCTGTGGTTCCTTTTTTTAACCACAGATGAACACAGATGGACACGGATGATTTTTTAACCACGAATGAACACGAATTCACACGAATGAGAAGAATTGAATATCTGAATATATAACACCTAAATTAAGGATTTTCGGTTAATGAATAATGCACTTAGCCTCAAATGCACCACCAATGATTTTGTGGGAGGATTCCTATAGGAACATCTGTGTTTATCTGTGTTCATCTGTGGTTCCTTTTTTTTAACCACTGATGGACACAGATGGACACGGATGTTTTTAACCACAAATGAATCTGTGGTACCCAAATAATGGTTTCTTAATCAATGAATCACGCTCAGAACCTCAAATGAACAGCCAACGATTTTGTGAGTGGCTTCCTATAGGAATATCTGTGTTTATCTGTGTTCATCTGTGGTTCCTTTTTTTTAAACCACTGATGGACACGGATGGACACAGATGGTTTTAACCACAAATGAGTCTGTGGCACCCAAATAATGGTTTCTTAATCGATGACGCTGATTTTTTCAGATGCACTTCCGCTAGTCTTCCGCGAACTCCAGCAGCTGGAAGCCTTGAGCGACCAGTTCGCCCTTTTTGACATGAACCGCAACCACCACGCCATCGGCCGGGGCTTCCATCCTGTGCTCCATTTTCATGGCTTCCATGACGATCAGCACGTCGTCTTTTACAACACGGCTTCCCGCGCTTACCAGCACATCCAGCACCTTGCCGGGCATGGGTGCCTTGAAGCCTCCGTGGGCGGCTGAATCGTCCCGTTCACCCTGCATGCGTTCCAGCACATAGGTGTAACCATCCAGGGTAACCCAAATGGCATCGCTTTCATGTGTCACAAAATAGGGCAGCATGCGATTGTTGACCAGAACACGGCCTTCCGAACGGTGTTCTTTTAAAACCAGCTCCACGTTTTCATCCTGCCCGTTTTCCCTGATCCGGATGATAAACGGCGATTCATCGATTAAGGTCACTTGAAATTCACGCTCTCTGTAAGCCAGTTTATGTCTCATTTAGATGCCCTCCACGTTCCAAGCCGCTGCCACGGACCTTTTACCACTTCTCTGGTCTTGCCCATGGTTTGCTTGCTCCTGATAAGCGATAAACCAAGGGCTGAATCCAGAAGATCGTCGTTCATTTTATAGTCAGGAAAGACTTCATCGATATAGCCCGTGTGAAATTCACCGGAGCGGAAAACCGGTTCGCGAAAAACATCTTTCAAGAAACTGAGATTGGTCTTCACCCCGTGAATGCAGGTTTGGCCGAGAGCGTGAGCCATTTTCTGTCGGGCCTCTTCCCTGCAAGCGCCAAAGGTAATCAACTTGGCCAGCATGGGATCGTAATAAACTGAAACATCGCAGCCCGCAGTGATGCCACTGTCCATACGGGTGAAGGAACCATTTGGTTCGCAATAGGTCACCACCTTTCCGGTTTGAGGGAAAAAGTTGTTCTCTGGATCCTCGGCATAAATTCGGGCTTCAAAGGCATGACCGTGTATGTGCAGCTGATCCTGCTCAAAGGGGAAACACCCGTTTTCCGTGATGTATATCTGCCAGCGAACCAAGTCCTGCCCCGTTGTCATTTCCGTAACGGGATGCTCTACCTGAAGCCGCGTATTCATTTCCAGGAAGTAAAAAGACTGGTCAGGAGCCAAAATAAACTCCACAGTACCGGCATTCAGATAATTGACCGAAGAGGCCGCGAGCCTGGCCGCTTCGGCCATTTTTTGACGGAGCGAATCGTTTAAAGCCGGTGAAGGTGTTTCCTCTATTATTTTCTGGTGACGTCTCTGTACGGAGCATTCTCTTTCAAAAAGATGAACCGCATTGCCCTTGCCATCTCCAAAGACCTGAAACTCGATATGCCGGGGTTGTTCAATGTACTTTTCCAGAATGACGGTATCATCGCCAAAGGAGTTGCGGGCTTCGTTTCTGGCGGCCGAACAGGCCTTGCTGAAGTGTGCCTTCTCCCTGACAACCCGCATCCCCTTTCCACCGCCCCCGGCCGAGGCTTTAATCAGAACGGGGAAACCTATTTTCTCAGCTTCCTCCGCCAGCCTTTCCGCGTCCTGTTCCGGGCCTTCATAACCGGGAATAACGGGAACGCCAGCCTCTTTCATCCGGATCTTGGAGGCTCTTTTAGAGCCCATCAGGGAAATCGTCTCAGGCTTGGGGCCGATAAACTGCAAACCCGCTTCGGCAACGGCCCGGGCGAACTCCGCATTTTCAGACAGGAAACCGTATCCGGGATGAATGGCATCGGCACCCTTATCCAGAGCGGCTTGAATGACGCGATCGATTTTCAGATAACTCTCCGTGCTGGCAGCGGGACCGATAATGCAAAATTCATCGGCTTCCCTGACGTGCACGGCAAATTCATCGGCTTCCGAGGCCACGGCTACCGTTTGAATGCCCATCAATCGACAGGTGCGAATGACCCTGCGAGCTATTTCTCCGCGATTGGCAATAAGTATCTTTTTCATGGCTCACATCCTGAAGATTCCGTATTTCTGCGTGGGAATGGGGGCGTGATGCGCCGCTGTCAGAGCTAAGCCGAGCACATCGCGCGTGTCTTTTGGATCGATGACACCATCATCCCAAATGCGCGCTGAAGCGTAAAAGGCACTTCCCTCTTTGGCGTATTTATCCAGAATAGGCTGCTTATACGCCGCCTGTTCCTTGTCAGACATCTGCTCTCCCCGTCTCTCCAATTGATCCATCTTCACCTGGCACAGCACGTTGGCCGCCTGCTCTCCGCCCATGACCGAGATGGTCGCATTGGGCCACATCCACATGAATCTGGGACTGTAGGCTCTGCCACACATGCCGTAATTTCCCGCGCCATTGGAAGCGCCGATGACGACCGTGAACTTGGGAACACTGGCATTGGCGACGGCGTGAACCATTTTCGCGCCGTCTTTCGCGATGCCGCCCGCTTCGTATTGACGACCGACCATGAAGCCGGTGATATTTTGCAGGAAAACAAGTGGTATCTTTCTCTCGTTACAGAGCTCGATGAAGTGAGTCGCTTTCAGGGCCGATTCGGAAAAGAGCACGCCGTTATTGGCAACAATGCCCACAGGCATACCCCAAATGCGGGCGAAACAGGTGACGAGTGTGGTACCGTAGAGCGGTTTAAATTCCTGGAAATCGGATCCATCCACCAGGCGGCAAATCACTTCCCTTATATCAAAAGACTGCCTGGGATCGGTTGGGACGATGCCGTAGAGTTCCTCCATGCGGTAAAGTGGATCGCTGACCTCCACCTGGTTGCGAATGACCGCTTCCGGCAAGTTCAAGTGGGAAAAAATCTCACGCACCTTGTCAAGCGCCTGTTCGTCACTCTTGGCGTAGTAATCACTGACTCCCGACTCCCGGCAGTGAACGTCGGCTCCGCCCAGGTCTTCAGCGGTGACCACTTCTCCGGTGGCGGCCTTGACAAGGGGTGGCCCGGCCAGAAAAATGGTGCCCGTTCCCTTGACAATCACCGTTTCATCGGACATGGCAGGGACATAGGCGCCACCAGCTGTACAGGAACCCATGACAGCCGATATTTGGGGAATGCCCTTGGCCGACATACGCGCCTGATTGTAGAAAATTCTGCCAAAATGCTCTTTATCGGGAAAAACCTCATCCTGCCTGGGTAAAAAAGCGCCGCCTGAATCCACGAGATAGAGACAGGGCAAGTGGTTTTCTGCGGCAATCTCCTGCGCCCGAAGGTGTTTTTTCACCGACAGGGGCACATAAGTTCCGCCTTTGACGGTGGCGTCATTGGCAACCAGAACCGTCAACACACCGGAAATCATGCCCATACCCGAAACAACCCCGGCGGAGGGCACGTCAAAATCGTAAACGCCGTCTGCCGCCAGAGCTGAAAACTCGAGGAAAGGACTGCCCGGATCCAGCACGTAGTCAACGCGCTCGCGCGCCGTCATCTTGCCGCGTTTGCGGTGCAGGGCCTTGGCCTTTTCTCCTCCGCCCTGATGAACCCGCCTCAATCGAGCGTGCAAGTCCGCCACACATTTCTCCATACTCTCGCGATTGGCTACAAACTGATTGGAAGCTATATCCACCCTGGACTGAAAAGCCGTCATACTATTCACCTACTTTTGTTTCTTGAAAACGCTTGAAACACCTTTTGTTTTTTTCACCGAACCATGCAGCAGAACCACGACAAGCAACTCAAGTTACTGATATGAAGGAGTGTCACAGAAATACCCGCACCAAAATCCGCGTGCCTGTCGTTTTGGAAAAGCATAGAGACATTGCGCATTCGGGTATCTCGCTCATGTTGAACTGCACTTTTCCCGTTCAATTTAACACACTTAAAAACGTCTGAGAAGGAGAAGAGCGTGAAAAGATGGACTTGTGCTGTATCCAACACGTTATTCTTTTCTTGCCCGAACAACCCTGCCGCTCAGTGATGGCCAAAGATCACAGCCAACTACTGCGGTTTGGTTATCGCTTACACTCAAAGCGAACCACGATATTTAAAACACGGCCCGTGTGTTTCGTTTTACCCGTCTATTGGGAGCTTTGCTTTGTCAATTCTAAATTAATTTTTTCCGTAAACTCTTTATTTTGTATGGGATTTGTGCTGCCTTTTTCAAACCAGGAAATTTTTCCAGATTGCAATACGCACACTTTCAATAGACCTCTTCTGTGAAATTGGTATTCATGGCCGTTTCTGGGTACTTGTATCTTTTCGTTGTCTGTAAGACCAAACGTCTCAAGAAAAATTTAAACGGTTTCCTCTTCTGTGTCACTGGGAAGGAATATCGTTAAAGAAAACAAGTCTGGGTGTTGATACAAAGGCGCAACCCATTCTTCAGCCTCCATTAGGCAGGTTGGACAATCTCTTTCTATATCTGCAAATACAATCAGGTTTACCGCGCTTCTCAAGATTTCAGGATGCCTGTCAAGTACCAGCTTATTGAAGTTCTTTTCATTGAGATACATTTTGCCAGAGATCATATCCACTGTCTCAGTTTTTATATGATATTTTTTGTAGTATAACCTTAAACCAAAGACAACGATTCCCACCGTAATCAATGCAGCACTAATGCAGTTGATAGCTCGACTGCTCATTTTTCCTTCAGTAAATACGTTCTCAAGATTAAAGCCGAATCTGAATCAAGTTCATCGTCCTCAACTTCTTCCAGCACGTAGATTGAATTGGAATGAACCGTGACAAGTTTGATATTTTAAGTGCGTATAGGAGTCGAAATGCTCCTGCATTTTCTTATTATTAAAGCGATATTTGGGATTGAGTCCTTTCTCTGGAACTTCCCTGTAGTATTTTGGCCATTTCAATTTTATCGTCTTAAAAAAATCTTTGTCTTTTTCAAACAGGAATATTTCGGGGTAACTTCCCTCCTGAAAATATATTTTTTTGTCAGGGCTGATGCATGCAGCATAACTTCTTGTCCACACTTCTTTTTCATAGAAATCCAAATATTTTCTTTTGGGGAACCAACTGTGAACCGTTTCGCCATTTAAATTCAATATTTTAAACAAATGGTCAGAGACGTTGATGATCGATAGAAAGTGCGTTTCATCGTATTTTAAAAAACAATTACCTGGGTCATGTTTGCTTACAGTTTTTATAAATTCCCCGGTTTTCTCGTTAAACAATACCATTTTCCCATGACTGTCGATAATCAGAAGAGTCTGGCCGTGATTCATAATGATTGCATACCACGGTTTCCCGAATTCTCCCGGCCCTTGACCAAAGCGCCCCTGAATTTGGTACAAGAATTCACCTTCGGCGGATACTTTGGTCACTTTTGAATGCCAATAGCCTATTAAGTAACAATCTCCATCATTGTTGGCAACCAGGCGCTCAACGGGATAATCAATAAAACTAATGTCTCTTTCCTTTGCAAGCTCAATTGATCCGTAGAAGCTTAAAGAAAATGTTAAAAGAAAAAACACGACACCTCTCCAATTTTTCAACTTATTTTTACAATAGGCCTTATGTTAATCGCAAAGAACCTTCCTTTCTTCATTTCACTTTAAGTCCTTTGTAAATAGATTTCTGACACCAGGTCATTAATGAAGACTTGCAATTGATTGTATCCAGATCAGATGATCAAGCTAATCACAAAAATCCGCCTTTGTCAAAAAAAAAACAGACGAGCACATTTCAGCTAAAATCCAACTGCTCATTTTTCCTTCAGTAAATACGTTCTCAAGATTAAATCCGAATCTGAATCAAGTTCATCGTCCTCAACTTCTTCCAGCACGTAGATTGAATTGGAATGAACCGTGACAATTTCGCCTTTTGGCACAAAATCTTTTATGAGTAGCTGATTGTCCTTGATGTTGTAGAGATCCATGCTTATCTCATAGGGTTTATAGATATACCATACGATTAAAATATATTTATCGCTTATGTAAAAAAAATTTTTTAATTGTGTATAGGAGTTAAAATACTCCTGTATTTTCTTTTTATTAAAGCGATGTTTGGGATTGAAAGCTTTCTCTGGAGGCTCTCTGTAGTATTTGGGCCATTTCAATTTTATCGTTTTAAAAAAATCTTTGTCTTTTTCAAACAGAAGTATTTCGGGGTAACTTCCCTCCTGAAAATACAGTTCTTTGTCAGGCCCTAAACAAGCGGCATATCTTCTTGTCCACACATCTTTTTTATAGAGATCATCATATATTTTTTGGGGGAACCAGCTGTGAACCATTTCGCCATCTAAATTCAATATTTTAAACAAATGGTCAGAGGGATTGATGTTGAACATCAACAAAAAATGCGTTTCATCGTATTTTAAAAAAAGATTGGCAGGGTCACGTTTGCTTACAGTTTTTATAAATTCCCCGGTTTTCTCGTTAAATAATACCATTTTCCCATGACTGTCGATAATGAGAAGAGTCTGGCCGTGATTCATAATGAGTGCATTTGTCGGTTTCCCGAATTCTCCCGGCCCTTGACCAAAGCGCCCCTGAATTTGGTACAAGAACTTGCCTTCGGCGGATACTTTGGTCACTTTTGAATGCCAATAGCCTATTAAGTAACAATCTCCATCATTGTTGACAACCAAGCACTGGACGGGATAATCAATAAAACTAATGTCTCTTTCCTTTGCAAGCTCGATTGATCCGTAGAAGCTTAAAGAAAATGTTAAAAGCAAAAACACGATACCTCTCCAATTTTTCAACTTATTTTACAATAGGCCTTATGTTTATCGTAAAGAACCATCCTTTCTTCATTTCACTTTAAGTCCTTTGTAAATAGATTTCTGACACCAGGTCATTAATGAAGACTTGCAATTGATTGTATCCAGATCAGATGACCAAGCTAATCACAAAAATCCGCCTTTGTCAAAAAAAACAGACGAGCACATTTCAGCTAAAATCCAACTGCTCATTTTTCCTTCAGCAAATACGTTCTCAAGATTAAAGCCGAATCTGAATCAAGTTCATCGTCCTCAACTTCTTCCAGCACGTAGATTGAATTGGAATGAACCGTGACAAGTTTGGGAGTCGAAATGCTCCTGTACTTTTGCTTTATTAAAGCGATATTTGGGATCGAGATCTTTCTCTGGGGCTTTTTTGTAGTATTTGGGCCATTTTAATTGTATTGTTTTATAAAAATTAACATCTCTTTCAAATAATAAAATTTCGGGGTAACTTCCCTCTTGAAAATATATTTTTTTATCAGGGCCTAAACACACAGCGTAGCTTCTTGTCCACACCTCTTTTTCATAGTGATCAAAATATCTTTTTTTCGGGAACCAGCTGTGAACTGTTTCGCCATCTAAATTCAATATTTTAAATAAATGGTCAGAGGCATTGATGATCGATAAAAAATGCGTTTCATCGTATTTTAAAAAAATACAGCTAGGTTCAAATCTGCTTACTGTTTTTATGAATTCCCCTGTCCTTTCATTAAATAGCGCAATTCTTCCTTTCAAGTCAGCAATTAGAAGAGTCTGTCCATGATTCATAAGCAATGCATATCTGGGCCTAGCGAATTCTCCCGGCCCTTGACCAAAGCGCCCCTGAATTTGGTACAAGAATTCACCTTCGGCGGATACTTTGGTTACTTTTGAATGCGAAAAGCTCAGCAAAAAACACTCACCACGACTGTTGGCAACAATAAATTGAACTGGATGATCAATATAGCTGAGGTCTGTTTCCTTGGTGAGCTCAATTGATTTGTAGAAGCTTAAAGAAAATGTTAAAAGAAAAAACACGATACTTCTCCAATTTTTGCAGGGTGTTGAAGAAAAAATCCGGCGTTTGACGAAATGAGTTACAGTAACCTTTTCATAAAGGAACGGCTATCTTGAGTTTTTGTTAATTGAATTAATGACGCAGGGTCATCGATCGACGCTTGCAATTAATTGTATCAAGATCAGATAATCCAACAAATCACACAGAGTTGTTTTTGTCAAGCGAAAAAAAAGTGAGCACTTTATGTCTAAAATCCAGCTGATCCTTTTTCATGAAGCCACATGAAGATGATGACACGTGTTGACAACATGATCTCCAATCACAACGACCCGCTCAACTGTACCTGTCCATTTTATTTGGCTTCGCACGAAAAAAGCTCCATCGGCGTATCGATGGAGCTTTTTTTCTTTGAGCTGTTTTCAGGGCTTATTTGATATTTATTTTGTACCGCACCAGGGTGTTGTCATCGTCGCGGTTTTCAATGGTATAGGCATAGCCATTTTTGAAGACCATTTTTGTAAGGCTGTTGAACCCATGTTCACAGGAACCCACATACACGCCTGCCGGATTGAATATATCCACTTTAGCGATGTCCTTAACCATATCCACCTCGTGCAAAACCAGCAGGTACCCGTTTTCAAGTGCCAGTAAATGGGATATGGGGAAATGCACAGGAGGAAATTCCGCCATTTTCACTGCTTTCGCAATGGTTTTTTCGGTGACAACCGATTGAAGCTGCGCGGGCAGGTTTCCCAGGATTCTCTCGCTAATGGGCTCTACCATTGCGTCAATCTGTTCTTTTGTCATGGGAATGGGGTCGTACGCCTTCTTGATAACTTGAACGGGGTTGAGTTTTGAATCCAGTTTTTGAATTTCATATCGATCGGCTTTAGCGGTGTAGACACTGCCGTCTTTACCAAAGGCCACAAAGGCCAACAAGCCCTTTGAAGTTTGTTTCATATTGCCGGCCAGGTATTCTGACCAATATTCCGATTCCATGAGCCTCTGGGGATTGAAGTTGGGTGTTTCATAAACAATCAAGTCCTTTTTTATCTCAAGATCTTGATTCAGAATAGCATAATGAATCGCCGTCATCTGCGTGGTCATGTTGACTGAGGCCACGGTGGAGCTTATCCATTCACCATTTCGCGAGAACAACGCGGTGGTAGGTATCAGCTCAAAGCTCTGATGTACCTTTTTGTCACGGTAGTCAAGTGCCTTGTCATAGTAATTCAGGGTTGTTAGAATTTGAGCCTGCTCAAAGGCAATGGCTGTTCCATTGTCTAAAACCTGAAAGCTCTTTAAGTTTAAAAATTCACCGGGCCCTTCACCTTTCCGGCCGATAGACCTGACGAATTTTCCTTCCGAATCAAATTCCACTACGCGGTTCTCGCCGGGATCGCAGACAAACATATTCCCTTTTGAATCGGCATCAACCGTTGTCAAAAAAGATGCCCAGATTAAATGATCCTCTTCGGTCTCGGGTCCGATGACCAGATCCTCCACAAACTCCAGTGTTTCCGTTTTTCCGGAAACTGTCTTCCCGTTGTTTACTGTCTGAACCTCCCCGGCAAACACACTGCCGCTGATGAGCAGGAAACAAACGATCTTCCATTGTATTTTCATAAACCTATCTCCTTGTGCTGTATAAAAGAACCGGCAACCTCTGGTTAACTGGTACGCATATCTTAAAGAATACGCAGGTCTCCGGCTTTAGTTGCCTTGCGCCTGTTCTTTTTTTTAAGTAAGCAGGCTTTTCCGCATGCTGTATTTAGGCGTGTATTGACCGCGCTGACCGCCCGACTTGTACAACCCAACCGAACAGGTTTGTGGTGAGAATATCGTTCGGCAGGAGTGAGATATCCCATGAAAGGACCCTTCTCAAGATGACAGACACCATCTTCCCATTTTGCCCGGCATTGTGATCCGGCATAGTTTCTCGCCGATCTGGTTTATCCACCATCATTCAGGTGCGTTTTCATTGGCATTTCACAAATATGGTTGTGCAACAGCAATTAGCATTGATAAACAAATCAATAGCTAATATGATGTGCTCGGAGTCCGGTCTGCAGACTGATGAATCTCCGTATTGTCATTGTTGCCAAAGAGAAAACAGATTTCAGATAGGTGTTAGAGAAGGCAAAAGACTTCAGTCGTTAGGAGAAAAAAATGACCTTAAAATTCGGACCGCGCCGCGGAACCTATATTGATTTAGCTCGTGAAGACATCCATCGGGTTTTTCCACTTCCCGATACAGAGAAAGGCTATCTCGAAGAATTCGACCTTATTTACCGCACGCTTTGCAGTGTTTTATTCAATTTTGTCCCCACTTCCGGGCACCCGGGCGGCTCCATCTCTTCCGGCAGGATCGTTACCTCTCTGCTTTTTCAAATGATGGATATCGATTTGAGTGATCCCAACAGAATGGACTCGGACATGATCAGTTACGCGGCAGGCCATAAAGCGCTGGGGCTTTACGCCATGTGGGCGCTTAGAAATGAAATCGCGAAACAGGGTAAAACGGGTCTTTTACCTCAAAAAGAAAACCTTCAAATGAGAATGGAAGACCTTCTTGGTTTCCGCCGAAACCCCATTACCAGCACGCCCCTCTTCCGCAAGTTCAATTCCAAACCGCTCGATGGTCACCCCACGCCAGCCACCCCTTTTGTCAAACTCTCCACAGGAGCCTCGGGAGTTGGCCTGGCCTCTTCAATCGGTTTGGGCTTTGCCTCGCGCGATTATTACGGTCAGCATGCGCCCAAACTGCACATTATTGAAGGCGAAGGCGGTCTCACACCCGGACGTGCAGCCGAAAGTATGGCGGCGGCGGCAACAGCCGGTCTGGATAACATCACGCTGCATCTGGACTGGAACCAGGCATCCATTGATTCCGATTTCGTGACACGTGAAGGCGATCAACCCGGCGATTATGTTCAGTGGGATCCGGTTGAATTCGGTTACCTGCAGGACTGGAACGTCGTTTTTGTTCCTGACGGAAAGGATTTCCATCAAGTTCTGGCAGGTCAAAAACTGGCCATGTCCATTCATAACGGGCAGCCAACCATGATTGTCTATCGAACCATCAAGGGCTGGTCTTACGGCATAGAAGGCAAGGCCTCTCACGGTGGCGGCCACGCCATGTGTTCTCCCGGTTTTTACCAGACACTTGAACCGCTGTTCGGCTCTCATGTTCCCGGTTCACCTGAAAAGGCGGCAGAGTGCAAGAGCAATCCCGTTGTCGCGGAAGAGCAGTTCTGGCAAACTCTCACCGCCATTCGCGCTCAAGTCAGCCAACGTCCCGACATGATCCAGTTCCTGGCCGGGAAACTGCAATCGAGTAAGGACAGGCTGGATCGATCCGGACGCAAGCCCAGAGCCAAAGCACCCCAACTTGAAAAAGCCTTTGCCGCCGCCAGGGAAAGTTTGGAACACACGCCGGAAGAACTCGAGCTGAAAGCTGGATCCAAAGCCACACTGCGGGGCGCGCTCGGCAACACCTTGAATTATTTGAACGAAAAAAGCCAGGGCGCGTTGCTGGCCGGAGCGGCCGACTTACTGGGGTCTACCAGTGTGAAAACTGCGGGCAAAAGCTTTCCTCAGGGTTACCTGCACGCTGCATCCAACCCCGAATCGCGCATCCTGTCCATCGGCGGTATTTGTGAAGACGGTATGTCCGGTGTCCTGACGGGCGTTTCAGCCTATGGCGCTCACATTGGTGTGTGTTCTTCATACGCCGCGTTTATGGCGCCATTGGGTCATATTGCCAGCAGATTGCACGCCATTGGGAATCAGGCCAAAAAAGAGGTCTCCGACAGTCCCTACACGACCTTCATCCTGCTTTGCGCGCACGCGGGTCTTAAAACGGGCGAAGACGGCCCCACACACGCCGATCCACAGTCGTTGCAGGTTCTGCAGGAAGCCTTCCCGAAGGGTACGGCTATAACCCTGACTCCGTGGGACCCACAGGAGCTTTGGCCGCTGATGGCGAAAGCACTGTGTGAAAGACCTGCTATCGTTGCGCCTTTTGTAACCCGTCCCTCTGAAAACATTCTGGACAGGCAATCGCTGGGTCTGGCGCCGGTTCACGCGGCACAAAAAGGCGTTTACAAGCTGTTGTCCGCCAACGGCAAAGCGGAAGGCACCCTCGTTCTGCAGGGCAGTGAAGTAGCCTACGCGTTCCTGGAAGAAGCCCTTCCCCTGATAAACAAAGCCGGTATGAACCTGGATGTGTACTATGTCAGTTCCGTTGAGCTTTTTGAAACCCTGCCTGACGAAGAAAAAGAGTCTATTTTTTCGGAAGCGCAAGCGGCGGACGCCATGGGCATCACCGGTTTCACCCTGCCAACCATGTTCAAATGGGTGACATCCACCCACGGCAGAAAAAACACCATGTACCCCTTCAAGCAAGGTCACTACCTGGGCAGCGGCCAGGGTTATCGCGTTGTGGAAGAGGCCGGACTGCACGGTACCGCGCAGTTCAAGGCCATTGAAACATACCTGAAAACGAAATAAGAGGTTGTGTCAAAACGGAAAAAGGCTGCAATGGAGAGCCAGGCGCCCCTTCCCTTGATACCCTTCTTACCCTTCAGGATGAACAGGCCTGATACCGCCAGGATGACCAGTGCCACGGCATAGACATCGGCTACAACAGTCCACAGTCTCTTGGGCGCGTTGTAATGCAGGAAATTGAACTGATTGAACATCCAGCGCTTTTCCAGGCGTTCAATTTCACCCAGCCCTGTATCCAGATCCAGAATGGCGGTTCCCCCTTTTAAATACACTTTGAGAGTAGAATTGTCGGGGAAATAGTGTTTGTTATACGCCTCGGCTTCACCATAGAGAGCCAGTATTTCTTTTATTTTCTCTTGATCGAGTGTGGTGATGTCTTGAGGACCCTTGAGGTCTATTGTCACAATTTTGGGAACGTAGTTGGGATTCCAGTCCTTTAAGTGATTGAGAGCAATCCCGGAAACGGCGTAAATAAAGGTCAAGCCGAAAAAGAAATAACCCAAATCTCTGTGAATGGCCCTGTTCCACCTGTTAATAGTCGTCTTGATTTTCTTTGAAGGCATAGGTGACCCCTGGCAAGATGATGTTTTTTTTACAGAAGGCGGGTTCATCTGTAAAAATGGCAGGGTCCAACCCTGCCATCTTCATTTTACCATAACTTTTTTTAACGCTTATTGATTGACACTGTACTCAATGCATTCAATGTAATAATCGCTAACGTAATCTTTACCCGACGCGTCCATTTCCTTCAGGATTTTGGTCAACTGATCTTCGTGGCCTCCGTCGTGATCGTGGTCGTGGTCGTGATCGTGTTTACCGAGACCGTGACCTGGTCCTTCGCCCTTTTTCACGGATGGCTTGGCATTTTCTTTCGCCGCGGCTTCTTCGCGTTCAGCCTTCATTTTCAAGACTTGCGCTTTTGTTATTCTGTTTTCTTTAACCGTACCGATAATTGTGACATCGGAGCCATTTATTTCCGCTTCAAATACAGGAACTGTTTCACTGGACATGACGTGAATGGATTCTTGGGGTGTATCGGCAAATACCAGCATCTTTTTACCGCCGTGTTTGCAAACATGATCGACAGTACCCACTGTTTTAACGACTTTATTCAGATAGTTCTCGGGTTTTGAGATCAGTTCCTTCAAGGAGACTTCCAAACTCTCTCCTGCAAACATGAAACTGCTTATGGTTGTGAGTGCAAAACAAACTGTTAATTTCTTAAACATAATCTTTCTCCTTTTTTGAAATTCAAATTGAAAATAATGTACTTGCGAAGCCAGTTCAAGTCATTTTGTGTGAATTCAATGCCTATGTAGGAATACTCACAATATCCCTTTTTTTTAACCTGAGGCTGGCAGCACCCCCGCAGCGACTGACTTAAGTCACTGCTTTGTCTATAACATAAGCCTTAGAAAGACAAACGCCAGACCCATGGCATGCACCTCGCGGTTATGTGACAAAAAAAAACTCGACAATCCCGATGGCAACTGAATGACTTCGGTTGAACGGCCGTTTTGTTACTGTCTTTTTTAGAAAAACGGTGCGGGACATGTTGAAAACCCGTCATTGTAAGTCATCAACATGTCCTGCACCAAATGAGGAAAAAAACAGTCTTTGAAGGTTAATTAAGTACGCAGGGAAGCAGTTCCAGTATACTCAGCTGCGGCCAGACTGAAGGATCCCGCAGGGGTTCACATGGAGGTTCGTACGCGCGGAGGAAGACACCTTCATCATCGCCATCCTGCAAATAGCTCTGCCAGGTTATAACGAATTCGCCAACGCTGTTTAAAGCCACATCGGGAAAACTCTGATCTTCCACGGTGGTAAGATTGACTTTAAACTCATAACCCTCTGGTACCGCACCTTTCTTGAACTGCTGAGCAAAGACACCGGCTCCGCTGCCATCCTGACCCAGCGAATACCAGACAACGACAAAATTAGCACTGTCATCCATATCCACTCTGGGATAAGCAACCAACTGGGCGCTGTAGGTGTTTATCTGGAAAGGTTCGTAATTTGCAGACCCGTCTGGTGGATAGATTCTGCCGAAAATCCCAAACTGCGTTTCTTCCAGTGGTCCTTGCCAGACAATGACAAAGTCTCCTTGTGGGCTCATTGCCAGGTCGGGATGCTGCTGATCTCCAGCCTGGAGCTTGTTCACCTGGAATTCCGGGGCGAGAGGTGTTCCAGCGCTTGAAAACTGTCGAGCCATAATATCCCAGCCACTGTCTTCTCGCCAACTCTGCCAGACAACCGCAAAATTGCCTTGAGCATCGCAAGCAACTTTTGGATTCTTTTGATCCCAGGCGGTTGTATTGCTAATGAGAAACTCATCGCTGACAGGTTGATTGCTGCTGTCAAAGAGTCTTCCATAAACACCGGCACCATCACCATCCTGACCGAGACTCTCCCAAACGGCAATTTGATTGCCAAGACTGTCCAGGGCAATGTCGGGCTTGCTGTGAGTTGAAGCATTAAAGTGATGCAGTTGGTATTGACCGGGTAGAACCAAGTTACCTTGATCATCAAACTGCATTCCGAAGATGCCCTCCCACTGTCCGTTCTGGCCTTCATCCTGCCAGACGATGACGGCATTGCCATCCGGAGTTAAAGCTGTTTGAGAGTAGCGCTGGTGATTCTGAGTGTGGTAGTTGACCAAAACTTCTCCACTTACCGATGTAACGGGATAATTGTATCGTCTGCTGTAAACACCGGAGAGATCGCCATCCTGACCGCTCTCACTCTGCCAACTAACCGTGTAGGCAGAACCGGAGGACATATCCACTGAAGGGAAGGCTTGAATACCGGGTGTAAAGGTATTGACCTGAACCTCACCTGTAACAGCGGTGCTTTCCCAAATGGTTCGACGATAGTAAATTACCACGACATCCAGGTTGTTAATCGTATAGGGATCGTGTTGATTCATGGAACACACCTGTGTCAGAACGTTGATGGAATAGTCTGGCTGGTTGTTATGCCCCGTTACACGAACGACGACATTCAAAGCAGTGCTTGCGCCCACACCCAATACGCCGGGTGACCAAACCCCGTCCTGATAGGTTCCCAATCCGGTGTCAGAGACGTATTCAAGACCCAGGGGAATATCCAGGCGGATACAAGACACGTCAGCGGGATCGGGACCGTTGTTTGTCAAATCAAGGGTTATTTGCACTTCAGTGTCCACAGCTGCCACCAGTTTATTTGCGGATATTGTCAAGTCCAGGTCAGCCGCATCAGGTACCATTTCGTACAATTCAACCTGATCGTCTTCACCCAGTTCGTGATTGTTGACCACTGAGTCGATATCAAAGCCATTCATCTCAATGACTTCAACCGTATTCACCAAGGCCTGAGAATTATTGACATCCACCTGAATTTCCAGAACCACGGTTTGTCCGGGCGGAATGAATCCGGCCTGCCAATAACCGGTAAAGGGGTCAAAAGGCCGACCTTCGCTGGCATGGGAAAAGTAAGTTAGTTTTTCAGAAAAGTCCACGTGCAAGACCACATCCGTGGCTCCATGCTGGCCTGTGTTGGTCGCACTCACCTGGTAAGTAACGCGACTGCCCACATTGATATCTTGAGGAGGCAGGGGGTTCACTCGATCCATACTCACCTCAATATCGACAACATTGGAAGTGGGGAAGAATTCATAGTAGTCGTTATCTCTCTTATCAGCAGAGCGCTGATTGCCTTCCAGAAATGATATGTCATCGGGAAGTCCACTTTCAGGTTCGTATTGAACAAAATGGTAGGGATTGGAGTAAGCGGCGACGGTACTGCTTACAGGGGTCTCACTGTGCCAGTTATAATCCATGATGTAGACAATATTGGAGCTCTCTTCCAGCACAATACCGAAGTAGTTGTAAACGGAGTTGGGGCTTCCGTATTCAAATGAAGACCACTTGATCCAAAGCTGCCGATTGGGTTCAGTGCCAAAAGTCTTTATGTAAACCTTGTCGTTAGAATTGGTGGGTGGTGCGTCTGTAAAACTGTCCCAAAAAGCACAAATAGTGTGGTTGGGCAGAATGGGGTTAAACACATCCTGATCGTTCAGATCGATATTGTCCTGATCATCCTCTGGCAGCGTATCGTCTGCTGTCGCGAAAGTTAACAAGCCGTTTTGACTGACTTTGAATTCGGTTACTGACTTTCCAAAGAAGACAAAATCGAAACCTATTTCACGCGGACTGGACCAGGAATTGGTCATTTGACCCGATGTGGTTATCTCGATCCAGCCTTCAATGGCGTCATCTTCTTCCGTGTTCAAGTCGCCTGGATTCCCCGGGTTATTCAAATCGGTAAACCGCGTTGAATAGGACCAGGATATATTGGCCGCCGAAGGAGTGGCCACCGCCTGGATGAAGGTGGAGGTATTGCGAAGTCCGCCTGTTCCATTGGGTGATCTTTGCAGTGAATGGGCATCCTTGTTCCCCCTGCCATCTTCATTGAGTTGCTCTTGATTGCTCTTCAAAAGACTCAACAAACCACTGTCATCGGCATCGTTCGTGTCGTAGACAACGGCATCCAGAAGACCCGTTGTAACGATGGCACGATTCAATGAAAAGTCCTCTTCATCGGCACTGTAGAGCGCAACAGCATCGGCACCGTCCTGGATGGTGTTATCGGGTATTTCGTAATCAACCGCAGGAATAACGCCCGCGTTGCCCAAAACGAAATAGCCATCTGCATTGGTTTGGTAACCATCGAGGTCCACCACCATGTAGGGTTCATCTGAAGAGCCGTCATAAAAGACCAATGACAAACCGTCCAGACTGGAGTGGCCTCTACCACCGTCAAAGAGCTCCACAAATTCACGCGCATCGGTTCCCGGCGTATCGGAATCCACTTCATTGATTATCATGCCTTCCATGTTGGGTCCGTCAGGAGTAGGAAGTGCCGCGGCAAAGGTGCTGTTATTCTGGTTACCACCTGAGCCATTTGGGAAGCGCTGAAGTGAATGTACCGCGGAACTTCCTCTTCCCGATTCATTGACATAAGATTCGCCTGGATTGAGTAGAAGCATGAGTTCCGGGTCACTGGTATCATCGGTGTGATATACCACGGCGTCTTCTATGTGGTGCGTCTGGATTTGTGTGCCATTGGGGAAATTTTCCGCTCTTCCCAAGTAGAGTACGGCTGCGTCGGGTCCGTCCTGGAACGTTTCGCTGGGGATTTCTATGTCAATTTGAATTTGGAACTCTGCCGCGACAGCCTGATTGGCAATCAAAAAATAGCCGTTTTCATCGGTTTGGTAACCGTTGAGATCAAGGGTGAAGTAGGAGGCATTGCTAACTCCGTTGTAAAGCACAAGCAGCAAGCCATCCAACGAAGTGAAACCTTCTCCACCATCGTAGATTTCCAGGAACTCCATATGATCCGATGCACCCTGATCGACGTCAATTTCATTGATCACCAGCTGATTGGCGCGAACGGAATTGGGCAGGCCTGGAGTGGGCAAAGCCGGCTGAATGAAGTCCGTGGTACGAGGGCCGCCATTGCCATCTGCATAACGCTGCAGAGAGTGATGGTCTGCCTGACCCAATCCACCTTCGTTTACTTTCTGCTGACCATCCAGCAAAAGGGGCAGCAGCGCGGCCTCCCATGGATGGGCTTCATCGACCAGAGAGTAGACAACGGCATCTTCCAGGCCATTGGTCTGTACAGGTGTACCATCGGGGAAGAGTGCGGGATCTCCCTGGAAGAGCGCAACAGCGTGTACGCCGTCCTTGAGATAATTATTGGAAAAGTAAATATCGGCTTCCATGACTCCAGTTGAAGCTAAAAGGAAAAAGCCGTTTTCATCCGTCTGATAACCGCTCAGATCAAAGGTGTGGCAGGAAGCGGCCGTTTCACCGTCGTAGAGCACGAGCAAGTAACCGTCCAGAGGTGTATTGCCTCTACCTTGATCATACAGTTCAATGAACTCACGGTTGTCCAGGACACCCTGATCGAAGTCAATTTCATTGATCAGCGGAGTGGCGTGATTCGAAGATTTGGGTGTCGGCTTGCAGATAACATAGTCGCCGGTAACCATGTTTCCACCTGCCATATCGGGAAATCGCTGCATGGAGTGAATGTATTTGCCGTCGTAGGCATCTTCATTCACCATTTGCTGATTTTCTTTTACCAAGTCAAACAAAGGTGAACTCTGGAAAAGGATGTCATTGGTGTGATAGACCAGACCATCTACCAGACAATCTGTCAATATATCGTTTCCGGAGTAGTCTGAAGCGGTACCCACTGAGAGAGCCAAACCATCGGCTCCATCCTGGACAAGCGCGGAGTCGATAACCAGATCCACTTGAGGGACATCGCTGTTCCCGATCAGGAAGAACCCGTTTTCATCGGTTGTCATACCGGCTAAATCCAGCACCGGACCGTAGCGGTTACCGGTGTCACCATCGTAAAAGGTCACCACCAAACCATCCAGCGGCTGCAGACCGAGTCCGCCGTCGTAGAGCTCGATAAATTCCATGTCCTGCAAAACAGTAGAGGCATCCACCTCATTGATCAGCAGCACAGAGAAGTTGGGCTGTCCTGGCGTGACAAGGCCAGCCATCATACTATCGGTATGAAGGGCGAGAGCTTCAGCGTGGGGTAACCTCTGACAGGAATGCGCCTCTTTCTGACCGAACTCGTTCTCGTTTAGCTGAGGTTGATCCTGAGCCAGGAAAGACAAAAGCGTGTCATCATCGGGATTATCCAGACCATAAACCACCGCATCCAGAATCTGACTTGATTCCAGAGTTGAAAGCGTGTTCTCCACCAGGGGTTTCTGATAGATCACAATGAGGGTTGCTCGATCCGGCAGAGCGTCATTTGGCAGAGTGTAAGAATTGCCCGAGGCGGCAGCAAGCTGACTTCCCGCAAGCAGGAAAAAGCCCCCGGAGTTGGTTTCATAACCCGATAGGTCATATACAGCATCGATGTTATCGTCTTGACCATCAGCCACCAGGATGAGCCATTGATCGAGGGAGGTGTAACCCGTTCCGCCATCGTAGAGTTCAATGAATTCTGCCCGGTCGACCGTTCCCTGATCCGAATCGACCTCGTTGATAAGAAGGGTTTGTGAAGAGACATTCAATGAGAAGATAAGACTTGAAATAAAAACAAACAGAATTTTCATGGCTCACCTCGCTTCTCTTTTTGATTCCACATTGGGGTAACTGGCTTCACAAGGATGAGCGAGCAACAGGTCGAGGATATTCAACGAACCACTGCCATCCGCGTCCAGCCAGGGATAATCGAAACTGTTTTCCTGCCAGCCAGCCACGCGGAACCACCAGTCGGCGGCACTGAAAATACCGTCACCGTTATTGTCTTCCAGATGAGGTGCTGTCAGGCGGAAAGCCACCGTGTATGTCTGGTTGTTGGCATCTTCCACCGTTAATTGAATTTCGTAAACACCTTCACCATAGGGAGTCAGAATCGTTGAAGAGCTGGTGGGTTCTTCAATGAAACCCCCTTCAGGCGGAGCGCTGATCAGTTCCCAGAGGTAGCTGAACGGCCCTGTTCCGCCACAGGCGCCCACGCTCCTCAATTCAAAGGGTGCCGCAAGCGAACACATGGTTTGAGTGGGCATATTGACAACCACTTCAATTTGATCGGGATTTTCCGGGACAAATTCCACGACATGGTTGGCGAGACGTTCACAACCACTGTTCATTTTTCCCGTTACCGTAAAAGTTTGCACACCAACCCCTTCGACATGAACAACACGCGTTGTAGGGCCGTGAGACCACTGGTACATGTCATAGCCCTCAGAGGCTTCAAGTGTAACACCCTGTGAGCAAAAAGAAGTGAGCGGACCATCCACGGTGAGTTCGGGACTGTTAACCGCGTTAAATGAAATGAAAACTTCATCCACTGACTCATCGCAAGAACCGCCGCTGATGGTCCAGTGAAGCTCGTAGGTCTTTCCAAGATCACCGTAAAAAACGGTATGAGGGTCGTAGGGGTCTTCGAACACACCGTCTCCACCGCTGTGCAGGGTCCATAAGCCCTCTCCAGTGATGGGCATATTGGCAGCCAGCTGAGTCTCGCTGCCACAGACCTGCATGTCCTCGCCGGCATCAGCCTGAGTGAGGACCTCAGAAAAGACGACTTCAACCTGATCCGTACTGGTGGGACAATTTTGCGACGTAATCGTCCACTGAAGAAGGTAAGTCTCCCCTATCTGCCCGGAAAATTCCGAAACCGGGCTGGATGGCTCGGCTAAGAGACCTCCGCTTCCCGATAGAATGGTCCACTCACCTGTGCCAAAGACGGGTTGATTGCCGTGCAGCGTGGTAGAAAGTGCGCATACAAATTGATCGACACCTGCGCTGGCCTTATCACCACCCTGTCCGTCACCGACGTCCTTGCCGGCAAAGGTACCGATATCATCGACAAGGTGACTGCTGTTGAATAATTGCAAGTCATCGATGTCCAGTATGACAATCTGAAGTTCCTCACCACTTACCGCCTTATCAGGAGCCGCTTGCAGCGACATGGGCACGCGGAGCACGAAATGGTTGGCTAAATCGATATCGCTTCCGATTCGAAATTCAGTAAGAACCGTGCCATCCAGTTTTCGAGCCTGGACTCTGAAGCCGTCGTCCATGGAGATCTCTCCGCAACCGTAGTCAAAAAGACCGTAAATGATATGGTCGAGCTGAGGCGGTTGAGCCAGAACCGTGGACGCAAAGAGCATAAGGATGATGCGAATTAAAGTCTGTCTCATTGGTCACCTCCTTCACTTAAACCGGACTCTTCGGAAGCATGGCCTCCTGAATCGCTGTCTGTATCCTTATTGTTCTTTTTGTTACCTGAATAAGCATAGGTTTCAAAGAAGAAGTTAATGTCGCTGACCCCATTGATAAAGTCATCAATGGCGGCATTGGCATCGCTGTGCATATAAGCTCCCGGAATGATGAGCAGCCAGCGTGTATTCCAGACAGAGCGGCCGATCAACCTGGAATCCGTGGTGGTTTCTTCGGGTATAAACTCACCCGAATCATCATAGGCTCTGAATGCCGAGAACTGTCTGATATCATAGATATCCTCACTCAATGAATGATTGATGGGTATCCAGTCGGGTTCTTCAACATCCTCCAGTGTCAACGGCATAGGCACAGGTAGCTTCTGGTCGACGATCTGCCACTCTCTGACCTCAAAGTCAGTGGCATCAGGTGATCTGAGGACATCCATGCCAGCGGGAACGAGATAGACCCGGGGAGTCTGAGAGAGATTGAGATCGCCGTAATCACTGAACCATACACCCACTGAGCGAATTCGAGTGGCAAAGTGACTGGGATCATAAGCACTGTCTTCACTACCCAGCGGCCAGCCGAAGAAGTTCATCCTCGAGACCACATTGGTGCTGAAGGGAATGACAATGCCGGGTTCTGGAGCCGCTCCCTGAGGTGCAAACGGACGGCAGTAGCGCACAAACTCCGGAATGGCCCAGAGGTTGTCCACGCGGTGACGGGCAAGTTCCTCCCGCCATGCCGTATCGTTATCGGAATTAATTCGGAAGAGCTGTTTTCGAATGGAGAAGCGATTGGTCTCCACTTGCGGATTATTGAAGCCCAACTGGGGTTTCAGAACATCAAAATTCGCCTTCATGCGCGCAATGGGATCAGCCAGACCGGCCCGACCCGGCAAGGGAATAAGCTCACCGGACATGCTGCGTTCCATTTCACCCAGGTTCCTCTGTCGAACGATGCTGGTCAGGAAATCTCTGCCCGCCAGTTCATTGGTTCCCAGAAGATTGGTCTCGTAATCGTATGCGGCAGCAGCCAGGTAAACGTACTTCGCTGCCAGATCGAATTGAGCGTGATACTTTTGCAGCGCCTCGTTTCTCATCACCCTGAAGAACATGTCCTTGTAACGGTAATCCTGGGTGTTAGCGGCTGCGTTTTTCCTGAAAACAATCATCTCATCGAGCAGGCGATTGCCTTTGGCAACAGCGGCTTTGTAGGCTGCCACTTTACTCTTGACGGTATCCAGGGCGATGTAGACTTCAAGGCGCAAGCCGGGTTCCTGACGAATTTGAGCCTCGAGCTCTCGGATGGCCACGCCCAGATCGTGTTTCGCACTCATGTTAGATATTGTAATATCATGACTCATGGCCATCGCTTCCTTTGCCATGAGTTCCAGTTCTTCCGACAAACCCAAAGCCGTGTCAACCGTTTTGATCACATTTTGCATTGTTCCTCCTGATGTCTCAAGGGCAGCATGAAGACCGGAAAACGCATCGTTTGAGGTACCGACTTCGTCGGGTATAGCCTCCTGCATGGAGGTTGTTACCACATCAAGCCACTCCGATTCGATGTTGAGGACGGTTCTGAGTCTTTTGACTTTTTTGATTCCTTCATCAATGTCCGTGAATATATGAAACTGTCGCCAATTAGCATGGGATACACTCGTATCGAAATTGAATTGTTGAACAAGATCCACAATCGTTCCTTCCATGGTATCAATAAGGCGGTCGTATTCGTTCAGAGCCACATCCACTTGCGCGATAGCCTGTATCAACCCGCCCATGGCTATTTGAATTTCGCCCTTGGCCCTTCGCTCACCCCATGAGGGATCGGGAACCAGAAGACCGATGTCCCTGGTATAGGAGTCGTGATAGTAGTCGTGGAAGGAAACACCTTGCCCGGGTTCTACAAATTGATAGGTTACGGTGTTGATGTCTTTAATGAAGTTGGTCCATTTATCAATGGGACTGGGTTGGAAAGTGGGATCCAGGCCATTAGAGTCCCACCAGCTATCCAACCAATCTTCAATTGGTTGTTGATCGCTATCGTCTTTTAGTGTGAGAGTTGAAGTCCAGGTATCAAACCGGGCCAGATTCTTACCGGTCAGGCGTTCGTAATCCACGTACATGTAGTGGTGAATGTCGGGACCGTCATAGCCGGTGGGATAAGTGCCTCCGGGGCCTATATCACCGTCGTAGGGATAACCAAATACCTCTATTAAACGACTCATGTAATCGTAATCCTGATCGTAAATATTAGCGGTAAAGTCATCCACTGAGTCCTGATTGAATCGGAGCCTGTTTGAAAGTTGATTGGCCTGATCGAAGACAAAGAGCGCATTGGCCATGTTGTCCATGGCGCGTTCGTAGAGTTGCTCGAAGTGCGTTTTTCCGTCGTCAACTTCCTGGGGATCGATATCAAATGCCAGTGCCCCTCTGGCAAGACCGAGAGGATTGCTGCCGGCATCGGCTTTGTCGAGTTCGGCTTGAATGGCCGTAAACTCTGCCGCGATACTTCTCAATTCGACCACAGAAGTCCGGTCGACCTTTTCAAGGCCGGTTCTTTCCAGATCTTCCACAGGTAGAATGGAATTGGCTGTGACCCAATCGAAATAGGCGCCTTGGCCTGCTCTTCTGGCCCACTCAGAGAGTCCCCATGCCCGGTCTGGCTGGGAATCCTTGTAACCCTGCCATTGACCGGATGGATCGGCCACGTACTTTTCCCGATATGTCATGTTGACAATTTGGGCTCCGGTTTTGGCCTTCTTGGCGGCAACTTGAGCAAATTTTCGCTCATCCTCGTAATCCACCTGAAGAGCGACACCTGAAACAGTTACCGCTTCCGCCCTTGGTATCCAGGAGTAGTACGGATGAGTCAACAGTTTATAGAAGGTGGTCATGGCGGTCAGGTAGTGGCCCCAGGCATCGCCATGTCCCTGCGGGAACAGAATACGGGCATCTGTTTCATCCACAACACCGCTGATATCCTGATCCTGGATGTTATAGGCCTGGACGTAGGCCACTTCGCCATCACCCGAAGTGAAGTTCCAGTAGAGTCTGTTGTAAACCGGAGAAGCCGCCACACCCGAGCTGTAGTCATCCCGTCCGCGCAGAAGAGCCAGTTCCTCGGCCAATAGTGAATCCTGCTGATTCTGGAAAGCGAAGAGCGTTGGGGACACATAACCCATTTCACCGCCGCTGTCAAACCCAATGGTGGGGTCAATGGCATCGGCATAGGCTTCGTTACCCAGCAGCGTGTAGAAGCCCGCAATGCGATTGGCTACCAGCAACAGGGCGTTATTCGCGGGATCGTAGTTAATGGGCGGAGTACCGTCGATACTCAGAGACATGCCGCGGCGAAGAACGGTTTCATAAGCCTCTATCAGACCCATGCTGTTGAGGTTATCCGGATTGTTGTTCATGGCCACGGGACCTTCGTATCGCTCGCCCAGTTGGCCAATCATACTTGCGTAGGTATTGGTTGGAGATGAATGGAAGTCCTGGACACGGGCTTCAAAGGCATTTAAGCGGCGTACAACCCGCTTAATCCAGCCCTCGGCCAGCACGCCTCTCGGGTGCGTGGGTGTACTTGAAGGATCACCGGCGAGCTGTGTGAACTGTTCGTCGTTCTGACATGTGGGCACGCCCCTGTAGCGGGCGAAGAACCAGTTGTCGGAAAGTGTGGTCAGGTTCGCGCCGCCAAGGGTTATTTCCTGAAGACCGGGGCCTTGCTCGAAGAGACGCCAGCCACTGCCCGGAATCATCACGCCGTTGTCATCGAATTCAGGAGGCGCTGGTGACACACCACCTTCGTCGGGTTTGTAGTACCACTCGAAGTAAAGCGCTCTCTCTCCTGGATCCTGAATGTTGTTGTTGTTTCGGTCATCAAATGAATTGCCGCCAAAATCGCCGCTGTGACGAAGCGTAAGCTGTTCGTCGAAAACGTTATCAGAGGGGATGATTTTAACTTCCCCAATGTAGGGGCTGTAGCGATTTGGACTGTATTCAAGACAGTCCACGCGGAAGACAGCCAGCGTAACCGGCAGTGGATTGAGTGTCTGGTCGTTGTTAAAGACAACGGTTACCCAACCCGTTGAATCCGCGTTTCCTGCGGAAAGGGCTTTGGGCTCACCACTCAGCAGTGTTTGTGAGAAGGGTTCGGATTCGTCCAATTGATCGGTTCCCAGCCAATAGGGGGAATCGTATTCCACACCGTCAATGGGCCAATTAACATCGTTGGGGTTCCTTGTTTTGGCGTAAAGCGCATCAATAGCCTCGCCCCACTGGGCTTCACTGCTGAGTGTTTTCAGGAATTCACGCTCATGGTTGGTCATGACGTTCAGCATCAGCAGAGGTTCTCCGGCTACCGTGGTGTCCATGTAACCGCCAAAAGCGAGTTTACCGGAAACGGCATCAAAACTCAGTCTCGACCGCAGAGAAAACGGCACGAGAATACTGCCGCTGCCGCCACTGACAATGACCGGTTGTCCATTGCGGTACTCTATGGCGATGTCATCGGGAAAGGAGGGCAGATCGGCATCGATCAGCTGAACTTCACGCGGTGTGAGGGGGTCGATCAAGTTCACCAGAGATCGGGGACGGTCCGTTTCTTCACCGTCGGGCCGTTCGTAGATAACCTGTACCGCTTCCTGATTGAAGATGTCGGGTAAGCCGTTCTTCGGGAAGAGCAGCGTTTCACCCACAGTCAGTACCGGGGACACATCCGGCCAGCGAATGTTGTAAACGACCTCTATGGGCGAAGCGTATTTTTCTTCAAGTACGTCATTAAACAAGTTAAAGAAGAAGTCCAGCAGTTCCTGAGTTCGGGTATCCGAACGTATGACGGTCGTCATGGTCAGAGGCAGCGTTCCCTCAGTACGCGGGTAGGCAGCCCAGTATTCCCAGGTAATTTTGGACTGTCCGTTTTTGAAAACCTCAATAATGACATTGTTTAGTTCACCATCGGAATCCGTCTGCAATTCGCCGTCCACCAGCTGCTGGTTGGTCCACATCTGAAGCAGGTTCTCCCAGTCCGGTTGATCGGATCCCGCCGGGAGAAGAGCCGCCAATCGATCGCGACTGTGATAAACGGCCCAATGCGCCCTTGAATAAGCTCCTTCGTATTCAAGTAATTCGTTGACATTGTAGACATCGCCGCCGAGCCAGGCCACACAACCGCCATTTTTGATGGAGCCAAACTCGTCTTCATCCCAATAGTAACTGTTTTGCAGCGGATAATAGAATCTGGCATGGATCTGGCCCGCTGATTTGGCATAGGTGTTGTACTTGTAGTCTTCAAAATAGGGTTCGCCCGATCCGGTAGTATCTTCACAGGTTCCCATCAGTCTCAATGGATAGGGGGCAAAAAACGGATTGCCGGCCACCCCTGTAAACTCACTGAAATTATAGCCAAAGCCATTGCGCTCGACCTGATACACCTTCATGGTCCACTGGTTGTCCACCGGGCTCCTGTACTTGAGCAGCACATAGGGCTCCGATCCGTAATCCAGATCATCGCGCAAGGCGAAGATGGCATTTTGACCCGACCCCGTGGCTGAAGGGAAGAAGTCGGCGTGTTCATCGTTTGGATTGAAACCGGGAAGAGTTGGGTCGTTCTGAATGTAGAGTGACATCTCGGGATAGACATCGGGGTACAGCACCGGCTGATTCAAAACCTCACTGCCCAACTGACTGGCAATGACTATTTTATCGATTCCCGCGTCAGTCAGGGCAGAGTCCACTTGCAAACTGCCGCCGGGCAGCTGGCGTGACGTGATATGGATCGCCTTAGGAGCATTGTACGGCCCGCCGAAAAGGCGCGGCTTCACAAAAGAACCATCCAGTTCAGATTGGTATATTTGAGCGGTGACGTTGTCAGACCAGTACAATTTGCCGTTATAAACGGCCAAACCGCTAGGTGAGACAAGATCCGTCACCACATCCTGAACTTCATTGACGCTATCGAGGAAAGCCGATTGAATTTTCTTTTGATCTGAACTCATGTCCAACCAATAGAGCTTGTAATTGGCCGGATTGGCATCTTCCAGGTCAATGGCAAGCCTTGTTGGACCTTCAACCCCGGAACCAACGACTTCCTGAAATCCCTTAATCCAGGTTTCATAGATTTCATAACCCTCTTCAATACTGTATTGCCAACTGATTTTGGAGCTGCCATCGGCCTCAACCCGAATGGAAATTAAGGCCAGTTCACCATCTTCAAAAGTACCGTTGGTCCAGCGGACAAACATGTCGCCCAGGAATCCGGAGTGATCGAGCTCGTGGATGCGGTAGGCAAAGGTATCCGAGAAGCCGATTGGTATGAGCAGTTCTTCAAGAGCTTCGCGGTTTTGTGACAAGAACTCATAACTCGATCCGTTCACCCCAATGAGATCCAGATTGTAAACCCGCTCACCTTCAAAGAATACCGACATCAATTCCATCAATTCCGTACCGGCAGGGACAGGGGCAAAGGAGATTTCGCTTTGTGCCATACCTGACGCATCCAGGTACTCGGCGAGGAAGGTGCCCTGTCCGTTGACATCGATGTGAATGGAGATGTTTTGCATGGTTCCGGTAGCGGCATCGCCATCGGTCCACGCTTCAAACAGGGTTTCCCAATCGGGTTCAGAGGAACCTGCGGGCAGGGCTTGGATCAGTTTCGCGACTTGTTGTTCATCCCGAGCGAAGGCATAGCCGTAACCGGATCCAAAAATGGCGTTCATGTCAAAGGACATATCCTCCATTAAGTAACCCAACAACGTGTAGGTATGTTCACGGCCGACTTGCATTATTTGAACTGAGTCCGCCCCGTTTTCAACCAGCATGAACTGCAACTCACATGAACCGTCGCCCTGCATTTTGAGAACCATATTGGTCAATTCCGGATCTAAATGATCGTCGCCATTGGTCCACAGAGAAAAATCACCGGCACGGTTCCCGACTGCTGAACCGTCGAGGTTAAAGGCTATGCCATCGAGTTTATCGGCAAGACCGCTGACGTGTCGAGACAGGAAGTCGTGACTGCTGGCAGACATACCGCCATCAGGAGGCGAAGTGGAAAAGTAGATGCCCGCATGGGGAATATCGGGATTTTGACTGTAAATTTCGTTGAGATCGTATTGTGCCATGGCCACTTCAAAGAAATCCAGCACACTTTGCGTCATGCGCTGCCGCGTACCGTGCATGTAGGCTTGGTAGACCTTTTTAGTGCCGGGATCAGTCCAAAACATGCGATGTTCGTTTCTGTTGTCTGCCTTGGTGTCGAGTACCAATCCAACGGGCTCTTTCAAGTGCGTATCAAGCACATTCTCAACCATGGTTCCATCGAGGTTGGCACGCTGAATTCTACCCGCAGTTGAATCTGTCCAGTAAATTTTGTCTTCTACGGTGTCGATATCAATACCTTTGGGACCCATTAATCCCCGGGAAACCAGAGCCAGGGGCTGATCCAAAGAGGCAGCACGCTGTTGGTGAAAACCACCACCGCTCCTGATAACGGTGCTCAACACCCTGTCATCCACCGCTCCGTTATTAACCTGGTAGTGGAATGTGAGATCACCTGCGCCTTCTTCATCGATCACCATCACGATGTTGACTAACTCACCATTGAAAGCATCCATGGTTCCGTCTGTCCAATCCACAAAAAGTCTAGACCAGTTCGGCTCGTCAACGCTGTCGGGAAGCAGCAGCAAGAACGCCTCTCGATTGTCTGGATTTGACAGGAACTGATGAACATCCGAAGGCTGCAAGAGTGTATTGAAGTCAACCGTTACGGGAACGGAGGAGAGGTCCAGAAACGGATTGGGGTGATTGAATAGCCGCAATATTTTGGTAACACGGGTATCGACATCAATATACCATGTTAGCTGAGAACCGCCATCGGCATAGGTATCGATAACCACGTTGACCAATTCGCCATCGTCGTCTCCTTGCCCCGACACACCGTTGGTCCAGTTGGCAATTTGTTTGCTCCACATATCGGGATTGTCCACATCAAAGGGAAGTTGAGGCACAAGTCTGCTGGAATGAGCCGGATCACTGATAAAAGCGTGCGAGAAACCAACCCCGTTGAGCTGATCCAGGTCGTAGGTATGGGGAGGCGCTTGAAGACTCAAACCAAATAAATCCAGCAGGAAAATGGTATCCGAAGATCGCGAACCATCTCGATTGGTTCGCATAATCTGGCTGGTACTGATGTCGGTCCAGAACATCCAGTCATGTTCAAGATCGATTGCAAAATCATAGACATCGCTGAACTGGTGAGGCGTGACATCGTTTTCATTTATGAAATCATAGACTTTTCCCGTGCTGGCAGGCCAAACCGGTTTGTAGCGCATGGGTATTACAGGCCAGGCTGTACCGATTTTGTCTGTTTTGTACCAGACAACCACAAAATCATCGTTGTAAAACGGATGATTGTTAATCATGCCCGGATTACCGGCTGTGGGATTGTCATTGCCTTTAATGGGTGCCAACTGACCGAAGGGATCCTCTGTGGTGTTGACGGGTATAATGGAACCGCTTCTTGAGTCCCGATCATACAGATCGACGTCATAGCGAGTCAGTTCATTTAAAACATAGCCGTTTTTGCCCGAATTATCACTGTGAAGAGGATTGGTAATGGCTCTGCCTATGAGAGTAGGAACCTGATCGTAGACATTGGGATATTCCTCGAGAACATCCTCGAGCGCAACCGTTTTAACCACGTTGATTAAGGAAGGTTGAAGCTCCTGCATGTACAGAAAAACGGTATAAGTATCGGGTTTGGGATTATTGTAAACACCATTGACCACCGTGGCATCAAAATTCGAGTAAAGCATGCTGTGATATTGATATTCCGGTTTATCGGGTTCGAGATTGACCGGTGGGTTGATATCAACAGGCACTCCCGCTATGTGGATTTGTGGATTGGGCTCCCATTCACTGACTCCGGTATTGGGATGAGGTCCGTAAACAAAGGGATCGACACCGTTTTCAGGTACCCAGCAATCGCCGTTCATATCCATAATACCCGATTCGCAATCGGGATCGGGATTCGGCTGGTATTCGCCAAAAAGCTCCCAGGGCCAATAGATGGTGTAAGAGCCTGGCTTGACGGCATAGAGCTTCCTGTTTTCGGGCAATTCCGAGTCCATCCAGAAGAAAGCCTGCATGTCGATTTCTCCGTTGGCGTTGCGAATTTCAACAGGAGGCCCCCAAGCTGCATTGGTGCTGGGGTCAAGAGCCTCGCCCTGAGGTCTGACTTCCCTGCCAATAACCCATCGAGTAAAACTGCCAAAGAGGAATGCGTCCACACCCGCAATAAAGCCATCGACATTATCTGGCTCGCTTCCAAGAGCCTCCAACTGTGAAAAGGAGCCTAAAATGGCTGCTTGCGTAAAATCGCCGGTGATGAACACTTTCCCCTCGGAATTCATGGCAAGGTCATAGGCCTCATCATTGCTGGGCCCACCACCAGCCGTTGCCCGCTTCCAGGTGCCATCGGTTGTTATTTTAGCGACCATGGCATCCCGATTGGTTTCAGAACCGGTAGTCCCAGCACTGATGGCAGCCTCCAGATTGCTTATTTCCACAATAAGAGCGTCCAATTCAACCTGAAAATCACTGTACAGTACCCAGACACAGGGTGGCACATCGATTCCCGATGGACAATCAGCGGGTTCTTCACTTTGCAGGGCGTTATACGTAAATACAGTATCATCACCTTCATAGAGCGTAACATCCGTATCGGAAAGATTAATTAGAATGGTCTGATACGGATTGCCGACCGTATTAAAAATGATTGTTTCAAGCAGGTTGGGTGTGCTTGGATCGGTGTCGTTCGTATATTCAAAGGTTAAAGTTAAAATGTCACTGGTAGGATTGTACTCGTACAGCACTTGAACAAGTTCGCTATTGCTGGAGTCTGTTGTGCCATCAGTCCATTCATTGAATTGAGCTGTCCATGTAGCAGCCGTTGGAGGAGGTGTATTGGGATCATCCAATCGAGCAGCTAAAGCGACTTGATCTGTTGTGTTGTTAAAATGCTCGAAAGGGTATAAATGAGTAAGTAACTCGTTATCGAAAGCGGTACAGGCATTTACCACACCCGGGGGAGGGTCCAGTTCCAGCAGGACTTCTAACGGAATTTGGGTGACATCCAGGTAATTGTATCGAAAGGTCGCATCTCCTGATTCATTGAGCACATTGAATACAACAGAAATCAATTCATTATCCCCAGCACAGTTGCCGTTCCTCCAGGTACCACCGGGGGCCAAATCCGTGTCAGCTGGCTTTGTTGTGCCTGGCAGCAGTGCATTGACGGCTGTAAGGTCAAAATCAATGTTATCTTTAAAGATCGTTTGACCCAGCTTGTCTTCTCCCATTATGTTGGCTATGAGACGGGAATTCGCCAAATGGTTAAGCCATTTGATCGTCATATCTCCATTTCCTGCGATTTGAACCTGAACATCGGAAAGTTCACCATCGCCTTGATAATAGTTGCCGTCTGTCCAGGTTACAAGATCAGGCCAGTTGCCCGCGCCAAACACAAAACCCAGCATATCTTCAAAGCTGTTGTCCGGGTTGTAATTACCTGCGCTATCCTGGATTAAGCCTTGAATGTGCTGAACTGGACTTGAACTGCCTCCTAGTTCCGTACTCAGTATATATTCCCCAGCTCCATGTGGAACAAAATGACTTATGGGCTCAAACAGAGAATGTATCAAATAATCATCGTTGTAAAGACCGTATTTTCCATAGGCTGTCACGCCCTCCTGCTCCAGTTCCGCGCGGCGGGCGAGCGCCCTTTCCAGTTGAGCTTGTAATTGTGCGGTGTAGTCTGTGTTGGGTTCAACAGGCGTCAGAGAGCCAAAAGTAGTTGGCGCATTGATCGCTCCGACAATGTATGCCGTTCCTTCTTCGTCCACCGCGATGGCATTCGCCGAGGTCGCTTGGGGAACGTAGTTGGAACCCGCGTCCGGTGGTGGGTTTGCTCCAGCTGACTTCGCCCATAAAAAATGGCCTGATTCATCCAGCTTGGCGGCAAAGATATCAACCGAACCAACGGATTCCAGGGGATAGTCCTGTGAATAGACGCCCGAAGCCCAGTCCGAAGTGGTTGCGGTGCTGCTGAATTCACCGGTTATGAAAACGTGCCCGCTATCCTCTAATCTATCGAGAGCGATAGCCGTTCCCCGAACATCCTGTGAACCTCCCAGCGTAGAGACATTCTTCCAGGAAAAATAACCTGCATCAATTTCATCGTTAGCCATTGCTATCAAATCTTCTAAAAAATCTAACTGGTTTTCTAAATACTGTATATCACTTGTAAGACGCGCTACTTTATCATGGTAGTGGTCGTAATAATGCCACCCCGGGTTATATGGAAAATTTTCCGGTAGCGGGCAAAGCCACCAATGATGCCCAAGGAAATCAAACGCAAGGTAAGAGCCATATTCGCAATTTCCAGGCTCGCTGATCTCTTCTATATCTTCTTCAGCTTGAACAATACGCCACTCTACATTATTTCGCTCGTTCTGCAAGATGGGTATCAACTCCGACATCTCTTCATATACATCGGATTTACATACCATTTTAAGAAAGAAGGCGTCCGTTCCCCCCTCGGCAGTTTTACTGAATTCTGTGCCAAAGTTGACGGAACCGCTAAAGGAACCTGTTGCATAGAGATAGGGACGATCTATTGCTTCACTGCCAACATAATATAGATTTGTAAAGTAGGTGCCGGGACCCACTGCGATATCGTTGATGCGACTGTTGCCCGTGCCATCTATTTTTTTTGCCCAGTGAAATAGTCCGTCTGAACCCTTCAACATGGCCACAAAACCCGCAGACTGACTGGTGTTCAACTCCAAATTGGTCAATCCGTCAAAAGTGGCCGAATCTGTAAATTGACCACAGACATAGACGTTCACACCGCCATAGCGTATGTGAAAAACTGCCAAACTCAATCCCTCTGCATCGCCTGTGGCATTAATCTGGCTGGCCCATTGCCATTCGCCGTCGTTGTCAATTTTCGCTATGAATGCCTGTTTGTAATCTTCTGACGAATCGAGAGAAGTCACCGGGAAGTCGGTATTGGCATTGTGAAAATCGATCCAGCCGGAGAAATACCCGGTGATATAGGCATTGCCGTTGTTATCGACGACAATTTTATTGCTTTCAATATCATGGCTACCTCTGATGGTCGCCAGCCAGGTGGTGTCTTCATCCCACTTGCCAACTTTATCCAGTTTACCGACAAAAGTGTTCAGAGCCTGGTTGAAGCTGGTGAAAGTGCCTTCGTGATTGCCGAAAGAGGCTTGCCCACTGGCTGTGGTGGCAAATGTACCGGTTACGTAGACGTGGTCGTCATTGGAGTAGGCCACGGATTTCGCGCTATCCCTCAAGTCTCCGCCTGTGCGGACAGGCCATATACTCTGTGACAAAGCAGGAGTTGCAGTCAGAAGAAACGCAAAACCCAGAAGAAAGATTAAAGTCTTTTGAATGCTGTCTTTTATTTTTTGTTCCCTTTGCCTCATTTCGCACCTCCCGCGTTAAGTTCCTCCGTGCTGGAAACAAGTTTCAGTCTGAAAGTACCCGAAACAGCGATATCGTTTTTATGCAGGCCTGTAATCGTTTCAGTAAATGTCCCGCCCATGATGGTGGATCCCCATCCGGGTTTATTGGACCATGAACCGTCGTCCATGGCCACTCCCTCCGGATCCAGCTCCGCGAAATCAAGCTGAAAATGCCTGACAATCCTCAAGGCTTCCTCAAACCCTTCCGGCAATGGCAGATAATGTTCGTCCAGGTTGTTGTGATCGGGATGATATTTGTGCTTGAAGGGGTTTGTGGGGAGATCGGGGTCCACGGTAAGCTGCACCGTTAAACTGCGCAGGAAATCAAATGAACCGGACATGGAGAGTTCGGTTCCCTCGAAATCATAAGCTGCTGTACTGATTCGGTAACCAAGAGGTTCGCCGTCCGACTGACCGGCACCCTGGAATTGGGGCACCAAGCTGTCATCGGTAATCAGCACGTAACGGCCGGGTTGATCGACTTCGTAGAGCGGCTCTTCTCCCGGGTCTGGATTGTTTACTACGGTATAGGTGCCATCCTCCCACAGTTGTATGACCTCTTTCAGCAAGCGTGCCTGACCATCGCCATCCACATGAATGATGATCCTGAAGGTGAACGGTCGATGAACCGGTTCGGGCTCCAGGGAACCCAATTGTGACTGACTGACATTTGAGACACGCACCAAACCGACCCACAACCCGCCATAAGCCGTTCTGGATCTCTTTTCCGCGCGCACGGGAACGAGCCATCGACTGCCCGCGTTATCGCGTATCTCGAGGATGGAATGGGTTTCATGCGCACTCAAGTTGGCTCGATCCACTGAAAACTGAACACTGGTTACATGGTCTGTAGGTGCTTCCACCACCATGGACTGTTCAAACTGAGGCCAAACTTCGGTTTTAAACTCATCATCCAGCTGCTGCCGGTAATGAAGCGGAACGGGATGTTCGGCACTCAGCATTTCGAAGGTGATGTTCCCGGCCGCTCCGATATTTTTTACATGAACGTGAGCCTTCTGAACAAGAGAGTTGAAGTCCATGCCTGAAGCACCCGGTAATTCCACCATAAGGGGACCGTTAAAGGACGACTCGCCCTGCGTGTAGATCCAATAGCTCTCGCCAGCCCGCATGGACTGGGCTGGATTCACCTGTACCCATCTGCCATCCGATCCCAGTCTGTAAAAAAGATTGCCCTGATGGGCTTCAGATGAGGAAAAGAAATTGGCAAACGTGGGCGGATGTTCCCGATCCAGATGGAAACCGACTAAGTTGTAGGAGTCCGGTACCCATTTTATTTTATCCACTGAAGGAACACCCGAAACAACCAGCGTCACAGGTTGTTGTCCGGCATAGTTGACAAGGTAGGACTTACCGGAAAACATGCGATACAAATTGACTGCCATGGCTGCAGGCGCGTTTTCAGGAACCCACACCAGCCATCCGGACTTGTTCCACAATCCTTCGGTTGGATCTTGTATGAAGTCCATTTTGGTACGCCGTTGAGCCCATGTCCAGACCGCTTCAATATCATGACCGGCAAACACCTCGCCTGGACGGTTCGCCTCTGGTTGAACTTCCAGATAGATTGCGTTCCAACCGGGATTCAGCGTTATCTCCTGATCCCAGGTTTGCGCGAAAACAGGGGTGGACAGGATTAACAACCCACTCAGAATATAGAAAAATCTCCCAATCAGAGATCCGCATGATCCCCTACTTAATTTCAGCATCGCTCCCCTCTCCTTTTCCCCAGTCCAGGTAGATGTCCAGGAATAGAGTTTCAGGTGAGGATTCACGAAACAGACCAATTTGAGAGGAAACCTGCGGAAAACGTCGCTCGTTCATGAGCAACAACCGCTCAGATAATCAAAACAAAATGGGCTTGATTTTGTGAATTTTCCGACGTTCCTTATTTCCAGTTCCAGGTAGTTACCGAAGGTCTGGTTTATACGAAGTCATAATATCTTCATAAAAAAAAATTGTAAAGTGTAAAATATATCACATTCTTTTTTTTTAAATCCTTCAAAAAAACACAATCATTGTAAGAAAATTTTCATACGAGTCTCAATCACCCTTGCTCGCACAACCGCCAGAATCGCTCTTTTAACGGATCTTCCGGAAGAAGCACCTTAAAAAATCGACATAAATAATTTGATTAGTAAGCTTTATTCGTTTTTAGCCTGAATTTATTAGTGGGTGCGGAGCAACGACTAATGACAGTTTTGGCTTGCAGTGCCGAAAAAATCTGCTTTCTTTTGTCTTAGGGTCAAGCCATTGAATTAAAACATTTTAAGGTGTGCCCACCAAAGCAAAATCAAGAAGCCAGGTGTAAGCTTTTTTTAGTTTCAAAAGTTACAGTCGAATCAATGCCTGCAAGCTCCCGGAAAATCCGTTTTAAACAACTCAGGATACAAGATTTGATATACAGGCAACACGTGTTTGGTATTTTAACCTGTCATCACGCCATTTCTTTTTTGAGGTCTGGAGCAATGCCATAAAAAGCACCGCTGAAACGGCAATTGTCAGCCATGATTTTGTCTGTCTCTTTCAAAGAGATGCAGGGCCAGTGTCTTCATAATCCGCACTGCCAAAGCGGGAATCTTCCTGGCGGCTTGTTCCAGTTCCGCCCCGTTGATCAAGGCACAGACGGTATCATCCAGTGATTCCAGCGTAGCCGTTCGCCGCTTGCCTACCAGCGCGGCCACTTCGCCCTTAATGGAGCCGACTCGATTTTCAACGGCGAGTTCCACACCTTTTCGCGACACACGAATGGAACCGTGAAGCAAAATAAACACGTCAAAAGATTCTTCGTCTTCATAGCAAATGGCACTGCCTGGAGCGTAGTAACGAAGTTTAAAATAGGTTCCACTTGAAGACAGAAGCTCTCTTAGTACGGGGTCACCCAGGTCTCGAGCCAGTTTTTCCCGCCATTTCTTCCCAACTGGTTCCCCACCGTGCTTCGCCGACACACCGGAGGCAGTCATGTACTTGCGCAGCTCCGCCATAAGCTCCGCAGCAGAGCTTATACGCTTATGAGCTTCAAAAGAGAGCATTTGTTTTATCAGCTTACTTAAAAAAGTGTAGGGAGCAGGCAGATGCCACGATCGGGTTGACAATCCCACCAATTTTCGCGAGGTAAGAATATCAACATCGTCAGTCGGTTTGAGTGAAGCATCCTGCAAACCATAAAACAAGGTGGCACCCAGAGAAAACAGGTCTGTTCGCGCATCCAGTTTATCGATTTCCCCCTTGGCCTGTTCAGGTGACATGTAAAGCGGCGTTCCCTTAATTCGATTTCCGCTCTGCTGAAACTGATAAGATGCGATACCGAGATCACTGAGAACAAACCTCAAGTCTTCCGCAATGAGAATATTGGCTGGCTTGATATCCAGATGCAGCAATCCCCGCTCGTGAATGGCAGACAGGGCTTGCCCCATGTCGTAAAGCAGTTTAACCGCTTCTTCCGGGCTGAGTTGACCGTTTTTTAATAGAAAATGATCCAGAGAGCCATTCGCGTAATAGGGAAACACCATGAAATAGTAATCCTGTATTTGCCCCCAATCCAACAGCCCTACCACATTGGGATGCTTGAGGATTTTCATGGTTTCTATTTCCCTTTTCTGGGCTTTGGAAGAAAAGTCGGAACAGGGAGGAAAAGTTTTGATGGCGACAAACTCTGGAAAAGGTTCAGAGGGAGCCTCCAGCACTTTTGCCATATACACTTCCCCCATGGCTCCACGCGCGATTAAATGCTGGGGACGGTATATGCCCTCCGCGGTGAAGTCTGGATTGATGTTGTATTTCATATCATGCTGTCTCCAACTGATGGGGAATTATATTTTTGGCACTTTGCATCATTGTATAAACAGATATCAAAAGCTGAAATAATTATACACAATATGGATTGAATTCAAATAAAAAGCGACCTGTTCTTTCGGTAATTGATGTTCAAAAAAGAAGCTTTGTACATTCAAGCCTAATTAATTCTCAGGAAACCGTTTGTCCATCCTCTCCGCTATCCGGAAAGCAGCCGAATTTGTTTGATGAAACAACAAATTGTGTCTTTCAGAGGGAGAGAGAGGCGGCATGTTTTTTTTGTCTGTTTTTTTGGGTGAATTGCCCGATTCATTCTGCTCGTAAACCTCTTCCTGAGCTCAGGCCATGGCCCTGTTGCAGCCTGCTGTTGGCAGTGTTTGTTTGTGTGATTCGTTTTTTTTCTGATTTGAATGGTTGAGATCAATCTACAAGTGGTATGATCCTTGTAATCATGCCCCCGGCGGGCATACCCTTCCCATGAATCTGATACCCCGGTTTCACGGTTCACTTTTGGAATTGAAAAGGGTTGTTTGATCGCTCTTTTTCTGTATTTTCAATAATCTCATTTCCTCAAGTGAATGCTGAGACTGGTTTTGTTGAGATCAATGGGTCAATCGAAAAGGCATCGCGGTTTTATGTTCAACCAACTGTACTTCAAAAAAGTAAAAGCGTGTCTATACAGATTCATACACATGATGTCTACCGATTCACAAAGCAGGAGAATACTATGAAAAAAACCATTTCTATTATGTTTGTATTACTGAGCGCGATGTCGTTCGCGGGCAACGCGGAGTTTATCCGCTATGCGGTGCCATCGCCTGATGGCAGCAAAATCTGCTTCTCGTACCAGGGCGACCTTTGGGTAGTCGGTGTGGAAGGTGGCTCTGCCAGCCGAATTACGGTTCATCCCGGTTACGATTACAACCCTCAATGGTCGCCAAAAGGCGATCGCATCGCATTTGTTTCCGATCGCACAAGCAGTGATCAGATCTACTCCATGAAGACCGATGGTTCGGATGTCAAGCGCCACACCTTCTATCCGGGTGGGAACAGGCTGTTCTCCTGGAGTAAAAACGGCGATGCACTCATTTTTGGTTCCAAACGCAACGACCGCTACGCCTGGATGCCTGAAGTATACAAGGTGAGCCTTGAAGGCGAAACGCCTCAGAAACTCTTCAATTTCAACGCCATCGACGGCGCCTGTGCCCCTGACCAACACACCTTCTACTTTGTGAACGGATACGATCACCGCTGGAGAAAGAACTACCGGGGTGCAACCAACAACGACATCTTTTCCTACACGCCAAAAGAAAAGAAGATGGTTCAACACACCGTATTCGACGGTAACGACCTGCACCCCATGCCCGTCAAAGACGGTTTGTACTTTGTTTCGGATCGATCCGGTCGTTTCAATATCCATTACCTCGATTTCAAAACAAAGAAAATCAGTCAATTGACGGATGTCAAAAAGGACGGTATTCGACACGCCGCCATCTCAAACGATGGCAGCACCATTGTTTACTCCAACTTCCTCGACACCTACATCCTGACAACAGCGGACGGCAAGAGCACCAAGTGTTCCATTCAAGTCCCTGAAGACTCCCCTTTCACGGAACTGGAATTCAAGAATTTCAGCTCGAAACTCTCCAATATGGTCATCGCTCCCAAGGAAAAAGAAGCGGTCATCGATTACCACGGTGAACTCTATGCCGTCAAACTGAACGACAAGGAACCCGAAAAAGCCGTCCGAATGACAGAAAGCGCTTTTCACGACAAGGATCCCATCTGGTCCAAAGACGGTAAAAAGATCTATTTCCTGTCGGATCGGGAAGGTCAGTTCGATCTGTATCAAATTGAACCCACTGAAGATCTGCCTTTTTATCTGAACTCCTATTTCAAGCTTACCCGTTTAACAGAAACAGCTGAAGACGAAAGCGCTCTGGATATCACACCCGATGGGAAAACACTGTCTTACGGCAGAGGCAATGGTGACCTGATTGTCAGGGATATCGATTCAGGCGAGGAACGCGTCCTGCTGGAAGGCTGGAACCTGGGCCCCTATCAGTGGTCGCCCGACAGCAAATGGCTGGCTTTCGCCCGCGATGACGATAATTTCAATACCGATGTGTTCATTATCGCTAAAACGGGCGGCCAGGCTGTCAATATTTCTCAACACCCCGATATCGATACAGCTCCTGTCTGGTCTCCCGACGGTAAAATGCTGGCCTTCTCTTCCCGTCGTTTCGGTACCAGCATGGAAGTTCTCTATACCTATCTCACTGAAGAGGATTCCAACAAAACGCTGGATGACTGGAAACGGGAAAAAGAGCTTGAAGCCCTAAAAAAGGAAAAAGCAAAGAAAAAAGAAGACAAAAGCGATAAGTCCAAAAAGAAGGACAAGAAAAAGGGCAAAGAAGAGCCCCAAAAGAAAGATGAATCTTCTGTGAGCGTTGCGATTGACTTCAAGGATATTCACAAACGAGTGGTACGCCTGACTCGTCATTTGGGCGATGCCTATCCTGTGGCCATCACCTGTAAAGATCGCAGCATTCTCTATGTTCTGATGGAGGAAGCGAGCAGCGACTTGTATCTGCGCGACCTGAACAAGAAGAACCCAGCCGCCCTTACCACTAATAATGCAAAGCCAAGAGCTGTTCAGCTTTTTAAGGACAGGGTCTACTATCTGAGCAAAGGCAGTGTGAAGTCTGTCAATCTCAAGGGCAAAGACGGAAAGGCCTATAAGTTGCAAGGGGTTTTCAGTCAGAAGAAATCGGAAGAAACCATGCAGGTCTTCCAGGAAATATGGCGCGTTCAAAATGACTATTTCTACGATGCCAATTTCCACGGAGCCGATTGGGCTCAGCTCAGAAAAGACTACACTGTTCTGATGGGTGCCATTCGCCATGAACGCGACTTTGCCGATTTAATGAACATGATGGTGGGCGAACTGAATGCATCGCATCAGCGGTACAGCGGTCCCAAGGGCAAGCGTGTGGCATACGGCAACCTCGGTGCCCAGTTTAAAGTCACCGAAAAAGGCCTGGAAATAACCGATATCATGCCAAAAGGACCCTTGACCAAGGCGAAACCCAAAGTTCAGGTGGGCGATATCGTTACAGAAGTCAACCGGCGTCCTTTTACCAACATTCACGAACTGCTGCGGGATCAGCAGGGTAAATTGGTGGAGCTCACCATCCTGCGCGGCGACAAAACCTTCCATGCCGACACCCGTCCCGACGCCCATCGTCATGTCACCGGCACCCTGGCCTATGACGCGTGGATTGAAAAGAACCGTGAAAAAGTACACAATGCAACCGACGGCAAACTGGGCTATGTGCATATCAAAGGCATGAGCATCCCCTCTCTGGAAGTTTTTGAAACAGAACTCTTTTCGGAGGCGGAAGGTAAGGACGCCCTGATTATCGATGTGCGATACAACGGCGGCGGCTGGATAACAGACTTCCTGTTGAACATCCTCACAACAGCCGAACACGCCTACACCATTCCACGAAACGGCGGTAAGGGTTATCCTCAAGGCAGGAGAACCTTCTATCACTGGACCAAACCCATTTACGTTCTGTGTAATGAATTTTCCTATTCCAATGCGGAAATTTTCTCGCATGCCATTAAAACGCTGAAACGCGGTACCCTGATCGGCAAGCCCACCTTCGGTGCTGTTATTTCAACCGGTGGGAAAGGCCTGCTCAACGGCGGTTTCATTCGCATGCCATTCAGAGGATGGTATGTCAAAGGGTCCGATCTCAATCAGGAAAACAACGGTGCTGTTCCCGATTATATCGTGGACTACACGCCGCTCGATCAACTGGAAGGTCGGGATCCCCAACTTGATAAAGCCATTCAACTCTTTGTAGACGGCCAATAACCTCTCACACTGAAAGTCATCAAAGCCAAGCCTCTCAAATGGAGGCTTGGCTTTTTTTCTTCATTTCAGCAGTGAAGACAAAGCCGCTTGCAGCAAACTCTGGCAGACGGAAGGGGTTTTAATGAAACGCGGAACATGCATGGCAAAAGGATCCGCACTTAAGGAGCTGTATCTAAGAATACCAGCTCCCCTTCTTTTAAATCGATTCCCATTCCGATCGCTCACTTTCAATATATCCAGAACTGTCCATCTTTTGCCACAGATCTTTACCTAATCCAGCAGATTTTCTAAAATCAAGTTTACCCCTTGCTGAACAGTCTTTGCCTTCCAATGGGGCAAGCTTGGCGATGCACTTACCCGCACGCTTGATGATCTCTTCCTTGAGCAGAAAAACTCTGTTCAACATTTCGCCAAACTTCTGCCTCGCTGCCATTGCGGTGATAACTTCTGCCATATTTGCCTGCCTGACTTTGCCTCTTGCGCGAGTTGATATAACTCTAATAATCACATCAATCAATGCAATTCTATCAACTAACGTGACTTCTGCTGTGAGATTTGTCGAGTGATTGCGCTGTCTATGGAGTCCGCAAACCCGAAAAGCGCGGTTCGACGCGAGCCCGTCTATATTGAAGGATCTTTCCTCAATCACTCTGGGGGGTTATGCTACAATGAGGCAGGCTGACATTGCCGGATGCCTTTTAGGCCATCTTCAATCTCATTCAAGCCGCCAATCAAGGTGACCATGAAATATCGATGTCTTATTCTCGATCACGACGACACTGCCGTAGACAGTACAGCAGAAATTCATCATCCGGCACACGTAGAAGTGATGAAACAGCTGCGACCGGGACAGGAACCCGCTTCACTCGACGAATGGTTCCGAAAGAATTTCAACCCCGGAATTATGGTTTACCTAAAAGAGGAGCTGGGTTTCAACGAGGAAGAAATACAGATTGAATACGGAATATGGCGCGAATTTACACTCAACAAAACCCCGCATTTCTTTCCCGGTTTTCTGGATTTGGTGAGGGAATTTAAAAACAGAGGCGGTATTGTGACCGTTGTCTCTCATTCAGAGCGGGAGATGATCCAACGCCACTATGAAATGACTGAAGAGCCGGGTCGTGAGGCATTGATTCCCGATTCCATTTTTGGCTGGACCATGGTTCCAGAGGAACGCAAGCCGCATCCATTTCCCGTTCACTGTATCCTGGAAGAGTTCAATCTGTCACCCGAGGACGTTCTGGTTGTGGATGACTTAAAGCCAGGCGTGGATATGGCCAAGGCAGCCGATGTGGCGGTTGCGGCGGCCGGCTGGTCTCACCAAATTCCAGAAATTGTCCATTTCATGAAGAAGAACTGTCATGTTTACTGCTCTTCCATTGGGGAATTGGGCGAGTACCTTTTCAATTAACCGTTGGGTTTACGGGCAGCCTGCAGCGGTTATCCCGGCATGCCTCTCAGGGCATTGATTTTGGTTGTTGGTGCTTTAACATCGGCTTCGACTGCATTGCGGTCCATCATGACTCCATCCGCGTCGCGTTTTGCCCATTTCCCTGAAACGGGAACCGAAAGCATTTTCGCTCATCTTCTTCCTATGAGGTCTTTCAGGCCTGTTCATTTGATTCAAACTAGCGTATAGTCCGATGGGTGCCTGCCGGAAAGCAGGTGACGGGGGAAGCGTCATGTCCGGTTTAGAATTGTCCAATCGAAAAGTCCTGATCTTTTGGTACCCCTTGCTGCTGACATGGTTAATGATGGCCGTCGAGGGACCCTATTTGGCAGCCATTATCGCCCGTTTGCCACAGGAAAAGTACAATTTAGCCGCGTTTGGCGTCAGTTTTGCCCTGGCTCTGGTCATCGAAGCTCCGGTTATCATGTTGATGAGTGCCGCCATTGCACTCATCAAAGGCAGTCAGTCCTTCAAGCGGCTCTCTCAATTCACCTGGGCGCTCAATATCGGTGTTATTGTCCTCAATTTATTGGTTTTGATTCCGGTTATATTCAATTGGATTGCCATGGATCTGCTGCAACTGGAAAAGCCCATCGCCGACCTGGTTTATGCCACCAGTCTCGCCCTGCTGCCGTGGGCTCCGGCTATTGGGTTCAGACGCTTTTACCAGGGTCTTCTCATTCAGGCGCACCAGACCAGAAAGGTGACAGCGGGAACGGTGTTCAGGTTAGTGGCCATGGGTGTATCAGCTTGGGCACTGGCCCGATTCAGCCCGCTGCCAGGAGCTGTTATCGGCGGTTTGGCGCTGAGTGTCGGTGTTTTGGCGGAAGCCATCGCAACGCGCATTCTGGTTCATCAGGTCAAGAGGGACATCCTGCAGACAAAGGATCCGGTATCCATTCCCTCTTACGCCGAGATCTTTCATTTTTACCTGCCTCTGGCCTTGACCTCGCTTATTGGATTATCCGTGAGGCCTGCCATTGTCTTTTTCATGGGTCAAAGTCGAATGGCGCTGGAAACACTGGCCGTGCTGCCGGTCATTAATTCACTGTTGTTCATCTTCTCGGCCATTGGTTTATCTTTTCAGGAAGTGGGAGTGGCCCTGATGGGAGAACACCTCCAGCACAAGCGGAAGATCCATCAATTTGCCGTCATGCTCTCTTGTATGGTCACGCTGGGGTTTCTAATGATTACGTTCACCCCTATGTCCAACTTGTGGTTCGAGGACATTTCCGGTCTCTCCACTGAATTGACAGAATTCGCCATTCTCCCGGCCAAGCTCATGATCCTCATGCCATGGCTCTCGGTTTACCTCAGTTATCAACGCGCCTTGATGGTCAACCTCAAAACAACCAAATATGTTTCCAGAGCCTCCGCTGTGGAGGTAGCCGGCATTATCCTGATCCTGCTGTGGACCATTCATTTCCTTGATCTGATTGGAGCCATCGCTGCATCTTTTGCCATTACGGGAGGCAGGATTCTTTCCACTGGATATCTGCAGTGGAAAGGCTACATCCACGGGCCTCGCAGCATCTGAGTGAGCATCTTCTTGATATCGCTGAACTGATCGGCGTAATCTTCCTGACTGTCCTGGATCACCTTAAAAGCCTCTTCCCTGCCGTAAATTTCAGGTATTTCAACACTTCCACGAGGATCATCCGGTTCTTCCATATAATCGGGTGCCTCCTTGTAGGTGAGGAAATAGTGCATTAGGCGATCAATCAGGGCTTTTGGCAGGTCGGAAATATCTCTGACATGACCAAAAAAGCGGTCGTCCTTCATGACAGCGACTATTTTGTCATCGGCCTCATTGCCATCGATCATTCTCAAACCGCCGATGGGATAAGCGTGGACCAGAAAATCGCCATGACTCATGACCTTTTCGGTTAGGACACAGATATCCAGAGGATCTTTATCGCCAACCACGTTTTCTTTTCCGGTCGCTTTCCTGCAACGATCGGCCACCCGTTCATCACAATAGGTCTGTGGAACAAGGCCGTACAAGGTTGGACAGGCATTGGAAAACTTCTGAGGTCGGTCTACCTTCAGCAAGCCCGTAGCCTTGTCCAGTTCGTATTTTACAGTGTCCATGGAAGACATCTCGATATAGCACACCACACAGTCGGGTGTTTCCTCTCCAATGGAAATACCGTGCCATGGATGTTGTCTAAAAAGCTGTCCCATCATATCCCAAATAGGATCGTGATTTGCCATTTCATGCTCCTCCTCGGGCTTTTATCCCGATAATTCTAAGTGTCATTGCGTGCTGTTCATTGTTCGCGAAGGGTTTTCAGGACGGTTTCCACATGCCCCTTAACCCGAACTTTTTCCCATATTTTAACGATGATACCTTCGGGATCAATCAATACGGTGGACCTGACAACGCCCATGTACTCGCGACCTGCCATCTTTTTCATTTGCCAAACACCGTAGAGATTCAGTGCTTCTTTTTCCGGGTCACTCAGCAGAGTGATGGTTAGATCTTTTTTATTGCAAAACTTCTGGTGACTTGCCACTGTGTCTGGACTGACACCCAAAATAACGGCACCCGACTCTTCAAACTCGGCTTTCCCTGTTGAAAAATCAATGGCCTGAACCGTGCAACCAGGTGTGAGATCGCGGGGATAAAAATACAAGACCACCCATTTCCCTTTAAATTGTGATAATGTGACCTCTGTCTCCTGCTCATTGGGCAAGGTAAAATCCGGGGCAATCTGTCCTTCTTTAATATTTAATGTCATGGAACGCTCCTTTCTTCCTTCAACTTATGAAAGGTTTTAACACAAAAGAAGCTGCCATAAAAGAGCCCAAATCAACGCTGACAACAACCTTACCAAAGCCTTACATGTCAACACGCATCCAGCATAAATCAACCCATCACGTAAAGTATTATTTTTCAGTGTTTAAAAGGAGATCTCGCGAAATTTAACCCTGCTTACATGGTCTTGCTTGAAAGATACAGGCATCCTCGATTCGAGATATCTTTTACGCCAGTTTCAAAAGCCTGCAACAGACAGACAAGCCCACTGTGGATCGACATGTTTAGCCTGTCGGACCGGTGCTTTCTAAATTGTCCTCTGAGGCTGAGTTATGAAAAAAAGGGCGGGATAAGCCCGCCCCTTGTTGTAGAGTTACTTTTCCTGGTAAGCAACACCCATGACTTCTTTTGTGGTGTCGTTCTGAACCCAGGCGACCACAGCAAATTTTGTCGGTGGATGAATGTTCAAAGCATCAGGAGAATACTGAAGCTGGAAGTTTTGCGTTCCACCCGCTGAGCCTGTAAGTTCTGAACCGACTCCATTGGGAAGCATATCGAGCATGTTTCCGTGGAAGGTTCTCACGCCGTTGCTTCCCGGAGGGGCACTGAATGTGTATTCGGTTTCAAGAACTGCGACACGCAATCGATGCGTACCCGATTGAATGCTACCGGGATAGTGCACCGCAACATTGACTTCACCTGACTCAAAATTCACATTCAGGTCGATATCGTAGTCTGCGGGGAGAGCTCTGCGCTGATCGATGCGGGTCGAGAAGAAGGGATAAACACCGCCAGCACCTACTTTTTCATAAATACCGTCTACCAACATGGTAGGGATACCGCCTACACCATAGAAATCGGCACGGTCTCTCATGTCCGATGAAGAGTGAGTGGTGTAGTAAGGGTCATTGGACCAAGTGCCATAGCGAATGAAAACCTTCGCTGTAGTGGGATAGTTTTCCCAGAAATTGCTTTCATCCAATTCACGATCCATACTCCCGCAGGGACCACAGTTACTTGCAGAAAAATCTTCAATAAGAACCACACGGGGCTTAATATTGTCGTTCTTGCCGGGAAGGGCATTGACACCGACGAGATAGTCCCGCATATCGCCACCGTGATCACCGCGGAGAACAAATCCAGCCCATTGAGACTTGGCTCCGTCCATCCTTACCCAGGCACCCTGTTCCCAAAGGTTGGTATCGGGAAAGAGGTCCGCGCCAAGAAAAACCGTTTTTGAATTGGGTTCCAAACCCAGTTTTTGTGTTGAGGCCAGTTCGTTCCCATCGACATCCATGAGGTAAAAAGTGACATCATCCGTCAACTCACCGATATTGACGGCAATGAAACCCGTCCATTCAGATGAGGAAGCACCCCAAAGCGGGTAATACAATCGATTCATACCGCTATAACTGCCCTCGATACCGGCAAAGGTCTGATCCGTTCCGCCATTGACGGATCCAAAAAGTTCATAACCCACCATACTGACAAGTGAATTAACTTCAACCCAGGCGGTGCCAGCTGGAACGCGATCCTGATTGTTGGCATCAAACAGCAAGGTCACCTTTGCTCCGGCAGGAACCACTTGCTCGTGAACTTTCAACACATTACCTGCTGCGCCGTAATAGGTTTCTGTAGCCGTGACTTCATAGGCGGAAACGTTTATGTAGACCATACCTGTCCAGAAGTTGGTTGTATCGGTAGCGACATGCAAAAATCTGAGTTTTTTACCTTTTTGAGCGTTTAAACCCAATGCTGCCATTTTATTTTCTTCGTTATAAGTGAAGTACTCCATCGCCGCCACAGCTGTCTCAGTGGACTGCATGTACACCCAATTGATCTCACTCAAATCCGACCAGTATTCCAAAACATTCTCGCTGCCCTTTCCATAGGCCTGTCCGTGTTCTTCAATAAAGGCGGAGTTGCCGAAGGGTTTGGGCTGCATGATGGTTGTGACACCCGAGCTCGTGCCGTTGACCGCGCTAATTGTGGTGGAGAACATGTTTGTGTTTTTAGCGATATGCGGCAAGTAGGCCTCATTACCCAGCGCCGTTGAAGCTCTGTAAACGGATTTCTGTCCTGTCATCTCGAGCTGTGCAACGACATCGAGATCAGAGGCACTATTGATGTGAATCCATGAAATAGTCACTCCTGAGGCTGGAAAAAGATCGCCCACTGACAGCCATGCGTAACCAAATCCCGGCAAACTGGTCAATACATCACTGACAATCTGATTGCGATCTGTATCGTATCCACTGATTTCTATTGTTACTGCATCGCGATTTGGATTCAGGATACCAACATGGGTTTGCCCACTTTCGCCATTGAGCACCTCGGGTAAGTAATAATCGCCCGCAAAAAAGAATGGGCTTATCATCATAAAAAAGATAAGCAGTCGCTTCATGAAACACCTCAATTTGAAAAAATCATTTAGTCGTTCTGAATACAATGAAAAAAAAGAACCAACTATCTCAATAACAATGCCTGACAGAACCTCGAAATCCACATTGAACAGGGATCCGGAGCCAAAAGGCACAGCCAAAGAAGGGGCTTTCCAGCCGTTCAGAACGTGGCCTATTGTTACACAAGAAGCCGCATTTCTCACCGATTATTTTTTTAAGAAACGGTATCTCCAGTTTTAACTGAAACTTCCATTCATTTACAAGAACCTGTAAAACCTGTATCCCCTATTTTGCGACAGGCATTTTGCCGCAGAGATGCCATTTTTCAGGAAAACGCCATCCAAACATCGGTCGCAAACACTTGGAAGGGAGCGGTGCTTTTCAGTTACAGCTTCGTTTGGTGTTGAACAGACTCAGATCTGGCGAGAACCTGGGCCTCGATCCACGGGTAAGTTTGCTTCAGTCCTTCCAAAAGCGGCCGACTTGGTGCCCAGCCAAGTTCTTTTTTTATGAGCGCGTTGTCAGAATTTCGGCCTCGAACACCTTGAGGACCCGGAACGTGTTTCAAGGTCAACTGCTTTCCAGCCAATTTCATAATCATTTCTGCAAGCTGATCGATACTCACACATTCTTCGGATCCAATGTTAAAAGGGCCCTGTTGTTCGGAACGCATCAGCTTGAGGATACCCTCCAGGCATTCATCGATGTAGAGGAAAGACCGCGTTTGCCTGCCATCTCCCCATATTTCCAGTGTTCCATTTTCACTGGCTTCCGCAACCTTTCGGCACAAGGCTGCCGGAACTTTTTCGCGGCCTCCAGTCCACGTACCTTCCGGTCCAAAAATATTGTGAAAACGGGCAATGCTGCAATTCATACCGTAATTTCGGTTGAAGCTCATGAAAAGTCTTTCGCTGAACAGTTTCTCCCACCCGTATTCACTGTCTGGCTGGGCTGGATAGGCCGTGTGTTCGGAGCACTGCGGATGATCGGGATCTTCCTGATTGAAAGCGGGATAAATACAGGCCGATGACGCATAGAAAATATTCCTCGAACCCGTTTTTCTGCAGGCATCCACCACATTGAGATTGATGGTGGCCGAATTGTGCATAATATCCGCATCATTGTCACCGGTAAAGATAAAACCGGCTCCGCCCATATCTGCCGCCAGTTGGTAGACTTCATCAAATTTCAGGTCAATGACCTTTTTAACGGTCGCCTGATCCCTGAGATCCCCTATCATGAACTCGTCCGCTGCGGAATCTGCAAATTCAGGGTATTTTAAATCAACACCCCTCACCCACATCTGTTCCTGCTTCAACCGTTTAACCAAATGACTGCCGATAAATCCACCGGCTCCAAGAACCAATGCCTTTCTCTGCATAAAACACTCCTCTTCCTGCCAAAAGCACTGCACGTCTACCCGGATTTCAGCACTTTGGTCACTTGCAGCGAGCCTGGACTTCCGAATTTGGGATCATACCTCATCACGCGTTCAGACATCAACGAAATCAGAACAAAACAAATCACTTTTTCCAAAATAAAGCTTCCTGTTTCCTTGCGTTTTATAAAAACCATTTCAACCTAAAAAACGCAGCTACCCCAAGATCATGGTCCTGTGGCTGAGGGGCATTTCTGCTGTTGAACTCTCGAGGTTCGCATCTTCAAACGCATCTTTCTGTACGCTTCTCCAGTGTGGACATGGACACCGACATGTATCATCGAATTCAAGCTCCTTTTTTAACAATAGCTTCTGGTATCTGCCAGCTTTCATTAAATAACCGATTTCTTTTTTTTCGCAACCACCAACACAGCCAAATCTTTGTTTTATAGAAGGGTTATGTTGTGATAGAGTGTATTGGCTTGTTTTGCAAAGCGAGCAATAAAAACGCGAAGTTCATGTCATGATCCGATCTATCTTTTCAATGTTTTTTTTCTTTATTTCAATTGTTTTCTTTGCTTTTCTCTGCATCCTCTTGAGTTTTCTGCCTGGCCTGAGCCCGTCTACCTTGGGCATAAGGTCATTTGGGAAAACTGTCTTGTGGTTTGCGGGAATTAAATTGAAAGTCAAAGGCCTGGAGAACATCGATCCAAAGCGCCCAGCCATCTACATGGCCAATCACACGACCGTATTGGACATACCTATCCTGGTTGCGGCTCTTCCGGTTGACATTCGTTTCATTTTTAAAAAATCTCTCGCTTACATTCCAATCGTGGGTTGGGCCATGATGCTAACTGGAATGGTGCCCATTGAAAGAGGCACCAAAGGTCCTGCTCTGAAGAGTCTGAGAGTCGCTGCCAATAAAATAAAAAAAGGAATGCATGTCATCATTTTCCCAGAGGGCACGAGAACGCGAACCGGGAAACTGGGTAAACTGAAAAAAGGCGGTTTCTTATTGGCATCTCTGTCAGAAACAGCCATTGTTCCTGTCCATATATCGGATACCAGTCACCTATGTAAGCGAAACATCCCCCTGATCAAACCGGGCCATTTAACGGTCACCATTCACCCGGCGATCATTCCCGATTCCAATACTAAAATGACCTCCAGAGACAATATAGACATCGTCGAGAGCCTGTTAAAACAATAAGTTGAGTCTTTTCGCTATTGTGAAGGGCTAATAAAGGCACTTTTCCCAAACCACGAGCACAAAATAACGACCAGGGAAATCACACTAGGTGATTTCATATTATTGACTTCCATTTACTAAATTACGGGGCAGTCGTGTTTTTCGGTTTTAATATGGGTTTGGCAAATTGTTTTTTCAGAGCCTGGAAGAAAACCATCGTGCCGAAATAAAGAAAAAGCAGATAAGAGTAGACTAAATATGATAAAATACAAGCCATCGACTGATTCATTTACTGGAGGTATTCATGAAAAAAACGTTTGTGCTGGATACCAATGTCCTCTTACATGACCCCAATGCACTGTACAAATTTCAAGACAATCAAGTCATTATTCCGTTGGTTGTCGTTGAAGAAATTGACAAATTCAAACGCACCCAGAACGAAGTTGGCCGCAATGCGCGAACCATTTCGCGTTTCCTCGATGAAGAGCGCGCGAAAGGAAGTCTCAGTCTAGGTGTTCAACTGAAAAGCGGCGGTTTTCTGAAAGTGGTACTCCCTAAGGAGGATATGCTGAAACCTTTTCCAGCCTTGAAGGAAAGTCAATCGGCGGACAATATCATTTTGGGAACCGCTCTCAGCTTGTCTAAAAACTCCGAAGAAGGCAGTGTGGTCCTCGTCACCAAAGACACCAACTTGCGAATTAAAGCAGATGCTTCCGGTCTGATTGCGCAAGATTACTTTAACGATAAAATCGATTACGATGATCTTTACACAGGTCACTCCGATCTGGAAGTAACGGCCACTGATTACAATCAATATCAGCAAGAAGGTGTACTCAAACTGGATGAAAGCGCTGATTATTATCGCAATCAGTTCATTTTCCTGAAAACGGGAGATGAAAAGAAAACGCTAACCCGCTATTTTCCAAACGACAAGTCGGTTCGGAAATTGGTCCATCCACCTGATTTATGGGGTATCAAGCCATTAAACGATGAGCAGTCGCAGGCTATGGAACTGCTTTGTGATCCGAATATCAAACTGGTCAGTCTTTTGGGAAAAGCAGGAACAGGTAAAACACTGCTTGCCATTGCCGCGGGTTTGAAGCAAGTGGTGGACGATGAAACCTACAAACGGCTTCTCATCTCCCGACCCGTTCTTCCTCTTGGAAAAGACCTGGGCTATTTGCCAGGAGACGTAGAGGAAAAACTCAAACCGTGGATGCAGCCGATTATTGACAATCTGGAATTCATCATCAGCTGTTCGGAAGTGGAGACCTCAAAAGGAAGCCCAAACTATCAGTACCTTGTCGATCACGACTGGATTTCAGTGGAACCATTGACCTACATGCGCGGCCGCAGTATCCCGAATCAGTATATGATTGTGGATGAAGCCCAAAACCTGACGCCTCATGAGATTAAATCCGTCATCACCAGAGCAGGTCATGGAACCAAAATCGTTCTGACCGGCGATCCTCATCAAATTGACAATCCCTTCCTGGATGCCTCGAGCAATGGTATTTCCTATCTGGTTCAGCGCTTCAAGGGTCAGGACATTTACGGTCATGTTACCCTTACCAAGGGTGAGCGGTCTGTTTTGGCGGAACTGGCCAGTAACCTGTTGTAAATGAAACAGGCAGATTGACATTGCTTACTGCGATAGGTGCTTTGCCCTGTCTTCGGTAACCCGTTTCTTCTTCATATACTCGAATAAGTCCAGAAACAGGATATTGGCAATCAGAAGTGCGGCACCAGCCTGAATGAGAGACAGCGAGTCACCAAGAAGCCAGCCAGCAGCCATGCCGTAGGCCACCTCCAGTGCCAACAGGGCTCCTGCTATATTTGCAGGCAGCTTTTTCATGCTGCTGTTGTAGAGATAATAGGCCAGCCCGGTACAAAGCACGCCCAGTCCCAATGCAAACATCCAGCTCTCAACCCTATCAGGCACCAAATTGACTTCTGCAAACAGGAGAGCTATTGGAATAGCTCCGGCCATCTCCAAAGCGGTTATGAGAATAGGCGAGTGAGATCGCACCAGCTTCCTGTTGGCAACCACCAGAAGTCCGAAAAGACAGTAAGCCCCAATGGCCCAAAGGCAGCCCTCGAAGATCCCGGAACTGTTGATTTCAGAATTTAACAGCAGCAGAAAAAAGCCCAAGGTACTGACCAGCATGGCAACCATGATTTTATTGGACAGTTTCTCTTTCAACAAGAACAGAGCACAAATGGCGACGATAATGGGCTCTGTTCCAATGAGCGCACTGCCCAGGGTCACTCCAAGCAATTCAATGCTTTTGAAAAACGCAAACCAGTGAAAGCCCAACAAGGCACCGAGAAAACACGAAGCAACACCGATTTTCCAGGGGAGTTTCTTCTTTGCAGGCATGAAAAACCAGACAAACATAAGAATAAGAGTTCCCAGAAAAACGCGATAGAAAGTGCTTTGCCATGGCGTAAACCCAGAATGACCCGCTAAAACACCCGCCATTCCCATAAAGAACACCGCAATATGAGCCATCAGCAAATGACTCATGGAGCATTGTCCTTCTCTTGACTAAGCCACTCACCTGTTTTCCAGTCCAGCAGTTCAAAGGGTTCAAAGCGGTTTTTATAATTCATTGAGTTGTTTTCTTCAATCCAGTAGCCAAGATAATAGTATTTCTTGCCGAGTTTTAAAGCCAGTTTCATTTCCATCATGGCACCAAAATGGCCCAAACTCCTTTTGGAGTAAGCTGGATCAAAAACAAAGTAGACCGAACTCAAGCCCGAAGTTGAAACATCAAGAAAACCCGCAGCGACCAACTGCTCATTCAAGTAGTAAAGGCTTTGAAATCCAGGAACTGATTGCCAAATAAAGGCCTTCAAAAACTGGTCTCGATCGGAAATATCGTTATTCTCAAATCTTTTTGAGTGTTCCAGGTACAGCTTATAAACATCCTCACGAAAAACCAATCGTTGAACTTTCATTTCCAGGTCCGAGTTGCTACGTAACACTCTTCGTTGACTTTTGGAGGGTTTAAAATCCCGGACCTTTACCCGAAGAGGTTGACATCGACGACAATGTTCACAGGAAGGCTTGAAAAAGCAAAGCCCAAATTTTCTCCAGCCAGATTGAAGATAATAGTCAAATTCGCTCTTAGACAACTGATAGGCGAGAAAATAGGTGTAGCGACGCTCTCTTTCCGCAAAATACGAGCATCTTTTTCTCTCATCCAAAGTCAGATCTTGAATGATCTGCATAAAAACACCATCTGCTTAGTCAATTCACACCATGGAGAATACATGATACGGCACTGATGAGTAAAGGGAAATACAACTTCCATCAAACAACTCTTTTCCCGTTGACTTTCGGGAAAAGACAAAGGTTCTGGCTCCATTCATCGCGACACAATTAATTCGGCATGAAAGAGTCCGCTTTTTGTCTATTTCAACTGTGCTTCATTCAATTTACAGGACGCCAATCTCTACCTGCTCGAAAACCGGTTACAAGAGAAGTTACTCTTTTCAGCGGACTTTTCTCACAAAAGCCCTGCCTTCAGTTTGTCTGGATTTTATCTTTCACATGATAAAAAAATATAGTAGTATTTTACGTTGCATTCGAGCATGCACAAGGAGCTGTGAATATGATCAATATAGGACTAAGCCTTGTTGTCTGGGCTGCTGTTAGCGGCTTATTCGTTTTCGGAATCAATATGAACTGGGTTTTAAGTCTGATTCTCGGTTTCGCTGTGGGTTTGCTGGTTCTCATACTGCTTGGCCGTCGCGTGCAGAATCAGCTTGAAGCCATTATGCAGCAAATGCAAAAAGCGGCTCAAAATGGAAAAATCGAACAAGCTATTGCTGCCGCGAAACAGGGTTATCGTTTCAAGTGGTGGCAGTTATTTGTAGAGAGCCAGATCAACGCCCAAATCGGCATGCTCTATTACTTAAAGAAGAACCACCAAAAGGCTTTACCCTATTTGAAAAAGGGTTTTGTCAAACACTATATAGCACAAGGCATGCTGGCAGCTATTTATTACAAGAAAAAAGAATACGATGCCATGAAGCAGACCATGCAGGACACCATCAAGGGCAATAAAAAAGAGTCTATCACCTATGCGCTATACGCCTATTTCCTGTCCAAAATCAAAGAAAAAGACGAAGCCATCGCCATTTTGCAAAAAGGGTTGAAGAAACTTCCCGACGATAAAAATCTCATGCAAAACCTCATTCTGCTTCAAAACAACAAGCGAATGAAAATGCGGATGTATGGCGATATCTGGACTCAGTTTATGCTGGAAAAGTTACCTCGCATCCAACAGGCTCAACCCCAGCATGCCAGATTCAGCAAGAGAGCGATGTTCAAGTAAACTCTCGGCAAATTCGTATTTTTAGCTGGACTATCTCGCATGGGAAAGTGCGCTTGCACAGGCATGGCAGTCTTAAACCATTTATGAATGTGTCATCGGCTCGTGTGGCGCCAGGATGCAGTTGGCAGCAGGAGCATATTGAAGACAGGCTGCGTGTTAAATCATCAATCGCACCATTTTTTTTGTTTATAAATACGCGCGTTTGAGATATGTTGACAGCTGAAATTGACATAGACCTGCAGGTAAAACACCTATTTGCATGCTCATTTCGCGAGGTAGTGATGAAGTTCAAAGATGCCGAAGTCATTGGTCACCGCGGGGCAGCCGCCCTGGCCGCGGAAAACACAAAAGAAGCTTTTGAAAAAGCGATAGAAGCCAACCTGAACTGGGTTGAGACAGATGTCAGGTTGAGTCGAGACGGCAGGTTGGTACTCTGGCACGATGCCTGTATCGAGGACCTGCCCATTGAGTCCTCCAATCTGGACACCCTGCGAGAGGCAGCAGGCGGACACCTCATGACACTGTGCCAGGCTTTAGACCAGTTTTCTCCTGAACTGCATTTCAACCTGGACATGAAGTCTCACACGGCACTTCCCTTTGTGGTACAGGAACTGAAAGCCAGAAACCTGGAACACTGTACGCTTCTTTCATCGTTTCATCACAAAGCGATGGTCGAGGGACAATACGCCCATCGGGATATGCTTTTTGCCCCTATTCTTGCCTCCAGACCGGCTTCCACCCTTTCTTTCCTGTCGTGGTTCAAGCACATGAAATTTATTGTCTGCGATATCGATTTTATTGATCTCGCCATGATCGATGAGATTAAGAAACTGGGATTTCAACTTTATCTCTACAATGTGCACTTCAAAGAACAAGCAGCCGCATTCATTGAGGCCGGAGTGAATGCCATCATCGTCGATAACCCCATTGTGTTTATGGAGTGATCCTGAAAAAAGAAACCGCGGACACCAGAGAAACACAACCTGTAAACACCATGCTTTCAGCTTTCAGGGCAAAAAGAACTCAAAAAGCAAGTGTGCGCAAAAACAATGTCCTTTTAAATTCCCGGATCTCACAGAGTCGGTTTTAGCGTTTCCGCCAACTTCGGGTAATGGAGTTCAGCACACGTTCTCCTGACTTCTGACTGCCGACAACAATACAGATATCATCAGCATAGCGGCAGAAACAAAGATGACGTTTCTCCAATCCTCATCAAGCTCATCCTGCCATCACGCCTTATATGCGATTCCTGTTCGTCAGGACAGCGTTTTGCGCTTCCTTCAGATTCCAGCTCACACTGCACGCCCCTGTCGGGCTTGTAGAGGACTTACACCTCCAAGTGAGTGCGCCCTTGCCGGCGCATCAAAAAAAGCCCGCCAAAATGGGCGGGCTTTTTGTTTTGCGATTACATGACGATCTTTTAGAAGGGATAACCTTCCGCTTTGAGCGCCGCTTCAGCCAATTCTCTTCTATAGGCAACCACGTTAACGGGATCGTGTTTTGAGAGTCTTCTGGCGGCAGCCATCATGGTCAGCAGGGCATCGCCCTCTTCAACCACACCCAAGCCCGTTCGAGCCAGAGTGGAGATCTTCTCGATGGAGTCGTGGACAAAGACTTTGGTTGCCAGAGTCATCAACCTGGCAGCTTCTTCTCCGTCCTTTTCAATTTTCTTCATGGTTCTGAAGAGCGCGCTTTCCATAACAAAGGTCAGCGTGAGCATATCCGCTGCCATGGCGAGAAGTTCCTGTTGACTGGCAAGCTTGTCCAGGAACTTCTGGAAACCGACGCCAGCTACGAACATACAGAGTTTCTTGGCATTCTCTACGACCTTTTTCTCATTGGCGAAAAGATCCATGTCTTCATCGAAATTGAAGCTGGGCATGCCCATTAACTCCGTCATGAGACCTTGGACTTTTTCCATGAGAGGCAGTTTCCCTTTCATGGCGCGCTTGAGCAGCATGTCCACAATCAACATGCGGTTGATTTCGTTGGTGCCTTCAAAGATTCTGTTAATTCGGGAGTCTCTGTACATGCGTTCCACATCGTATTCCTTGGAATAGCCAAACCCACCGTGAACCTGAAGCGCTTCATCGGCGACAAAGTCCAGCGCTTCCGAGCAGAAGACTTTCGACATGGCACATTCAATGGCGTACTCTTCAACGCCTTTCAGGATGGTTTCGCCCGCATTATCTTCGTCCCATGAAACCTCTTTGAGAATGTTGTCAATCAGACCGGCAATGCGGTAGTTCATGGATTCACCGGCAAAAGTCTGAATGACCATGTCACCCAATTTGCCTTTAATGATTCCAAACTCACTGATGCTCTTGCCAAAGGCTTTGCGATCGACTGCGTACTTCGCGGCTAGTTCCACGCCGAGTTTGGCGCCTCCGATCGCCCCTGAACCCAACTTGAAGCGGCCGATGTTCAGGATGTTAAAGGCTATTTTATGCCCCTTACCGATTTCACCCAGTACGTTTTCCACGGGCACAACGGCGCCTTCCAGAATAACGGCACGGGTAGAAGAGGATTTAATGCCCATTTTCTTTTCTTCTTTGCCAACACTAACGCCGGGGAAGTTTCGCTCGACAATGAAGCCCGTGAATTTTTCGCCGTCTATTTTAGCGAAAACGATGAAAAGATCGGCAAAGCCGGCGTTGGTAATCCACATTTTCTCGCCATTGAGAATGTAGTTCTTGCCGTCTTCACTCAAAACCGCCTTGGTTTTGGCGTTCAGCGCATCGGACCCTGAACTTCTCTCAGTCAAGGCATAAGCAGCCAGAATTTCGCCTGTGGACAAAGGAGGAAGATACTTTGCTTTCTGGGCATGAGTTCCAAAGTAGGTAATTGGCATGGTTCCGATGCCGATATGGGAACCATAAGAAACGACAAAGCCGCCTGTTTTTGCCAATTTCTCGGAAATAAGAGCGGTAGTGGACTTGCTGAGTTCCAGACCATCGTACTTTTCGGGAATTTCTGCGGCCAGGAAGCCTAACTCCCCGGCCTTTTTGAGAAGCTGGACGGTAATATCGTGGTCTCCGTCTTCCATTTCAGCAATACGGGGAAGGATTTCACCTTCGACAAACTCACTGACACTCTCTGCCATCAGGTGATCTTCTTCTGTCAAGTCTTCTGGTGTGTGAATCTCCATGTAGGGGTGTTTCTCAACCAGGAAACTACCTCCCGCGTGTTTTTTTGCATTTTCTTCAACTGCCATTTCTTTTCTCCTTATTCACGTTCAAATAAACCGGCAGCACCCATACCACCACCAATGCACATGGTGACGATTCCGTACTTTGAGTTCCTGCGCTGCATTTCATAGAGTAATGTTGTGGATAGTTTGGCTCCGGTACAGCCAAGTGGGTGTCCCAGAGCAATGGCTCCGCCGTTGACGTTGACTTTTGCCGTATCCAGCCCGAGTTCTCTAACAACCATCAGGGCTTGGGCCGCAAAAGCTTCGTTCACTTCAAAGAGATCGATGTCTTCCAGTTTGAGCCCTGTCTTCTTCAAGAGTTTTGGAACGGCAACGGCAGGTCCAATACCCATAATTTCGGGCTCACAACCCGCCACCACGAAGTCAACAAAACGCGCCAGAGGCTTCAAGCCCTCTTTTTCACATTTGGAACCCGACGCGAGTACCAGCGCCGCGGCTCCATCTGACATTTGAGACGAATTGCCAGCCGTGACCGAGCCGCCCAACTTGAAGGCGGGCTTCAATCGAGCCAGGCCTTCGAGGGTGGAGGCTCTTGGGCCTTCGTCCTGCTTGAGTACAAAACTGGATGTTTCTGTTTTAATGCCTTTGCCAAAACGCTTTTTGACTACTTCTACCGGCACGATCTCGTCATCAAAGCGACCGGCTTTTTGCGCGGCAAGGGCGCGGTTGTTACTCTCAACCGCAAATAGATCCTGATCTTCGCGAGAGATGTTGTACTTCTCGGCGACTTTTTCAGCGGTAATGCCCATGCTGGTGTAAATTTCAGGATAACTGTCGACCAGTTTGGGGTTGGGTGCGACTTTATTGCCGCCCATGGGAATCATGGTCATGGATTCCGTTCCGCCGGCGATGATCAAGTCAGAATCACCAAGCCTGATTTTATCGGCTGCGTAAGCAATAGCCTGCAAGCCGGATGAACAAAAGCGGTTGACCGTAATAGCCGGTACCTCAACAGGAATACCCGCAACCATTTGCGCGATTCTGGCAACATTCATACCCTGTTCGCCTTCAGGCATGGCGCATCCCAGGATGACATCTTCCAACTCGCTGGCCTGAATGCCCGCGCGCGCGACGGCTTCCTTCATGGCCAGTCCGGCCAGATCATCCGGTCGTTCCGCAATCAGGGAACCTCTGTACGCCTTCCCTACCGGCGTTCGTGCTGCTGATACAATATATGCTTTTTCCATAGCTTCCTCCTAGTTCCTGAGTGGCTTACCGCGAGTAAGCATGTGGTGAATTCGTTCCAGACTTTTCCTCTCACCACACAGGCTGAGGAAGGCTTCTCTTTCAAGATCAAGAACTTGTTCTTCTGTCATGGTCGATCCGGGTGTCAGGTCTCCACCGGTGAGGATCTTGGCGAGCTTGGTTCCGATCAGAAGGTCGTGATCGCTGATGTATCCGCCATCGCGCATCATCATCAATCCCATTTTCAGCGCACCGTAGGCAGGAGCACCCAGTACGGGAATATCCTTTGGTACAGCGGGCACCTTGTAGCCGATTTTGGCCAGACCCAAAGCGCGTTGTTTGGCATCGTAAATCACGGAATCCCCGTTAATGGAAACGCCGTCATAGTCAGTCAGGAAACCAAATTGACGGGCTTCTTCACCGGATGTGGCCACTTTGGCCATACCAATGAGTTCAAACGCTTTTTGAACTGCGGGGAAGAGATCCTTGTCTCCTCTTTTCTTGGCCGCACCAACCGTGCGCAGCAGCATTTCCTTGGTTCCGCCACCGGCGGGAATCATTCCAACACCGACTTCAACCAAACCCATGTAGGTTTCCGCCGCGGCCTGAACACCGTCTCCGTGAATGGTAAATTCACAGCCACCGCCCAGGGTCAATCCGTGGGGAGCAACCACAACCGGCTTCTTGCAGTAGCGCAGTGAGGTCGTTGCCCGCTGGAACTGCCGAATCATGTAATTGATATCTTCAAAATTCTGTTCCTGAGCTTCCATCAGAATGAGCATGAGGTTGGCACCGGCAGAAAAATGCTCGCCCTGATTGCCCAGAACCAGCGCCTCGAAGTTCTTTTCCACCTGATCGACCGCGTAAAAGGTCATGTTAATGGTGTCACTGCCAATGGAGTTCATCTTACTGTGAAACTCGAGGCAGGCTACACCGTCGCCGAGATCGACCAAGCTGGCTCCCGGTGTGCGCTTGACAACCCGGTTCTCTCCTCTCTTGTGATCTTTCAAGATCAGGACATTGGGACGCGCGGGAACATTTTCAAACGATTTAGCCGAGGGAACGTAGTACTGGGGCTGTTCCGTTTCTTCCTTGTAAAAGCTGGTGACACCGTCCGCTAACATCTGCTCGATTAATGCGGGAACTTTGCGGCCTTCTTTTTTCAGGCGTTTTACAACGTATTCAATGCCCAGAGTGTCCCAGGTTTCAAAGGGACCTAATTCCCAATTAAAGCCCCATCGCATAGCGCGATCGATGTTGACAATGTCGTCTGACACCTCGTTCAGACGGGCGACAGCGTAAACCATCATTTCAGACATGCAGTTCCAAACATAGGAGCCAACTCTGTCGGGAAGTCGAACGACTTTGGCCAAACGCTCCTTGGTGTCTTCAATGTTCTTGACCAGTTCAATACTGGGAAGCTTGACCTTCTTCTTGGGTTCGTATTCCAGTGTTTCCAGGTTGATGACTTGAATTTCCTTCTTGCCACCTTCTCCCTTCACACGCTTGTAAAATCCACCTCGTGTTTTGTTGCCGAGGTAACCCTTTTCGATCATGCCCCGAACTTCTTCGGGAATCTTGAAGTAATCCCTGCATTCATCTTCCGGAACCGCTTCGTAGAGGTTATCGCAAACATGTGTAAACGTATCCAGGCCAACCAGGTCGGCGGTTCTGAAAATGGCACTCTTAGGACGACCAGCCAGTGAACCCATGATCTTATCGACCTCTTCAATGGTGTAACCGTCGCGCTTCATAACCATAATGGTCGCCATCATGGCCTGAACCCCGATGCGATTGGCAATGAAATTGGGTCTGTCTTTGGCATAAACAACGCCTTTGCCGAGAACTTTCTCGCCAAATTCACCAAAGTACTTCAGTGTTTCGGGTTGGGTTTCAGGACCTGGAATGATTTCCAGTAACTTCATGTAGCGCGGCGGGTTAAAGAAATGTGTTCCCAAAAAACGGGGCCGGACTTCTTCAGGTAACAAGGCTGACAGTTCGCTTATGGGAATACCCGATGTGTTACTTGTAAAATAGGCTTTGGATGAAAGGTGAGGTAATACGGAATCAAACAGTTTCTTCTTGACCGCGATATCCTCTTTAACAACTTCTATCACCCAGTCACAATCGGCAATTAAATCCATATTGTTCTGAAATGTTCCCGTTTTGATCTTGGCAAGCCACGGTCGCAAATAAATGGGCGAGGGATTCGCCTTCTTCATTTTTGCAACAGCCACGGCAGCCAAGTCGACTTTCTTTCCGCCATCCTCGATCTCCAGATCGAGTAAAACAACGTCAAGACCTGCGTTCACCAGATGCGCAGCAATGGTACTTCCCATCACCCCGGCACCTAAAACAGCGACTTTTTTCATGCTTTCGACTCCTAAACTATTCGGTGTAGTCTTTCATTTTTTCTGAAAAATGAATGATCATTCAGTTTCTATCATGCACGTTGCTTTTTGCCCTGTCAAGGAAAGAATTGCGTTTTTTGCCGCAGCGTGACCATTTCACTTTTTGAATCATCAGGATCCGTTAATCAATCAGTTTCTTTGAGTTACAAATTTAAAAATGTAAAGTTAATGAAAACAGAGAGATAGCTTTCCGCACTGCGGCAAGCTTGTGGATTTGGACTGTTTCAATACCGTCTGCATCTTTTGCAAATTCACAAAACGGGCAGGAGTTCGAACGACAAGTGTCAGGTTTGATCTTTCATTTCAGCTATGGATATTCAGTGAATCCCGATTTAAAGTCACGAACTAAATGGCAAATGAAAGAAACCGCAGAGTGTGTTTTCAGGCTATCTTCAAACACACCGCATGCCACAACCATCTATTTTTTCCTGATGTATCATCTGTGTTTTTGGTTGGACGGAAGGCTCTCGCACAAGCGGCAATTGCAATCAGCGGATTCAATCCATCAGCAGAGCGATAAAGTCAGCAGAGAAAACCGACTGCCTCTTTCTTTTTTCAGGTTTGTATGAAAACTGTGATCCCTACTACTGAAAAAATCGCTCACTCTCAGTAAACTATGTCGTATTAAAAGTCATTGGTCACGATGAATCATAAATCGAAAGGCATAATAAGGTCAAATCTCGCAAACCTCGGTGCTTCAAACCAAAGAAGACTGAATTCGCACTTCCATCCTGATTTCTATTCCCTCCCTGCCTCACTTCGGGTAAGACAGTCTCTAATCCCCGAAGTGAGGTTTTTTTTTTTAAAAGACTGGACGTTTTGAACTGGTTCGCTAATATAGAACCACTTTGCAGATGAGGTAACAACATGAAAAATCATCTTAAAACAGCAACTGCGATATTGGCTTTACTACTTTCTATAGTGACGCTTATGTGCAGCAAAGACCAAGCAGAAAAAAAAGAAATGACTCAAAGTACCGAAAAAACCGTCGTCAATCCCTTTTTTGAGGATTTCACCACGCCTTTTGAAACACCTGATTTCAGAGTGATCAAGACCGAGCACTTCCTGCCCGCCATGAAAAAGGGCATAGAGGAACAGAACCGTGAAATCGAGGCGATTACTTCCAACCCTGAGGAGCCCACCTTCAAGAACACGGTTGACGCTATGGCCAGAACGGGGAATCTTCTCAACAAGGTTCAGGGCGTTTTCTCCAGTTATTCTTCAGCCATGGCCAACGATGAAATGCAAAAAGTGGCGCAACAAATCCAACCTCTCTTAACTCAGCATACAGACAGTATCTGGTTGAACCGGGATCTCTTTCAAAGAGTTAAAAAGGTCTACGAGAACAGAGAGAGTGAACAGCTCAGCGGTGAAGAGGCCATGTTACTGGAAAAGACGTACAAAAAATTTGTACGTGGCGGAGCCAATTTAACGGGTGAAAAGATGGAGCGTTTCAAAGCCATTAACAAGGAACTGGCCACGCTCAGTCTTAAGTTTGGAGAGCACGTTCTGGCCGACAACAACGCCTTTGAGCTGATCATTGACAACGAAGCCGATCTTGCGGGCCTTCCCGATTCAGCTAAAGCGGCCGCGGCTGAAGCTTCGGGACAAGCGGGGAAATGGAAGTTCACACTGGATAAGCCCAGCTTGATTCCCTTCCTCACTTACTCCGATATTCGCCCTCTCAGAGAAAAGATGTTCAAGGGCTACATCAACCGCGGCGACAATGACAACGCAAACAACAACAGCGATGTTCTGTTGCAAATTGCCAAGCTGCGCCTTGAAAAAGCCAATCTGCTGGGGTTCCCCACCCACGCGCACTACATTCTCGATGACAACATGGCCAAAACCCCTGAGAAAGTCTATGAACTCATGGATCAAGTTTGGAAGCCCGCATTGAAAAGAGCCAAGGAAGAGGCCGCCGAGCTTCAGGAGATGATCAACGCTTCGGGTGAAACCTTTAAATTGGAGCCATGGGATTGGTGGTACTACGCGGAAAAGCTGAAGAAAAAGAAGTACGACCTGGATGAAGAGATGATTCGCCCGTATTTCAAACTCGAAAACGTCATTCAGGGAGCGTTTGATGTGTGCAACAAGCTCTGGGGCATCACCTTCACGGCGAGACCCGATATTCCCGTTTACCACAAGGATGCCAAAGCCTATGAAGTCAAGAACAGCGATGGAAGTCACATTGGAGTTCTCTTTGTCGATTACTTCCCCAGGCCCAGCAAACGCGGTGGTGCCTGGATGGACGCTTTCCGCAAACAGTCTGAAAATGTCTCTCCGGTTATTTACAATGTAGGCAACTTCACCAAACCTACAGCCGATACGCCCTCGCTGCTCACGGTCGATGAGGTTAAAACCCTTTTCCACGAGCTGGGACACGCTTTACACGGTCTGCTCTCCAATTGCCGCTATCGGGCTCTTTCCGGAACAGCCGTCGCCCGTGATTTTGTGGAGATGCCTTCACAGGTGATGGAAAACTGGGCCATGCATCCAGAGGTCCTGAAACTGTACGCCGTTCATTACCAAACCAGCGAGCCCATCCCCGATGCGCTGATTGAAAAAATAACCAACTCAGGGCACTTCAATCAGGGCTTTGCCACAGCGGAATTCATGGCGGCGGCTTATCTGGACATGGACTGGCACACGCAAACCAGTTTTGACGGAGTGGAACCAGGTGAATTTGAGACCAAATCCATGCAGAAAATAGGTTTAATTCCCGAGATCGTGGTTCGCTACCGCAGCCCGTATTTCAATCACATCTTTTCAGGTGGTTATTCCGCCGGTTACTACGCTTATCTCTGGGCGGAAGTTCTGGATGCCGATGCCTTTGAGGCCTTCCTGGAAAATGGAGTTTTTGATCCCGCGACAGCGAGCTCTTTCAAAGATAACATTCTCTCGAAGGGAGGAACGGAAGATCCCATGAAGCTCTACAAGGACTTCCGGGGAAGAGAGCCGGGAATTGACCCCCTGTTGAAGCGCAGAGGATTCAAGTAACCGGGCTTTACAAGCTCCAGGTTGAAAGAGCAAAACTTCCCGAAAAGCGTTGCCTCAGCAGCGCTTTTCACAGGCGTCAAGCCCATCCAAAACAAAGACATAAGCGACGACAACACAAAGCATCTCAAAGCAAAAGCTGTTTCAGGTAGAAACAGCTTTTGCTTTATTTGCCCAGAGGGTTCTTTGTCACTTTTAAGGGGATGGCCTTCTTAATTCGCAAAACGCAAGTAAAAGAGCTCTCTGAATTAAAAAATGCCCTCACGTTATCGGAGCTGTTTTAGTCTTGGCCTGGTCGTCGAGCCCAGCCAGGCAGCCGATCGAACTCGGCGGACACACGGAATCATGGCCGCAGCTATTCTTGTCTAAAAGCCCTGAAATCTTTCAGCAGAATGACAAAACAGCTCACTCAATCGGCGCTGATGATGGTCACCACGACGGGGCGTCTGTTTCTGGGGCCATCGAATTCACAAAAGAAAATATTCTGCCATTGCGATAAGCCCAATTTGCCGTCAATGAGAGGAATGCACTCGGAGGGACCAACCAGACCCGCTTTTAAATGGCTGTCTCCGTTGCCATCTTGCCGGTCGTGCAGCCAAACACCTCTTGGAATCAGCTTCGCCATGAGGTTCACCACATCTTGCGGAACACTGTCATCCCAGTTTTCCTGGATCATGATGGCGGCCGTCGCACCTTGAGCATAGACATGCACCAACCCATTTTGACATCCGCTTTGAGCAACGGCTCGTTCAACCTGGGAGGTGAGATCCACCAGTTCCTCACGTTGGCGGGTTGTCAATTCAAGTTTGATTCTCATACTGGATTTCACGGCTTTCTCCTGTCTTCTCAAACATCGATGCGGTCCCAATCCTGTTGACTTCTATCATGGCAACTGTTTGGCTGCATGCCAGAGGGTTTGGCTTCTACCTGGCGGATCATTTTCTTACTCAATTATAACCCATTCCTGGAAATTTGTTAGTTCTCATCTGAAACAGGATACGGCGGATGGTGAAAAGGGCATCTTAAACACACCAATAAAAGCGGTTTCAACCAGCACACCAGCTGTATTTTTGGCTGGAACTGCTCTATAATACAGCATCGTGATACACTGTTTCAGGAGAAAACCATGCAAGCATACAGAGAAAAGTTAAAAGAGCGCTTCCTTCGATACGTGGCGGTGGATACGGCCGCTGATGAAGGTGCCGATTGCTATCCCAGTTCCAAAGGTCAGCTGCAGCTGGGCAACATATTAGCCCATGAGTTGAGAGAATTGAAAACAGAAAATGTAACCATCAGCCCCTACGGCATTGTCTCTGCAACCTTGCCCGCAAACGAATCAGGTATTCCCGCCATCGCCTGGCTGGCCCACATGGATACATCACCCGAATCGCCGGGATGCGGTATCAAGCCACAGATCATTGAATCCTATCAGGGTGGCGATATTCCTTTAACAGGCAATCCCGACAAAGTGATCAAAGTTGAAGATACACCTCAATTGCAGGACATGATTGGCAAAACCCTGATCACAACCGATGGAACCACCCTGCTGGGCGGCGATGACAAAGCCGGAATTGCCATCATCATGACCACGGTCGATTACTTGATAAAGCATCCGGAAGTGAAACACGGCCCCATTCGCATCGTGTTCTCCTGTGATGAGGAAATAGGAAAAGGAGTTGACCACCTGAGTGTGGAAGAGATCGATGCCGTTGCCGGCTACACGCTGGATGGTGAGTCTGAATTGATGATTGAAGCGGAAACCTTCTCAGCCGATGTGGCCACAGTCACGGTACGCGGCAAGAACATCCACCCGGGACTGGCAAAGAACCGCATGGTCAACGCCATTCGAATTGCCTCGGAATTTATTTCACGCATGCCGCGGCAAACCATGTCACCGGAAACAACAGAAGGCCTTGAACCCTTCATGCACCCTTATTCCCTGACAGGCGGCGTGGAAAGCAGCAGCTTTAAAATCATTCTCAGGAGTTTTGAAACAGCTGATCTGGAAAAACAGGGGCAAATTTTGCATGCCATCGCCGAATCACTGCTGGCAGAGTTCCCTAAATGCGAAATCGACATTGATATTAAAAAACAGTACCGCAACATGCGCGAGGGAATGCATAAAGAGCCCCGAGCGGTGGAAAAGGCAAAACAGGCTATTAAAAACCTTGGATATGAATACAAGATGACCAGCATCAGAGGGGGCACCGACGGTTCCCAACTAACCGAACTCGGCATGCCGACGCCCAACCTCTCCGCGGGTATGCACAACTTCCACTCGCCTCTTGAATTCGCCTGTCTGGACGAAATGGAAACCGCCGTTCAGGTATTGATCGAACTCGCCAAGTGCTGGGCAGAAGAAAAAACGGATGCCTGAACTACCTGAAGTAGAGACCATCAGGCGTCAACTTGAACCCTCTCTAACGCACAAGACGATTCAAGAGATTCGGGTTTTTTGGGAAAAAACACTTTCAGGTGCCAGCCAGGCTTCTCTGTCTCCCGTTCTTCAAGGTCAGGTCATCCGCCGCGTGCGAAGAAGAGGTAAATACTTCGTACTGGAACTGGATCGCGGCTTTTTGGTCTATCACCTGAGAATGTCGGGACGCTTGTATGTCAGCCCTGATGCGATGGGCGAAGATCGCTGGGTTCGCCTGTCGCTCACATTTAGCGACCAAACGCATCTCATTTTTTCTGACACAAGGAAATTCGGACGTGTGTACTATGACGATTCCCTGCATGACCTGGAGACGAAATTGGGTCCCGAACCCCTGAAGCTGCCGGTCGAACAATGGCACGAGCTCTTTGCCAGGAGTAAAACAAAAATTAAAGCATTCCTGTTAAATCAGAGTAAACTGGCTGGAATAGGCAATATTTACAGCGATGAATCGCTGTTTCAGGCTGAAATACACCCGGCCAGGCCGGCTGACAGCTTGACTGAAGAGGAATCGCTGCGACTGGCAAAAGCTGTTCAAGAGCGGTTGTCCACTGCAATTCAACACGAAGGCGCCACCATCAGCTGGTATCGAAAACCGGATGGCAGTCAGGGTGAAAGTCAGAAGCATTTTAAAGTTTACGGAAAGTACGGCCGTCCCTGCCCGGTGTGCGGCAAAGAGCTCTGCCGAACGCTGGTTTCACAGCGAACAACCACCTTTTGTTCCCACTGTCAAAAGTAAAGAGAAAGGAGACGCGTCCTCTTCAGGCCGCAGTTGAATGCAGCTTTTAGAACAGCAGTCCTGTCTTTGGCCTCCTGCCCATCAGCGGTTAAATTAACAACACTTCTTTCACAAAGTCCGTAAAAGGCATGACCCTGGTTCGACAACGAGGCTGCTGGTAGTCTCTTGTTCCCATGTGTACCTGATAGAATTGCGGGATGGGTGTTCGCTGGGCGAAATAGGCAATGTGTTGAGCTGGACCCGACTGCCCTGTCTTGCATTCAACGGCAAACAGCGGTTCTTTGTTCTTCATGACCACGAAATCGACTTCCCGTTTGTACTTATCTCTTAAATAACAGAGTTCCATGTCATCACCCTGATTGTCCTCGATGAAGTGACAGTATTTCAACAGATTCGCGGCAACCAGGTTCTCGAATTTTGAGCCCATGTCGTTACAAAGCGACCAATCCCATAAGTACAATTTTCGATCCTTCTTGAGCGCCTGGATCTTCCGACTGCCATAGGGCCTGATTCTAAAACAATAATAGAGGTTCTCAAAAATAGTCACCCATCGGTCTACAGCTTCGTGAGAGGCTTGCAGGTCTTCTCTGATCGAATTGATAGAAAGCAGCGATGCGACGCGATCTTTCAACAGCAAAGCCAGGAGCTCCAGTTGACTGACTTCCTTGACCTGTTCAAGGGACAACAGATCTTCTTTGATGACCCGGCTGATTCGCTCCCTCTGCCACCTTTTCCACCTTCGCTCCGATTGAGCCAGAAAGGGTTCGGGAAAGCCGCCGTACATCAGCAGATCTCTGAGATCGGATGCTGAGGCGTTCTTGTTAACTTCATAGAGTGAAAAGGGATGAAGACGATGATAGTGGTATCTTCCCTGGAGAGAATCACCGCCCTTGCGATAGTAATCAAGCCTTGCCGACCCGGTAATTAAAAAGGATTTTTTCGATTTATTCTTGTCGTACATGCCCTTAATGAAGTTTCTCCAAGCTTTGTATTTGTGAATCTCATCCAGTACAATCAAGCTTGGTTTGGACGGAAGCTGCCCTTTCAACAGGCATTGCTTATCTTCGTCGTAATCCCAGTTAAAATAGCCAGGATGGTTTTCATCTCCGTCGAGAAGTTGTAAGGCCACCGTGGTCTTCCCCACTTGACGCGGTCCACCCAAAAAGACCATTTTATACTTCAAATCATCGCTAATACTGGATTCCAGATAACGTCTCACGGCAGCCTTCCTGAGATAATTTTCGGGTCAACCCAATTATAGTTCATATTATTTTCCGGTCAACCTTCAATTAGTATGAATGCCATACTATCTTTTGCCGCCTCTGAAGACTCTGAAAGGACGGTTTGTTTCGGCTTTTCTGGAGGGGTGCATGAAAGCCAGAAAAGCGCCGCAGACAAAGCCGCCCATATGGGCGAAATAAGCCACGGGTTCAATTGAATTGGATTGGATTGGGCTCAAGCCCTGAGTGACCTGGATTATAATGAAAAAGAGGATCACGATGTAAACGGGGAATATGAGATCTCTCTTGGCGCGTTTGCCAAAATCGACTCGAAAGAAATGGTCTTTAAAAAAGATGAAATAGCCACCCATCAGGCCGAAAATAGCCCCGCTGGCGCCGATAATTGGGACTTGACTTTCCACATTTCTGATTACCTGGAACAGGGCACCCGCACTGCCGCAGCTGAGGTAGAAGAGCAGGAAGTTCAAGCGTCCCAGTCTAGCTTCAATGTTGGGTCCAAAAAGGTAAAGCATGAGCATGTTGAGGATCAAGTGCATCCAGCCTGCGTGCAGGAACAGGCTCCAGAGCACGCTGATTATTTCCGGGGGTCGCTGCTCAGCTAAACTGAAACTGGCTCCAAACCATTCACTGGGGACAACACCGCCTACAGGAAAAACCACATTGGCACCCATTTTGAAAGTGACCACATAAAAGCTCAGGATATTGAGAAAAATAAGGGCATAAGTCACTTCAACCCGGCCAGGCTCGCGATAGCTGTCTCCTATAAATGCCATAACACCTCACTTTCAAATATGTCTTTTAATGAAATCGGCCGTCATGGTCAACTGTTTCTTACCGTTGACCTCTTTAACGAGGTAATTATTGGCGGGATTGAATTCAATACCACGCAGGACGCGTTTAAAAAGACTGCGCAAGGCACGCGCTCCTATGCGGTGATTTTCATAGGCGGCTTCGGCCAGGACCTGTAAGGCTTCGCGCGTCATCTGCATGTCCACACCAAGTGTTTTGAAGTAGGCCTGTGTTTCACGATAAAGAGACTTTTCCCCTTCCAGGAAGATTCGCATAAGACCTTTGACCGTCAAGTCGTTGAGAATGATTATTTCATCGAAACGGCCCAGAAACTGAGGTGTCATGCCGTACTCGAACATATCCTCATAGCGAATGTAATTGGAAAGATGGAAGTGTTCCTTTTTCTGAAGATCTTCATCTTCAATCACGAATTCCTGTACCAGCTTATCTTTGTGTTCGCCACTGGCCACGCGGCGATACACCTGATCGTAGAGTCCCTCGAAAGCGCCGCCGCATATAAAGAGAATGTGTCCGGTCTCGATGGGAAGAACCACGCGTTTCAATTCCCCTTGTTCCTTGTAAGTGTAGGACAGGTGAATGGTCTCCCCTTCGATAAGTGTCAACAGAGCTTCTTGAGCGACAATGCCCCTGGGATTGGCCTGGCCGCCCACGTGTGAGCGAATTTTATCGACTTCATCGATAAAAACCACCCCGTTTTCCATTAAGCTTTTAAAGCGTTCAGGGCTGGGGTGATCTGCCAACATGTGTTCCGCGTTTTCCCTCAGTTTGCTGATCACCACGCTCGATTCCATTTCTTTACTTTCATCATTGGAAATGAGGTTGGCGTTCATGCGCACCGTGTTCATGTAATCGGAGAGAAGTTCATCCTTGGCGAACATGGACTCAATAGCCCGCATAATGGTTGTTTTTCCCGTTCCACTGTTCCCCACCAACATGATGTTCCCCACATTGAGTTGATTGATGTGTTTAAATAAAGATACAGCAATCTGCTGAAGAGAAAGAGATTGATCAACAACGGTCTTCTCCAGACGTTCGAATATTTCACTGGGGGCTTTTATTTTAGGCTGGTTCATGTTCACCTGCTCGACAAAACACGTGGATACTCATCCCAGGTGCTTGTTGTTTGGTCTTGGAATCTTACTTCAGTCTTTGCCAGACAGATTGAAGAGAAACCACGATAATTTAACACAGATGGCGAGGACTGTTGAATGAAAAGGTGACCGGTTAGAAGGAACTGTCCTGGCAGGAGTTGATTATCCTTCCTATTCTGTAAGGGGAAAACACAATCTGAGACAGCGAAGCAGCCGCAGGTTAGCCGGACTGCCACGATTGCGTTTCCAGTGTAAACTCTGACAGCATGCAGCTCTTTATCTCGTAAAGCAGTGTAAAGCCCTCGTAACAGATTTCAGCAAACCGCACAGCTTGAATCAAAATGGGGGCTCAGTGTCTAGAGGTTAAATGTTCGTAATGTTTCGGATTGAAATTTCTCGTATTGACTGAAAACTTTTCGGGTATATCTACTGGAAACCGGTCTTTTTGACTGTCTCAGTCTGCGGGACAGCCGGGTTGGCCCCATGTTGTAGGCTGTAACAGCCGATTCCACAGAGCCAAATCGATTGACAAGCTCCCCGAGATAGCCAATACCGATGTCAATATTCTCATAGGGATCGTAAAATTTGTGATGCGCAAAAGCATATTCGTTATTAACCCTGTCTCGTCCGAGAACGCGGCTGGGAATAACCTGCATCAAGCCTTTTGCACCCGCTTTCGAAACAGCACAAGGATCAAACGTGGACTCAACCCGTATGACGGCAAGCACTAAATAGGGATTGAGTCCCTGCTGATGGGATTTATCAACGATATATCTTGCCAAATCAATCAGTTCTTCCATTTCGGCATTCGGCAGATGCTTTGAAATAACTTCGGCAAATTCTATATAAATCTCCTGAAAGGTTCCCAGGTCTTCGTATCCGGTTTTTTCTTCTGCCTGAACTTGCTGTACAGGTACTTCAAGTTGCTCAGAGACATGGTGATTGGAAGTGAAATCAGTCATAAAAAAAGCCATTCCACTCAGGCCCAGTAAAGGGAATAATTTCCCCTTTGTCCTCATTAACATGTTTCTCATAATTGCTCCCGTACGTAAAAAAATGGGTGGCTTTACCGCCTTAGTTGGGTGAATCCACTGCCAGAACTGTGCCAAACGCTCTTGCTTAAAAAAAAACAAAATGGATGAGGCAGGGAGCGTTATTTATTTGTATTATTTTTTCTTGGTCAGGCGTTTCAGGAAACCTTTGTTTGCTGTTTGACCCAGCTTTTCCTGCATTTCGAGTCCGTCCTCGTGGACGGGATTGATATCGAGCAATTTATTGACCTCAGCAAGAGCTTTTTCTGGCCGGCCCTGTTTGAGGTAGATTTGAGCTAAATGAAGATGAGGTTCAGCATAGTAGCTATCCAGCTGAATCGCCTCCTTAAGTGACGCAATGGCCTTTTCTTCCCATTTGGGATTGTGTAATTCAGTCTGCCCTTTGGCACACCAGTACCTGGCCGTTTTGGGAAAGTACTTCAATGCCAGTTCAAAATGCCGATGTGCATTGAAAAGATCGTCGGAGAGCAGGTAGTGTTGACCTTTGTTGTAAAGTTGTTCAGCGGCTTTCTGTTTCTGCTCCAGAGACACCTTGTCCGCTTCCTTTCTGGACTCCAACCGCTGACGGTATGCCTCTATGGATTGCGGATTGGTAAGCGTATTGTAAGAGTGGTTCAGGTAACTGATTATTTTATTCAGATTGGGGATCAAGTCTGCAACGTAAGCTTCTTGAAAAAGATCCGGATGATACTCCTGAGTCAGTCTTATGTAATTTTTTTTGATTCCTTCCTGTGATTCACCTTCTTTTACCTCTAAAAACTGCCAGCAATCCATAACCGAGATTTGTGCGGATTTGTTTTGAATCTTTTTTCTCACTTCCAGTTCTTCGGGAGTCAGATTCTCCAAATCAAGAGACTCTGGCGTGGTACTTTCATCACGGTTAAAGGCACGTGTGAAGCGGTTCATTGCAACGACTTTGCTTCCCTGAACAACCGAAATAAACTCAAGACACATACCTGCGTAAATAAACTTGTAGACCACCTCCCGTGGTAAACCCACTATTTTCATCAAGTCATTCACTTTGAGTCTGCCATCGAGTCTTGAGTACAAGTAAGCCTCATTTTGCGTTAAAGGCAATTTATCGAAAGGGAAAACCGGGTTCTTGCCCTGAGCGAGAGGATTGTCACCGATTCTTGAAATTTCATCGTCAACCAGGAATAGATTCTTCATGGACCTGATCCCGTTTAAGACCAGGTGTCCTACCAGGACTTTTAATTTGAGGTCTTTCGGCAACGAGATTGGCTTTTCCTCAAAAAAATAAAGACCGTCCTCCAATTCAAAGGTAGAAAAGAGAATATTCCTGATCTGCATGCCAATGTAGTAGTTGATCTCTTTTTGAGAAATCGTTCCGTTTTGAATGAGCGCACGCCCCAAACGCCTGGCGTTGTGTTTCTGTAACATGGCCGCGTGCAGATCTTCCTGGGTTATGCGGCCCGCATCGACCAGAATCTTCCCGAGACGGTCGTTTTCAAGATTGGAATGAGCAAATTGCAGTAACCCTTCATGAAAGAACAGACGTCTTCCCAGCTTCTTGTTCGAGCCCATGATGTGCAAGATACCCGATCGTTTTTCTTTACATATCGCACAGATGACCCAGGGTATCCGTACATCGCTAATTTGTTCTGTCTTAAAATCTTGTATTTCCATAGGTTGCCATATTGACTAATTTGAGAACATTCTATGCTTTTTTGATCCTGGATGCAAATTCAAAATAGAGCACGGTGACGTCTCGTTGTAAAAAGTGGTTTTGACCTTTTATGGTTCTTTTGGAACATAGAGGCTGGCTGCTTTCTCCGCAGAAGTGGTAATACCTTTGATAATGGCGGAGCTGAGCTTTTCATGTTCCATTTGGTTTAAACCCGCAATGGTGCAACCCCTGGGAGTTGTGACCCGATCTATCTCATACTCCGGGTGATTCTTCCCGCTCAACAAGAGAGATGCAGCCCCTTTTGCTGTTTGAGAAGCCATTAGCAGGGCTGTTTCGGGGTGAAATCCTATTTCAATACCCCCTTGCGAAGCTGCTCGAATCATTCTGAGAAAAAAAGCAATGCCGCAGGCGGCAAGAGCTGTCGCCGAGGACATTTGTTCCTCGTCAATAACATGACTTTCTCCAACACTGTTGAAGATAGAACGGGCAAGTTCCAATGCTGAAGAAGATTCATCTTCCACTGCCAGACAAGTCATGGATTGCCGAATACCAACAGCCGTGTTGGGCATTGCCCTGATGATGGGAACCTGGTTGACCATGAGCTTTTTTATCTGTTTGATTGAAAGTCCTGAAACCACTGAAATGAGGATATGAATGTCTGGATCCAGCACTTCGCCAATTTCCAAAAAGAGGGAATCAACTTGTTGAGGCTCCACGGCCACCAAAACAATATGGGCAGATTGAATGGCTGCTGTATTATCAGACGTAACTACGAACCCCTTCTCTCTGTAGGTTTCGAGGTGAGCCAACTTCCTTCTCGTCAGGGTTATCTGAGAAGGCTGAAATGTTCCCGACTCAACCAAACCATTGGCAATGGCAAGCCCAATATTTCCAGCTCCGATAATACAAAGTTTGTGTTTTTTCATCATAAATACACTCCATCCTGTTTCTTTCTTCAATTAAAGGCTTAATTATATCACGCATCAGTCTGTGATTATGAATTCGAAAAAGCCGTTTTGGTTTGTAAAAAAAAAGAGACTGCAGTTAAATGCACTCTCTTTTTATTAATGACTGTCGTTAAATGGACGTGCTGTTATTTAGCAACCACATCGTATGGCATTCTGGCATAAACGCCATTGGGATCATTCATACAATCCACGGTTAGCAACAATTTCTGGATTTTTTTGAGTTCCGCACGAATGGGAGATCGCATACCCGTATTTTCGGGGGCCATGCCCATATCTTCCAGAATGGTTTCAACAAATTCTTTCTTACGCTGATATTGAACAACCTTGTACTTGTCCAGTGCAGCGCGTTCTGCAGCGGAGTCAATGGCATCCACCACACCGCCAAGTCGATCGACCAGACCAAGTTTGAGTGCTTCTTTACCCGACCAAACACGGCCCTGAGCAATTTCAGCCACTTTTTCCAGCTCCAGGTTTCTTCCCTCGGCTACTTTTTCAAGAAACTCATCGTAAATGTGGTCGACAAAGTTCTGAAAAACCTGTAGTTCCGCGTCTGTTTTAGCCCGCATGATGGTTGACTGATCGGCCATTTCCGCTGTTTTGACTGTTTCGACGTTCACACCTAATTTGTCCCTCAACTGTTCCACATTCATGAACATGCCGAAGACACCAATGGAACCGGTAATGGTATTGGCCTCAGCCAGAATTTCATCGGCATAGGCAGAAATCCAGTAACCACCGGAAGCTGCGACACTGCCCATGGAAACGACAACGGGTTTGCCGGCTTCCTTGAGCAAGAGGGTTTCGCGCTGAATTTCTTCGGAGGCAGAAGCACTGCCACCGGGACTGTTAACCCTGAGCACAACTGCTTTCACTTTGTCATCGAGACGAGCCTTTCGGAGAAAAGCGGAAACCGTTACACCGCCAACCTGGTTGTTGCTCTTGCCATCGACAATATTACCCTCGGCATAGATCACAGCGATCATATCCTTGGCTTTGTTTTTCTCGACGTCAATAGCCTGAAGATACTTATTGACAGCAATCTGTTTGAATGTTTTTTTGTCTTCTTTGGTTTCCGTAAGCTCTTTCAGTTCTTTCAGGATTTCATCGTAATACACCGCGCGATCGACCAATCCTTTCGCAACAGCCTGTTCACCTCTTGCCATTCCCTCAGTATTGGCCAGAGCCAGTAAATCTTCAACCGGCACATTCCTCGATTTGCTGATGTCTTCCACAAACACATCAAACAAATCGCCGAGGAACTTGCTCATCTGCTCTCGATTGGCCTCACTCATTTCATCGAGAATGTAGGGTTCAACGGCTGATTTGTACTTGCCTACCCGCGTAACCTGAACCTGAACACCCAATTTCTCCAAAGCTCCTTTAAAGTAGGGAACTTCAGCTGAAAAACCATTCAGTTCCACCACCCCAAAGGGGTTGAGGCTGAGGTTCGTTGCTACTGAAGACAGAAAATAAGACGCTTCGTCCCAATACATGTTGTAGGCGTAAATGGGTTTCCCGGAAGCAGCAAAAGCCTCCAGGGCTCGTCTGACCTCAGAAAGGGTGCCCCAACCTGAGTAACCATTGATTCTGTTGACATTACCCGTCAAGTAGAGACCTTTAATTTTTTCATCTGATGCCGCCTGATCGATGGCATACAACAGTTTCCTTAAAGGGATGACTTTCTGGGGACCTTTTCCAGACAGTAACGGGGCTAAACCTTCAAAATCCGATGCCGCCGGTTTATCGGAAATGGGGTTTGACAGATCCAACACCAACATGGACTGCTTCTTGACTTTGGCAGGCTGCTTTGTTGCCGCCAACCCAGCTATGACCAGAAAACAAAAAAAGCCGACGCAGGCGAGTGCCAAAAGTACGGCAACAAACGTTTTAATAAAATCTTTCATAATTTCTTCCATTTTTTTCTTTTAGCCCGAAAAGCGCAGTTCCATATCTGTGATCCCGATGGAATCGAGATGCTGAAAAGATTTGGATAACACAGGCACATTGACAATTGAACTGGACTGAAGTTACTGATTTTTTCCGAGCTTATCAATAAAACCAAATCAGGGTTGACATAACACTATCACCCTGACTTCATTGTCATTACGCATTATAGTTTGAAAAGTTTAAAAAAGGTGATTTAAAAAAGCGTTCCTTTCACCATAAAAAGCAATCCTTTTCATTATCGCGTCAAAAGCAGCTCTATTTCCCGTTTGGCTAGCGACATCCATCATGCAGCTAACATCCATCTCTCAGACGGCCTGCCATCAAATGCCGGTTTCCATCTTTCACTCAGACAGCAAAAACCATTTTCTTTCAGTTAACAGATTCGGGGTAAAATCTCACCTGCAGGCAAATCGATGACTCTCTCGGTGCCGAGCAGAGTCTGAGCTGTCACAATGGCATCCGATGAAGAGCAGGCTCTTCCGATAATGGCCGCATCTTTGCCTTTGGGATGCTTTTTCATGGCCTTGAGTACCTTGGCGGCCTTTTCACCGGGAACGGCTGCCACCAGCTTGCCCTCGTTGGCCACATGCAAAGGGTCGATGCCCAGAATCTCACAGACAGCCCGAACATGGGGCTTGACGGGAATGGCTGCCTCGTCCAGCTGAATATGAACACCCGAAGCACTCGCGAACTCGTTCAAGGTCGCGGCCAAACCTCCGCGGGTGGGATCGCGCATGGCGTGAATATCGGAAGTGACGCCCAGCATGGCATCCACTAAACCATTTAGTGCCGCTGAATCGCTTAAAAGATCACTTTGAAAACGAAAGGACTCCCTTTGCGTCATAATCGCCATACCGTGATCAGCAAGGGTGCCCGAAAGAATCAGGCAATCACCGGGCTTGACATTGGAAGCACTGATGTCAATTCCCGCAGGAAGGAAACCGATACCCGAGGTGTTAATGAACAGCTTGTCACACGATCCGGTATTGACGACTTTGGTATCGCCCGTGACAATTTGCACATTCGCCCGGTCGGCAGCCTGTTTCATGGAGCTTGCAACTCGGTGCAAATCTTCCATGGGAAAACCCTCCTCAATAATGAAAGCGGCACTTAAATAGGCGGGCTTCGCTCCACTCATGCAAAGGTCGTTGACTGTGCCGTGGACGGCTAAATCGCCGATATTCCCGCCCGGGAAGAAAAGCGGATCGACCACAAAGGAATCGGTGGTGAAAACCAGTTCGCCGTTACCCGAAGGCAGGAGAGCCTGATCTTCCATTTTATTCAAAATAGGATTGTCAAAACAGTTCAGGAAAATCTTATCGATTAGTTCTGCCATCATTTTCCCACCGGAACCATGTGCCATCTGGACGGTTTTGTGATTCATGATGGGCATGGGGCAGGATAAGCCCTTTGAAAAATCGAATGTCTTTTTAGTCATCTTGTACCTCGTAAACCCCTTCCCCTTACCTTCTTTTGTTCTTGTAATAGGCAGAACACGCGCCCTCTCCGGAAACCATTAAAGCACCCAGTGGCTTCATGGGCGTGCACACTGCGCCAAAAGCAGGGCAATCCAGCGGCTTTTTTCGGCCCTGAAGAATCTGACCGCTGATGCAGCTTTCCGGTTCCTCCGTCTGAATGGTCTCCACATCGAATCTCAAGCTGGCATCGTATGCCGCAAATTCCTCTCTCAGGGAAAGACCGCTCTGTGGAATGGAGCCCAGACCACGCCACTTTTGATCGCAGAACTGAAAGACCTTCTGAATGACAGCCTGCGCCTTTTTATTTCCCTCTCTTTTTACCGCCCTGGTGTATTGATTTTCCACAATGAAGCGCTGTTGTTCCAGAAGTTCAATGACCTTTAAAATGCCCGCGAGCAAATCCAGCGGTTCAAATCCAGTCGGTACAATGGGACAATGGTATTTACTGGCAATGGGTTCATATTCCCACCAGCCCATTACCGAACACACATGTCCCGCGGCCAAAAAGCCATCGACCTGGCATTCCGGGTCGGATAACAGCGCTTCCATTGTTGGCGGAACGCGAACCTGACTGACAAGCATACTGAAATTATCCAGGCGTTCTCGCTGTGCCTGAAGAATGGCCATGGCGTTACCGGGAGCTGTGGTTTCAAAGCCAATGCCGAGAAAGACCACTTCTTTATCCGGATTCTCCCGGGCTATACGCACACTTTCCAGTGCGGAATAAACCATCCGGATATCTCCTCCAGCTGAGCGAACCGTCAGAAGATCTCGTTCAGATCCGGGAACACGCAACATATCACCGAAGGAAGTGAGAATAACATCAGGCCTCTGAGCAATGGCGATGGCTCGATCGATGGTCTCAAGTGGTGTCACACAAACCGGACAGCCAGGCCCGTGAACAAGTTGGATTTCCTTTGGAAGAGCGCGATCGATACCATGCCTGATAATGGAGTGCGTTTGACCTCCACAGACTTCCATGATATGCCACTTACGGCTTGTCACCCTGTGAATTTCTTTCAGGAGCGCCCGTGCAACATCGGGATTTCGAAACTCATCGATGTACTTCATGGACTTCTCCTGAAACAGCCAACCCCTGCTGAACGCTCATGTGCAGCAAGAAATCGCAAGCCAAAAGTATTCACACAGCCTTTGCTTATTCTAACGATTGTGAGCTGTTGTGAAAACACTATTCTCACAAGGGACTTTCCAGTCATCGTCTTCAATCACTGGAGTGAAGCGGGAATCTCAATAGCTCACTCAGCTGCACCACCCCTGAAACAATCACCCAGCTTCTTTTCATAACAAGGCGCGCAGACAGGTTGGTACTTTTCTTCCGCTCCGAGATCGACACTTGGACCGACTCGAGTGGGTTGACCGTCTTTGAACTTCAAGTTAAAAATGGCTTTTTTGTTGCAAAAAGCACAGGTGGTCTTGACTTCCTCGATGCTGTCCGCAATCTCCATCAGGCGCCTGGAGCCAGAAAAGAGCTTGGTTTTAAAGTCCGATCTCAAACCGTAACAAATAACAGGAACACGGTGATAAGTGGCAATATGGCGCAACTGGTCGATAATCTGTTCGCTGAGAAATTGTGCTTCATCCACCAGAATACAGTCTTTGTCCTTCAGCTTATCCGTTGGAATGGTGGTATTTGCTTCCAAAAGCATATCGGCCTCTTTTTCCAGACCCGCCCTGGACTTGACGGTCTGAGCACCAAAGCGGACATCCAGCTTGGGTTTCAGAATGAGCACATTCTTTCCCTGTTGCTGGTAATTATGAGCCACTGCCAGTAAATTGAGCGTCTTGGCGCTGCCCACCGTTCCATGCCTGAAATACAATTTCGCCATTAGAGTTGAACCCTTTCTTTCGTCAATCGGGAAAACGCGCTGCTGAGCATTGCAAACAGCTCCACTTCATTTTTGGAATCAAACCAAATTGAATTTTCCTCATCCCAATCAAAATGCCAGGCCTTTGCCTCGCCTGCTACCCAAATTTGCAGGGCCGCCTGCTGGGTATTGATGACGTAGACAACGCCGGGCGCCTGTTCAAATCGAATGACCAGTTTTGCAGAACCGTAATCGTAATCAATTGCATCTTCATATTCGTCCAAACGGTCCTGAAGTTGTTCAAAAAGCTCAGCCGCTTTACTTTTATACTTTGATAATTCCATTCCTGCACCCTTCCATATTGTATTGATGAGACGCAAACCTAAATGCCCCAGCATGTCCAGTTATTAGCAGGGAAATCCGCATGCCTCTTGCTCTGTGTTGCTTGTTGCCGGAGTTGAAAATAGTTGTCAAGCCATCGCTCCGGCAGGTTACACGGGCAAGGTCACCGCATGAAAACGAGTTCTGAGACCATCTCCCCATTTCACGCAACACCAAGCATACAGCCAGTTCAACCTCTTGTCAAAAGCATGCACTTGTTTTTAATGATGTTTACTGATGGACAAGAATGCTTCCGTTTGCTTTGTGCTCTTCCACGCCTGAGTAAAAGTTGTCAGGTTGGCTTGAGAAACCAAGAAAAAGGCGTCGTATTTCACGGTGAAACCTGTCAGGGTGTTACATGAAAAATGTTTAAAATAAAGTACTTAGCAGAATTTATGGACACGGAAGGGGTTGGGTCTTCTCCCATGTCGATTTTGCCGACTTGGGATCCCGATCCACAATTGATTGGAGGCTATACGATCTGGTCAGGAAAGGCACGATTCGCAGAGTCCTGCGCGGAATTTACGATTACCACAAAATGAAAGAGATGTTCTACGAAGAAATCCCGGAATTCAATAAAATTCCAGCCGCATTGAGAGCATTTGAGAAGGAAATCAATAGTACAGCTATCGGTCAACAGTTGCTGATTCTCATTCAAACGGGTCAGAGCCAGCAAGAAAACATCCGGAATCAAATCTACCCGCAATGTGTGAATTCTCATGTAGCTGACACATCCGGAGACCGATTTTCGACCGTCAAGCGAGCACAACCGACAAAATGGAGCACCTGCTTTTTTTATTGACAAATAGGGGTCTTCACATAGAATTTGAACACAAAGGGGGCACCATGGAAGAAGAACATCTCAAAATATGTCCTGAATGCGAAGCCGGTTTGGAGCATCGGAAGTTTCAATTCTTCCACGGCTGGGTTTGTCCCGAGGGTCACGGCACACTCTACCCGAAAGGCGAATTGGAACGTATTCTTGAATCGTTGACTGGTTTGGCCGAAGTCAAGCTCGGTCTCTGGAAGAACAGAGAGCGGTTCTCTGTCGTTCGATCCCACCTCATGAGTCCAGACGGTCCGAGACCTCTGCTGGAAATCCGCGATACCGACAACGCCTACATCAGTGTTTTCGGTGACCCGGTTACCCACTCCCTTTGGATTCACACAGGTGAAGAAGAAAAGATTTTGGAATTGATCGAAAAAGTGGAAGAATCCGAAACCGTTACCGCGTATATGCATTTGGCAGCAAAGTCGGCTTTTGATCTTCTTGACGACGACATACCGCTTACCGAATCATCCGGCCGTCTGGTGATCTCGTTAAAACTATTGGCTGAACGCATCATGAAAGCCATGCCTTTCATCGCTTTTTAAGCCAACTGACACGGGAAATGGGATGAGACTATGCCGATGAAAAGAAACACGAATAGAACCCTGCTTTAACCACAAGAGACCGTCCAGTAATCCATCCCAACGCGTCTGTTCTTGTCAAAATCCGTTCTCAGAGAGGGAAAACATGATATTGATGGCATTCATCCTTTTATTATGGGGGGCCAACCCGGCAGACAGGGTATCAGAACGCCAGCAGGCGGTATCAAATGCGGCCTTGCCCGGCACCCTTTCCCTGAGTGAAACCATTGACCTGGCTCTTACAAGGAATGTTCTGCATCAGAGTGTCCTTTTAAAGAGAGACGAGGTCAAGGGCGGCATCAAAGAAGCGCGTTCGGCTGCCTTTCCCCAGGTTACGCTGAAAGGCTCCTACTCACAAACCCGATCCCCTTCCATGCTGAACAGCAAGGATTTTGAGAATTTTATAGAGCAGTTCCCCGATGGCAGTTTCAATCCACAAGTCCAGCCTCTGCATCTGCTTACCCTGGAAGTTCACCAACCGCTCTTTACTTGGGGAAAAGTCAAAAGTGCCATACAACTGGCCGAAATTGTCGCGGACATCGCGGAGTACCAAATACAAGCTTCCAAACTGAACACCGCTCACAAGGCGGCTTCCGATTACTTCCTCTATCAAACAACCCTTGAGGCGCTCCGGGTGGAAGAACAACAGCGAGAGGTGCTTGCAAAAGCATTGGAGCTGGTTCAAGTGCGGTTTGAATTGGGCCAGGCAACGCGGCTTGAGGTACTTCGAGCCGAATCGGCATGTGCCGAGCTTGAGCCTCAGGTCTTGCAAAGACAGTCGGATGTCTCACTGGCCAAAAGAACGCTGTTGCGCACGCTGAATCTCCCATCACATACCGATCTTAAACTGGATGACACGTTGTTCGATTTTCCCGAATTGCCGCCCCTTCGGCATTTCAAAGCTCTCGCCCTGAAAAACCGACCGGAACTGAGAGAAATGGAGCGGCAGAAAAGCAGCCTGGAAAAACAGAGTCAAATTGAAAATTCGGTGGGCAAACCCAACCTGGAGTTTAACGGCAGCTTCGGTCGAGAGGGATTGTACATCGACCGGCTCGGCAAGGATCGCTACAACAGCTGGAGCGCTTCCGTTAACATGAGCTGGAAAGTATTCGACGGCGGGAACCGCAATGGCAAAGTCGCTCGTCTCAAAAGCCAGGTCGATCAAACAGAACTTCAGAGAATCAACATCGTTAGTGAAATTGAATACCAGGTTGAACAGGCCTGGCTGGTCTATCAAACATCACTGGAAAAACTGACCGCCTCTGAACTGGGGGTTCGGGTATCGAAAGAAGCTCTTTCCGTGGCAGAGAGCAATTACAGGGAAGGCATTTCGGTTCAAACCGACTGGCTCGATGCCCAACAAATAGCGCGAAAGGCAAAACTGGACCTGCTCATAACTCAATTAAACACCAAACAGGCGCAGTTCAATCTGCTGAGAGCCATTGGGAACATGCCCCTTCAATCCTGGCAAACACCTTTAGGAGACTCCAAATGAAACACAGCATCCTCGCCATTCTACTTATCCATACATGGGGCCTGGCCCAGTCTGATCGCGGCGTTCTGGTGAGAGCCACGAAACCCGAGTTGAGAACCCTTCATTTAAAAGCCTCCTATCCCCTGGAGATCCTGCCCTATCGCGTAGCGACCCTGGCGGCTGAATGGAATGGCCCGATTGTCGCCATCGATGTAGAGGAATTTGAAAGGGTTAAAAAAGGTCAGGCTCTCTCCCGAATCGACACCCGTATCCTGGAATACCAAATTCAGGAAGCAGAGGCGAACTATCAATATGCCGAAAAACAGCTCAAGCGCTATCAAGGTCTTCACGAAAGAAAGGCGGTCACGGAACAGGCTCTTCTGGAGGTGGAGTTGAACCATCAAGTTGCGGAAGTGACACTCAATCGACTGAAACTCCAACACAGGAAAGCCACAACCAAAGCGCCCTGGAGCGGAATCATTTCAAAGAAAACCATTGAATTGGGCGATTTTGTCACGCCTGGTCAGCCGCTGTATGTTTTACTCGACGACACCCAATTTCGCGGACGCGCATCCGTATCGGGAAAAGACGCCTCTTTAATTAAAAAAGGTCTGCCTGCAAGAGTCTCCTTTCAGAACATCCAGACCGAAATTGAGGTCGTCATCAGCAAGGTCGCTCCTGCCATCGATCCGGAAACACGCAACCTGGAAGTGGAAGTGGTGTTCGGCGGAAACAGCGAACTCATTCGTCCCGGCATGGTGGCCGAATTGGAAATTGAGCAGAAAACCATGGAAAACGCCATGTGCATTCCGCTTTCCTCTATTTTGGAGTTTGAAGACGGAAAGGGCGTCTACCTCGCTGCCAACGGCAAAGCGATCAAGCGAATGATTACACCGGGAGAAGTGAACGGAGACAAGATGATCGTCCTCTCAGGACTCTCCCCCGATGACCACGTCATCGTCGAAGGTCAGAACCAGATTTCCAATGGCACCCAAATCACCATGACAGAGGAAGAACAGTGAAAATAACCGCTCTATCCGTTAACAATTCCGTCACGCTGTTCTTCACCATGTTCGCCATTGCAGTGGTTGGAACCATTTCCTATAAAACCCTGCCCAGAGAAGCAAGCCCCGATATTTCCATACCGCTTATTTTCGTTCACACCATCTACCCGGGAGCCGCGCCTGCTGAAGTGGAACAGCAAATTACCCGCATCCTCGAACGCGAACTCAAGGGTATCGACAATTTGAAGGAGCTTCGCTCTACTTCTCAAGAGGGACTTTCATCTGTGGAAGTGGAGTTCATCTCAGGCATCGATTTGGATGTAGCCAGACAGAAGGTTCGGGATAAGGTGGACATTGCCAAAGCGGAATTCTCCAATGAAGTGGAAGAACCCGTTGTCTATGAAATCAACTTTTCTACTTTTCCCATTCTTCAGGTTCACCTGTCCGGCAATGTGGGCGGTGTCAGACTCAAGCAGATTGCTGAAGATCTGGAAGACCAAATTGAAGGCATTCCAGGTGTGTTGAGAGCCAATCTCGTGGGCGGTCTCGAGCGGGAAGTCCAGGTTTTTGTCGATCCCGAGAAGCTCCGCCTTTATCACGTCACTTTAAACGATGTCATTGCGACCATCGAAAAAGAGCATCTCTCCATCCCGGGCGGCGATATCAAACTCGGGGATGTCGCTTATGCCGTACGCCTTCCAGGTGAAGTCTCCAACCCCGAGAACATCGCCAATTTCGTCATTAAATCAATCGATAGGAAACCGGTATTCATCCGGGATGTGGCTCAGGTAGTCTACGGTTTCAAGGAACGCGCTTCTTACGCGCGAATCAACGGTGTTGAGTCCGTCGCCCTCTCTATTCAAAAAAGAACGGGTGCCAACATCATCGAAGTGGCCGATGAAATTAAACGCATTGTCGCAGTTGAACAGGAAGGCTGGCCGGCCGGCATCCAGGCTGCCTTCCTGGCTGACAGAAGCACGGATATTCGAAAAATGGTTCACGACCTGGAAAACAACATCCTGTCGGGTATTGTGCTGGTCATTCTGGTGCTTATGTTTGTGCTGGGTTTAAGACAGGCTGTTTTTGTGGGTATGGCCATTCCCTTCTCCATGCTTATTACCTTCATCACCGTGCAAATGTCTGGAATTACCTTGAATATGATTGTTCTGTTCTCGCTCGTGCTGGCCCTGGGCATGCTGGTTGACAACGCGATTGTTGTTATCGAGAACATTTACCGCCACATGCAGGAGGGCAAAAGCTCTAAAGAGGCCGCCATAGAGGCCACCGAAGAAGTCGGTGGTGCCATTCTGGTTTCCACGCTGACCACACTGGGCGCTTTTTTCCCTCTGTTGTTCTGGCCAGGAATTGTGGGCGACTTTATGTACTACCTGCCTCTGACAGTCTCCATCGCCCTGTCCGCTTCGCTTATCGTCGCTCTTACATTCAATCCGGTGCTGTGCGGCAGCTTCATGCGCGTCACTATTAGAAAAAAAGATGGTTTACTCGCCAAGACAGGAAAATGGATCGACGCACTTTACTATAACAACCTGACATGGGCCTTAAATCACCGCTTCACGGTTCTGTCCGGAACCCTGCTGACTTTTATCCTGGTGTTGACCGCTTTTGTCTTCCTTAACAACGGCGTTGAGTTTTTCCCAACTGCCGAGCCTTCACAAATCTATGTGGACATAGAGCTTCCACCAGGCACGAAACTAGAAAAAACGGATCGTATTATTTCCGAGCTTGAGGAAAAAGTCACTTCCATACCCGATCTGAAAACACTGGCGGCCAGCTCCGGCGCGGGCAGTCAGGACGGCTTCGGGTCCGCTTCCACCCGAGGTAACGCGCAGGGAAGAATCATCCTCGACCTGATCGACCGCATGGACCGCCAACAGAGTTCGTTTCTAACACTGGAACAAACACGCGAAAGAGTATCCAGTCTGCCAGGAGTCACCATTGAAGTGGATCGGCCTGAAGAAGGCCCGCCAGTTGGTTTACCGGTAGTAATTGAAATCAGCGGCGATGATTTTGAGAAACTGGGTAAAATTGCCGCAAAAGTGAAAGAACTCATCGTGGACATCCCACACCTGGTCTCTCTGGACGACGATTTCGAAAAATCGCGACCGGAACTGTTAATTGACTTGAACCGAACGGAGGCTGCCCGGCTTGGTCTCAACACTCAGTCTGTGGCTTCTACCGTCAGAACTGCCGTGAACGGCACCAAAGCGGGTATTTTCAGACAGGGTGAAAACGAGGCCGATATTACGGTCCGATTCAAGGAAAGCAGTCGCTCGACGATTCATGACCTGGAGCAGTTAACCATCCATAACGAAAACGAAGTGCCTGTCACCCTTTCCAGTGTGGCCAGGATTCACAAAACAGAATCACTGACCTCCATCAAGCACAAAGATCAAAAACGGGTCGTGACGATCTCAGCCGATGTCACCTCACCGCCCCAGGCGGCTCCGGTTTTGATGGAAGTCAAGAGCCGAATCGCTAAAGCCAAAGACCTGCTTCCCGAAGGCTACACCATACAGTACGCGGGTCAAAACAAGGATGAAGACGAATCCAAGGAATTTCTGAGCAAGGCCTTTTTATACGCGCTCTTCCTGGTTCTGACATTGATGATCGCCAAATTTAACTCCGTTCGAATTCCCCTCATCATCATTACCTCGGTTTTAATGAGCATGATCGGTGTCCTGATTGGTTTGATGGTAACCAACATACCTTTCGGCATTATCATGACCGGGCTTGGCGTGATCTCGCTTGCGGGCATTGTAGTCAACAACGCCATTGTTCTGCTGGATTACGGAGAGCAGCTGCACAAAAGCGGACTCCCCAGAAGAGAAACCGTTTTAAAAACGGGTGCCAGGCGAATGAGACCCGTCATTCTGACAGCCATAACCACCTTGTTGGGCTTAATTCCCCTTACAACAGGTGTTGAATTTGACTTTGTCAATCTGCAATTCATAACCGGAGGCGAAAGCAGCCAGTGGTGGCGTTCCATGGGTATTGCCGTCATGTTTGGTTTGGCCTTTGCCACGTTCCTCACGCTCTTTCTGGTACCCGTACTGTACGATTTCTACCTGGGCAGTATCGAGAAAAAAGCCATGAAGTTGAAAACACGGGAAAAGCAGCTGTAACATGAGCCAGGTGCAGACCTCTCCGACTTTCCGACCAGCTTGCCCCTGCAAAGCGGGTTGCAAACACTTTTAAACGATTGCATTGTCTCGATCGTCAACAAGCTCTGTTTGCATTGAATTTGACTTTTTCAATTGCGATATCGATTCAGGTCATCTCCCTTTGTGACTTGGCCCTTCTTGTCTGAAACTGCCTTTGGGCTACATAATTTTACAGCCACTTCACAAAGGTGTATCGAGTTTCTCTTCGCTGTCCTTCCCTGGAAACACATCCTTCATCCAGGAGTTCTTTAATTCTCGTATTCCAGGTGGAACCTGAGATACCGGCAGCCCGAATGATTTCGTTTTTCCTCATGGGGCTTTGCGCACCTTCCAAAACCGTTAAAATCCTTTTTTTGCACTCTTCTGATGATATCCTCGTCCGCCTGGAATAACTCTTTCTGGATGACTTGGGAAAAGTGAATGACAAGCTGTTTGTTCCACGCACCCTGCGGACAATGACATCGATACTTTCCTTCTGGGCAATAAACTGGAATTTCTTTTTAGTCGTGATAACATTCTCACTGTCTTCCAAATCATAGAATGTGTGTTTCGTTTTGGAAATTTCTTTGGCGTCCCTCAATATGGAAAACAAGGTGATGTACTCTTCCTGTGACATGACACTTTTCTTTTTTGGTTCTGTCCGTAGAACTCCCATCTCTGCCTCTCAACAACTGTTCAATTACAAAGCATCATAAATTATATATATAGTGATACTGCCTTATACAGTCTTAAATATTAAATTAAATAACACATCAGTGTCAACATCTATTATGTATGTATAGATAACCTGAAAAAACCAATTCCTGCATAGTATTATTAAAAATCAGTTTATGTTGTACCTCTTCCAAAAACCTCTTTAAGAATTCTAACTAAACAAAAAAGAAATATTTCATATAAAAAGGTTTCTGAAATATCAACTTCAAACCAATACAAACACAATATATGACATAAAAAGCAAATCATTATACAATATTTTGTTTTTATTTTATTTTTTTTATGCTTTTTTATTTATAAATATTGTTGAAAATTTTGTTGTTTAAAACGTACTATGATTATTGATTTATTATTTATTTTACAGAACCTCTTTATAAAGTTTATCGGTCGTTTTTTCTTAAGGAACATAAGCTGTTTTTATAGAAACTGTAAAAAATCTCACTCAGGAAATGATCAATTTCGTTATTTTTTTTCTGTGCGGCACCGTTTTGGATGCAACTCCAATGTCCACTCTTTAAAAGAAACTCGCGGAAAGGTACAGGAAAACCCGATAGGCGGAGCCCGCTTGAAAGTGTTGAAATAAGGGCTGTGCACAGGTAAAATAGGAGCATCAGGTCAAGCATCCTGGATGAGAAAACAAGAATTGAAAGTGAGGGCCATTAAGATGAACAAAGAAGAGGCAAATAAAAATCGAGCAATAGAGGCTTTTCTCGAACATGAACACGCGGGATTACCCAGTTCAAAACTGAACCTGGTGTTTGCGCGTTCAGGAGTAGGGAAAAGCTCTTTTGCTGTCAACTTCGGTTTGGATTATGCACTTAAGAGCCAACAGGTATTGCATTTCAGTGTTGGCATGACATCCGAAAAAATCCACGAGTATTACCACGAGATCTTTTTAGACATGGCGAAAGCAAACAAATTATCTGCCAATGACTGGAGAACAGTGGAACACCATTTCACAGTGATAACTTACATCAAACCAGACAACCTTTTCAAAAAAATGGAAGCTGAAATCAAAACACTTATTGAAGATGCAGGCATGTCACCCAAGCTGATAATCGTTGACGGTGTTGACTTTAGTGAGCGCTCCAAGAGCAAGCTCAAGCTGTTTGAAGAAATAGCAGAGCATCAAAACATTCCCATACTTATGACCCTACGCATTCATCGCAAAGAAGACGGAGCGCTGGCTATCGAGGAGCCACTACACCTGGCACAAGAATTTACAGATTCCATTTACCTTATGGACTTTGAAGACAGGAAGATTGTTATCAAACGCTATGCTCAATCGTCAGATACACCTTATGACCTACCCTTCTACGTCGAACCTCATACGATGCTTTTGAAAAAATTACCATAACAGATCAGGCACTTCACTCCAGCATTTCGCAGTCAGAAAGCTTTAAGAAAATGTCAGGGAAGTGAGTCTGCTATTCGATGACAAAAAAAGCCCCGCAACTGGAAAACAGATGCGGGGTTTTTTTTGTATGGTGCCCAAGCCCGGACTCGAACCGGGATGACCGTCGGTCGCTACCCCCTCAAGATAGTGTGTCTACCAATTTCACCACTTGGGCTTTTAAGTTGTCAGCTTTGAGCCAAAAAACCAGCGGCTCTCTGTAAGGCTTGCTATGTTAACAAAAACTTTCTAAAAACTCAATCTACTTAATTTTATTTTTCGGTGGGTTTTTTCGTGGTTTCCGCTTTTTTCTTTTCTTCTTTCTTCATCAGATCACGTTTGTGCATTTCCCTAATTTCTTCGGGAACTTCATCACCTCTAAAAACTTCAATATCACCGATAACGTCGCTCAAGCTGCCCGCTTTCTTATTGCCGTCTTTATCAGTATAGATAACCTGGGCAGGTGTGCCGTCTTCCAAAACGGCAGGCACTTTCGATTCGCTGGATTCTGTTTTTTGCTCTTCTGGTGTGGAAACGGCAGTGGATTGCTCCGAGTTCGTTTCCACCGGTGTAAATTCATCTGCGATACTCTTGTCTTCGCTTTTGTGGAAAAGGGCGAGAGTCAAAGAGGTGAACATGAAGGCAATCGCCAAACCCGTTGTAAGCTTGGTGAGGAAGTTACCAGCTCCCTTCGCTCCGAAAACCTGTTGGCTGGCATTATCTGCCACACCAGTCAAGCCACCCGTCTTTCCATCTTGAAAGAGAATGACCAGAATGATTAATACACATATAACTACATGAGCTGAATAAATGAGAAACATAAGAGCTTCCTCCGAAGATTAGTTGGCGCCAGCCACAAGCGCGAAATCTTATCACAACGCCACGGTGAATGGAAACCTTTTTTAACCCGAAAAGCTCAACTGGGCAATTGCAGACCTGTTAAACAATTGATTTTATGAATCTTGAACAGGCCATGACGCATTCGCAATATTTACCGGCTGCCTTGAAAAAACAAAGAAAAAGCACGCTCTAGTTTTGACTGCCCTGAGACAACTTCTTTTGCGGCATAAAATAGATCAAGTTCCACCATTGAAAACTCTTGCCAAACGCGCTGATTGTTATAGAATGAGCCCGGCACAGGAGGCGAAATGACCGATAAAGAAAAAGATATACAGACAAACCAGGAAGAGGATTTTGCCGCCCTTCTTGAACAATACGAGGCTGATACCCTGACTCAGGTTGAATTGGGTGAAAAAGTGACGGGAAAAGTCGTACATCGCTCCAAAGAAAACCTGCACGTTAACATTGGCACACGATCTGAAGCCATTATGTCGCTGGAAGACCCGCGTACTGAGTCCATTGACATCGGTGACGAAGTAACCGCGTATGTGGAAAAAACAGACGGTGAAATTGTCTTGAACCTGGACCCTATTGTGGGCCACGGCGACTACAGCACGATTCAGCAGGCACACTACGCAGAAGAAGGACTTGAGGGAACTGTTATTGGCGTCAACAAAGGCGGGTTTGAAATCAACATCGCTGGAACAAAATGTTTTTGTCCTATCTCACAACTCGATTTATCCCGTATTGAAACACCCGAAAAATGGATTGGAACCACTCGGGAATTCAAAATTATTGAATTGGATGAAAGGGGTAAGTCAGCCGTTGTGTCGCACAGGCAGTTGATCGTTGACGAGGAAAACCGAAAACGCGATGAGCTGAGAGCACGCATCCATGAAGGTGTCAAGCTCACAGGGAAAGTGGCAGAAATCATGAAATACGGTGCTTTCATCGATCTTGGCGGCCTGAGGGGATTGCTTCACATCAGTGAAATTGCCCATTACAAGGTCAACAAGGTAGAAGATATCCTGCAGCTCAACCAGGACGTCGAAGTTCAGGTTGTACAAATTGAAAAAGACGAGAAAGGTCGGGAGCGGTTTAAACTATCGCGCAAGGCGCTCATACCCAATCCATGGGAAATCCGGGAGTTTGAAGAGGGACAAACCCTGAAAGGAACCCCATTGAGAACAGCCCCGTTCGGCGTCTTCGTCAAAATAGAAGAAGGCATTGAAGGGCTCATTCCCAAACGCCTCCTGAAACAAGCAGGAAAGCAGATAGACATCGAAGAAGTAGAGCTTCACACAGAAGCTGAATTCATTGTTGTGGAATGTAACAAGAACGAGCAAAAGCTCACTTTGGCTTACCCCGGCTGGGATGAGAAACCGCAATCTCATCTAAAGGTAGGGGAAAAACTGAAAGCAGAAGTTGTCAAAGTCATTCAGGCGGGTGTTCTCGTTCAAGCTCTTGAGGATCCAGCCCGCGGACTTCTGCCCAAACGGTTCCTCGAGAACATGAACCACAAGAAAATGGTCGCGGGTTTCCCGGTTGGCAAGGAACTTGACCTGGTGTTGGAAAGTATTGACGACAAAGGGCGTTACACCTTTGAAACCCTCAACAAGAAGAACGATGTCGACACACAAACGCTTGAAAAGTATTCCGATCAAGCCAGCATCGCTCACAATCCGTTTGCCGACTTTTTCAAAAAGTAATTCTCTTAAGAGGAGAGACATGGGGGTAAATAAGTCAAAACACGTCAAGAATTGGCTGTCCCCTTTTCTCTCATGCACCCACGGAATACTTCTGTGGTGTCTGTTGATTTTTGCCCTTTTCCATTTTGCATGCATGGATCTCACCCTCAAGGGGAAGATAGAGAAAGATGGTCGAATCACCATTGCCATGAATCTCAAGGCGGTGGATCAGGTACTGCAAAACGCAATTAAAGAATCTTCCAGCCGACCTGACAGCTTTCTCTTCTTACGGAAGAACAAGCTCATTAAGCGAGTTGACAAGCTTGGCGGTCTTCTGTCTGTTTACAGAAATGAGCTCTCAGATGGCATAAGAACTGTTCAGCTGGAAATTCAACTGCTGCATCCGGAAGATCTCAATAAGTTGAGCCTGCTGGACCCCATGTCCTTAAATCACCAGGGTAACGGCGTCTGGCACTGGAAATTTGGCGATGTCCCGCTGGGTACCGCTTTGGGAGCCATGGATGAAACGTCTCTTCTTCAACAGATTGAGCTGCTCTCACCCATTTTGAAAGGCCTGAAGCTGGATATCCAGATAGAAGCACCTGAGGTTGCGAAAACAAACCTGCAAAAAAACAAAGGCAATTTATACACCTATTCCATGGATTTTGATTCTCAAATTGCAGGGTTACAGACAAAAGGCAGACTGGTACATTACGAACGTCTGCTGGAGCCAAAACACCTGATTATTCCGAACCTGCCTTTACCCAGACCTGAGTCCAATAAAGCGCAGAAAAAGCAATAGTCTCAACATGGGGACGTGTCTTTACGCTTTTGCTCAAGAAACACTCATTTTCTGGATGTAGTTCATTTTTCTGATATACTGTTTGAACCACACAGCAAGGGGAACTTCATGGAAAGGCTCTTTTCGCCTGAAATGTTAACTGCGGAGTTGAGAAACCAAATCGTTGGCGCGTTGAAAGCTAAAACCGGCTTGCCCATGGAAATTTGCGAAGATCACACCAACAGTTCTGCCTTGCGAATCCTGAAAAGACATGAAAAAGAACCGCTCATGCTAACCGGTTCCCTCTTCAATTACTGGTTAACAGCGGCATACTGCCTTTTCCTTGAGGATCGTCGCCGCCTGGAAGGCATCCAGTTTGTCTCCAACAAGGCAAGAAGCAGGTACAGCAACTCCGATCAGTCCCTGGATTTTCTCGAAACCATTGCGGCTCCTGAGGAACAGAACCCTCACTATCAATTCACTATCAAGATGAAACTCCTCATTTTTGAAAAAGTAAAGAAGCTCATATCTGAACTGGAAGGTCACTGTTCAGAAACCCTTTTACTGCATCTTGAGTATCAGGCCCAAAAGACCAAGGCTTACCATATACTCAACCTTTCAAAAAGCACCTTTCACACACGCGTGAACCGGTGTAAGAAAAAACTGAAAAAACAGCTTTTAAGCTCAAAAGAGTTCATCGAATACTGGGAAACCATTAAAGCCTGAAACAGGAGGCGATCCTTGAATCAAAAAAGAGACCTTGAATACTATCGACCCCTCTTTGAATTCCTTGTCGAACGAATTAAGCGCCAGATTCTTATCCACAAGGAAACCGTCATCATCCCCGAACAAGATCGAAGGCAACAGGGAAAACAACCAATAAAAGGAAGTAAAAATGGGAACAGCTAATTTAAAGAACCTCTTCAATCTTGAAGCCGTCAATCGGTTCTTTGAAAACCTCCTCGAGAAAAAAGTACCCCATCTTGTGTTTGACTACTCAGATCATTCCGGACAGCTTCAGGGTATCGATATGGTGCAACAGGTCGGGAAAACAGCTGAACAGGAAAAGGTCATTGTCTCTACGGATAAAATATACCTTCATGAATGTTATGTAGTCTACCTGCACGCGGAAGACTATCAGCGGCTGTCTCCCCTGTTCAATGAAATAGAAAAAGACACCCTCGAACACCTGAAACAGATTGCGGATGAGCGCAATTACATCACAAAAGGATCCTTTCAAGTTGAATTCTCTAAAAATGAGAAAGTCAAAGCCGGCAGCATCATCGTGGTTTCTTCTCCCAGAGCCCAAGTCGCTAAAACGGTGTTAAATTTTCTTGAGCTGCCGGAGGACACGCCATTGGACTGGGAACAGCAGGCTTTTTCCGTCGGCCGGAAACACGATCAGGCTCTCAAGTCCATTTTTGAACTCCTCGATCGCGGACAGTACAAACCGGCAATCAGTCAATGCACCGAGTTCATACGAGCCTTCCCCGAAATCAAAATCGCCCGAACACTGCTGGTACTCATCCATTTTCTCGCAGCGGATGAAACTGGCGGCTTGAGAGCGCTCAACGAAGAAACCGATTTGGCCGCTGTTCCGTATGGAAACGCATTGAAAAGCATGGGTTATCTGGCTATCAGCGATATTCGCGCAGCGGAGAAATCAATCCATTCCTATTTCAAAAAGCAGGGAGATGACATTGCCTATCTGATGAAGGCTCTTGTCTGCGGACATCAGGGCAGCAAGAAAAAAGCAGACCAGTATCTCGGAGGCGCTTTGGCCATCAATCCTGAGCTTGAACCTCTCATCAAACATTTCTGGGATGCGGACTTTGTATCCAAACTCAAGAAAATGCCTGCAGCGGCATCTCAATCCGCTCAAAAGCCCCTGGCCTTGCGTCTCATCGATGTGGACAGCAATCAATCAACGGTCATCAACTATCAAGCTCATAGTGAACTGTTCTTCACACCGCACAAAAAACGCATGTCCAGGTATTTTCTCAGTTTTGCAGACGTACGGCCTGGCATGCCTCCACCTGAAACAAAAAAACTTACGGTGAAGAGCGGCGGGGGAAAACTGCTTGGTCACTTCCAAAACGGAGAGACATCCCTGTTTCAAGAAAACGCGCCACTTCACATCGAGGGCACGAATTGGCACTACAGCAAGAGTGCCGGGGTGAAACCGGAAAACTGGAAAGAGGACAGCCAGCGAAACTTCAGCCAGACCTGTCATTGCCTGAAAATTTACCACTGTGAAAAAAAACTCGAGCAGTGGTTCTTCACAGAAGACCGCACTTTGACGGTGGGGCGCAAGCCCCACGCGGGAAATGACTGGGTCATACCCACTGCCAGCATTTCCGGGTGCGCACACGGTGAATTTACCTGTGAACACGGTCAATTCTGGTTCACTGACCTGAAAAGTTCCAATGGAACCGTAAAAAACGGTAAGCTTTTTTCAGGTAAAACATCTCTTAAGCATGGAGATCTTCTCCAACTCGGAAGCACGTCACTTGAAGTTCATATTGGAGGTTAGTATGCACGGCACACTCAAATTCAAAACATGTTGTCCCATTCTATTTTTTGTCATTTCCTTTTGCAGTTTTGGTTTTCAAGGTGATTCCACTCCCGATGTGGAGCCATTGACCTTCAAACACGGTCCTCAGTCTGTGGTCGTTGTTTATCAGGGCCTATCGCAATCCGCTTTTCAAACACAGGTCAAGTCTCTTCTCCAACAAGAGAAGCTGAACCTTGTCAGCCCTGAGCTTCTGGAGGATTTTCCCATAGCAGAGTTATCAGATCCTTCAACCTCTGATCTCGTTATGACTGCGTACAAAGATGCAGCCAGGGAGGCCGTGGCTCATCTCTGTTTGGTAAAAGGAACACCTCAAAAACCGGAAGCCTGGCTGTACAGCCTTTCATCGGGAGGCGTACTGTGGAGAAAAGAACTAAAGCAGTATAAAAAGCCCACACCCACCTCTAACGGGGGGTTCTACGAAACACAGGTGTTCGCGCTCGCCACTTCACTCTTTGAAAGCGCGCAAAAGTTAGATCCGGGCAGCGCGGTGATGGTGCCGGCAGTGTCTGGCGACAATTCGGAGCGAGCCATTCAGAGAGCCCTGGAAAAAGCCATTCTGGATCACTCGAACTACATGCTGGTCAACAGGGAGGAAATGGATACGCTGGGCAAGGAACAGCTTTTCAACGAATCTCCTTTCGTGGATCCGGAAAAAGCGGTTCAGATGGGTCGACTGGTAGGCGCCCGTTTCATGTTTGTTGCCAAAGCTCAAGCCAATTTCTCTCTGCCGGGATGGGTGTATCTGAAAGTGAGATTACGCGTGATCGATGTCCAGACAAGCAGACAGATGGCCGAAGAAGTTGCCTCAAAATTCGCGATGCATGGGATCTGGTGGATCGGGCTCGCTGTCGTTGTCCTTTTGATTCTTCTGAAACTCCTTCGCTCTGGCGTCAAGTCAAAAGCTGAGGAAAAACAACGCAAACAGGACAGAGCGACACAAGCGTCACATCAAAAACACATAGAAACCATTGAATTGGAGGCAAACAAATGGCCCTCCGTTATTGCCGCGTTCAGAAAAGAGGTTCGCCAAAAGCAGGGTCCGGATGAGGCCATGAAATTTCTCGAGGTTGAAAAGAAAATCGGGCTACTGATCGATCGATTGCACAAATTACCCAGAGGACCTGAAGGCGTCATTACCGATGCCTCTCTCCACCTCAAACAGCTGAGACGTGTTGAAGACGCGGTGGCCGAAATGTCCCTCTACATTCTCAACCGGGATGGTTCGCCCCGGACATATTGTGAGCGCGTCATCCAGCAAATTCACTCACTTGAATCCGTATTAAACGAAATAAAGTAGCCGTTCCCTGCCAAACAAAAAAAATGGCGCTATCGTCTGGCAGGCCAAAAGGTTTGCCACGGCCTGCTGCCGTTCTTCGGCTGTCAATTATTACAACAAAGAGCACTTTCACAGTGGAATTAGCGTAAGCGATATTTTAACTGGCCTATTTGGCTTTGATCATAGCCAATAGCTGAGCGATATGGCTATCCGGTTCTTATGGGAAAGGGTGGTTAGTGTGATTTTCGAAGTGATGGGTTCCCTTCGTGAAGGCTCCAGGTTAGGACTTTCACCTCCAAATCTATAATAAGCATTTCGAACACACCTCTCGCCGGTGAACTCTGTGCGATGTCTTAAATGCGAATAGCTGCAGAGAATTAAAACCACTTTGGAAATAAAAAAGGCGTCTTTTTTTTGTAATCAACATAATCTTGCCCAAACCTAATTTCCAATTCTTTTTCTTCAATGACTTTAATATACGTCAACAAGATCATCGCAAATATGATAGACATTACAATCGCTGAGACCGAACCGATGAGAATGCCAATACAAACATAAAAAATAATTGTCCCTAACGCCATAGGGTTTCGGCAAATAGAAAAAGGCTTTTTTACGACCATTTTTTGTGTTGCCATTACAGGTATAGGCGTCCCATTACCAAATTTATATTGAACAACAATAGACCAAACAGCAAAGGCCCAACCCGTTAAAGCTAGAACAGAAATTAAAAAATAAATTCCCGAGTGTAAATGTATCTTATCAAGTTCAAACCACTTGTCAAAAAGAAAATAAGGTATCACGAAAAGGATGATTGGAATAAAAATGATAAAAAATGCAAATTGGGGAATAAAAGAAATCAACCTTTTCTTTCTGCTTTGTTCAATTTTAGAAACTTCAACTATTCGTTTAACGATTTTATCTCTCATTTTCATCATGCCCTTATTGTAACAAAACACAATAATCAGGCTTATACAATTCTATGAGTAAAGTAATCTGCGTCAACTTGAGTAACAATTGATTGTCCTGCTGTACTGACCGTGGTGGGAACCGGACTTTCTGAGTTATGAGTCAAAAAAAAGAATTGCCGGGTTTATAAGGAACAGGCTCAAGCCAGGCATTGTTTCGAGTTCTGTTTTTCGATACAATCGCCTGTGATTGGTTTTGTGCGGGCATTGGCAAAAAATGCGGTCTTTGCCAGCCGAAACCGCTTATTTCGCCCTTTAGTTTCAAGAACGCCGCCATAAAGAGAACACCACCATGAAAATCGCGAGCCGCTTGCTCCTCATCTACTCCTGTTTTTTTGCACTCCAGTTTTGTTCCAGCGGGAATCAGACCGGACCAGCCAAGGTTCACTGGGATCGGGAGGTATGTCCCCGCTGCCGCATGGCCGTCAGCGACAAGACCTTCTCCACCCAAATAAGAGCCAATTTGCCCGGGAAACGCAGTAAAGTGTATTATTTCGATGATTTTGGCTGTGCCATTTTGTGGTTGGAAGAGCAGGCGTGGAAAAACGAACCAAACATAGAAATCTGGATCAATCACTATCAAACCGGAGAATGGCTGGCAGCTAAAACCGCCCTGTTTGTCAAAGACCAAATTACGCCCATGGATTACCGTCTGGGTGCCATTAAAAAAGAAGAGGCCTCGGAGCACGCTGCAGAGGAAATCATCGATTTTGAAGCTGCGGTTCAATACGTATTCGAGCTGGAAAGGGAAAGAACGGACCCAAGTAACACGCCCGGGAATGGCGATCCCGAGCTTCAACGCAAGCTGGAGACCTGGAATTCCAACCATGACGGTGAATAAAAACCAGCATGGGCATCAACCCGGATTTTCATGTTCCCAGGCACAGGTAAAAAACGCCATCAAAAACCTCTGGTATTTTCCGGAACACAAGCACCCTTTTCGCCCTTCACACGTTCTATTTACCCAGCAGGTTTTTGCGAATTTTGGGGTCTTTCAGGGTTAAGCCCCTCAGCATTCTGAGACGCATCTCCTGGAAAGGGACGAAGTTTTCGCGGTTGTGTTCGTAACCTGCAAAGCCGTATCTCATGGGCGTGTTGTCTATTAACGAGTAGCGAGCTTTTTTAGCGTCAATCCATCGCTTGGTATCCTGGGCGTAAATCCAGATAACCGCCTTTTCCAAATCCAGCTTTTGTTCGTCAATCCACAGGATTGTGCAGCCGACGTCGTCAAAAAGATAGGTTTCACCCTGTTCGTTAATCAATTCAACGGCGTGTTTTAAAGTAAACACATTCATATTGCAAACAGGACAAATGGGCACGCCCAATTCAAAGTCAACGGGCTTCTTTTCCCTGTTGCCCGTTGAAAGGGCTTTGCCCTTGTCGCACGAGAGGGATAAAAGCAAAACCGCACACAGAATCAGTGTGTTGATGTAACGCGTAATCATTGTCAAAGCCAAACTCCATTTCTAAGGTAAAAGACGGTTGGGTAAAGTGTGATGGCAATCAGGTAAATTGTATTGAACAGAACGGAAGTCACGAACCACTTTGCGGGTGATTCTTTGGTGGCGTATTGTATAACAAAGGAACCGATTCCGAAAAAGGTGCCCGCGAACAGGGTCAAATAGAGAAAATAGCCTACGTAGCAGTAATCGGACTGAAAGAAGCAAAAAGGACAGTTGTGCGTGGGCAATTCGTAGATGTAACTGGAAAAAAAGCCGATAATCGACAAAATGGCAATAAGCAGAAACCCCAAATTGGAAAGCGCAAAGAGTGCGGCCCGTCTCAAGAAGAAACAAACCATCAACACCGCGAAAGAACCGTAGAACAAGCCCAGAATAACAGCATCGGGTAAGGCCGTAAATGAAGCGATTGGCGATTGACTGACCGCATTGAAAAGCGTTCCGCAACAACTGACAATAACGTGCGGATCGATGGCTGAAAACATCAGAAATTCCAGTGCAATCTCCGTTTGAAACAGAACAAAAACCAGAAAAAAGAGGGCAAACTTCCGTCGGGTATAGGGATAGTCGGGGTGTTTCATATCGTAAACGTGAATGGCCAACCAGAATCCGAAGAGATAGAGGTTGACTATTTTTAACACGAGCAGATAAACCCCGTAGGGCGTCGCATTGACGACACCCGCGGCACACATGGCACCGGGAATGACATTGGCAACGAGATCCAGAGTGAAAATAAAATAAATAATGAGTGGGAGTTTCAGAGCGAAAAGGAATTTAATCATGGTTGCCACCAGGTAACTCTGTTTCTCCAGACGATATTGCCCGGTGGATGTGGATTCGAGGTTCCAGTTCTTGACAATCCCGACAGACAGAAAGAAACACAGAAACCCGAAAAACACAAACAGAACATCCAGCAGCAGGATGGCAATGACATCGGGTGTGGTTAAACTCATTGAATTCTTCCGTTTTTTATAGCTATTTCCCGATCGGAAAAATCCAGGTTATGGAAAACGGGGTCATGGGTAGCGATGATGAGGGTCTTGCCTTCTGCCTTGATTTGCTTCATAAAAGATAAAAAGTTCTGCGTCAGCTTGGCGTCGAGGTTGGCAGTGGGCTCATCGGCCAGGATGATTTTGGGAGCATTGACCAGGGCTCTGCAAATAGCCACCCGCTGTTGTTCCCCACCCGAGAGTTTACCGACTTTGGCTTCTTTCTTCTGAAGAATGGAAAACCGCTCCATAACGGCCTCTGCTTTTTCATCAATTTCCGCCAGGCTCAGGTTGGATGGCAGCAGAGGCGCCGCGATATTGTCAAACACATTCAGGGTGGGAATAAGATTGAATTTTTGAAAAATAAAACCAATGTGGTTGCGCCGGTAGAGCGCGGCAAAGTTGTCGGGCAGTTTGGATATGCGCTGATTGTCCACCACGACCTCGCCGCAGGTGGGTTTACTGAGTGCCGCGATCAGAGAGAGAAGTGTGCTTTTCCCGCTGCCGCTGGCTCCTTTCAAGATCAATAATTCGCCCTGTTCCACAGTCAGGTTAATATCCTCCAGGGCAACCAGCTCATTGGCTTGACGCGCGTGAAAGACTTTCTTGACATCCACAACTTGTATCACGATCGAATCACCTCTTCAGCTTCCAGTGTGGCTGCCTTCCAGGAAGGAATAATGGTAGCGGCAATGAAAACGGGAATGGTTACAAAAAACAGAAGTGCCAAAACCTGACCATCCAGCGCGAATGGCAAGTTGAAATCCGGTTTAAGGGTGGAATAGCCTGTGAAAATATCCCTGAGCAAGGGCGCCTGCAGCAGGTAAACATAGGCCAGTGAAAGCACCACCGCCAATAAAAATGATGTCACTGAAATAATGAGTGCTTCGTAGAATTTCACGGCCAGAATATCCGCCATCCTCCACCCAATGGCTTTCAAGATGCCAATTTCCTTCTTCTCTTCGGAACTCAAGCCGCTGGCCTTGTCGTAAATAATGATGAAAAAGGTAAAAATGGCCAAAACAAAGAGTGCCAGAAAGAGTCCGCTCTTGTAGTCAAACAGATTTTGATAACTGACCTTGATATCTTTTTTGGTGATGATGCGTGTATCGGGATAGAGTTCACTGATCTTTAAAACGACGGTATCGATTTCCTCGGGATTGGGTATTTTCACCACCAAATCGGTGGCGAGCCGATCGTCCAGGCCGAAGATCTCCGCCACAAGATCTTGACTCATGACAATCATGTCATTTGATTCCAAACTGGTTGCAGCCTTGAAAACACCTGCTATGGCAACTTTTTTGGTTTCACCATCGGGTTTGACGAAATAGAAGAAATCTTCGTAGTAGTTTTTTTTCAAGATGTCCTCGACACCGGCACCGACGATCATGGAGGGTTGATCGTCTTCGAGTTCGCCTGAAAACCGATCCGCGATGGTGGCCAACGACTCTTTGTATTGGTTTTCATAGATGTCGATGCCCATAACACTGAAGTTCACGCCTTCAGGTTCAAAATAATAGTAGCCCCACAGTCTGGGAATCACATCATCAACCCCGTTGATCTCGAGAATGCGATCGACCCGCTCCATTTCAATATCTCGCTGTTTTCCTGCCACAATTTTCTGAACGATAACCTCCGGTAAGGCCTCCAGGGTGGAATAGAGCTCACTTTTAATGGAAGAGGTGATCAAGAAAACAGAAGAGAGAAGAAAGATCAGCAGCGTAAAAATAACACCTAGGAAGATGTTTTTTGAACCGCGTCTCATTAAGGAGCACATCGCAAATTCAAAGAGTTTACTGTTCAATTTTCATCCTCGATGGTTGTTTATTGACAATGAAAGAAGGGCTGTAGACAAAGGAGGCCGTGAAGAAATCTCTAATTTCCGGGCCTTCGTTAAAGATGGAAAAAGAGTCGCTCAAACTTCTATGCCGAATGGAGCGCGTTTCCCCGGAAAAGGCCAGGTCGGGGAGCGAAACGATTTGGATGTAAGTGCTTTTTTGTGCGCGCTCTGCTTGATCATGCCCGCTGTTTTGAAGAAGCAGGACCTCAAAGATCAGTATAGTGATCAAGCTGAGTGAGATCGCAAAAAACCACCTTGTTTTTTTACCGGTCAAGCTTCACCACTTTTTCGAGCGTAATTTGGTTGAAGGTCAGTATGTCACGGCCTTTGTGATCGTTTAGGAACGTAGCCGCATCGTGTTTATTCAAAAACGGAATGAGTTCATGACCCATGGGGCCGAGAATATCGCTGCCAATCACGTAATAGGCCTGCTTGCCATCGATGGTCTTCTGAGAGTAGTAATCCGTCACCCAGACACAATCCGCTTGACCACTGACGGCTGAAATGGAACTCCATTTCTCAGGCTCGAAATAGAATTTCAGCAGGTCTTTGACACCGTCGAAGGAAAAGTGACCCTGGTGGTCTTTGTACTGCAATTGCGCGGCCCATCTTGGGTATTTGTAGACAAACATGCCGCAAACCGGACATTTTTCATCTTTGGTGATCTTCATACTTGCAATGGACGAAGGTGTATGGCCCATTCTTTTCACTTCCCACAAATAAAGACAAACAGCCTGCAGCTTTTTAGGGTTTAACTCGCCACAGAGTTTTTTGGAAGCAATGTCAGCTTTCAACTCATTGATTTGACGGTACTTTTTGAGATCGATGGATGGATCACACAGACTTTCAAAAATCTTTTTTCCCATGGGATACATCTTCTTCTGCTTTTTTTTATTGGTCATGGCAATGTCGGTTTCCAGCGACTGTTTCGCCGCATCCAATGCTGTTTTGAAATCGACAATCGTTCCACCCATACTCGCAGCAAAAGCCTCTGCATTTGCCTTCTCTGCGAAAGCGATTTTACTTCTTTTCGCCATCGTTCCCGGCACGTTACTGCCCAGGACATAATAGGCGGCTGCGGCATCGACCAGTTTCTCACTGGCTGCATCCACAACCTGAATACCCTCCAGAAGGCCAGGCTGCTGATCCATATCTACCAATAGACATCTCATGGAGCAGTACTGTCGGTGTTCCCCGGTGGTCTTATTTTGAGCCACGTGCGATGTTTTGTAAAACATCTTCAGGTTCATACCGCATACGGGGCACCACATTCTGGCGGTTCCTGTCTGAACCAGTTCAGGCTGGGCACTGGCCTTTTTGTGAAATTCACCGCTGCCGGCCATCACTGCGGGCAGGCCCGTGAAACTAAGCAACAGAATAAGAGAAAAATAGCTTTTAATCATGCATCTCTCCTTACAGTGATCAATGGTATTCTACAACATTTTGGAGTTATGAGCTAGATTGCTGAAACTATAATCAGGGCCACCCAAGGATAAGAATAAATAGACTTTAAGATAGTTGAGAAAGAACCGTTTCGCAAAGAACACCAGATGTTTGTAGCGCATCACAACATCTCAGCTGTTGGCCTGCAGGTAATCGGCAATCCGGCTGGAGGCCTTTCCGTCCACACGTCCTACCAGCTGTGCTGTAATCTCGCGGCGCTGCTTGTGGAACATGGCAGGCGTGGACAGCTGTTCCCGAACGGTCTTTTTTAACTCTCTGTAGTGCCCGACATGAGCTCCAAGGTGCCGATAATTTTTGATATCCTGGTCCATTCGTCGCTCGAAACGGTAGCGAAGCGGACCTCGATAAGTCCAGCGCAGTTTGAGGAAATCACACCAGATGATCGGCTTATCTAACGCGGCAAACTCAAAGAGCGATGAAGAGGCTTCGCTAATGAGCAAATCCGCCGTTGCCATGAAAGGCAGCAGAGAGTGTTCGTCTTTACGCGCTATATAAACATTCGATGCCTTTCGCCATTCATCGATACGTTCCCGTTGAGCCGCATACCTGGCCTTGGCAATGGAAAAGAAATGGGGTTTCACAATGAGGTTGTATTCAGCAAACTCATCAGGCCAGCTCCTGGGAACCAATTCAAGCGAGCTGGGGTAAAAAGTCGGCGCGTAGAGCAGTGTTTTTTTAGATGGATCCAGACCGTTGGCTTGCAGATCAAAGGGCGTGAAGTCGCCATTGATCAAGGGATCGAGTTTGGCGAACCCAACCTGGACAAACGTATCTTTGGGATACATTTCCTGCAATTTTTGATATCGGCGATCCCCTTCCACAAACCGAACGTCCATGGGCGTATCGGATTTGGTGTAGTAACTCATTTTCGGCCCCACACCGTGACCCAGTTGAATACTGCGCGTCTTGCCCGGCAACTGATTCAGCCAGGGATAACTGTTACCAAAGAAAATCCAGTCCGGCGCGTTGTCAACGTAAATGGCCAGAGAGTCTTTTTCACTCTCAATCCATACGGCATCGATGCCTTCTGCTTCTACGACTTGTTGTAGAACATCATTGAAATCTGGATTTCGATACACGCCGAACTTGCATTCAACACCGCGTTTCTTGAGTTCCTTAAAAACCGGCAGGTACTGGGTTGTGTAGTAGAGTTCCTTGACATCAAAAAAAACTTTCATGGTTGGAAAATCTCTTTAAAGTTTTTCAAGCACTTTACGTAAAAGCGTGCTGGAAGTGTGTTCGGTGTAAGGGAGGTAGACAATTTCCACATTGACGGGCTTAAACTGCTCCTCCAGTCGATTCCAGGAATCGGTGCCTTTCCAATCACTGCCTACAAACATGCGATCGAACTTGATATTCTTCCAGGCTTCGAATTTATCCATATTGGTTTGGGGTACCACTTCATCGACGAACTTAATCGCCTCGACGATGGACATGCGTTCGACAAATGGAATAGCTGGCTTCTTTTTCTTTCTTTTGAGGCAGAGCTGATCGGTCGTAACACCGACAATCAGATAGTCACAGCCCATTTTGGCACGCCGAAGAATATTCAGATGGCCTATGTGAAAAAGATCGTAAACGCCCGTTGTGTAACCGATAATTTTATTCATGGTGCTGGATTGGATCCCCCGTATTTATTTGAAAATGCGTTGACGATTTTTGGCGTGCGTGTTGGGTGAATCATGATTCACTGTCCAGATCAAGACCTGCCTGAAAACATCATCATTCTGTCGCATGATCACCATCAGACTCTATCAGAAAGAAGCAGGTAAAACAACGATTTCTATTTTAGAAAACAGCTCATTCTCAATCCTCGCCAATAGAGGAAAGACAGCATGCTTATCCCCTTTTTGCGGTCTGGCATGCAGCAAAATTCCCACCTGAAACCAGATCACTTTTGAACCCGCTACCACGTATCTCTGAGAGCGCGCATCTCCAGGAATTTCTCTCTGGAGTACTTGTCACTTTTGGGATCACTTAAATACAAAAACGGATTTCGCTTTCTTTCCTGGCTCAACAGAATGGATTCCTCTTGGGTTGAATCGTTTCCCGTAGCCATGGAAAGTGACTTGAGAAACCGGGCATTGGCAGCTCGATAATCATGCCCTGGAAGCACCACTAAATGACCGGGCATGCTGGCCAGGACGTTTTTAAACGAGTGGAACAGTGTGTTGACATCGCCACCATTTTTACAATTCCCGCAACCCAGATGAAAGAGTGTGTCGCCGGTTATGAGATAGGTGTCATTCACTTCCAAACACAGCGAGCAGATGGTATGTCCAGGTGTGTACTTCGGTTTAAAGACCATTGTCGCACCAAAGTACAGAGCATTGCCATCCTGAATGGCATGGGTCTGACCGGGCGCATCAGCGTCAGGATGAGCCCAGACCTGGCATTTCCAGCTTTCCAGCAGAGCGCGATTGCCACCCGTATGATCAGCATGCCGGTGCGTGTTGATAACCGCTTTTAAGGTTAAACCGCTGGTTTGCAGGTAGTGCGCCACTTCGCCAGCTCGAAAAGGGTCTATGACAACTGCCTCGCCGCTCTGCTGACAGGAAAAGACCGTGGCGTAGTTTTGGTAACTGTTTTTAAAGAAAATGCGTTTCATTTTCACGGCACAACCTCGGATTCCGATCTCGGCATATCATAACACGTTTTATTCTGGAGACTTTCAAGGTCGCGATGAACCTGCTACAATGGGTTGGTATTCAAAACTAAATTAAGGAAAAACGCTATGTCAAGACCTCTTACCATTTTAACAGAAGATGAACAGTTACTTTACGATGCAGTCTACGAGTATGCCTCAGAGGCTATCCAACCTCATATCATGGAGATGGATGAAACACAAACCATGAAGCCGGAATTCATCGAGGAATTCTTTGAGAGCGGTTACATGGGAATAGAAATACCGGAGGAATACGGTGGACTGGGTGCCAATTTCTTTTCGGCCATCCTGGTCATTGAGGCCCTTTCAAGAGTGGATGCCAGCTGCGGTGTTTTAGTGGATGTGCACAACACCCTGGTCAACAACGCCATCCTTCGCTGGGGCAGTGATGAACTTAAAGCCAAGTACCTGCCCAGATTGGCCTCCAAGGAATTGGGAGCTTACGGTTTGTCTGAGTCCGTCTCGGGATCCGATGCCTTTGCGCTTAAAACTACCGCTGTGGATAAAGGCGATCACTACGTTCTCAACGGCAGTAAAATATTCATTACCAATGCCAAAGAAGCCAATATCTTCATCGTCATCGCCAATGCCAATCCGGCATTGGGGTACAAGGGCATTACCGCTTTCGTGGTTGAATCCAGCTTTGAAGGTTTTACGAAGGGGAAAAAAGAAGACAAACTCGGAATCAGAGCCTCTTCCACCATGGAACTCTCCTTCGATGACATGAAAGTGCCCAAAGAAAACGTTCTTGGTGAAGTGGGTAAAGGTTACAAAGTGGCCATAGAAACGCTGAACGAAGGACGCATCGGAATCGGTGCTCAAATGCTCGGTCTGGCTCGCGGAGCTCTGGATGCCGCCATCGCCTATGCCAAAGAACGCACCCAATTCGGTAAACCCATTGCCAAGTTTCAGGCTGTTGAACATGAAATCGCAAACATGGAATGCGAATGGGAGGCCGCGCGTCTGTTGATCTATAACGCCGCCCGGTTAAAAGACGCTGGCGAGAACTTCATCAAGGAAGCCGCCATTGCCAAGTACAAGGCTTCCCAGATGGCTGAAAGCGTGACCTCCAGATCACTGGAACTTTTCGGCGGCTATGGTTTCTCGAAAGAATACCCCGCCGAAAAATTCTTCAGAGATTCCAAAATAGGGAAAATCTATGAGGGTACTTCCTTCATGCAGCTTTCAACCATAGCCAAGATTGTCCTGGGGAAATTTTAAGGCGTTTTAACTCCATCCGGCAGTTGGGGCTCTTCTGTGCGTGGGCAACACCCGCCCAGTGTCAACTGCCGGACTCGGGTTTAGCAGGCTCAGATAACATCCGGTTTAAAGAGGGCTGTTGAAAAGCCTTCTTTTTGACTCATGCCCGCTCTGGAGCGCTTTTCTTTTTTGCTCAATGGCAGCAGTGGGCAATGGAATGCGTATCCCTGAAAGCAAAAACGACGAAACCCGAAAAACAGCTCAATCTCTTTTCAGAATTTCAATCAAAGGTACAGGACTTCCGAGGAAAGTTCCCTGACCGAAGTCAACTCCAAATGATTTAATTTCATTCCTGGTTTCTTCGTTTTCAATATGCTCGGCTATGGTTTTGAGATTGAAAACCCCGCTAATATCCGTTACAGCCCGAACCATGGCCCGGTCGAGAGCGGAACAAGTGACATCGTTCACAAAAGCACCGTCAATTTTGATGTAATCCACAGGCAGGTTTTTAATGTAATTGAACGATGAGAACCCCTTCCCGAAATCATCCAGGGCAAAAAGGCAGTTAAATGTTTTCATCTTGTAAATAAAACGCCTTGCCATTTTTAAATTTTTTATGGCGGCAGATTCCGTTATTTCGAAACAAATACAGGATCCTGAAAGAGTGCAATTGGATAGAATGGATATGAGCTTGTCTTGAAAAGATGTACTGTTAATGGACTGCCCTGAAAGATTAATGGTAAAAATGCACTTTTTATCGACTAAGTATGGATATTTTTCAAGTAAACTGATCGTTCGTTTCACCACCCAAGTGTCAATTTCCGTCATGAGATGTCTTCTCTCAGCCACATTCAAAAAGTCTCCAGGCTCCAGCAGGGAACCTGTATCCTCAAGAATCCTCAAAAGAACTTCATAGTGCAGAGGTTCCTCTTCTCCTTGAAGGGAACAAATAGGCTGAGCGAATAGCACGAAGTTTTGCTCTTTAATGGACTTTTCTATTTGAGCAATCCAGGACCAGCTCTTCCGTCTTTTCACCAGAGATTGATCTTCCGACTCAAGATAGGTAACGATATTTCCACCTTGATCCTTGGACATGTGGCAGGCCATATCACCTTTGGCCAGGAGGAAAGATAGCGATCTTGGAGAATCGATATACAAAACACCAAAGCTGGCACTCACATTGAATTGCTGCCCCTCCCATGAAAAAACTATGTCCTGGATTCGCTGTCTTATATGCTCCGCCTGGCTCTTTATATCGTCTGACGTGGTTTCAACGATGTAAGCGGTAAATGTATCTCCACCAAATCTTCCGATAATGGTTTCTTCGTTAAATTCATTTTGGAGCAAAATGCTTATCTGCTGCAAGAGACGGTCTCCGGCAAGATGACCGCAAGCATCGTTGATCACTTTTAGACGATCGACATTGAGAAAAATCATCCCCGAAGAAGGCTTTTTACGAACAGTGGTAAATTGCTGCATGATCGCTTCTTCAAATCCACGCCGGTTCAGAAGCCCTGTAAGCGCATCGCGATGAGCCTGAATCTGGAGCTTGTTTCTCAATTGCAGGTTCTGTTCTGTTCGCAGAGCAATCAGCAACGGCAGAAAGAACACAGTACCCATCAACAACAAGATGATACTGTATTCCATGTAAGAAGAATTAGCCAGGATACCAGCGGCACCTCTGCCTAGAATGCTCCAAAAGATAAGAGCTGTCACCATCATTGCAAAGCTTGTAAAGCTTGGCTGAAACCTCATCGCGCTCCAGGTAAGCAGTGCAAGGGGAATGAACCCCATAACAACAGCATGGAGACCAACGCGCTGACTGTAATAATGGAGGACAACGAAAGACAGGATATTGCACAAAACCCAGAGAAACATTTCTTTATTTATCGGAATGCTTAGGTCCAAACCCAGCTTTAAGTGTCTCCTGAAAGATAAAAAGAGCGTGATGAAAGCAGGTGAACAAATCAAGATGCCAAACCAGTTCCCGAGAAACCAGAGAAAAAGCGCGGGGAAAAAGTCGGGCACACGACTTGGGTCCTCAACAGTCAAGTATGTCACGCCTATCAAGGCACTCAACAGGCATATTACCGCACCGAATAAAAGCAGCTTTTTCAAACTGTCAATGGAATTCTGAAACATAACTTCCTTGGGCAGGATGTGTTTTTTAAAGGGAACAATTAACCAAGGAACCCCCACATTGACGGCAATTGAAAAAACCAATTGAAGCGGCGAAGCCCTGGACACCAAAAAGTGACCGAGTAAAACACCCCCAAGCAAAGGCAGTATGGCTCGCCTCTTGTAAACAAGATAAGCAGCGACAGCAAGACCAGTAGGAGGCCAGACAGGGGTGATCTCATCGGCAGCATACATTGTTGAGGCCGCAACCTTGAAGAGAATCAAGTAGGTTGGAACAATTGAGAGCAGTATTAACCTCTCCCAATAGATTAAACTCTTAAAGGTCCATACTTTCATTAAATGTCCTTTCCTGCATTACCTGTTTATCAAATGATTCCTTAAATCGAAAAACGAGATACCTTCATGGGGGCAGTTTGATCATCCATCATTGATATCATGGCCGATTTGCATTCCTTGTAGAGCGGATGACTATGGTCATGCTGCAAAAAACACAAAATGAAACGGTAATCTTTTAGAGCTGAGCAATAGTTCCTGAGTCCCAGTTGATATATTTGACCGCGTTGAAAATACAAACTGAGATCTTCAGGAAGGAGCTCTATAGCAGAAGACAGAAACGCTATAGCTGAGTGGTAGTTCTCTTGCTGTATGGCATGTTCGACTCGACGCAAAAAGGGCTCTTTAATCTCTTCTTGAGTCAACTTGCTTCCGCGTTTTCCTAATATGAGTTTAAGCATGGCCCTGACATCATTTTCGGTTTATTATTTGGGTGATGTATACATCAAATATGCACCTTTAAGAAAAAAGATTACATGAAGATGAGCACAAAGTGAAGAAAAAAGTACAATAAAGTTTGTACGCTCATCCAGTGGGGTGATCAGCTGAGTCCGACAAGCAAATATAAGCAAAATTCTTTGTTTGCGTTATCGTGTTTACGATTAAAATCAGCCCGGATCTCACCAGGCCGGGAAAAGCACAACATCGTGTTTCATTTACAAACGGCTTGAGTTAAGATGTGGAAACTCACAAACGAGGTTAATAATGGATAAAAATGGAAATACCGGGATTAAAACGGTGTTTTTAGACAGGGACGGCGTGATTAACAGGCGCATTATGGATGGATATGTTACATGTAAGGAAGAGCTGGAAATCCTGGATGGTGTCCCGGAGGCATTGCGTATCCTTACTGATGCAAAATACAGAATAGTCGTGGTTACAAACCAAAGGGGAATTGCTCTGGGTTTATACAACGCTTCAACTCTTGCACACATACATGACTACCTGAATCAGGTACTTCGTCAATATGGCGTGCGATTAAATGAATTCTATTTTTGTCCGCATGACCGCCAGGAAAACTGCCTTTGCAGAAAACCAAAAGCCGGATTGATCGATCAGGCGAATGAGGTCTCAACGGTTCATTTTAAAAACTCATACTTAATTGGAGACAGCGATACAGACCTGCTAGCGGGAAGAGCCCGTCATTTACGTGTCATAAAAATTGGACCAATTGAAACCGTCATCCCTGAAGCCAGGTTTGATAATTTACTGGAAGCGGCAAAAGCCATAGCGGCAGACCAGATTCCAGAATGACCACGGCTTGAAAGCAGTAGAAAAACTGTATTGTGAGAGTTAAATCAATTTGGTACATTCAAAACTCCCAAAGCGATCGTTTCCTTGAGAACCTGATATGTGAAGAGTGTTGTTAAGTACATCCAACGCTCGCCGTTTTTTTTACGACAAGCGTTGTTATCAACTCCATATTGAAGCTCTGGGCAAGGGATCGATGAGATAGCCATGTTTCACGACTGTCTTTTCCAAAACATAAATGTCGGGATTTCACCCTGCTCTTTTTTGCGCCATACCTTCGGATTTTATCATCTCAACAGGACGATGTATGATCATGGCGTTGTATTTGTACCGGTTTGATTTTCTTTTACACCACACCGTGGCAGTGGCCAGGACCGGTGCCCGGTCGGCGGTTGATTTGGTTCATCATATCCAGCAATTCGTTTTGACAGGCTTCCACAGACTCGATCAGCACCGTTTTGCCTGGATAGATGGTGTAGCTTTCTCTGAAAAACTTCGGCGTCACATTGGGCATGATGACATTGGCACCGCAATTGAGCCCTTTAATTCTGGCTTCCATACCGCCAAGAGCCGACAGGGCTGTGGTACCGGGAATGTGGGAGTCGGGCCTTAAAATGCGGCTTAAAGCGATGACTTTACAGGTCATCTCCACGTTGCTGGGAACCTGATCGTCAGGATGAGCCCGGCGCGGCGTCCATCCGGATCCCAGTTTGGTATCAGGATGCACGAGAAAGGGACCAACACCGATCATTCCCAGGTTGTACTTGCGGAAAAGAATCAAGTCATCGGCCAGGATGTCGAATGTCTGACCGGGGAACCCAATCATGACGCCGCTGCCCACCTGGTAACCCAGCTTTTTTAGCAGAGGCAGCTTGGAGGTGCGCATGCTGAGATCGCCTTTCTTTTGGGGATGAATCGCTCCAAAAAGTTCAGGATGACTGGTTTCAAAGCGCAGTAAATAGCGGTCGGCACCGGCTTCTCTCCAGAGTTTCCAATCGCGGGGATTCCTCTCTCCGATTGAAAGTGTCACGGCGCACGGAGTTTCCCGTTTAATGGTCCGAACCACATCGGCCAGCCACTCCCCTTTTATTTGCGAATCTTCGCCTGATTGCAGAACCACTGAACCGTAGTTCATTTGTGAAGAGAGGAGTACCGCTTCCATGATTTGCTCTTTATTCATGCGATAGCGGTGAGCCTTTCTGTTGCCAGCGTGGAGACCACAGTAAGTGCAATGACTGGAACAGTAACTGGATATCTCGATCAACCCTCTCAAGTGAATTTCATCTCCCACATACTGAGCGCGAATGTCATTGGCGTATTGATAAAGCTGCTCTAGTTTCCCGGGATCTGTTTCAACAAGCCAGTCATACACATCGCGCCTGCTCATGTCAGGAGAAAGCATGATCGAGTGCCTCCGTAATTTGAGGGAAAGGACTGAGAGCGCGATCCAGTATGCCGAGACTTTGAGCGATAATGAGACCGTAATTGGAGATAGCGACACCCTGGTTCTGGCAAGCCATAATGCGATTGAGAATTTCCTTGCGATTCCACTTGCAGCCGCCGCATTGAATAACCAGGCTGTATGTTGAAAGGTCTTCCGGAAAATCGTGACCCTGGGTGATCTGAAACTCCAAATCGCAACCCGTGTATTGCTTTAGCCAGCGAGGAATTTTTACACGGCCGATGTCTTCCTCTATGGGGTGATGTGAACAGGACTCAGCAATCAGTACGCGATCGCCTGATTGAAGTTGATCGATGTACCTGGCTCCGTGTGCCTGAGTGAGAAGGTCGCCTTTGAAACGCGAAAAGAGGATGGAAAAGCTGGTCAGGGGAACATCTTTCGGCGTATCTTCGGCCACTTTCTGGAACGCCTGAGAATCGGTGACAACCAATTCCGGTTTCTTTTTCAGCATATCCAGAGCCTGAGACAGTTTGCTTTCCTTGACAACCATGCTGATGGCATTGTGATCCAGCGTGTCTCTGATACTCTGAACTTGAGGCATAATCAAGCGGCCGCGCGGGGCTTCCTTGTCGATGGGAACCACAAAGACGACCAGGTCACCGGCTTGAATCAAGTCGCCCAAAATAGGACGATCAACCAGCCATTCTTGCGGGATGCTGTCCAGCATACCCTGGCGTAACTCCAAAATGCCCTCTTGCTGCGGCACGCTTGTTTTGATCATTTTGAGCGAACGCTTTTCAACTTCCCGGCAGAGTTCCGCTGAAGGCTGGTGAAGATCCGATTTATTGTGTACAACCAGAATGGGGACCCCTCTGGATGTGAGTTCATGATAGATCTTGTCTTCAAAGGGACCCCACTCACCATCGGTTACAATTAATCCGAGATCCGTTCTGCGAAAAATTTTCCTGGTCTTCTCCACCCTCAGATTGCCCAAGTCACCGTGATCGTCAATGCCAGCCGTATCGATAAATAAAACCGGACCCAACGGCAGAACCTCCATGGGCTTTTCAACCGGATCGGTGGTGGTTCCCGCCCACTTTGACACGATGGAGACATTCTGCCTGGTAAAGGCATTCAGCAGGCTTGATTTGCCCACATTCCTGCGACCGAACAAGCCTATGTGGGTTCGAAGTCCTTTGGGTGTTTTACGCATAACACAATCCTCTCTCTCTTCACTTCAGTGGGTGAGTGACCCAGCTTGTGCGGCTCCCGGGAAAAATGTGATTCTTACATTTTAATTGAAAAAAGCTCTTTTTTGTTAACTCTGACAAGTGGCCTCAAAATGAACCGCAGTGCGATACACTTCCAATGTAAATATACCATTTTCTTCCGGTAAAATAACAGATTAATTAGTCAATTTTTATTGCATCCGCTGTCAAATATGCTAGAATCCCCTTGTGAAATGATTCACAGCTTGCCGTTCTTCACGAATTGAATTGGAGGCTGTTTGGCGATGACGATACTTCCCATTCCAACCATCGAACGTTTATTTGTTTACCATAAGGTGCTTTCAGGTTTGTTTAAAGAAGGGGCAACCCATTTCTTTTCTTATGACCTGGCCAGGAGAGCCCATAATTCGGCTGCCCAGGTGCGCCGTGATTTGATGTCTTCGGGATGTATCGGCTCTTCGGGAAAGGGCTATCATATTAAACTCACCTTGTCCACATTGAGCAGGGTCCTGGAAACAGGTACGTCCCGCCGTCTTATTGTGGTAGGGCTTGGCAATATTGGTAAAGCAATGATCTCCCATTTTTCTGAAACACATACCGATTTCAGCGTTCAAGCAGCTTTTGACTGTGATACACGCAAAACAGGTCATCCTTTCAAGAACTGTCCCTGTATGAACATTTCTGAACTGGAGCATTATCTCGATAACAATAAGATCGAACTGGCTGTTTTGGCGGTTCCCGCTTCGGAAGCACAAAGTCTGGCCGATCGGCTCATTAGCGGCGGCGTTGTCGGTATCCTCAATTTTGCACCTGTCAGGCTGGCGGTTCCATCCTGGGTATGTGTTGAAGATAATCACATTTCCCTCATACTGAAAAAAATCGCCTTTCTATCGAAACAAAGCCAGGAGCAACTTATGGAAAAGCAGGTTTTATAGCATGAAGAAATCCTCTGTCGCCCCCATATCCACCGTCAAAGATCTCTGCCGGGTTTGTTATACCTGTGTAAGAGACTGTCCTGCCAAGGCCATACGGATCACGGGCGGACAAGCCCTTATCATTCACGAACGCTGCATTACCTGTGGTCATTGTGTTGAAGTTTGCCGTCAAAAAGCCAAGAAACCTCTGAATCTCGTCAATCGCGTTATCAAGCTGTTAAAAGGGCCCGACCCCTGTGCCGCCATCATCGCGCCAAGCTTCCCGGCAGAATTTCAGGATCAGCCCTATAAAAAAACAGTGGGTCAAATAAGATCGCTTGGCTTTGACAAAGTATGTGAAGTAGCGGCTGGAGCCGATCTGGTAGCGCAGGCGCATAAAGAGCTATTGAAAGAAGACAAAAACTACATAGCCACTTCCTGTCCGGCGGTTGTTTCCTTTGTCAAAAAATATCACCCCGGTTTAGTGGAGAAACTGGCTCCCATTGCGTCACCCATGGTCGTGACCGCGCGTTTGTTAAAGGAAATGTATGGGAAGAATCTCAAAATAGTGTTTATGGGGCCCTGCATCGCAAAAAAAAGCGAGTCCTATTGGCCGGAAACCGAAAATGCCATCGACGCGGCCATTACCTTTGTTGAATTAAGGGAGTTGTTGGGCCATTATCCCGATCGCGTTTCTCAAGCTGAACCTTCCATGTTCGATGCCCCTTACCCGGGCAAAGGCGTCTTGTTTCCCATTGGCGGAGGCATGCTTCAAACCGCTGGTATACAGGAAGACTTGCTCAGTAAAGACGTACTGGCAACCTCCGGCAAGGCCAATTTCGTTCAAGCCATCCACGAATTTGACGAAGGCAGTCTGGATGTCAAGCTACTGGAAGTCCTGTGCTGTGACGGCTGCATCATGGGTCCGGGCATGTCCAGCAAAGGCTCGCTTTTCGGTCGAAGAGGTGTGTTGAGATCTTATGCCGTGGAGCGTCTGAACGAGGAAGAAGGTCGCGAGCAAACACTGCCCGAAGTGCAATTGGGAATTACCTTTAACCCCGACGATCGCAGACTGCCTCTGCCCTCCAAAAGAGAAATCGATAAAGTACTGGAACACATGGGCAAAACCCGCCCGGAAGATGAGCTGGACTGCGGTGCCTGCGGTTACGTTACCTGTCGTGAACATGCCGTTGCCATTTTAAAAGGCTTAGCTGAAACAGAGATGTGTCTTCCCTTTACCATTGACAGATTAAAGAGCTCACTGGATGATCTCAACGTCAGTCACCACGAGCTGGAAGAAGCCCAGCAGGCTCTTTTAAACGCGGAAAAACTGGCCAGTATGGGCCAACTCTCCGCCGGCATTGCTCATGAAATAAACAACCCGCTGGGTGTCATCTTACTCTACGGGAAACTGGTTCTGGATGAAATGGATCCGGAATCGGAAAATAGGGAAGATCTGGAGATGATTATCGAGCAGGCCGAGCGTTGCAAAACCATTGTCTCCGGGCTGCTCAATTTTGCCAGGAAGAATAAAGTCTCTCATCAGCTTGTGAACATTTGTGATCTGATCGATAACTGCAGCAGAGCTTTCCAGATACCCGACCACATTCAGCTGGTCATTCAACACGAATTGAAAGATCCGATGGTGGAGGTGGATCCCGATCAGATGGTTCAGGTGCTGACCAACCTGGTTAAAAACTCCAAGGAAGCCATTGGCGAAAGCGGTACCATTTGTATACGCACCACGGAACACGACACCAAGTTTCACATTGAAGTACAGGACAACGGTTCCGGCATACCCGAGAATGTCATTAAAAAGATATTTGAACCCCTTTTCACGACGAAAAAGATTGGCAAAGGAACGGGTCTCGGGCTGGCTGTGATTTACGGCATCATCAAAATGCACAAAGGTCAGATAACCGTGACATCCAATGACGATCCTGAACAGGGGCCAACCGGTACCACGTTCCAGGTCGTTTTACCCAGAAGAAACTCCAATACAGTTCTCAAGGGACACAGTGGCCTATTGACCGGAAGGGAGGTCGTATGAGTCGTTTAAAGCTTTTAATCGTCGACGATGAACCTGGTATGAGGAAAGGCGCGGCACGTGTGCTGAAAAAGCACAAAGTACGAATGCCTAAAACCGATGAATACATTGAGTTCGATATCTCCACGGCGGAAGACGGCAAAACCACCTGGGAACAATTGGACAACAGCAAGTTCGATCTGCTCATGCTCGACTACAAACTGCCGGACACCACAGGCCTCGAAATTCTGCAAAAGCTGCAGAATATGAAAGGAAAGCCCATGACCGTTATGATGACCGCCTATGCCTCGCTGGAAGTGGCTGTCAGCGCCACAAAAAACGGCGCTTTTGACTTTCTCGCGAAACCTTTCAGCCCGGAAGAATTGAGATCCGTCATCACGAAAGCCACTCACTCGCTGGTATCCATGCGAAAAGCCCAGCAACTGGCGGAGGAGAAGAAACGCATGCGTTTCCAGTTCCTCTCGGTCCTTTCTCACGAACTCAAAGCACCCCTGGCGGCTGTGGAAGGCTACCTTTACAGCATGAGAGATCACGCGCTTGGCGACGACTTGAAAATGTACGATAAATGCATCAGGCGCTCGCTGGTGCGCGTTGAAGGCATGAGGAAGCTCATTTTCGACCTGCTGGATTTAACGAGAATTGAATCGGGGCAGAAACGACGGGATCTTCAACAAGTCAAGATCATGGAAGCCATTGAAATGGCAGTCGAAACCGTGGCCAACAAGGCCGAAGAGCGGGGCATCGATATTCACATCGATGGCGACGAGAACCTCACCATGCACGCCGATATCAATGAATTGGGGATCATTGCCAACAACCTGATCACCAATGCCGTCAAGTACAATAAAGACGGTGGTTCCGTAAATATCACGCTCCTGCTCGAGGACGATTTCGTTGTGCTGAAAGTAGCAGACACAGGCTACGGCATGACACCAGAAGAAAAAGACAGGCTTTTTGGGGAGTTTGTCCGCATCAGAAACGAACAGACCCGCGGCATAGAAGGCAGCGGTCTTGGTCTTTCCATACTTAAAAAGCTAACGCGTCTATACGGCGGAAAAATTGATGTTAAAAGCCAAAAAGACATTGGCAGTACCTTCACGGTGTATTTAAAAAATGAAATAAAGACAGAGGATGAATTATGCGAGGATCTTCAACTGACTCAACTGTAAAGAAAAAGAGGTTTAAAAATCACATCCTTTCGGAATCCTACAAACCGTTTATTCCCGAAGCGCGCATTGAAGAATTAATGGCAACGGTGAACCCCTCACCTCAACAAGTGAGAGATGTACTGCAAAAGAGCATGGAACTCCAACCTCTCGGCATTGAAGAGACGGCTGTCCTGGTCAATGTCCAGGATCTCGCCTTAAAAGAGGAAATCTGGCAAACCGCAAAAGAGCTCAAAAAGAAGGTCTACGGCAACCGTATTGTTTTATTCGCACCCCTTTATGTCGGCAGTTATTGTGTCAATGACTGCACCTACTGCTCATTCCGTGTCAGCAACAAAGGTGCCTTCCGCAAAACACTGACCCATGAAGAGCTGGTTTCACAGGTTGAATCCCTTGAGGACATGGGTCACAAACGGCTCATTCTGGTTTTTGGTGAGCACCGAACGTACGATCCGGGTTTCATCGCGGACACCGTTCAAACGGTTTACGGCATCAAAAAGGGCATGGGAAGCATCAGGCGGGTCAACATCAACGCGGCACCTCTGGATGTCAAGGGTTTTAAACGCATCCACGATGCCGGAATAGGAACCTATCAGATTTTCCAGGAAACCTACCATCGCCCCACCTACAAGCTGGTTCATCCTGAATACACGCAAAAAGGCGATTACGACTATCGCATCGACGGTTTGAGCAGAGCCTTTACGGCCGGCTGTGACGATATGGGTCTGGGTGTCCTGTTCGGTCTCTACGATTGGCGGTTTGAAGTTTTGGCGTTAATTGCCCACTCCACCCACCTGCACGAACACTTCGGTGTGGGACCTCACACCCTGAGTTTCCCGCGCATGCAGCCCGCCTTTGGAACCGCTTTCAACCCGAATTACCTGGTAAGCGACGAGGAGTTTAAACACCTCGTCGCCGTTTTGAGGTTGGCAGTCCCCTACGCCGGCATGATTCTCACGGCCCGGGAAAAGCCGGAAATACGCAGGGAAATCATGTCTTATGGCGTCTCTCAAATTGATGCCGGAACGCGCCTGGAAATTGGCGGTTACACCTCTGAAAACAAAGATCAGAACGTGGAGCAGGAGCAATTCGAGTTGGGCGACATGCGCCCCATGGACGAGGTCATGCGGGAATTGCTGCAAGACGGCTACCTGCCCAGTTTCTGTACTTCTTGTTACCGACAAGGCCGCACCGGGAAGCAGTTCATGGAGTTTGCCATTCCGGGATTTATTGAAAAGTTCTGTACACCCAATGGCCTGTTGACTTTACTGGAGTACCTGGAAGATTACGCTTCGGATAAAACCAAAAAAGTAGGTCTGCAATGCCTCGAACGGGAACTGGCTCAGCTTGACGATTCCTCAGCCATAAAAGCCAAGGTAATCAAAAGAATGAAGCAAATTTCAGACGACGGCGTGCGGGACCTTTACTTTTAGAAAGACCAGCTGGGTACCAAGCTGCTTTCATAACATCTTTTTTTCCGACGACCCTTTCATACTCCAGAAGCCCCGTGAGAAAACGCTACATGGAAAGTGCGTGTTGTTCCAACAGCGCTGCGAGATTGTGATCGCGGATAACCTCAACCTCATTGAGAATAACGTGAAAGAAGTGCTTTTTGGCTGGCTTTAACATTCGCACGGGATAGTGCTTACCTTTCCAACAAAAAGGTGCATCGGGAGTGATCAGATTGGCATTGGATGCGTACACAATCAGGTTCTGGTCGTCCGGACACTGAACCAAAGCCGTTGAGTGAAAGACCGTATAAATGGTTTTTAACTGTTCACGCCAGATACTGTTGGCTTCCGCGCTCCACAAATTGAAGCTGATGACACCTCCCGGACGGAGTAAAGCGTTGAGTGCCTGCATGAATTCCGAGGTCATCAGGTGTGGCGGGATGGATGTCGAGGAATAACAATCGACGAAAATGGAATCATAACGTTGACTCGTCCTTTCACAGTACGCACGAAAATCATTCAGAATAACAGGCTCTTGTTTGGGAAACTGGAAGTAATTTTGAGCTAGTTCTACCATTCTGGAATCGTTTTCAATGATATCGAGCTGAAAGTCCCTGCCCCATCTCGCCCGACTGGCGTGATATAGACCAGCAGCACCGAGGCCGCCCATACACATCGAGTGGATGTCCTGCTTCCAATAGGCCATCCCCTCCAGCATGAGACCAATATACTCAAGAACGGGATCTGAAACACGATCTAAATACAGCTCACCTTGTATGCTGTGCTCAAAATACAGGTATCGAATTCGCTGGGGAAGAGCATCCACAATGCGAATATGAGAAACGTCATCCAACGCTTCAAAGACCAGTTCTCTACGACTATCACCTGTGTGTTCGATCACCGCCTCCTTTTCTTCAACCATTTTTCAGGGTCTTCCGCTTTGGTACCTTCTCTAATTTCAAAATGAAGGAATGGACCTTCAAGCGATCCAGAGTCACCGGAAATGGCTATTTGCTGATTTCGCTCTACGATCTCGCCTTTGGACACCATCAGAGTGTCGTTGTGAGCGTAAAAGGTGATGTACTGATTTCCGTGATCTAGAATAACCAGATTGCCATAACTTTTGAACCAATCAGCATAAATGACTTTCCCGCCGTACACCGCCTTGACAGACTGACCCTTTTTGAGTCCGATATCAATGCCGTTCATTTTCCTCTTAGTGGAAAATTGTGAATCCCTGAAAACCCCAAAATGCCTGAGCAGGATACCTTTTACAGGCCAATCCAGCCTGCCCTTGTAATGCGTGATGGGAATATGAGGGAGTTCCCCCTTTAGCTGTTCTCCACTCTGCAATTTCCCTATCAGTTCGGACAATGCCCTTTTCTCTTCTGCCAGCCTCTTCAGAAGTTGTTTTCGCTCTTTCGATTTATTAAATAAAACAGCTATTTCCACTTTGCGTTTTTTTAGAATGTCGTTGAGTTCTTTCTTTTTTTCTTCCAACTGCGTCAATCTCTCATTTTCCTGGTTTTCGAGATCAACCAACTCCTCTTCAGCTGTCTGCAGCTGTTTTTTGTATTTGAGGAAATCAAAAAAAAGAGCTTTGTCCTTTTTGGTCATATGTTCGATGTAATACATGGAAGAAACGAGATCTTCCAGTTCGTTTTCTTGAAGGAGTGCCTGAGTATAGCCCAGAGGCCCCTTTTTATAGAGTGCACGAAGTCGTTTAGAAAGTTGCTCTTCAACTTGAATAATTTTTTCTCTTACCGCCTCCTGGTTCTGCTTGTTCTGCTGCATCTTAGTCTGCACCAGTTTGAGCTGCAACGTCACTTTCTCCTTTTCCTGACCTAAACGCGCTCTTTCAAGTTCAATGGCTGGCAGGCGGTTCATCAGTTCCTGTTTGCGTGTCTGCGCCTGTTTTTCTCTTTTAGTCAACCGCTGAAGCTGGGCATCGATCAGATCAATATGACTCCGAAGCTCTTCAATCTCCGAAGCCATCTCACTGTTTAACAAGATACACAAACAGATGCAAGAAACAATCAAATTCAGACCTCTGAATCAAAATGGGTCATATTGACAAACTGCTTGTAACGGTTGGCGATACCTCTTTGATTGAGTTCCACCAAACGATCCACGGAGAATGCCTCCACCGTATGAGAGCCCATAATGCTGCCATAGACAACCGCTTTCTTCAGCGTTTCCCAATCGGTTTTACCCGCCGATGCCAGATACCCGACATAGCCTCCGGCAAATGAATCTCCCGCACCGGTTGGATCCACCACGTTACAGAAGGGAAAAGCGGGCGCGATAAACACCTTATCCTGGTGAATCAGCATGGCACCGTGCTCACCCTTCTTAATGCAAAGCGTCGTCGGACCCATTTCACGTATCACCTTGGCGGCTTCCATTAAGTTCTCTTTCCCGCCAAGCATTTTAGCTTCGGAATCATTGATAAGAAGGTGGTCAACCCTTTTCAGAACTTGAAGCAAGGCCGGTTTGGCCGTGGAAATCCAGAGATTCATAGAATCCAGAATGACCATTTTGGGTTGATTCATCTGGTCCAGTACCTGGCTTTGCAGTTCAGGGGCTATATTACCCAGGAAAACAACTTCCGTGTCTTTGTAAGATTCAGGAATTTCCGGGCTGAATGTTTCAAACACGTTGAGCTGCGTTTCATGAGTGATGCGATCATTCCAATGTTCAAGATACTCCCCTTTCCAGAAAAAGGTTTTACCGGCTTTTCTTTCGAGTCCATCCAGGTTGATGTTGTGGGATGTCATAATATCGGCATCTTTTTGGTCGAAATCCTCGCCCACAACGGCCACAAGATTCACAGCCGAGAAATGCTGGGCAGCGAGTGAAAAATAAACCACAGAACCGCCCAGTGAACGTTTGCGTTCTGCGTAAGGTGTAATGATGTGGTCATAAGCCACTGATCCGACAGTAAGTATCGACATTTAATCCTCCATGTATTTCCCGATGATAGGGATCAGTTCACTCTTCCGTTTATTGGGAATCGCGGATTGGGGTGTGAGAATGGCGAATTGAAGCGCTGAGTGTATGGGGTTTTCCCGACTTAAATCCAGTTCTTCCAGTGCGAGTTTAATGGTCTCGATGGCTGCATTGGCGTTTTGCTTCAAGATAGCCAATACACTTTCAACAGTCACCGATTCTTCCTTTTCGTGCCAGCAATCGTAATCAGTCACCATCGCGATACTCGCATAGGCTATCTCAGCCTCGCGAGCCAATTTGGCTTCCTGGAGGTTCGTCATGCCAATTACATCGGCATCCCAGGAACGGTACATCATCGATTCCGCCTTAGTGGAAAACTGCGGCCCTTCCATGCAGAGGTATGTTCCGCCGTTGTGCAATTGCACACCTGCTTTCCGGCCCGCCTTGAATAAAACGCCTCTTAAATAGGGGCAGATGGGTTCCGCAAATTCAACATGAGCGGCCAGACCTTCTCCAAAAAAAGTATCTAAGCGATGCCGTGTGCGATCGATAAACTGATCGGGTAGAACGAAGTGCTTTGGCCGGTACCGCTCTCTCAGCGAGCCGACCGCACTTGCCGAAATGATGTACTTGACACCGAGTTTTTTCATAGCGAAGATATTCGCGCGATAGTTGATCTCGTGCGGTAAAAGAGTATGTTGACGATTGTGACGCGCTAAAAACGCCACTTTTTTACCCGACAGGATTCCAATGGCAAAATGGTCAGACGGCTCACCAAAAGGTGTCTCCACAGCCACCTCTTCCACTTTGGAGAAACCATGGGCTTGATAAAGGCCACTGCCTCCAATGATTCCAACATCAGCTCGAGTCATTTGTTCTCCTTCTTCTTTTTCCGGGTTTCACTGTCGTGAAACTCATTTTTCGATTCATTTAGTGAGGATAGCGATTGGCGAGGAACTTGAAAACAGCGCGCAGTGCATTGGCTTCAGCACCTTTTGGGAATCCGGGCATGGCACTGTTGCGCCAACCGAAAATATCAAAATGCACCCAGTTTTTCGCTGGCTTCACAAACTCATAGAGAAAAAGAGCAGCCGTAATGGAACCCGCTAAAGGAGAGTTGGAGACATTACTCAAGTCGGCAATGTCACTTTTGAGAGATTTTCGATAAGGACCCCACAGCGGCATTTGCCACAAGGGATCACCTACAATCTCAGCGGCACGAAACAACTCATGTGCGATTTTAGAGTCGGGAGTGTAGAATGGGGGCAAATCCTGACCGAGAGCCACTCTGGCAGCACCGGTTAAAGTGGAAAAATCCAAAATTAAATCGGGCTCTTCTTCAGCGGCACAAGTCAACGCATCGCAAAGAATAAGTCTGCCTTCCGCATCGGTATTACCCACTTCCACTGTTATCTTCTTCCTGGTTTCGAGAACATCTCCAGGTCGGTAGGCACGCATGCCAGGTGAATTTTCTACTGCCGGAATTAAAAGTCTCAGGTTGACGGGCAGTTTCTCAGCCATAATTAACGATGCCAGAGCCAAAGAAACAGCTCCTCCACCCATGTCCTTTTTCATGTTACGCATCCCGGCGGCCGGTTTCAAGTTCAATCCGCCGGTATCAAAAACAACCCCCTTTCCGACCAGAGTGAGTTTGGGATGATCCTTTTGACCCCATCGCAGATCCATTAAAACAGGCGCGCGTTCACTGCCCTTTCCCACCGCATAAACTGCCGGAAAGCCCTCAAGCAACAAGTCTTCTCCGCGAACTGTTCTCAGCTGTGCCTGGAACCTGTTGGCAACTTCAGCAGCCTGCCTGACTAAATCTTCAGGGCCCATATCACTGGCAGGTGTGTTAATAAGGTCCCTTGCCAGTACAACCGAATTCAAACTGTTTTGCCAAAACTCAGTGGGTGCCTCTTCCGGGACGAGCAATATTTTTTTCAGGAGTTCTTTTTTTTCTTTCTTGTACCGATCAAATTCATACCGGCCCAAGCCCCAGCCCAAACCAGCCTGATACCACTTGTCATCGGGCCAGCCCTCGGGCTTGTAGGTTCCTTCTGGAAGCGAACTCGACAGTTTTGCAAACAAGGTGATCCAGTTTCGAGGATCTTCATCTTTGAAAGAGGTGCCTGCGTATATTGTTTCTATTTGGCCTTTCTGATCTATGGTCTTGAGAATTTGACCGCCTTTGCCGGAAAAATCAGCGATCGTGGCTTCATTTTCTAATTTAACACCCTTCGCCATCTCTTTCCAGGACTGAATATCGACAAAAACGATGGGCCGGACAGAAGTTTCTTTTTGATTTTTAGTGAATAATTTCATCATTCCCCCTGAATAAGATCCTTTCCGTTCTATTCTAGCTTATTTAAAGGATAACCGATTGTGAATTATCCCAAAAAGTGCAGAACAGGGATTGCGTTATGAAATTGGATCGGCACTGATTTCACAAATTATGAAAGGCAACCGCCCTTTCAACGTGGTCTTTGTGATCTCCTTCGTTTACAATAAGAAGGGCAAGGCCATCCTTTGCCTTCGTATTGGTCATCAAATAAGAAGAATGCGGTGGCAGCGTGAGGGTCTTTCCGTTCTAATGATATGTTTTGATATCTCGCTCCGCTCAAACTGCGTTTTTCGCGCTAAAGTGAGGTTCTTGTGACAATCCCCCTGATCCTGCTCGTTACCTTCCCCCTTTCCATCTCACAGAATTTGGAAATTGCTTCTATTCCGAAGCAAACCATCCAGCTCGATTCCATACCTCCAACACCTCTTCCAGCTGAACTCGATTTTGAAATCAAGGGCTACCGACATCATCTTGACAAGACCTGCTTCATTGGCCACGTTCTGCGTGTCAAAGATTCCTTTTTTGTCAGCTACCCTCAATTGGGTCTTGTCGTTAGATATTCTTCAGATAACCAGCCGGCACTTCTTTTCGGGCCGGAAATAAAAGGAGGCAACGGTCTGCCGCTTCACATGCCTAACACGATGATGGCAATGGACGGTAAACTACATATTGCCGATATGCTGGACAGTCAAATTTTCATAACTGATTTCAATGGCGAGCTGAAGGACTACGATCAACTCAAAAAAATCAGGAACCCTGTTCCTGTACCACCCTGGCACACAAAGACAGGAAAAAAAGAACGTCGATACCTGGTCATTGATCACCATCAGCCGCAACTCCTGAGACGCCTGGACTCAAAAGGAAAAACACGGGTTCACTATGCCTTTGGCCCCAACTCGCATAGTCGGAAAAGCGATCCAGCCGATTGGGGATTCAGAGGAGCAGCTTGCGTCACCACTGATTGGGATATGGTTTTCGCTGCTTTCTCCAGCCCCGTTATCTGGCATTTTGACAAACACACAACGGTTCTGAAAAAGATCGTTTTAACGTCATCTGAATTCTGCGATTCTATAAGTATTCCCGTGCGAAGGGGCTTCGAGGGTTATCCCACACCTCAAGACCCCATTAAAGACATTCACCTTGAGGGCAATACCTACTGGGTTCTGCTTGAGTTAAAAAAGCAAGCCCTGATGTTAGTTGTGGACGAGAAGCATGAGAAACTCTTTCAACTGGATAGAAATTACGATGGATTTTGTCTATCCCCGCCTTACCTCACACTCTACAATCGATGGCAGGGAATTATCAGGAGCTTCAAGCTAAAATGACGTGGTTCAAGGCGGCGACACTGGATCAGCTGAAGGAAAGAAAGAAGGCACTTGTTTGCATTCAAGGCTTGGACATTCTAATCGTTTACGATTCGGGTACAGTCTATGCCCTGGAAAATATCTGTAGCCATGAAGATGCTTCTCTTTTTGAGGGCTGCATTGAGGGCGATGACATTCTCTGCCCACTTCATTCGTGGCGATTCAACTACAAAACCGGTTCCTGTCTTACAGGTGATGATTTTGATCTACCTGTATACAAGACAAAGATTGTAAACAACACCATCTGGGTAGACGTTGAGGAGTGAGCCGCGGTTCCCATTGGATACCGATGTGGAATGCCGGCGATTTACAAAAGGTTAACCTGCCAAGCATAACAACCAACCGTAATGGATAATCAAGAATATGAAAAAACCCACAGTCGTTAAACTGTGGGTTTCTATTCCTTTAAGTCGATATAAATGGATCAATAAAGCTTAAAGTTGAGGCATTCACACCTCGTGGGATTATTCAAAACGCTTCATATGCTGGCGCTCTTTTCGCAGCTTCTTGAGCAGTTTCTTACGGGCTTCCAGTGAAGCACGTCTCTTCTCCTCAGAAGGTTTGACAAAATGTTTGCGTTTCTTGATCTCAAAAAACAGACCAGCGCGTTCACACTTTCGCTTGAATTGCTTAAGTGCCTTGTCAATAGGATCGTTGCTGTTGACGTGAATAAGCGGCATGAATAACTTCACCACCTTTCTTTGATATAGTTTTCAATCGTGAGCATTCACAAACTGAAACATCGCATTCTATCAAAATGCTTCAGTGATGACTAGAAAATAACGCGCTTAGATCGAAATTCATCCCATCATCAGTGTGTCAAAGGGTTCTCAGAGTCGGAGAACGGGCTTTTACAGCAGCTTCTTTTCCCGCCTTTAAAGCATGTCCACTCTATGAAGAGGCTTTTTTAAAAAAAATCAGGAATACTCTTCTCTCATCTCTTTTCTGACAATGATGTCTTTACCGGAAATAGTAATAAAACGACTTTTATTGAGTTCACTGATCATTCTTGAAACTGTTTCTCTGGAGGTGCCAACCATACTGGCAATTTCCTGATGAGTGGGCCGCCTGAAAACAACGCTTCCATCGAGTAGTTTGACACCCTCCTTTTCCGCCATATCCAGCATTAATTTTGCAATGCGGCCAAGTACATCGAGAAGGGCCAGGCTTTTGATCTGATCGTTTGCATGTCGCAGTCGTTTAGAGAGAATGGACATAAACTTTTTCATCATTTGACCGTTGGTCTCCAACAGGGCCAGGAAATCGTTTCGATGCAGAATCAGGACTGTCGTTTGTTCAACAGCTGTGACGTTGGCAGATCTTGGCTCATCGTCTACGAGGGCCAGTTCACCGAAGAACTCGCCTGGACCAAGAAAGGATAGAATGACTTCTTTGCCATCCTGCCCTTCTGCGGTTACTTTTACTTTTCCGTTCAGAATGAGAAAAAACGACTCCCCTGAATCATTCTCGTGAACCAATATGCGGTCTTTGCTGTATTCACGTCTACTTGTCAATTTGAGGATTCGTTCAAGATCCTCTTTCTCGAAACCATCGAATAGCGGTACACTGCTAAAAAATTCTAAATCCATTTTCTACCTCCAGAAGATCACTTCTGAATCCAGTTTAACTGACTCTCGTCTTTTGTGGGCCTTTTTCCGTACCCTTTGTCACCTGTTATAACACGATAACTGCCAACGGGGGGTTGCAATTAATTTATGTCTCACGGATATAAGGTTTACTTCAAAACTACACATAAGATATCGATTTGCCAATCTGGGACTGACTCCCAAAAGACTCATCTTGTCTCTATCTGTTGCATTGGTTTGTTAGCTGATTGCATAACTCGTAAAGCTTAGCTCAATCCAAGGAGAAATGCATCCGATTTTTTAGGAATTTTGCCGGGGTCATTGAAGAAATAGCGTGTTTAAAGATGAGCTGGTCCTGTCTGTTCGCCAACTCGAGGAGAATGGTAAAGCGATCAAAATTTCGAACACGGCCAATTATTTTTTTGCCATTTGTGAAAAATACCGCAAGGATTATTTTTTCCTTTCTTGCCTTGTTGAGATAATCATCTTGAATATTGATGTTTGTTGACTCATTTGACTTTTCTGGCATGGCGACGATTCCTCCCTAAGATTTATGCGATCCATTTTCCAAAAATTCCACGATGCACTTGTAGACGTCCCGCTGATTGTATCGCATTTCGTCCTGGATTTCAATCCATTCTATATTAGAAAAGGTCTGAAACCAAGTCATTTGTCTTTTGGCGTATTTTCTCGTAGCGGCATCAACGAGCTCAATAGCGTCAGAGTGAGTTGCTATTTTTCCGTCGAGATATCGAAAAAAAATGCCGTATCCTATGGGACCTCTCTCTTCAACAAATTGTCGCAATCCTTTTTTATTTAAAAAGCTAACCTCATCCAGCCATCCCTCAAGCACCATTCTGTTGAGTCTTTCGGTTATTCGCCGGCGCAGCAGAGCGCGTGGGCGCCTGACTCCAAGCGTTAGAACATGAGCAGAAGAGGCCCCTGACCGGCCTGTATTCCAAAAGTCTCTGATAGATTTTCCTGTCAGGAGGCGTACTTCGAGGAAACGCTGAATACGCTGTCTATCATTTGGGTGCAGGGTAGCGGCCACATTAGGGTCCAGTTTTTGAAGCAATCTGTAGAGTGACAACAAACCCTTTTCCTCTATTCTCCTGTTCAGCCTTTGGCGAATGGAGGGCGGAGTTTGAGGGACCGCAGAAATGCCTTCCATGAACAATTTGTAATAGAGTCCTGTTCCGCCGATCAAAAGCGGAATCTTTCCTTTCTTTTGAATGCGGCTTATGGTGTTCCTGCACTCACGGAGCCATCGAAAGGATGAGTAGTCCTCCCTGATACTGACATGTCCAAAAAGATGGTGTGGAACCAGTGCTCTTTCTGACTGTTTAGGTGCTGTATTTCCTATTTTCAACTCACTGTAAACTTGCATGGAGTCCATACAAACAAGTTCTGTGGGGAACATGCCGGCAAGATCGAGTGCAATGGAAGACTTTCCAGAACCTGTTGGTCCCAACAAGACAATTACAGGATCTTTTTTAAACACCACAGCACCACGAGAAAACACAGGAAAACGATCCAGCGTTTGAGAAACAGAATTTGCTGATCAGGTTCCCCTTTTTTCACCATTGCTCTTGCATTTCTTGAATTTGTTTGAGGGCAATTGTTTCCTGATCTGTTCCAAGAGTGCGCTTGAGTGCCAGAATACCGGAGTAGAGATATTCCTCAAGGGCTTCCTGTAGGGCACTATCCAAAAAGTCGGGTGCAATGGGTGCTTTTTCCAGGTTGGAAACCAGTTTCGGGGCATTTAAGGTGCCATCATCATTAACATCCACAAGGCCAAATACCGCTTCTTGAGCGATTTGAACGTCTTTGTAGTATTTTTTCAAGAGTGTGTGAGCGACATGCCCCATATGCTGAGCAAGAAAGCGATGAATATAAGCATAAATTTCATTGTAATGTTCAACCATCTGTTCGCGCTTGGTTACATGGGGCGGTTTCTGTTTGGATATGAGCTCTACAATACCAAGAATTTGAAGCAAGAAAACCGTTCGAAGTCCCTCTTCCAAACCAAAATCCGACGACTCGCAGAGATCACTTAAACAGGTTTTGTCATCTATCAATTCTAAAATGTGCCTTTCATGAGCTTCTAAAGCAATGTGCCTGTCGGGGATTTCCAAAACCACCGGGATTGATTTCAAATCCGGGAATTTTTTCAGGAAAACCTCTCGACTGTCGTAATGCCGCACCACATCCATGACTATTTCGAGAATGGAAAGTCGAAGGGTTATTTTTTCCTTTGCTTTGAGTTGTTGTCGAACAAACTCAAACTCACCCTCTTCCCAGGGAATGACCGAATAGGCAATAGCTCGAATTTGTTTTTCGATTGCATCCCACAGGAGTTTGGGAGTAATTGCCCGAATTTCGACCAGAGATCGACCGTGACGATAACCCTTTTCAGCGATAAGCTGACTGGCTTGCGTGTATTGCTCCTGTGTTATCATCCCGCGATGGAGCAGCATATCGCCAAGGCGATCAATAGGCAGATTGCTTTTCGCAAAAATAATCTCACCCTTCTTGATAATAAGAGTTTTTTCAATGTCGTTCTGCTTAACTCTGAGATAACCCGTTTCTTGTAGACTCGAAATATAGGCCAGTACCTTTATCAGGCCCAACGGTTCAAGTTTTCCTCTCAAAACCTGTGTTTTCATATCCTGTAAAAACCTCACAATTTGGTTTATTGTACCCTAAAGTGGCTTTAAAGAGAAACGAATGGTTTGATCAATTTTGTTTTTTATCACGATCCCGGGTTAAAGGCAATTGATGTCACAGCATCCATAATGGTTGTTTTTCTTCCTGCTTCGTAAAACTATTGAAAATAAAAGAAAATTAATCAGCAATCCCTTGAACTCAGCGTATATTACTATTCGTTAAAGGTTCAGCCTTACTTTGTGGAGGATCAAAAATGAAAAAAATAATGATTCTGTTGGGTATAATTGGTTTTATTACCATAAGTGCTCATGCTAAAGAAATCGATTTCGTTGAATACGACTTAAAAAATGGTCTGCATGTCATTTTACACGAAGACCACTCAACACCTATCGTTGCTGTTTCCATCATGTACCATGTGGGTGCAAAAAATGAAGACCCTGACAAAACGGGTTTTGCCCATTTTTTTGAACATCTTCTGTTTGAAGGTTCTGAAAACATCAAAAGAGGTGAGTTCGACGATTATGTCAACAACGCCGGCGGATTCAACAACGCCAATACAACTGATGACCGCACTTACTATTACGAAGTCCTGCCGTCAAATTACCTGGAGTTGGGACTCTGGCTTGAATCGGAACGCCTGCTTCACGCAAAAATACTGCAGGAAGGAGTGGATACCCAAAGAGAGGTGGTCAAGGAAGAACGCCGGGAGAGAATGGATAATCAGCCTTACGGCACGATTCTGGAAGAGCTGAAAAAGCGCGCCTTTAAAGTCCACCCCTATCGCTGGCACACTATTGGCTCCATGGAACACCTCAACAACGCCAAACTGGAGCATTTCATTGCTTTCTACAAAGAGTTCTACGTACCCAATAACGCGGTACTCTCCATTGCGGGCGATATTGACATCAAGCAAACCAAAAAACTCATTAAAAAGTACTTCAAGGATATTCCCCGTGGAGAAGGCGAAATATACCGGCCCAATATAGTAGAACCGCCTCAAAAAGAAGAGATAAGAGACATTGTTTACGACAATATCCAACTGCCAGGAGTTGTGCAGGCTTATAAAATGCCCGCTCAGGGCACACCTGATTATTATTCGCTGAAAGTGCTTTTCAGTATTTTGTCCAATGGTCAGAGTTCCAGACTGAATAAAGTCATTAAAGACCAGCAGCAGAAAGCCGTCATGACAGGTGCCTTCCCTCTTCCAACAGAAGATCCCGGAATGGCCATCATGTTTGCCATTGCCTCACCTGGCACCACTGCGGAAGACCTTGAAGCGGCCATAGACAAAGAAGTCTTCGCCTTAAAAGATCAACTGGTACCTGAAAGAGAACTTCAGAAAGTAAAAAACCAAATAGAAGCATCATTTATATCACAAAACAATCGGGTGGCAGGAATAGCGGAAAGCCTTGCAAACTACCACATGTATTTTGGTGATACCAACCTGATCAACACTGAAATCAATCGCTATTTAAAAGTAACGGCAGAAGACATTCAAAAGGTAGCAAAGAAGTACCTGGTAAAGAACAGTCGAGTTGTACTTTATTATCTTCCTAAAGCCATGCAGGAAAAGAAAGGAGAGTCAAAATGAAGAGGATCTGGATATTACTGCTAATTGCCCCTTTATTTTCAGCAAAAGTTGACCGTACAAAAGCACCTGAAGCCGGACCGGCACCCGAAGTCAAAATCGGTGAAGTGCAATCCTTTGAACTTGAAAACGGCCTGAAAGTTTTTGTCGTTGAAAACCACAAACTGCCTACTCTATCCGTCTCCCTCAGAGTGGATGTCAAACCCATCCTGGAAAAAGAGCGTGCCGGTTATGTTGAAATAGCAGGTGAGCTGCTCATGCACGGCACAAAGAACCGCACTAAAGCTCAACTCGACGAGGAAATTGACTATTTGGGCGCACGAGTTGCAACCGGTTCAGACGGATTGTATGCTCAGTCACTTTCCAAGCATCGCGAGGCCTTGTTCAATATCATTTCAGACATTGTTTTAAATCCCTCATTCCCTCAAGAGGAGCTGGAAAAAGTCAAGAGTCTCCAGTCCGCGTCGCTGCAATCGGCAAAAGACGATCCGGCACAAATTCTCAGTCGCGTCCTGCGCAAAACCGTTTACGGTGAAAAACACCCTTACGGTGAACTGAAGACAGAAGAGACCCTTGCCACCATTACGGTTGAGGACTGTATCGAATACTATCAAACCTATTTCCGACCCAACATCAGCTATCTTTCCATCGTTGGAGATATAACTCTTCAACAGGCTAAAGAACTCACCGAAAAGTACCTGGGTTCCTGGCAAAAAAAAGATGTACCTCAACAAACCTATACCCAGCCGGAAAAGCCCGCTAAAACCAAAGTCATCCTCGTCAACAAGGAGGGTGCCGTACAAACGAACCTGGCCTTGATCAATCTGACCGATTACCGCATGTCAGATGACACTTATCTGCAGGGCAAAGTCATGAATGTCACCCTGGGTGGCGGTGCCGGACGTCGGCTCTATAATAACCTGAGAGAAGATAAGGGCTTTACTTACGGTGCTTACAGCCGTCTGAACGCAGATCAACTGATTGGGTCATTCCAAGCTAAAGCCAATGTGAGAAACGATGTAACAACCGGTTCCGTCAAAGCTTTTCTCGAGGAATTTGGCAAAATCAGAAAAGACGTACCAACGGAAGAGGAAGTCAACAGTGTCAAAGCCACATTGGCCGGCTCTTTTGCCCGATCACTGGAAGAGCCCCGCACCCTTTCAAGATTTGCCATCAATACCGCTATATACGGTTTGAAGCCCACTTTCTATCACGACTATCTCAAGAACCTCAGCCTGGTGACACCTGAACAAATACAGAAAGCGGCACAGGAACACATTCACATCGACAACGGATACATTATCGCCGTTGGCAACGCCGCTGAACTGAGTGCGTCACTGAAGGAATTTGGCGAAATTACCGTGGTCGACATCAACGGCAATGAAGTCAAGCTGGATATTAAAGTCCCTGAAGGCATGACAGCCAAGGGCGTACTGGAAGGTTATCTCAATTTTCTAGGCGGCCGTGAAAAGCTCGACAAAATCACCTCTTGTGTTCAAAAGGGTGCCTTTCTGGTTCCCGGCCAAAGCCTGGACTACATGGAGGCTAAAGTCCTTCCAGACAAGAGTTTCATGAGTCTTGCCATGAATGGTCAAGTTATGACAAAGCAGGTATTAAATGGGGACAAAGGTTACATGATTCAAATGGGCAACCGGAAAGATCTCTCAAAAGAAGAGATCGAGGCAATGAAAAATAAAGCGCCCATTTTCCCCGAAGTCTTCTGGTTGGACAAGAACTACAAGATGGAGCTTTCAGGAGCAGAGGAAATTGACGGTCAACCTGCCTATAAGGTGGTCATTACTGATCCTCAAGAGCAAACACAAACGTGTTTCTATGAGATGAAGACCTTCAAGAAGTTGAGAACCACCCTGGAACGACCATCCCAAATGGGTCCCTTGAAAATTGTCATCGATATCCGAAAGTACCGCGAAATTGACCAAGTCATGATTCCCTCTGAAATGCTCATGCAACAGGGTCCACAATTCTTTCAGATTAAACTCAATGAAATTAAGCTCAATTCTGAATTGGACATGAATCTGTTTAAAGTGGATTAATTCACTTGCTGACTTGAGGTTCCAACAGAACCCGCTTTATTTCAACAATAAAAAACCACGCCTTGACCGGGCGTGGTTTTTTATTATCTGATCCCGTATGGAAGCGGCAACAACTCCCTTTTTCTGCTGGTTTTCGACCCCGCAACATGATTTACTTTCAAGCCACTTTTTCACCGAAGTCATACAGCCGCATTTTGAAGATTCTTGTCGGATTGAGCTAAAAAAAACCAGCAGTTCCCGATTGACAAGTCCGGTACTATTGGATAAATTGGCTCGTATGCAATTGAACGACGTATCTTGACTTAAAATGGGAGATTAACCATGCAATACATTCAAAAAATTGAAGAAGCCGTTAATTCCAGTGTTCTGAAACCTGGAACCAAGCTCTACATCCAGGGTAATGCCGCTACCCCGCAGAAACTCATTCAACAACTCATAGACGACAACAGCATTTCCGATATTGAAGTGCTCAGTGTTCTTCTTTTAGGCGAAATAAGCGGTCTTTTTTCTGAGTCGACATGTAAGCGCATAACTCATCGTGTCATTTTTAGCGGTCCCCATTCACGTGCAGCGTTGAACAGCGGTCTTGCAAAATATCAGCTCATGCATCTGTCTGATATTCCAAGGCAAGTGAAAAAGCACCTTAACCCCAATGCCGTTTTCCTCTCGGTCTCAGGACCGGATAACGGAGGTAACTTCAGCCTCGGGACCACCGTTGAAGGCGTTTATGCCGCCATTCAAGCAGCTAAGCGACAAGGCGGCGTCATTATTGCCGAACGCAATATTCGCATGCCGTTTGTACTTGGCACTACGATCCCCGGTGATATGATTGATTACTTAATCGACGTCGACTATCCCATGCCCGCCAGTCCCGTGCAAAAACCCGATGAAAGGGCAAAAAAAATAGGTCAAATCATCGCTGAACGCTACATTGTCGATGGAGCCACCCTGCAATACGGTATTGGTGAAGTTCCCGAAGCCGTTACAGAGGCGATCCTGACCAAAGGCACCAAAGATCTGGGCATCTTTACGGAGCTATTCGCCTGCGCCATGAGAAGCCTTGTTGAGAAAGGAGTTGTCACAAACAAATACATGAAAAACAACTTCTCCATCGGCTCCATTTTCCTGGCCGGTGACCAGGAGGGATACGATTGGCTCGATTTCAATTCTTCCGTTCAGTCGAGACCTTGCGATTACACCAACAACATCATCAATTTGGCTATGATCCCCAAAATGACGTCCATCAACAGTGCGATAGGCGTGGACCTGCACGGCAATGTATGGGCCGACTCCCTTTTTGCCCGCAAGGTTTACAGCGGTGTTGGCGGTCAGGCAGATTTTATCAGGGGAGCCTATCTCTCTGAAGGCGGTACGCCGATTATTGCCATGAAGTCTTCCACTAAAAACGGCCAATCCAAAATTATGGATAAATGTCCTGAGGGCATTACAACCACTGCCATTGCAGCCGACCCGGTGGTTATTGTCACGGAACACGGCGCGTTTGACCCACGCGGATTGAGTATAGGAGAGCATGCCGTTGGTATTGCTCATTTAGCGGAACCCGACGCGAGAGAGGATCTTTTGAGGCACATCTACGACAGTGTAAAATTCCACAGACCCAAGGAAGCTCTGAAAGATGGCTCTGTAAAGGGATTTCAATCTTACGAGCAGATAATGGGGAAAAACGGATAGTTATTCAACTCAGGGGAGAGCAGAGGGTTTGCGCTCCTCTGAATACGACATGAGATTGATTTCCGGCTCATCAGACGAAGAGCGGAATAAGTCACTCCATTTTAGAACCGAAGGATGCCGTTACCAAGGCAATCCGCCGAAAATCCTGTACAACTGCATTTTATAGTTAAACTGGCGACAAGCCGGGTAGTCAGTGTGACTCCCGTTCTCTCAGAGCCAGAACTGACGAAAGTTTCCAGGGTTTGGCATCGACAACAATGCCCTTCAAGAGAAGTGACTCCGAGCCATAAACCACAGGGTTGCCTTCCAGGTCCGTCACCTGAGCACCGGCTTCTTCAGCTATCAGGTGACCGGCGGCCGCGTCCCATTCGCGAAAGGGCGACCATCTAAAATAAAGATGCGCTTTTCCCTCGGCCAAATGACAAAATTTCAATGCGCTTCCCTTGGGAACCCAAGTAATGGGACAGCTCTCCAGCTCCATTCCTTCGACAACGGGCTTGGATCGGCTTTGAAGAATTCGAACGGGCTGCTTGCCGGAGTGTTTCCGCACCTCAATGGAGATTGTCGGGCCTTCGTATTCGGCTTTAAAAGCCCCTTTAGACTGAATGGCATAGTACTGAACTTCCCGAAAGGGATCATCAATTAAACTGAAAACCACTTTCCCCGCTTCAATCAGAGCCATACAAACACAGGACTCTTCAAGACCTTGAATGAACTCTTTGGTACCGTCAAGAGGATCAATCAGCCAATACAGGGGATATCGACTGCGCGTTTTGTATGGAGGCAGCGAGGATTCCTCGGAGATAATTGGGATATTGGGAAACATGGCTTTTAGCTGCTTTCGTATGATGGCATCTGATTCGCGATCTGCCAATGTCACCGGACTTTGGTCCTCTTTCGTGAACACCTGATTGGTGGAGGAATTGGCATACTTCTTCAAAACAGCACCCGCTGAGCGTCCTATTGCCATAACACAATTGATAAAGGCAAGATCTATCTCCGTATTCATGGCGACATCCTCTATGTTGATTTGTTCTGAGCTTAACGAAGCTGGTTGTCGATGGGATCAAAATAATCAGGAGAAACCAGAATATCGCGCGCTTTGGACCCGCGATGCGGCCCTACAATGCCATCTTGCTCCATCATATCGATTAATTTAGCCGCCCGCGCATATCCCACGCTGAGTTTCCTCTGCAAATAAGAAACACTGGCCTGACCGCTGCTAACAACCAGTCTGGCGGCCTGATCGTACATGGCATCCGTCTTTTGGGCCGCGGCGCCACCCGACGTTTTACTATCCATTTCTTCGCTATCTTGAACGACCGCTGTATTGTAGTCGGGTTTGGCCTGCTTCTTCAGGAAACTGGTGAGTGTTTTAATTTCCCGCGGTGACAGCCAGGGCGCGTGGACGCGAATCAAACGGGCACTGCCGGGAGGCAGAAACAACGCGTCACCTTTGCCCAGGAGCTGGTCAGCTCCATTGCTGTCAAGAATAATTCTGGAATCGTTGCGCTGTGCCACCCGGTAGGACATCCTGCAGGGCAGATTGGACTTAATTAAACCGGTCAGGATATCCGTGGAGGGTCGTTGAGTTGCCAGAATGAGATGAATACCAACAGCTCTGGATTTCTGGGCAAGTCTCGCGATGGATTCTTCCACTTCGCCGCGTGCGACCATCATAAGATCGGCCAGCTCATCGATGATAATCACGATTCGCGGCATGATATCCAGCTGATCACCTTCTTCGGGAGATAAATGTCCTTTAATGAATTCGGAGTTAAACTGATCGATTCCACGGCACATATAACGAGCGAGTTTTTTATATCGCACTTCCATTTCCAGTACAGCCCATTTAAGGGCTGAAGCGGCTTCAAGACAATCGTTGACAACCGGTGTTATCAGGTGCGGAATATCGTTATAAGCTACCATTTCAACCATTTTGGGGTCAATCATGATGAACTTGACTTCATCTGGTGTGGCTTTCATGAGAATACTGCACACCATGGCGTTCAAACCGACCGACTTACCTGACCCCGTTTGCCCTGCAATAAGGAGATGGGGCATCTTGGCAAGATCTGAACAGTAGGGTTCCCCTTCTATGGTTTTTCCCAAAGTCAACATGAGTTTGCTGGGAGAATCCCTAAAATGGTCATTGGAAATCATCTCTCTGAAAAAAATGGTCTCTTTTTTGTTGTTGGGCACTTCAAAGCCTATAGAGTAACGTCCCGCAATGCGGTCGATTCTCATTGATTCCGCTCCGAGCGCCAGGCATAAATCATCTTGTAATCCAACTATTTTGGAGTATTTGATACCCGGGTCGGGTTTAAATTCATACGTAGTCACAATGGGACCCGGAATGATGTTTTTCATGGTGCCTGTAACGTCAAATTCTCCCAGTTTCCCTTCCAGAGACAGCGCTTTTTCATGTAATTCATCCCGGTCAATTTCATTGCCTTCATGGGGTGGTTCGAAAAAGTCGATATTGGGGTACTTCCATTTCACCTGTTCTATTTCAAAGGGGATCTCTTCCTGAAGCGCTTCCTCCGGTTTCACAAAAAGAGCTTCTCCTTCGAGAATAGCAACCTCGTGGTCGGGGATCCCGGGTTCTGTCGGCGCTTCCTGCAACTCGACACTGGGCGCTTGAACCTGCTTCTTTTCTAAGGCTTTCTTTTTGGTCTTCTTTTTCACCGTCTGGGTCAACCCCTCTTCTTCATTGAGGTCAACAGAGTGTTTTCTCCTTTCCTCTCTCAGTATCCTGAGATGTTCACGTTTCTCTCGATTTGCCTGTAACCGTTGCGATATTTTGTTAAACAGAGTTTGGAACTGCACGAGAACCGAAGTAGAAAGACTGACAAAAAAACCGATCACCTGCATAATCCTCAGTTGGGTTGTAATGAGGATGGATAAGCCTAAAATCAAGAGTAAAGCGAGGTAACTGCCAATAGTATTGAGTTTACTGCAGAGCGTATCCCAGAGAAACTGTCCGATAAGGCCACCCCAGTGGAAGGGATACCCCTTATAGGATGTATCACCGAGACTTCCGGCAAAAGCCATCAGACACAGGAGCATGGTCAAAACACCAAAGAACCCAAAAACCCAATTGGGGTTGACTCGCCTTCTTACCGTTTGTATGCCGATAAAAAGAACGGCAAAAGGCAGAAAAAGACTGGCTACCCCTGTAAAGTGAACGAAAAAAGCCGAGACATTCGCTCCTATTTTGCCCAGGAGGTTGAGTGCTTTTCCAGATGAACCATGATGAAAAAAAGAGGGGTCAGCGGGGTGATAGGAAATGAAGGCCAACAGGGTCATCACGCCTGTGATAACCAAAACCCAACCTATGCTGTCGTTTAATACAGAGTCCGTTGATAGCTCCTTGGTACCTGCTCTTTTGTTCATTCTTATCCATTTCCTGTAATCTGTTTGTCATAACGAATGACGGTAACATGTTTGATAACGATGCCTCAATTTGCTGTGGCATCGCAACATACTACCACATATAGCCCTATTTAGCATCCCACCAGCCAATCCCGCTTCAAGTTCTAATTTTCGCAATCAGAATCCATATTTTACTGCCCTTAAAAAGCATGTTCCTATAGAATAGGGTGTTCCACCTATGAATTAGAGCATAGTGAAAAGAAGGGCGAGAAGAATTGAATCAATATGATGTCATCATTGTAGGAGCAGGACCGGCTGGGTCCTGTGCCGCTTTTGAATTAGCTAAGTGCGGTATCAAAACACTTTTATTAGACAAAAAACAAATGGTTGGAAGTCCAAACCACTGTGGGGAGGGCATATCCAGTAACTGCATGCAAGAACTCAATCTTTCTATAGATATGCCCTGGATTGTCAATGAAGTGAGCGGAGGACGGCTTATTTTTTCAAACGACACATCTGTGACGTTCAAACAAAGAGGATTCTGCATTAACCGGCCTGAGTTCGATCGCCACCTTCTTAAAAGAGCTACTGATGCGAGCGCTGAAATCCGAACAGAAATGAAGGTCACAGAAATAGAACGCGAGACCGATGGCTGGACAGTCAAAACAAAAACCGAGCGGTTTCGCAGTTCCTATTTGGTGGGAGCCGGGGGACCAAGATGTCCGGTCGCGGTCTCGTTAGGTCAACGCCATCCTCTTCTTCCTGCCTATCAGTACAAATTTAAAATGAAAGCAAAGCAGCACCCCCATGTTCATTCCAATTGGTTGGATTTTTATCATTCAGAGGCATTCCCCGGAGGATACGCCTGGGTCTTTCCAAGAGGTGATGAGGTGGCCATTGGCGGCGGCTCCATTCATCACCTCAAGCAAAAGCTCGACCCGTTTTGTCGGCAAATGGGCTTTGATCCAAAAGATGCCATCAAAAAAGAGGGCGGTCCCATACCTTTTTTAAAGAAACCTTGCAGAATCGTCTTCCCACGAGCGCTTCTGGTGGGTGATGCGGGAGGTTTCACGTACCCCCTCACGAAGGGCGGAGTGCACGGTGCTGTCTGGAGCGGTAAAATTGCGGGCCAACTCATTTCCAAAGCCATCCATCAATCGGACGACCGTCTTATTCGCGGTTTTAAACGCCTTGTTCGACAACATCCATCCAGAAAGAGGTCGCACCTTATGATGCCGCTGACCTTTTTTAATTTTAAAAACGAGGCGTTCCACTGCATAGGCAATATTATGGACGGATTGGAGTTTCACAACTTCCCGATTGTGCGTTTTTTCGCTGAAGTCTCTCGTGCCCCTTCTCTTTCAGCTCTGCGAGGCATCATGTACGCGGCCATTATTCAGCAGCACTATAAAAAAACCAAGCACTTTTCCTGGTAGGGACTTTTCTCCCAAGTAAGCACATGACGCCAGGCTTACTGACTGTCCCGGGCTGTGGGGGCTCGACCATTCAGATCCGCACACGACGGGTTCACGCTAATTGGCACGATTGAAAATTAATTGATAGTTTCTCTTTACCAAGGGGTGTTTGGAATTGTGTTTTCTAGCTTCATTCATCCATTTCAAGGCTTCTTTGGGATCATCGTGAAATTCCAATTCAATATATGCCAAATTGTTCAGTGCATATATATCGTCCGGCTTAATTTCAAGTACAGCCTTCAGCGTTTTTTCCGCACGATCGATTTGTCCCAGTTCTATCAGTACTCTGGCGATATTATAGAGTGCCACGACCTGTTTATCATTCAATTCAAGAGCCATCTCAAACTCAGCCAGGCTCTCTTCATATCGTTTTGCAACGAACAACGCTTGAGCCAGGAAATTGTGAAGGCGGGGATCTTTGGGACGTTGCGCTATGACTTTTTTAAAGTACTCAATGGCTTTTTCCGGTTTGCCAAATTGAGAATAAACAATCCCCAACTCTTTATAGAGCATGATGTGATCACTGTATTTGTCTTTTAAGTCTTCAAGTGCTTCAATGACTTTAAAGGGAAATTGCATTTCAAATTGTCTGTTTATTTGAATGACACGATAAAGCTCAACGGATTCCAGCGGTGAGGGCAAGAGATAAGGATCGCCAGTGTCATCCATATAAGTGCCGCCGCCCTGGACATAGCCAAGCCCTGCGAGCATTTCAATCATTTCCTGATCGAGTTGAATATTTTCCGAATTTTGATTGGCGTTTTCCTCGATATCCTGCATGATGTCCCTCAAAGAGATCAATTCGGGATCCTCACTGTTTGCTGACATATCCTCCAGTTCACCTGGATCGTTTGTGAGGTCATAGAATTTATCAATAGAGCTGTGATAAAAGCTGTGCGTATCTGTTTGCAGGGAAGCAAGCGGAGACAAGTAGAAACTCTCAAAGGGAATGTAGGTTTCAGAATAGGCAATTCGTTCCTCGGAACGATAGAGAGAAACACCCTCTATATCTTCAGGCACATGTAAATCAGCATATTCCAAGAGTGTAGGCATAATGTCTGTCGAACAAACCAACCTATTTACAACACGACCCCGGCTCTTGAAAAGCGGTTTGGAGAAAATCAGTGGAACGTGGGTCGTGCTTCGATAGCAAAAGAAGCCATGTGTTCTTTCTCCGTGCTCTCCAAACGATTCACCGTGATCCGCCGTAACAACAAGGAGTGTGTTCTCCCAGCGCCCCTGATCCTTCAACTGCTTGATCAGTTTGCCAATTTGGAGATCAACATAGGCTATTTCACCAAAGTAGGGGTTGTCGGCATAGGCTTCTTTAAATGGTTCCGGTGGATCATAAGGCCAATGGGGGTCATAGAAATGGATCCATGTAAAAGTGGGACCCATTTGTTTTTTTAACCATTGCCAGGTACGGTTGATGGTTTCACCCGCTCTTCGCGTGATAATTGCCTTTTTATTTTTGTTTTCTTTATAGTGAATGATATCGTCATCGTAGATATCGAAGCCTCTGTTTAAACCATAGTCCTTTAAGAGCATAATCGACCCAATAAAGGCTCCTGTTTGATAGCCCGCCTTTTTAAAGTACTCGGAAATAAGGGGAACGTCTTCACTCAATCGGTAGGTGGAGTTATTGTGAACGCCATGGTTCGGTGGTATTTTTCCTGTGAGAATACTTGTATGGGAAGGAAGTGTTATGGACGCTTGTGCAATACAGTTTCCAAAGCGGTTCCCTGTGGCTGCCAGAGAGTCCAAAACAGGCGTATGAACGCGTTTGTTGCCATAACAACCAATGGCATCGGCCCTGGTTGTATCAATCGTGATCAAGATAATGTCCTTTTTTTGATTGCTGGAATCTGAACAAGTAACCAGGGTCATGAAAATACTGATAATCAGGGACAACACAACTACTTTCAATTTCATTGATGGAACACTCTCATTGTCTTGTAAAAATTGTCCAAGTCCTGACCTTTTTTTAGTTCAGGATAGGTTGTCAACCATTGATAAGCCTCATCGTAAGCTCCAAAGCGGATAAGCAGAACAAAGTAAACCTTCTTCAAAGAGTTCAGGCCGGGAAACGCCTCTATTTTTTTATTCAGTCGCTCCATCATTTCAACAGGGTTTTTACCCGATTTATGGATGGAGTCCAGCAGTATTTCCCAACCAAAATCATTAAGCGCATGAAACTCAAGATGATCAAGCAATATATTGATTGCTTTCCCGTGCCTTCCTGTTGAGGAGTAGAGTCTGGCTAAATTCACTCGAATGGTAGGGTGTTCCGGAAAGCGCTCTAGGAAACGCTCTCCCTGTCTCAAAGCTTCCTCATATTTTTGATCGGCACCAAGAATCACAATATGAGCTTCCCAGAACACTTTGTTATCGGGTTCGATCATTAAGAGACGTTTAACAACATCTTTTGCAGATTGCAGCTCTCCTGTTTCGGTGTAAACTGCCAGTTTTTTTTCCCAGAATTCAGAAGATATGCCTTCTTCAGACCTGGACTGATCTCGCAGCAACGCCAGATCTTTTTCCGGATCGTTGGGAGACTCCAAATAGTCGTAGCGGTAAGCAAATAAACAGAGTACAAGAGCGGGAATCATATTGATATCCTATACAAAAAGAGCTGATTATAAACAATCAGCTCTTTATAAAATAATTAAAATAATATCAGGAGGTCTGTATTAGCGATTTCTTCTAAGGAACCATGCTCCTGCGACAATGAACATACCGACAAAAATAATTAAACCAAACTGCCCCAAGGTGGGAACAAAGGATCTGTCTGTCAATGCCGCACTGTAACCGTACCATTGATACATGGGTTGACCTGAATTGCTTTCAACGATATCCAGCAAGAACCCTGAAAGCCCGCCACCTAAATCACTACCGACAGCGCTGGCAACATTAAACACCACTGACCCACTGGGAGGAAAAGATTGAGTGTCAAGGGGGGTTCCCGATGAAGTGAATGCCGATTCTGCATCTGCATCCGTATAAGGTGGAAGCTTTTGTAAACCAAAATCTTCTGCGTCGTAGACAGCTAAGTTAATGGGTGATGGACTGTTGTGACTACCATCAAACACCAATTTCATTCCCGAAGCAGATGTCAGTTCTGATACATCAAAAACGTAAAGTGCTTTCGAGGTGTTCTCTACAGTAGTACTGTTCCACGATGAAAAAAAAGTGCCCTCTGTGCCAAACATAGTGGATGCATAGGTTGCTGTACTGAAGGCGCCATAGGTGTCACTCAACACATGGTGAAGAAGAATGCCCTGACCAACAACAGGAGCCAAGGTTGGTGTGATGTCATCCGCTGCCCGATCGGGTAATTCCGTAATTTTGACTCTTTTTACATAGTTATCTCTATTTTCCCGGTCAATTTGACCAAAGATTGCCAAACCCACCAAAGATAATACAACAATCATTAAAAGCTTTTTTTTCATTGATCTTGCCCTCCGACAATAAAAATCTTTTGGTTTATTTAATACCAGACCCCTTTATACTATATTTAAAAGTGATACCCAAATACTTTTTATCGTTTCTTTGCTTTTTTGTGACATTTCCTATTTCAAATGCCGTTACTCTTTTTCTACATTACCCATGAACACCGACATCTTGGCAGTTTTAAACCACTGTAATTCAAAAAACTTCGGATGCGCATCCAATAAGCTCTTCAGTTGTTTCTCACTCAGGACATCTCTTACATACAGATAAGCTTCCAGCTTCAAGTTCTCCATTTTTCTCAACTCGGGTCGAAGCTTTTCACGCCAGTCCTTTTCAATCGATTTTGAACTGTTTTGTTTTTCCAGGAATTTCCTTTTTATGAGACCTTTTTGTTGTCTGATAGCCGTCTGAATGGTCCAATAATCAACTTGATACCTCTGTAAGACCGCCTGAAGGGATTCAACAACATCCTTTTCGAGATCCAGATGCTGCAAAATGGTCTCCTGGTTCCACCACTGAATGTAGCGTTTTCTGGGGTGAACTCGATTGGGTTCTTCCATGCAGCAGACACCCATATTGATTAAAAAGATCAGCAAAATATTCATACCTGACACCTACCTAAAGTAAAACGCTTGGGTCCATAAAAACGAAGACGCCCACAATGGACATGAACAGATAGTACACAATAAAAACATGTGTTTCGTTAATAACGGGCCTGGTGATGATGTAAAAATTCAAAGCTCCTGCCAGAACCGCAAAAGGTAAAAGCAACGGTATACCCAGAATAAAGGGCACAAGACAGAACGACAGCAGAACAAGGACACCTGTAAAGAGTTTCCCCGCCCTTTCTCCCAAGAGCACTGGCAGAGTCCATGTACCCGTGGCCTGATCGCCCTTGTAATCGGCTATATCTTTCGTGGTAAATGAAAGGGTGAAGCAAAGTAAGATCATGAGCGAAATGGTAGATGGAAAACCCGCAAAAAGTTTACCCGATCTCATCTGATTCATCACAAAATAGCCATGAGTTATACTGGCATAACCGATTAGAAGCACCAACAAGGACCCAAAAGCAATGGATAACGTCGCCAAAAAAGGCAGACGTTTCAAACGAAATGGATCAAATGAGTAAATCATACTAATCGACAAACACGCCAATGTCAGAGCAAAAGATGTCCACGAAAGAGTTGCGGCAAAAAAGAGGGAAAAAAGACTGAAAGCAACGCCAATATGAAGGGCATCATGCTTGGATAATTGACCTTGCACAAGCGGTCTGTATGGTTTTGAGAGCTTATCGGCCTCAAAGTCTGAAATATCATTTAAAAAAACCGAACTCATCCAAAGCGAAAAGACCACAATAATCAACAAAATCAAAGCCAACCAGCCCGATACGTCGCTCATTTCAAAGGGGAAGCCATACTGCAAAAAACCGAGATACAATCCAAAACCCAGCATACCCAGGTAATGCGTAACCCTAAAAGGCCGAATATTTCCAAGTATGGATTTTAATTTAACCGAGTCAAAACGCCAGTACCAGAAACAGAGCAGGAAAAAGAGTATAATAGCAAAAAAAGCCGCTCTGTTTCTTCGAATATCGAGGTACGATCGGTGTTGGAACTCGTTGAAGAAGGCTTTGTGGTTAATTAACAATTCAGGTACGCTGCCACATAAAAAAATAAGGACATAAGCCAACACGGAAGCGAGTAAGGCCTTCCAGGGCTTTTGGGTCTTGATCCAAACCACAACTCCCATCCCGACGATGATAAAAAGAAGCTCTGTTTTCAAACCAACGACAGGTAGTTTCCCATTCATTCCGGAATAGAAAGTAAGGAATTGTCTCACTAAAAACTCAAAATCTCCTTTGACATAAAAGATTCTGGAAATGGGTGTCCCTGTTATTTTTCCATAAAAGAAGTCGATAATGGGCGGAGACCAGATTACGGGCAGAAATATCAGTAGGAGCTTGGATGTTTTTTCAATGGGTTCCCTCACAATGAAGTTCATCACAAAGGTTAGAAACAAAAAAAGAACCAGATAGAAAAACATGAAATGCAATAGAAAGTTCTTGGGGTGAATGATAACGCCGTCAAGGTAAACTACCGATTCAAGAATCATGCGTATGACAATAATTGAAAAAACAGAAAGTATGTAGGCCAATGGCGTAATTGTTTGATTCTCCAATCTCAAGATGTATTTTTTAAGCAAAACCGTACCCTCTTATCCTCAAACATCAGAAGACCTTTACACTACCACAATCGCACTTACTTGCTCAATAACCATTGTTGAGCTCTCAACCTGCGCCTGCTTTCTCACTCATGCCGTACAACTTATTTTCGATTTATATACAAAGAAAGTACCGAAGCACTTCACTGCGTTCTCAATGGCGACTTCTAAACACCAACAGGATTAGGCTCAAAACGCGATCCGGCATTGACTAAAGACGAGCAGGCAAGCCCTTCTATGTTTAAAATGAAGAAACTGATAGAATAATTATCGGTCCTTGAAAAAATACACGCCACTTCAATGTAAATCACCGGGGTTGGGATCCGCCATGAAAATAACCTTTAAAATTCACTTTAACACACACTTTGGCCAACAACTCGCCATTTTGGGAAATTGTGACGCTCTGGGAAATTGGAACCCCAGTCAAGCTGTTTTTATGAGTCATATCGACCACGGCTACTGGGTTGCCAACTTAGAACTTCCACAGAGGTCGCACTATAAATTCACCTACAAGTATGTCATCTTTCACGGAGAGCATCTCGAATGGGAAGAAGGTCAGAACAGACAGTTTCAGGCCAAGGGATCATTGAAACACGTTGAATGTCAAGATTATTGGCGTTCCAGTTGTGACCCCAGAAACACACTGTTCACGGCCGCTTTTGCCAAAAACATTATGGCTAGAAAAAAGCCCAAAAAAAAAGCGAAAATATCCCATGCAGACTGGGTTCTGAGACTCCAGGTCTACGCTCCCCGGGTTAAAAAAACCGACCATGTTTGCGTACTTGGCTCCGACTACACTTTGGGAAACTGGAACCCCAAAAAAGCCCTGGAAATGGACTCAAAGAATTTTCCCCTGTGGAAAGTTGAATTCTCTCCCAAAAAAAAGGCTCAATTGCTGGAATACAAATTCGGCATTCGCAATTCTATTTCTGGCGAAATAACAACCATCGAACAGGGTGCCAACAGAAAGCTCTGGATTCCTCCTGCAAGCGAAAAGAGCCTGGTTATCCTGACAGACTATTCGCTTTCCTACCCCATTGGCAACTGGAAGGGTGCTGGCGTTGCCGTTCCCGTTTTCTCCCTGCGCACATCCAGCTCCATGGGTGTTGGAGAGTTTCTCGACCTGAAGAAATGTGTGGATTGGGCGAAAGCCTGCGGCATGAAGATCATTCAGCTGCTGCCCATTAATGACACCAACCGGACAGGAAGCTTGTCCGACCGCTCACCCTACTCGGCTATTTCAAGCTCGGCTCTCAACCCCATTTACATGAACATCCAAGCAACGGCCAAAGGCTCACGTTACATCAGCCAAAGGGAACTGGAGCAGCTTCGTCGTATTTTTGAGTCCAACCCGAACCTGGACTATGCCAGTGTCTACGAAAACAAACTCAAGATTTTAAAAACGCTATACAACGAGCAGAAAGAAGCCTTTATGACGGCCAAAAGCACCCAGGTCTTCTTCAATGAAAACAAACACTGGCTCTATCCCTACGCTCTCTTTCGCGTATACAGTGAAAAATACGGCCACACAAACTTCAAACAATGGAAAAAAAATGCCAAGTTCAGACACAATCTCCACGTTCTGGAGTGGAACCGGCATCTACCGCTCATCAAAGAGATCGCATTCTGGGTATTTATCCAGTACCACCTGCATATTCAGCTCCAGGAAGCCTCTCTGTATGCAAGACAAAAGCACGTCGTTTTAAAGGTCGATATCCCCATGGATGTCGCAAAGAACAGTGTGGATACATGGGTTTATCCAGAGCTCTTTAACACCAGAGTGCATGCGGGTGCACCGCCGAATGATGACGCTCCTCAAGGACAGAGCTGGGAAACAGCCACTTTCAACTGGGATGAAATGCGAAACAATCAATTTGCCTGGTGGAAATCCCGTCTCATTCATCTGTCGCAATACTTTGATTTCTTTTGCGTTGATCGCATACCCGATTTCTTTCGCACGTGGGAAGTTCCAAAAGAAGCCGTTCACGGTACTTTGGGTATCTACAACAAGACAATTCCCTACCACATTGATGAAATGAGAGAAAAAGGGTTGAACTTTGACCACACACGTTTCTGCAAACCCTACATACGAGAACACATACTCCAGGCTCTTCTGGGTTGGCGCAAGCAGGGAGTCTCCGAATACTTCTTCGATGAAATCGAGCCCGGAGTTTACAATTTCAAAAACAACTTTGACACACAGAAAAAAATTCAAGCTTTCTTTGAAAAGCGAAAAAGGGAAAAATCACAAGACCCCTTTGACTCAATACTTGAGAACATTTTAATGGATCTCCACGATGAAGTCCTTTTCATACAGGATCCTGGCTCGGACAGTTCATACTTTCATCCGCGACATTCTCTGATGAAAACCCGCTCTTTCAGGGAACTGGATGCCCATTCACAAGCGGTTTTAAAAGAAATGCATGCCGATTATTTCAACTCCAGACAAGAAGATTTCTGGCGACTGGAAGGATTGTGGAAACTCCAGGCTGTCCGATATGCAACTGAAATGCTTGTTTGTGGAAATGCTGCCGGAACGATTCCCCAATGTGTACCGGCCGTCATGGATGAGTTAAATATTTTGAAGCTCTGCATTCAGCGCATGCCTTCCGACAGCCAAATCGAGTTTGCACACCCGGCTGACTACCCCTATCTCTCCGTTTGCACAACGTCAAGTCACGACATGGCACCAATCCGATTGTGGTGGGAAAGTGATCGCGAGAAGGCTCAGCGGTTTTATCACTCCGTGTTGGGAAAACACGGGCCAGCGCCCCGGTTTGCAGAGGATTGGCTCTGTAAAGAGATCCTCGCTCAACACCTTCACGCTCCTTCCATGTGGGCGATTTTTCCTCTTCAGGATCTACTGGCCATCAATCACCAACTGAGACGCGACCATCCCCATGAGGAGCAGGTATACGATCCAGGCAACCCCACTCAGCAGTGGCAATACAGAATGCATCTCAAATTGGAAGACCTGCTCAAAGCCGTGGACTTCAATTCGGATATCAAAGAGCTGATCATCCAATCGGGGCGTCATTCCAACTATTAGCCAAATTGAGAACATCCATGCCCAAAAGGATGATTCAACTTTTTTTACACGATCTTCTTGTGCTTCCCCAATAGACCATTGGCCTAAAAAGACTTCAGGACACTCTCTGGTTTAATGGTTCTGATGTGACGGATGGTTTTGATATCCCTTTCTGAACCGGAAAAGCTCTGAAGTTCCGGAATCGACAGTGTAATCACCCGTCTTTTGAATTGACTCTCACCTGTGTGAATACTGGAAATCCACAAACGATCTCTCTCTTCGACTATTATTTGAAGGTGTGTTTTCGGGTTGAGATCCTTCAATTTTGGTTTCAGTTGAGTACAGAACGCCTTGATCTCTCTGATAAATGCCTCAAAATTAGCTTCTCTGATGACCCTTTTACGATTGAGCTCCTCGTTGAATGCACGTGCTTTTCTTTGGTGGTCTCTCAGGTTTTCAACCACGACAGGCGTCATTTTCTGTTTTTTTTCTCTTCTAATGCCCGTGAAGGAGTTCCTGTCATTGCTGTGATGTACAGGCACGATCAGAACCATCTGACTGTCTCCGATCATGTAGCCTCTTACAGGGTCGCAGGACTGAATTCTGATTCCCTCGACTTTACTGTTCAGTTCTTTGAAAAGCAGCTCTTCCATGGCTAAAACGGCCTCCCAAGGCGAGAGCCTTGCCGCCGGTTTTTCCAGTTTGGCTTCAGGGTTCGCTCCAAGCAGAAGAAAGAGACAAAACAGACTGCTCATTGCCGTTCTCCTGATTGAACACCATTTTTCAACTCTTTCAGGTCCCTGTTCAAAATAGCAAGCTGTTCCCCTGTTTCCAGTTCCGAGGAAATAAAGCTGTCTTTCCATTGAATGGAAAGTTCCATTAATTCCCGATGTTGCGACTCCTGCAGGGACTCAAAGTGACGGTTCATCTCCGAAGCGGTCATTTGCGAATGATCATTCAGTGCTCCGATTACACGCTCTTCCAATGCCTCGAAATCCTCTCTGGAAACCATATCGGATTGATCCGTACCAAACAGCTTATCAATGAGAGCAAACTCTGCGGAGAATCGATTCTCATGAATCTCGATTTTCATTCCCAGAAAAGAGAAAAGAATGAATACGGCCGCAGCGATGTAACCAATTTTTTTCCAATGACTTATCTTCACTTTCGTGGGCGGCATTGGTGTGTCCACCTCGCTTGGATGTGCCAAATTGGCGACAGCCAAACCATCTTCTAAAAGGTCGAGTTTTTCCCTGCATATTTGGCATTGTTCGACATGGGCAAGATATCGCTCTGACTGGGGCTCTTCAAAAAGCAGATCCAGTAACTCTTCATCACTTAAATGTTTCATTTTACTTCTCTTATAACTGATCGCCTTCGATAGTTTCTGCCTAGTTCACTGAGTGCCCTGTACAATCTTGATTTGACTGTACTGAGTGGGACATCGAGAATTTCAGCAATTTGATCGAAAGTTTTTTCTTCGTAAACTTTGAGGACAATAAGGCTTCTCATTTCGGGTGTAATGCCGGAAAGGGCTTTTCGCACGCGTTTGATTTCCATTTTCCTGGCGTGGATACCGTGGATATCGGCCGAATCCGATTGATCTCTTGGCTCCAGGCCCTTTTCCAATATGGTTTGAAGGGAGTCTTCTGATTGTCTCTTCTGCTTTCGGAGATAATCGATGGATTCGTTGACAGCAATGCGGTACAACCAACTGGAGAACTTGGATTCACCTTTGAAGTTTTTCAGCTTGCGGTAGACTTTAAAAAAGACATCCTGAGTCAAATCCCGTGCTGCTTCCTGATTTCTGACATGTTTAAAGATCAGGCTCATGACGTGCTGCTGATACCGTCTTACCAGCACATCGAAGTGTCTGCCGTCTCCATTTAAGATGTTTTCAACACACTGCATGTCAGTTAACATATTTACACTCTTCCTCGCCCTATGAGACGTTATTGAATGAAATTTGGTTTAAAAAAAAGAAGCCGGACATCAAACCGGCTTCTTTTTTTGAGCATATGAGGAATCCCTGGAAAGACCTTTGCCCCATGGCGATCGACTTCAGTCCTCTTTGGGCTTGTCCTTTTTCAAAAACTTCGACAACTGTTGAAGACGTCGCCCGTTTTGAAGAAGCAGTATCAAAACACGTGCTTGGATATGTCTCTCACGTTGAATTGATCACGGGGGATTCATTGGTAATCACTGAAGCGAATCGCAAAAGCATTAACCCAAAACAGAATTCCACTGGTCCAGATGTTCTTTTGTTTTTGCGAAAAGTTCAGTGGTATCCCCTTCAACCTTGGCTTTAATGATTTTATCGCCGCCTGCGATGGCATTGACCACTTTTTGATCCGCGTCGCTTTCCACGCTTCCAAAGACACTGTGCTTTCCATCCAGCCACGGGGTGGGAACGTGTGTGATGAAGAACTGACTGCCGTTGGTACCGGGACCCGCATTCGCCATGGACAGGATGCCAGGTTGATCGTGTTTCAACTCGGGAACGAATTCGTCCTGGAAGTTGTAGCCTGGACCGCCTGTACCTGTTCCGTTGGGGCAGCCGCCCTGGATCATGAAATCGGGTATGACGCGGTGAAAAGTGAGACCGTCGTAATAACCCCGTTGAATAAGATTGACAAAACTGGCCACGGTAATGGGTGTTTTATCCTCGAACAGATCGAGTTTTATGGTTCCTTTTGATGTTTCAAAAATTGCTTTTAGCATTTTATCTCCTTATTGACCTTTAAAGGTTGCTTTTCGTTTTTCTATGAAGGCATTCAAGCCCTCTTTTGCATCTTCAGTTCCTGCCAGCACGCCAAAAAGTGAACTCTCGAACAATTCCCCATCATCCTGGCTCATTTCCAGCCCTTTGTTAACGGCTTTTAACGCGTATTGAATGGCAATAGGGGCATTTTTAATGATTTTGTGCGCTTTTTTCCGGCACACATCCAAGAGTTCCTGCTGTTCCACGACTTCATTGACCAAGCCCATTTCACATGCACGCTGGGCAGGTATAAATCCACCTGTGCAAGTCATTTCCAAAGCGCGACCCTTGCCTACAATACGACCAAGCCGTTGAGTTCCACCATAACCGGGAATGAGGCCCAGGGTAACTTCCGGAAGGCCGAACTGGGCATTGGCAGAGGCAATTCTAAATGAACAAGCCAAAGCGAGTTCACAACCACCGCCCAAAGCAAAACCGTTGACAGCTGCAATATAGGGCATTCTGGAGTTTTCAATTTTTCTAAAAACAGACTGTCCCCTTTTGGCAACTTCTGTGGCCTCGAAGGCGCTGAGCGTGGCCAATTCCTTGATATCCGCTCCGGCAACAAACGCTTTTTCGCCCGAACCGGTGAGGATGGTACAGAGTATTTGCCTGTCTGCCTCCAGATTATCGATAATCTGTTCCAATTCGATAAAGACCTGGTTATTCAGAGCATTCAGTGCTTTTGGCCGATTGATCGTCACCAGAGCGATTCGATCTTCTGTTTCTAGTTTGACAAATTCCATCTCGTTCTCCTTGAAAACTGTACTTTTTCGCGATCACTTTTACATGAGGGCGATATTCTAGCATGAGACAGCGAGATTCTAAAGGTCTGTGTCCGGTTGGTCTTACGATGAGAGTAACCGCGCAGCCAATCCCTTTGAAGCGTTAAAACAAATACTGACCTTCCGGAATGATCCAAGTTATGATGAAATAGAATTGCACAGAGCTGGAAAGAAATCTGAGTGGAGGCATCCCGTGAACGACATAATCAAACCGCGCATACTGATTTCTTCCTGCCTCATGGGTGAAGAGGTTCGGTACGATGGAAGCCACAAGAAAAATCCCTTCATCATCAGTGCCCTTTCCCGATGGAGCCAATTAGTTCCACTCTGCCCTGAAGTGGAAGCCGGCTTGGGGATACCGCGTCCTCCCATCGAACTGGTTTCGGAAAAGGAGTCCGTTTTGGTGGTGGAAGTGGAAAGCAGGCGCGATGTAACCGAAAAAATACGTTCGGCTATTTCGCGTTTTGCAGAGCAGCAGCCTCTTGGTGAGATCCACGGTGCCATCCTCAAAAGTCGATCGCCCTCCTGCGGCAAAGACACAACTCCGCTCATTCTCGCTGACGAAACCGTGAGCAACGCCTCCGGTCTATGGGCGGAACATTTAAGCAGGGAAAATATTCCCATTATCGATGAAGAGCAATTTGCTCAACTCCAAAAACGCCGTCTGTTTTTAAAAGAGGTCCTGCTGCGCGCGGGTTACCACAAAACCGAGGTAAACCAAAAAATCCAGGAATGGCCATTCAGGACCTTGAGGCGTTAGTTTGCTTTAAGGAAACAGGGCAATAAAAAAACATCCTCAAATCAGAACTTGAAATTAACGAGCGTAAGGGTTAATCTAATAAGTCAACAGGTTCATTTCAATATGTTGGCTTGGATACAATCTCATATATTTATTTTGACGAAATAGCATGTAAAAAAATAATTGCATTTCACACAGAAGGAAACAACCTGTCCAGGAATAAAGTCAATTGCCGTGGAGGAAAAATGAACTACAAAAGTATACCCGATCTCTTCTTCAGTGTCTGTAAAGAGTACGACAAAAAAAACGCTGTCATGTACAAGAAAGACGAGAAATACATTTCCGTCTCCCACGACTTTTTTAAACAGCGGGTTACCAATCTGGGAAGAGGGCTGATGGCCATAGGCATGGATGCAGACGATCACATTGCGCTGCTGTCTGAAACGCGTTTCGAGTGGGCTATTGTCGATATGGCCATACTGAGTGCAGGCGGTGTCGTTGTGCCTCTTTATCCCTCCCTCAATCCCGAAGATGTCTCTTACATTCTCGAAGACAGTCAAGCTCAGGGAATTGTTGTTTCAAGCATTGACCAACTGAACAAGGTCATGCAAATCAGGGATAAATTACCGAATTTAAAGTTCATTATCTGTATGGAACAGTTTGAAGAGAAAATTGAAGGTGTTTACTCTCTTTCTGACGTGGAAAGCATAGGATCGGAGACTGACAACGAAGGCGAGCTCAAAGAGCGCTGGAAACCAATCGTCCCAAGTGATTTGCTGACAATTATCTACACCAGTGGAACAACAGGTAAGCCAAAAGGAGTCATGCTTTCTCACGGGAATCTCATTTCCAATGTTGAAAGCGCATTGGCTATCACCAAATGGGAAAGTGAAGATGTGTGTCTCAGTCACCTTCCTCTAAGTCACGTCTTTGAAAGAATGGCCGGTTATTACATGATGCTTGCTGCCGGAATAACGATTGCCTACGCTGAAGACATTCCTTCCCTCAGTATCAACCTGGCTGAAATTAAGCCCACCATCCTGGTTTCAGTACCGCGATTATTTGAAAAGATTTATGCCCGAATCATCAATCAGGTTGAACAAGGCAGTTTTATCAAGAAAAGGATTTTTTATTGGGCTATCGGCATTTCTAAAAAGTCGCTTCCCTATCTCATTGAAAACAAACCGCTTCCTTTCCTTTTACAAACACAATATAAACTTGCAGACAAACTGGTATTTGGGAAGATAAGAGAACGGACAGGCGGCAGATTGAAAATAATGGTTTCAGGCGGCGCTGCATTACCTAAATCCATCGCGGAAGTCTTTTTGGGAATTGGTTTGAAAATCCTAGAGGGTTATGGTTTAACGGAAACCTCTCCTGTTATTTGCGTCAACAGGCCCGAAAAAGTTAAACCAGGATTCGTCGGTCCTCCCATAAAAGATGTTCAGGTTAAAATAGCTGACGACGGTGAAATTATCGTTAAAGGACCCAACATCATGCTGGGCTATTACAATAACGAAAAGGGAACGAGAGAAGTGCTGACGGAAGACGGCTGGTTCCACACAGGCGATATCGGTGAATTCGACGAAGAGGGTTATCTGAAAATCACCGATCGCAAAAAAGAACTTCTCGTTACCTCGGGCGGCAAGAATGTAGCCCCTCAACCGCTTGAAAACGCACTGAAATTCTCTCAGTACATTGAACAATGCGTGGTTGTTGGAGATGGCCAAAAGTTCATTTCCGCTCTTGTTATTCCTCCCTGGGAAACGATTGAAGATTGGGCTCCCCTTCACAATTGGGAAACGAACCCTGTTGCACTCTCGAAAAACCGTTCTTTCTATAAAGCCATTGAAAAAGACATCCATAAGCTTCAGAAAGATTTTGCCCGCTATGAACAAATAAAGAAATTTGCCATTCTGCCCAACTACCTTACCGAGGAAAATGGGGAAATGACACCCAGCTTGAAAGTGAAAAGAAAAGTCGTCAACAAAAAATACGCCGATATAATCGCCGGATTTTACGAAGAATAGGTTCTCGTGCCAATAGAACCTCCAAGGTGATAAACCAACATCCCTGTTGCAACGGTAACAGGAGCTTGTTTCACGGAGTGCTCAATTGGAAACCGCGATCCACTAAACGAATAAAACGGACAGGCACCTTTTAAAGCTGGTTTTACAGAAGAGAAGGTGCCTTGTCGACGTCTTTATGCTATACGGGTATGGTGGTGTACCTGTTCCCCTCTGAGGCACCTGGCATGCCTTTACGTAAAAGCCGATATAAAAAACCACGAACACAACTTGACTGATTTCTCACCACAGAAGCTGCCAAGCATTAACACAGCCGGGGCTATGCAGTCACCTGCTCATAGTGGGCTATTCATTTTTCTCCTGTGTTTTTTTCTGCAGAGTTTTTTTGAACTGTCTCATTCATCGTCATCAAGTCAAAATCTACATCGCGATCTGTATTTGAACAGCTTTGCTTTTCGGCAATTATCGTTATCATCCCGCCTTGACCAAACAGGGAAGCTATCAGTTCAATAGGCGTTAAGGCCCAATTCAATTGAAGGTAGAAAAGTTTCAAGAACAGACTTTTTTTCCCGGTAATGGCCTGATAGGTCGGTTCTCCACTCATGCATAGAGACGATGTCAAGGCGGGAGGACCGTCTCGTAAAGACCAGGTTGACTGCACAAGCAGCTTATACCCGGAATTTGTCAACAACCTGACCAACCCGCGAGGTGAAAAGTGAGACAGGTGCCGGGGCGCTTCCAAGCCCTTCCACTTCTCTTTCATGACCTGAGCTTGCCAACTGTCAATATTGGGTACACGCAAGAGCAGTCTTCCCTGTGAATGCAGGCAGCCATGAAGCTGACGGAGGAAAGCAGCGGGGTCTCTCAAGTGTTCCAGTACGTGAAAGGCAGATATCAAGTGGTATGATGAACGAGGTCTCCACGTCTCCACATCTCCGTGTATAATATCCAAACCGTATTGATCCCTGGCAAATTGAACAGCGCGGCTATCTCCCTCGAGTCCTGTAACATGGAACCCCAATTTTGAGGCATCAAGAAGGAGCTCGCCTCTGGAACACCCAATATCCAAATAGGACAGATGAGAAGGCATGCCTCTGGATGCCTTTTTCAGCCAGGCTAATAAGTCGAGACGAAGCATCGTGCGACTGTAAAAGCGCTCAACACGAGTCAAAAACGCATCAGAGCTTCCCTCTTGCCAGTATCCTGTGGGATAAAACCGCTCTATTTCACTTCTTTCGGGAACGGGATGCATAAAAACCACATGACACGAGGGACACCTGTAATAAGAAGCCTCAAACCGAGTCACTTCATAGGTGCGATCACTGAGCGTGCGCCAAAATGATGCCGATTCACGACAAATGGGACAGTTCATCTTTTTATCGACAATCACTAGCTTCGTCTCTTCCTTTTTTTTCGATAGACAGAGGGAGCGGAACGCGATTTGAGTCGCATCCTGGTCCGTCCTCCCTTGCTGGAGTTCATCCTGCCTTGAAACGCCGAAGCCATTTTGAGCCCCAAATCCATTTCCAGCAGCTGGAGGTCAATGCGTTCCAGAATAACCGCAACGGGATCCCCTACCCTGAACGTCTTGCCGCTTCGCTGTGAGACAAGAGAGTAACCTCTCAACCTGAAATCACCATTGAGTTTTTCAATGGAAACAATACCTTCAGTAAAGAGATCTTTAAGCTCCACCACCAGTCCAAAACGTCGGGCATCCACAATCACACCTTCAAATTCTTCCCCTAATCGAGGCTGCAAATAACGCAATACCTTCATTTTAAAGAAATCTTTCTCGGCAAGATCACTGCCTCTTTCCCTTTCAGACAGATGTTGACAGATATCTGTCAGGACACTTTTGGAATGGGATACCATGGCGCGGGCAGAATCATCCACACGCTCTTCTTCTGAGCCTGGCTCTGTTACATCCCTTTCCAGCATATCTGATAAGAGCTGGTGGACAATTAGATCGGCATAACGGCGAATGGGACTGGTGAAGTGGCAGTAGTAATTCAGTCCCAACCCAAAATGTCCTTTATTTTCAGTATGGTACTCCGCTCTTTTCAAGGATCTCAAAAGAAGGGTTCGCCATACAAAGAGATTCTCATTGGATGCTCTGGCCTGAATTTCATCGAGGATGCGATTCAAAAAATGACCCGTGTCGAGATCCATGTCCATGGGTACAGCGATACCCGAAGCCGAGAGCGACTCCAGAAACTGGGCCACTTTATCCTGATCGGGCGGTTCATGGATGCGATAGGGAATGGGTTTGTTTTTTGAAGCCATATAAGTGGCCACGACCTGATTAGCCAGGCACATGAACATTTCAATCATTCGATTGGCAGGGGTACCAAATTCGGCCCAGGTCTTGAGAAGAGTGTGATCCTCATTAAGCGTCATCCTGGGTTCAGAGGTCTGCAAGTTCAAGCCACCCAGTTCCATGCGCTGTTGATGAAGAAGTTCCGCCAGTTTCAAGCAGATATCTATATCCTCGACAACGGTGCTGAACGCTTTTCGGGTCGCCGCGTCCTTTTCAATTCCCATTTTGTAGACTTGGCTGTAAGTCAATCTGTGTTTACTGACAATTTTTCCTTTGGTAATGCGGAAGTCCATCAAGTTGCCTTCCCGATCCAATTGCATGACAACGGAACATGTCAAACGTTCAACATGAGGATTCAAGGAGCAGAGATTCTCACTTAGAGCCCTTGGCAGCATGGGAAAAGCTTTATGTGGTAAATAGGTTGAGTTACCCAGAAATTGAGCGTGTTTGTCACAAGCGGAACCCCTTCTGACGTAATGGGCCACATCAGCGATGTGAACACCCAACTCATAACCCGACTCCGTGGGAATCACATGAATGGCGTCATCGAAATCACGAGCATCGGCACCGTCCACGGTAAAAACATTGAGCGCGGAAAAATCCTCCCTGCTAATGGCCTCGTCCTGAGGCGAAGATCCCATACCCTCTGCCTCCTGAACGACTTTCTCGGGAAATTGAGTTGGGATCCCGTGCTTTGCCAGCACCAGCTCTTCATCAATAGCCGGATCGTCTAAACGGCCAAGCGTTTTTTCAAAAGACCAGCCGCCTTTGTCATTTCGGACATAAACAGCAACCGTACCCGGTTGAATACCGGCAGCATGTTCGGGTGAAACGGGAATGCTGGCTTCATGTAAACTGAAAGGCTGGAAAACCAGTCGGGAATACTCCATTTCAAACGATCCCAATAGATGCTTCTTGCCAAAATCGACCACTTCCACGACACGTCCCAGTGTTCTGCCGCGGCTGACACCCTTCCAGTCAACCAGTACCCTGTCCCCGTGTTTGGCTCCATTGAGATCTTCTTCGTAAATCATCCAATCTCTGGACAAGCCCTCTTGGGCGATTTTGACAAAGCCAAAGCCTTTGGAAGTAATTGCTAATTTTCCCTGCACGCGCACGTGTTTTTTTCGCTTTAATTCCCTTGTAACCGTTTTCCCATCCGGTATCCAGAACTTATTGCCCTTTTTGACGACCTGACCCTTACGACTCATGTTTCTGAGCTGCGAACGCAAGTGTGACCTTTCGTTCTTCGGAAGTCCCAATCCCTTTAGCAAAGTGTGAATACTAACCGGATCTTCTTTACTTCGAAGTAACTGAATTATCTTGTTTTCAAAATCCATTATTTTCCCCTTGTTACTACCGCTTATTATGACCAGTCATTGATTAAATTCATAGCAGAAGATACACACTGAATCCTTTTTTTCTTGACACCGGTTGCCTGTTTATTGAAAAGTGGTAGTGGAGCAAATTGCCTCAATGAATCGTTCCAGCCAAAAAGACAAGTATTCAAACCAGGGAGGTTTTCATGCGAGACAAAAGAAAGTACAAGCGAGTTGACAAGCAATTCCTTGCGTCTTATGAAATTCTGAATAATGAACTTGAAATTACCAATTCGGGAATGGCTGTTGAATTGGATCTCAGCATGAACGGCATCCAGCTTGAACTGCCCGTTAAGCCGGAAGTCGGTACCAGCATTAGAGTGCGCCTGGCTTTGGTGGATCGGATCATTGCCGTATTCGGTCATGTTGTCTGGGTGGAACAGGGCGCGGATGTATACCATGTAGGCCTTAAATTGACAAAAATCCAAAAGGGTTACAGAGAGATAATAAAAGATTTTCTATCTACTGAAGAAAAGTGACGCAGAAGAAATGTCGCGAATCGTCAAAACTTCAGTGCATAGGCCAACTCCAGCGGACTTGTTTTCCAGATTCAAACTTAACTTCGGGCTTTCCTTTCTTCGGGCGAGTTAGACCTCTTGAGATAAAACTCTTGCAAAACCTTTTGAACGTCAGGATGTTTTTCTGAAATACGCGTTAGAGTGGGTTGGTCAAGCTCAAGAAGCTCCGTGTAAGACCCGGCTATAATCGTTGCCGTTCTGGGCTTCCCGGTCAATAAACTTATTTCTCCGAAAAAGGCCCCTTCTTCAAGAGTGCGTACCTGTTCGTTGCGAGCGTCTTTGTTTTTTACATAAACACGCAGACTGCCGCTGGCGAGAACCATCAGGCTATGACCGGGCTCTCCTTCTGTAAAGATAATCTCGCCAGGTTCATAGGATCGAAGACCAAGACCATGAATGAAAGCGCTTAAATCACCTTCGGAAATATCTCTGAAAAGAGGAGACGCATAAATAGGGTCAGGCCCAACTTGAAGTTCACTTTCCTCTTCGAAGAGGGTATTTATTTCTACCTCTGCTTCGGTAAGACTGCCACCTTGAACATCGAACTCCAGGTCTTCTTCTACACTGGAGACCTCGATGCCTTCATCAGTCATCTGTCCGCGGCTAGAAACAGTTTCAAATGATTTATCTTTTGCAAAAGGCGTTTGCAGACGGTCTGTGTCATACTTACCGCGATGCTGCCGCCCAAGGTCGGTTATTTTTTCGTGTATCCAAAATTGATCGGGATCCAGGCGCTCCATCTGTTTGTACATAGCCAGGGCTTTTGTTAAAAAGCCATCTTGTGTGTATTTTTCAGCTACAGAGTTCATAATCCGCAAGGCTTCCTTGGTCTTTCCCGCTTTTCCAAGCAAGCCCGCAAGCTGCTGTTTCATAAACTGACTGTCTGGTGACTTATGCAATTCTTTGCGCAGCAATTTTATTGCCGCGTTGTATTTTTTCTTCTGTATCAGAATATTGATTTTTGTTACATCTTCATTCCAGCCAAACATAAAAAGCCTCTCTTTATAAAAAACATCATTTACAAATCAAATACCCATTCCAAGCGGGATACGATAAAGAGTATTCTAATACTACAGGTGATCGATGGCAAAGGGTTGTTTAAACTATTCGGTCAACAGGCTCTTCGATACATAGCTCAGTGTTGGAAAAACAAATGATAACCTTTTGACTCTAACGCAAAGAAAAGAGTTCGCCTTGACATTCCGCAAAAAACAACTAAAAGCTGATTGCCAATCAGTTGCAGGTGCTCCCATATTTCCAAAGCAGCCCATCTCTCTGTCAAACCTCTATTTCATTGAAACGCTCTTTTTTTCAGTTTTCAAACGGATCTTCCGGAAAAAAAGGCATGAAAATACCATCTAATTATTTGAAATAATATATTTTATCCTTATTTTTCATATATTGAATGTAGCCACTAAT